>Ga0222651_1000058_pt1 | contig 82813 bp, 75 predicted proteins | sample AntAcemetagen369_FD_179855 | JGI IMG/M metagenome (GOLD analysis project Ga0222651, IMG submission 179855) | Saline water microbial communities from Ace Lake, Antarctica - #369 | ecosystem: Environmental > Aquatic > Non-marine Saline and Alkaline > Saline | place: Antarctica: Ace Lake...
ATTTCGCCAGTCCGGTGTTCAATTTCATTGCCCAGCCCCTGGTGGATTTGTGGGCGGAAGAAGGGCAGACCGGGCGGTTTATTTACACAGCGGTGCAGGAAAAATTCGTCACCGATCTGAAAATCGGGTTTTTTGTCGGGGCCTTCTTCGCGTTTCCGATGATCGCCATTCAGGTCTGGTTGTTCGTCGCACCGGGCCTGTACAAGAATGAAAAGCGCGCGTTTCTGCCCTTTCTGATTGCGACGCCGGTCCTGTTCTTTGTTGGTAGCGCCTTCGTCTATTATTTCGTACTGCCGCCGGCCTGGAGCTTCTTTGCCGATTACCAGCAGGCCGCCGAAGGCACCAATGCCGCGATCGTGCTGGAACCGAAGGTCGATCAGTATCTGTCCTTTGTCGTACGGCTGATTTTCGCTTTCGGGATAAGCTTCGAATTGCCGGTCATTCTGACCCTGCTGGCCCGTATCGGGATCATTTCAACAGTTGGAATGCGCAAGAACCGACGCTACGCCATCCTGATCGCCTTCGTCGTGGCGGCCATCCTGACCCCGCCCGATCCGATCAGTCAGCTTGGTCTCGCGATCCCGATCATTCTGCTCTACGAAATCTCCATCCTGTGCGCGCAACTGGTCGAGAAGCGTCGCGCGGCGGAAGCGGCGAAAGAAGCCGAGGATGACCCCGATGACGACTCCGCCGGTGACGACGAAGTGCCCGCCTGACGGCTTGAATCTCAATGCGTTATGACCGGTGGACGGGGTAGCGGCGCTTGACCTATAAACGCGCATCAATCGATTGAGGGTCCGATGCACGATTTACGCTTCATTCGCCAGTCACCGGAAGATTTTGACCGGGGATTGGCCCGACGTGGTCTCGCCGCAATGTCGCCGCAGATACTCGCGCTGGATGCGAAGCGCCGGGCGACGCAGACAGCGCTGCAGGACATGCTGCAGCGGCGCAACGAGGCCTCTAAACAGGTCGGGCTGGCGAAGCGCAATGGCGATGATGCCGACGCGCTGATCACCGAGGTCCAGTCGCTCAAGGACAAGATCGCCGCCGACGAGGAATCCGCAAAATCATTGGAAGCGGAACTGACCGGGATCCTGGAAGGGTTGCCGAACCTGCCGGCGGATGATGTGCCCGATGGCGGGGGCGAGGATGACAATGTTGAAATTCGCCAGGTCGGCACAAAGCCGGCGTTTGATTTCGAGGCGCGCGAGCATTTCGATATCGGCGAAACACTGGGGCTGATGGATTTTGAAGGCGCGGCAGCACTGTCCGGTGCGCGCTTTGTCGTGCTGCGGGGCGCGCTGGCGCGGCTGGAACGGGCGCTTGGCAATTTCATGGTCGATCTGCACACGGGTGAAAACGGCTTCGCTGAGGTTTCGCCGCCGGTGCTGGTGCGCTCGGAAGCCCTGTACGGGACCGGGCAATTGCCGAAATTTGCTGAAGACCTGTACCGGACCGAGGATGATTACTGGCTGATCCCGACGGCCGAAGTGCCGCTGACCAACCTGTCCAGCGGCGCGATCTATGACGCCGGGGATCTGCCGCAGCGGCTGACCGCCTGGACCCAGTGTTTCCGCTCGGAGGCCGGGGCCGCGGGCAAGGATACCCGGGGCATGCTGCGCCAGCATCAGTTCGGCAAGGTGGAGATGGTCTGCGTCACGCATCCCGATGAATCCGATGCGGAACTGGAACGCATGACCGGTTGCGCCGAGGAAGTGCTGAAACGGCTGGAGGTTCCCTACCGGGTCGTGACGCTGTGCACCGGCGATATGGGCTTTGGCGCGCGCAAGACCTACGATATCGAAGCGTGGTTGCCGGGGCAGGGGATGTATCGCGAAATTTCGAGCTGCTCCAACTGCGGCGAATTCCAGGCGCGGCGCATGAACGCCCGATTCCGCACCAAGGGCGAAAAGGGCACGCGGTTCGTCAATACCCTGAACGGGTCGGGGCTGGCGATCGGGCGGACCCTGATTGCGGTGCTGGAAAACGGGCAGAATGCCGACGGAACGGTGACGGTTCCCGAGGTATTGCGCCCCTATATGGGCGGGCTTGAACGCATCGAACCGGTGAAAGGAACCGGAAAATGACGGATACGGGATTTTCGCCGACACGGATTCTTGTCGTCAACGATGACGGAATCAATGCGCCGGGCCTGAAGGTACTGGAGCGGATCGCGAAATCCCTGGCCGACGATGTCTGGGTCGTCGCCCCGGAAACCGAGCAAAGCGGCGCCGGCCACTCGCTGACGCTGACTCAGCCGCTGCGGCTGCGCAAGCTGTCCCGCAAGCGCTATGCGCTGACCGGCAGCCCGACGGATTGCGTGCTGTTCGCGGTCTGTGAACTGATGAAGGACTCACCGCCGGATCTGGTCCTGTCCGGGGTCAACCGGGGTGCCAATGTCGGCGACGACGTGACCTATTCCGGCACCATTGCCGGGGCGATGGAAGCGACGATCCTGGAAATTCCCGCCATCGCGCTGAGCCAGCAGACGAATTCGGAAAAGATCGCCCACTGGCCGACGGTCGAGGCCTTCGCGCCTGGTGTCATCCGCCAGCTTGTCGAGGCGGGCTGGTCGTCCGAGGTGCTGATGAATGTCAATTTCCCCGACTGCAAACCCGAAGACGTGGCCGGTGTTCGCGTCGTGGCGCAGGGGCGGCGCAAGGCCGGGTATGAAATTCGCGAGCTGCAGGACCCGCGCAAGCTGACCTATTACTGGATCGGTCAGGCGGTAAACCGGAAAGTCCGCGCGGGGAATACCGATTATCAGGCGCTGGACCGTCAGGAAATCTCGATCACGCCGCTGCACATGAACCTGACGCATCAGGGCGCGCTGCGAAACCTCAAGAAACACTTTCCATGATCGCGGCGGCGAAAAAGATCCGGTTCATCCTGAACCTGCGGCAGAGCGGCATCATCGATACGACCTTGCTGTCGGCGATGGAGAACGTGCCGCGCGAAATGTTCGTGCCGGAAGCGTTCCGCGACCGGGCGTATGAGGATACGGCGCTGCCCATCGGCTATGGCCAGACAATCAGTCGGCCCCGGATCGTTGCGCAGATGATCGAGGCGCTGGACGTGCATGATCGGGTAAAAATTCTCGAAGTCGGCACCGGGTCGGGATACCAGACGGCGGTGTTGTCGCATCTGTGTCGCCGGGTTTACACAATCGAGCGCCACCGGGACCTGTTGCGGTCTGCGGAGCAGCAATTCACGACACTGGATCGCCGCAACATCACGACACGGGCCGGTGACGGCTGGCGCGGCTGGCCGGAGCAGGCGCCATTCAGCCACATCATCGTCAGCGCCGCCGCACCCGATATTCCGCCGGTCCTGGTCGATCAATTGGATACCGGCGGGGTCATGGTCCTGCCGGTCGGCGATGAACGCCAGGAACAGCGTATCCTGCGCGTCGTACGGACCGAAGACGGTTTCGAAGAACAGGATCGCGGCCCTGTCCGTTTCCTGCCGCTGGTTGAAGGCATGCCCGCGGCGGCGACCCGCCAGGCGGAGTCGGGTTAGGGGACGGGCTGCATGACGCCTCGACACGTATCCCGCCGCCCGGCCATTTGTTTGGGACTGTTCGCGCTGCTGCTGGCGGGGTGTTCGACCGGCCCGTTCACAAAACCGGCGCGCGTGACCCTGTACGACGATCGTGGAAACACCAACACCGCGAAACCGGCGCCGCGCCGTGAGACCGCAAACCGGGCGGTGCAAACCAGAACACCGACCGTGCAATCCAAACCGCAAACCGTGGCGATGGGGACCGACGTTCACACGGTGCGCAGCGGCGAAACGGTATATTCGGTGGCCGGCCTTTATCGTTCTTCCATCCGCGGCGTTATCGAACTGAACGCTCTGCAGGCGCCCTTTATCCTGCGTCCGGGCCAGACCCTGCGCATCCCCGTGCCCCGGGAACATATCGTGCAGTCCGGTGATACGCTGTATGGCATTTCCCGTCGCTATGGCGTTGCGATGAACGCCCTGGTGCGGGTGAACAGTATCCCGCCGCCGTACAGGATTATTGTCGGCCGTAAGCTGCGTCTGCCCGAACGGGTGCAAACCGCCTCTGCCGGACAGGCAGCGGTGGCAAAGCCGCGTGCTCCGGCGGTGACGACTGCCAGGAAGCCTACTGTAGCGTCCCCGCCACCGACACGTGTCGTGCGGCCACGACCCAAGCCGGTTGTCAATTCAGCGGTGCCCAAGCCGCCGGCCCGGTCCGGCCGGGCATTTGTGCTGCCGGTCAGGGGCAAGGTCGTTTCGGCCTATGGTTACAAGGGGCAGGGGCTGCACAACGATGGTGTGAATATCGCGGCACCCCGGGGCACGCCGGTTCGTGCGGCGGAAAACGGGATTGTGGTTTATAGCGGCAATGCGCTGCTTGGTTTCGGCAATATGGTCCTGGTCCGCCATGCCGAGGGGCTCATGACCGCCTATGCCCATAATGACACGCTTGGCGTTCAGCGGGGCGACAAGGTGCGGCGCGGGCAGACCATTGCCACTGTCGGCAGTTCGGGCAGTGTCGCGACGCCGCAGTTACATTTTGAGGTCCGAAAGGGAAAATCGGCGGTAAACCCGGCGAAATACCTGCCGGACCTTTCCCGAAACAGTTAGCGGAAGCCCCGGACGGGCGCGACCGTGCTGCGACGATAGCGGTTTGCAGTAATGGACCTGGCGGGTTCTATTCGATCCGCTTGCCCAGCCGCCCGGCGAGGTCCTGGATATACTGCCAGGCGACGCGGCCGGAGCGTGCGCCGCGTGTCATCGACCATTCGATCGCTTCAGCACGCCAATCCGCTTCGCTGATCTCGAGCCCGAAATGCGCCACATAGCTTTCGATCATGGCGAAATAGGTGTCCTGATCGTTGTTGTGGAACCCAAGCCACAGACCGAAACGATCCGACAGGGATACCTTTTCCTCGACGGCTTCCGATGGGTTGATCGCCGTTGACCGCTCATTGTCGATCATATCGCGTGACAGCAGGTGCCGGCGGTTGGATGTCGCATAGAAAATCACGTTTTCGGGCCGGCCCTCGATGCCGCCTTCCAGGATCGCCTTGAGCGATTTATAGCTGGCGTCGTCGCCGTCAAAGGAAAGATCGTCGCAGAACAGGATCGTCCGGCGATCGCTTTGGCGCAGGAAGGTCAGCAGCTTCGGCAGGGTCGGGATGTCTTCCCGGTGGATTTCTACCAGTGCCAGGCTGCCCGGGTTCCGTCCGACAATGTCGCCATGCACGGCCTTGACCAGCGAGCTCTTGCCCGTGCCGCGCGCGCCCCACAGCAATGCGTTATTCGCGGGCAAGCCCTCGGTGAACCGCACAGTGTTCTCGGTCAGCGTATCGCGCTGCTGCTGGATACCCTGCAACAAGGATATTTCAAGCCGGTTCACCTTCGTGACTGGTTCCAGCGTGCCGCTGTCGGCGTGCCAGACAAATGCGTCGGCCGCGCTGAAATCACCGGCTTCGGCCGGGGCGGGGGCAAGACGATCTAGGCTGTCGGCGATGCGGGACAGCAGTGTGACGATATCCTGGTCGGACATGGGGCAATTCCGAATGCTGTGAAACAGGCGGCGGAACCTAGCGGCAGTAGGATTGCTGGTCAATCCGGGTTGAAAGGATCGTCGACAGCCTTGAAATTCCAATTCATAGCATTAAATGCCTAACATAGTGATGCGGTGGTCTCGGGTTATGGCTGGGTGTGGGGTGGCGAAATGTAGACAAATGTAGACATTTTCGCATTTTTTCGAGCATGTATTATTGTTTTTCAACGTGTTAACTCGATTCAATCGGCTTTGAAACGGGCAAAAACAGTTTGAATGAGGATAAAACGGCGCTGAACACGGCGAAAATCGTATCAAATTGCAGTATGCTGCCGATTTCCGGGACCGGATGCCGGTCTGAAGACGGGCATCGGGCAGAGATCGTAACGAATGTTAACAAATGACTATTGATGCTGATGAATCAGCAACCAAATACAACAGGCAGGCATGTCGGACGAAATCGTTCGGGAGCGTGGTAACCGGTTCCGTTCGGTTTACCGCTTGATAGATAAAGACGCGCGATTGCAATTGCGGGCTGGACGGTTATATTCCGCCGTCCGCGTGTATTTGTGCGGAAAGACAGGGAGAGAATGATGTTTATATCCCCAGCATATGCGCAAGCGGGTGGCGGTCTTGGTGGCGGCGGCATGCTGGAAGCGATGCTTCCGCTGGTTCTGATTTTTGCCGTGTTCTATTTTCTTTTGATTCGTCCTCAGCAGAAAAAGGTCAAGGCGCATCAGGCGATGATCGGCGCCCTGCGGCGCGGGGACAAGATCGTAACGGGCGGTGGCCTGTATGCGACGGTCACAAAGGTGCTGAACGATCAGGAAGCCATGGTGGAGATCGCCGAAGGCGTACGGGTCCGCATCGCGCGGTCAACCATCGCCAGCGTTCTCAGCAAGCCTGAACCGGGTGCTGCGCCGAAACCGGCGAATGACAGCGGCACGACGCAGGAAAGCGGCGGCGGCGGGTTCATGGGCAAGCTGTTGGGCAAGAAATAGCAGCCTCGCAGCAAGCATCGGACTGATCGTTCATGATTCAAATCAGCACTTGGAGCAAGGTCGTCATCGCGGTTATCTGCGCGTTGGGGATCATTTATTCGTTGCCGAACTTCCTGGACAAGAAATTGTTCGAGGGTGTGCCCGACGGCCTACCCGGTAAGCAGATCAGCCTCGGTCTTGATCTGCAGGGGGGATCGCATCTGTTGCTGCAGGTGGATTCCGGTGTTGTGATCAAGGAACGCCTGGAAAACGAGGTTGATCGCGTGCGGCCCGTGCTGCGGGGCGCCGGGATATTTTACAAGGGCCTTTCGGTTTCCGATGATGCCGTTGTTTTCCAACTGGTTGATGTGAGCAAGCTGGATGCGGCCCGTAGCGAGATCGCGGCGCTGTATCGGACAGGTGTCCTGACGGCTGCCGGTGAATCCGCAGACGAAATCGAAGTCGAAGCGTCGGACAGTGGCGCATTTTCGTTGCGCATGACGGAGCCGGGGCGGCGTGCGCTGGTGTTGCGTGCGGTCGATCAGACGATTGCCATTCTCGGTATCCGGATCAATCCGCAGGGCATTCTGGAACCCCTGATTCAGCGGCAGGGCGAGGACCGGGTGTTGCTCCAGGTCCCTGGTGTCGATGACCCGGAACGGCTCAAGGAATTGATCGGCAGGCCGGCCAAGATGACCTTCCACATGGTTGATTCGACCAACTCGCTGCAACAGGCCCTTCAGGGCCGGGTACCGCCGCTTTCGCTTCTTCTGCCGATGCGCGAAAGAGGGCCGAATGGACAGGTACAGCAAATTCTGGTGCAGAAAAAGGTTCGCGTTGGCGGTGACCGGCTGGTCGATGCGCAGCCAAGCTTCAGCAATGAAAACCGGCCGGTGGTCAGCTTCCGCTTTGACAGTGTCGGGGCCCGCCGTTTCGGCGAAACGACCAGGGACAACGTAGATAGGCAACTGGCGATCGTGCTGGATAACGAGGTTATCAGTGCACCGAATATCAACGAACCGATTATCGGTGGTAGCGGCATCATCTCGGGCGGTTTCACCGTTCAGGAAACCAATGACCTGGCGCTGCTGTTGCGGGCGGGTGCATTGCCGGCGCCGCTGACCTTTCTGGAAGAACGCTCCGTCGGCCCGGGGCTGGGCAGCGATTCGGTTGAAGCGGGCAAGATTGCCTGCCTGATTGGTCTGGCGCTGGTGCTGATTTATATGATCGTGTCCTATGGCATCTTCGGGCTGTTGGCCGATATCGCGCTGTTCTTCAACATCGCGCTGATCTTTGGCCTGCTGTCGGTTCTTCAGGCGACGCTGACCCTGCCGGGTATCGCGGGTATCGTTCTGACGATTGGTATGGCGGTGGACGCCAATGTTCTGATTTTCGAGCGAATCCGCGAAGAAGTGCGGAACGGGCGAACACCGATATCGGCTATTGATTCCGGCTATCGCCGTGCAATGACAACCATTATCGATGCAAACATCACGACACTGATTGCGGCGATCCTGCTTTATGCCTTCGGAACCGGGCCCATCAAGGGGTTTGCGGTGACATTGAGTATCGGTCTGGTGACGTCGATGTTTACAGCGATCATGGTCACGAGGCTGTTTATCGTGCTCTGGCTGCGGCGCACGCGGCCGCAAGTTTTGCCGGTATAAGGGGCGCGATTGATGAAACTGCTCAAACTCGTTCCCGACAACACGAACATACAGTTCATTCGTCAGCGGATTATCGTCTTCGTGTTTTCATGCGTGCTGATTGTGGCATCCTTTGGCCTGTATTTCGGTCAGGGCCTTAATCTGGGTATCGACTTTCTGGGCGGCATCCTGATTGAGGCGCGAACCGACGGCCCCGCAGATCTGAGTAAAATGCGGAATGATCTCGCAGAGTTGGACCTTGGCGAAATTTCACTGCAGGAATTCGGCACGCCGGACGATGTGTTGATTCGCATCCAGCGTCAGGACGGTGATGGCAATGCTCAGCAGGAAGCGATAAAGGCCGTAAAGGCAAAACTGGATGCATCTGTCCTGGAATACCGAAGGACTGAGCTGGTTGGCCCGACCGTTGGCGCGGAATTGCAGGAAGCGGCTTTATACGCGGTGGTTGCCTCGATGCTGGCGATGCTGATTTACATCTGGTTCCGGTTTGAATGGCAGTTTGGTGTTGGTGCCGTTCTGGCGCTGTCCCATGATGTTATTACCACGGTTGGCCTGTTTGCGCTGTTGCAGCTTGAATTCAACCTCGCCACGGTGGCGGCGATCCTGACGATCGCGGGCTATTCGATCAACGATACCGTTGTCGTTTATGACCGGGTGCGGGAGAATATGAGGCGTTATAAAACAATGCCTTATGAAGAATTGTTCAATAACTCCATAAACCAGACCCTCTCGCGAACGGTGATCACCAGTGTGACCACATTACTGGCGCTTCTGGCGCTGTATCTGTTCGGCGGCGAAGTGATCCGTGACTTTGCGATTGCCCTGATCTGGGGCGTGCTGATCGGGACCTACTCGTCGATTGCGCTCGCCGTACCGTTCCTGTTGTATGTCCGGCCGGATCGCGGCGGCGATGACGAGGAAGTTGAAAAGCGGTTTGCCGCGGCGCGGGATTAGGTCCCGCTTTCGTACCGATGGAAATTTCCCCGATCATCCCCGGCGACCGTCAGGTCATCGGTGCGTATGGGGCCGGGTTGTTTCGGGTTTCCGGTATCGCGTTTGACCATTCGGTCCTGGTATTCCCTGACAGAACGCTCGCCTGGCCTGTTACAGCGTTCAGCGATATCGATGCGGACTGTTTTTGCCCGGTCCTGGAAGCCGATCCCGCAGTCGAAGTTCTGTTGCTGGGCACAGGGGCGCGCCATGAGTTTGTGCCGCCAGCGCTACGGCGGCAGTTACGTGAATCCGGGATCGTGCTCGATTCGATGGATACCGGGGCTGCGTGTCGGACCTATAACGTTCTGATGGCGGAAGATCGCCGGGTCGCTGCCGCGCTGATTGCACTGGACTGACGCAATCGCTGCCGCAAAAGAAAACAGGGCCGAACGGCCCTGTTTCCCAACGCTTCGAAGTAACCTGCCGTGGATCAGGACAGGCTGTACAGGTTCTGCGCCGCGACCATGGCGAACAGCATCGGTAGCGACAGCATGGTGTTGGTGCGTGAGAAGAGCATGGCCTTGCGTGCCGATGCCGCCTTTTCTTCCGGACTACCCTCGACAATACCCAGCGCAACCTTCTGGTTTGGCCAGATAATGAACCAGACGTTGAACCACATGATAATGCCAAGCCACATGCCGATGCCGATCATGCGATGGCCCGTTGTTGCGTCGCCGGCATAGCCGAGTGACAGGGCTTCGATGAAATAGCCGTTCATTGATGCGACGCCGAGACCGGTGACAATGGTGGCCATTGCGGCCCAGCGGAACCAGAACAGCGCGGCCGGCGCGATTACCTTGCCAATCGCTGGTTTTTGTTCGTCGGGTATCTTGCCCATATTGGGAATCTGTACGAAATTGAAATAGTAGAGGATACCAACCCACATGATGCCACTGAGGACATGAGTCCAGCGCCAGATGAATTTCCAGAACGTCAGTCCTTCATAATCGCCGTAGCTGTAATACATGGCGAATAGAAGAACGACGAGTATCACCCCGGCGATAATTGTTCGTGATAAGTTTTGTAGTATTGCACCCATTTTATTCCCGCCCTCTATAGTGTTCGGATATCTCGCAACCTTGAAACCTTTGGTCTTTTCTTCTTATGCTCAAAAATTATGCAGAGGGTGCGACAAAATGTACAGCGGCTTGCGGTGTCCGGATAACTCGGCGACTACGGGCGCGTGATTACCCCTGTAAGTTTTAGGGCAATGCGTTGCCTGGTACCGTCACGAGATAATCCGTCACAATACTTTGATTTAGTTGAGGAACAGAATGTCGTCCGCTGACGAAGCATATTGCGCCGACAGCGTGCGCCGACTCGATCCGGACCGCTATCTGCTGGCGATGCTGGCCCCGGAAAACACCCGGGCGGCGTTGTTCAGCATCTATGCTTTCAATACCGAAATTGCCCGAATTCGCGAATCGGTTTCCGAGGCGCTGCTGGGACATATCCGTTTGCAGTGGTGGCGCGATGCCCTCGACAAACTGTACGCGGGCGAGGGGCTGGAGCATGCGGTTGTCCGGCCGTTAGGAGACGCCATCAAGCGCCACGGGCTTTCACGGACGTATTTCGACTGCCTGATCGAGGCACGATCCAGCGACCTGGACGATACGCCGCCGGAATCGGTGGCGCTTCTGGAAACCTATGCCAGGGATACGTCGGCACCACTGGTGAAGCTGGCGCTGGAGACGCTGGATATACGGGATCCGGCCGCATTGACGGCTGCCGATCATGCCGGGACGGCCTGGGCCTTATCAGGGCTGTTACGGGCGATGCCGCGCGCGTTGGGTTCCGGATGGCAGTATCTGCCCGCGGCGCTATGCGAAAAACATGGTTTCGTGCTGAAAAACCTGGCAGAGCCCGCCGATCGCCAGGAACTTGTCAGTCTGGTGCGGGAGCTTTCGGGATATATCGACCGGGAAATCGATGCGGCACGGGCGCTTCGTGATGATATTCCCGGTTCCGCCGTCACGGCGTTATTGCCGGTGTCCTATTCGGATTACTGTCAGAGGCAACTTCGAAAGGCGGGGTATGACCCTTTTGATCTCCGGGTCGTCTCATCCCCGCCGATGATTGCCTGGCGATTGTTCTTCAGGGCGAAACTGGGTCGGTATTGACGCCGTTCAGCCAGGTATTCAGATCCACGAGGGCACGCTCGGAATAGGCAGCCCGCCGTTCGCGGCGGCCCTTACGGCGTTTCCCGCCCTGTTCGGTCTGTTCCAACGCCGGAAACAGGCCGAAATTGATATTCATGGGCTGAAAGGTTTCCGCGACTGCGCCGCCGGTTATATGTGACAGCAATGCCCCCAACGCAGTTGTTGGCGGCGGCAGGACAGGTGTCTCTTCTCGCAACTCGGCGCCTGCAAAACGTCCGGCAAGCAGACCGCAGGCCGCTGATTCAAGATAACCTTCGACCCCGGTAATCTGACCGGCAAAGCGCAGTCTCGGCATGGCCTTTAGTCGCAAGACTCCATCCAGCAATCGCGGGCTGTTCAGGAAGGTATTGCGGTGGATACCGCCAAACCGGGCGAATTCCGCCCCTTCCAGTCCGGGTATGCGTTGCAGAACGGATTTCTGGGCGCCGTATTTGAGCTTGGTCTGGAAGCCGACCATGTTGTAGAGCGTGCCGAGTTTATTGTCCTGACGCAATTGCACCACGGCGTGGGCGCGACCGCCTGTGTGGGGGTTGGTCAGGCCGACCGGCTTCATTGGCCCGAACCGGAGCGTATCCTTTCCGCGTTCCGCCATGACCTCAATCGGCAGGCAGCCTTCGAAATACGGAGTATCCTTTTCCCATTCCTTGAATTCGGTCGCGTCCCCGGTTTGCAGGGCATCGATGAATGCCTCGTACTGGACCTCGTCGAGCGGACAGTTGATGTAGTCCGCCCCATCGCCCTTGTCATAGCGGGACTGAAACCACGCTTTTGAGAAATCGATGGAATCGCGATATATAACCGGGGCGATAGCATCAAAAAACGCCAGAGAATCCTCGCCGGTCAGGTTCCCGATAGCCTCACTGAGGGCCGGTGCGGTCAGGGGGCCTGTCGCAATAATCACCGATTCCCAGTCTTCCGGCGGGATTGCGGTGACTTCCTCGCGCGCAATGGTGAGGAGCGGTTCTTCGGTCAGGCGCCTGGTTACTTCGCTGGCAAAGGCATCACGGTCCACAGCGAGCGCGCCGCCGGCGGGGACACGGTGTAAGTCTGCTACTGCCATGATCAGGGAATTGCATCGGCGCATTTCCTCGTGCAGGAGCCCGACGGCATTGTGTTCGACGTCATCGGAGCGAAAGGAGTTGGAACAGACCAGTTCGGCAAGGGAATCAGTGACATGGGCATCTGTACCGCGAACCGGGCGCATTTCGTGCAGGACAACCGGAATACCGGATTGGGTCAGTTGCCATGCCGCTTCGGTACCGGCCAGGCCGCCGCCGACGATATGTACGGGAGTTTGGGGCATGTTTAATTGCGCCATCGGTGAAGGGGAGCGTGGAGGTGTCGTGGTTTGTAGAAGTTTTGGCCGGCTGCATAAAGGCATGAAAAAACCGGCTTCGGTTTCCCGAAGCCGGTTTCAACAATCTTTATCTCATCGACCGTAGATAACGTATCCCTTACGTTTCCCGGTAAATATCCCGGGCTGCGAAGGCTCTTTCGGATCTCCCCGTTGTGCCTCCGGCAGGTAGGGTTTGTACGGGATTTTTTGACAACCTGTTACCGCGACTGTAATCGCCGAAACTGCCAATAAAACCGTCCCAACCCTTTTCACGCTGAATACCCTTATCCTGTCGATTTCTGACTAGATCAGAAGCTGATGCGCATACCAGCTGTGATCATGTCCACGTCTTCGATCGAAACGCCCGGGCGATCCAGAGCGAAGTTGTGGTAGCCGGCATACACTTCTGCACCAAGCGGTTCGACAACCTGAACAACCGCAATGCTCCAACGTTCGGCTTCGTCACCGGCTGCTGCACGGTCGTCATGCTGACCCCAGGCGAGACCGAGACGGGTCTGGCCAAGTTCGGTTGCATTGAACATGTAACCGATACGGGCGTAGATGCGATCTTCGTCCGGGTTTGCTGCGGAGTTGTTGTCACGATCGGCTGCACTGACGAAAACGCTCAGGCCCATCGGGAGCAGAACACCAATTGAACCGTTGACGGTTTCAACATCGGCTGCACCGCTACGAACTGAATCATAAGCGATACCGGCTTTGACTTTTACGCCACCGAAATCACCACCATAACGCAGACCGAAATTCGTGCCATCTTCGCCAGACAGGGAGGTCTGGAACTTGAAGCCGGCAAAGGTCGGCGAATCGTAACCGATGTGATCGGTACGACCGGCATCGAGGTTGCTGAACGCACCATTGAGCTGAACGCCGGAAGTGCCACCGCCAGCAGAGAGACGGAATGTCTGGCCAGCGAGCAGGGCGTCATCGCCCGAATCCTGGATGATGTTCATGCCGGACATGTCACCAGCAACATGGTAACCGTCAGTTGGGAGGCTCGAGTCACCAATGGTGAACGCGCCCATGGACTTGCTCGACAGACGGATATCCATCTGGCGAATGCCGAATGCGCCCTGAGATGCACCAGCAACGCCATTTTCAGCCGTTGCACCAGCGACGCCGGCGTTGCTGCCATCGCCGACTTCAATGCGGGTCCGTGCGGTCAGGTCGTCGCTGAGCTTGCCGGTACCGACAAAACGGAAACGAGTCTGGGACTGGTTGTTACCGGTGAAGACCAAGCCGCTGTTCGGCCCACTATCGACAAGAACAGCCATCTGATTGACGTGACCCGAAATGACGAGGTTCATCGCCTTCTTGCTGCGAGCGACATACTGTCCGCCACCAGCTTTTTCGAGTGCCTGAACGCGCTTCTCAAGGGCGCCCATATCCTGCGCGGATGCTGCAGAGACACCGAGAACGGCGGCTGCGGCAAGTGCGGTGCTGCTGAGCAGCTTCACACGTAATTTCATTACTTCCTCCATACTGATCATTTTAAAACGAATCTTTCGACCCTCTATTCAATTAGACTTGCGTGTCGAATGTTGCCCGGTTTGTAAGCGTTAGCTTTTGAACATGATCAGTTTGGATAGTGAACATGATCACAAGGCAAACCGAACATCCAAGCATCGATACCATCTAATCAGGTTGGAAGGTATTCGCCGTAACCGTAATCTGTCAATGAAACCGGCGGGTCTGCCTCTTAATAAGTCTAACGCTGTTGCAATATTGCAACAGCGCTTTTTTGCCGGGAATCCGCGATATTCGGGGACATGACCGGATTCTTTTATATGGTGCGATAATACCGCAGACCCTTTAAGTGCCGGGAACAGCGTCGAAAGCGATGCTGTACCGTTTTTCTTGGGCTTTGAAAGGAATCGTCCGCTGACAGAAATAGGAGGGAAATAAAACGAGCGTCCCGGCACTGGTTCTTATTGTCCGTGTACCGGGTTTAACTTTCGTCGGCAGAGAATACAGGCTGCGGCCGAATTCCAGGCAGCCGGCGTCCGCGTCGTCCTTAACATCGCCCGTGGGGGGGCAAGGCCGGGTAATATGTCCCGCTCAGCCATCCGGTCGGGTGAAAATGGGTGTCGTGGAAACCGTCGGAATCCATGATGTTCGCCCAGACTTCGAGTTTCAGGCGTTCCGGCTTCCCCAGAATGAACGGGTGATCGGCAGAAACCGGAAGGTTCTTGTTATATTCCGACATTATATCCCGGATCATGTTTTCGAAGGCGGCAAACGGACCCATGGGCTCTTCAAGCAGTTCCAGCGTCGCCTGTCCCTGTTTCAGGGACGGTTGGTTGGTGAGTAATGCAGGGTGGGATGGTTCCGAATATGGCGGCAAAGGGCCTCGTTGAAGGCATCCAGGTCCCGGAATTCCGGAGGCGGGGTTAGTTCGAAGCACTGAACCAGTGAATCGAGGTCGAGCAGGTAACGGCTGTCTTCAACGCGTCCTAACTCACTGAGGGCTGTAGATTTGAACGCGAGCGCCGATGTGTAACCTGGCTGTGCCGCGAGGACCGTGTCACAGATATTCACCGCGTCCTCATGGCGACCGTCACATATATAGGCAACGCCGAGCGTCATAAGGTTTTCTATGGTAGGCGGCGCCATTGCGGCGGTATTTTCGCAGATTTCCACCGCTTCACGCGATTCCCCGGACAGGGCGAGCGCGTGTGCCAGGTCGTACCGGAGCTTGCGGTCTTCCGGCATAATTGTCGTCGCCCGCCGCAGAATTTGACCGGCACCCGCGTTGTCGCCGGTCTTGAGCCGGGTTTCAGCAATGCCCTTCAGGGCGCCTGGATGGTCGGGATAATGTTCAAGGGCCTGCTCAAAGGCTTCCAGGGAATCGGCAAAGCGCCGCATCCGGCCCAGCACGGTGCCGAGATTGAAATAGCCATCTGCCGACCCGGGTTCGAGCGCGATGGCTTTGCGGTAACAGGCCTCCGCCGCATCATAGCGCGCGAGCATCTGCAGGGCGCCACCGCAATTCTGATGCAGGACAGCGAGGTCCGGGCGGGCCGCGATTGCAGTTTCGTATGCCTCTACCGCAAGTTCAAACTCGCCGAGTTGGACATGTGCAAGGCCAAGGTTGTAAATGACTTCAATGCTATCGGGGTAAAGTTTAAGAGATTTCCTGAAGGAGGATACAGCCTTGGAAAATTGCCCGGATTGTCCGTAAACCGACCCAAGATTGGCGTGATATTCAGGGTTTTCGGGCGACAGGGCGGTGGCCCGTTTCAGCAGGTCGACCGCCTGTTTATGCGCGTCTTCCATGTGACAGGCCATCCCAAGCATATGGATAGCTTCAGGCTGGTTGCTGTTGCTCGCGAGGATCTGCCGGCAGGTTGCATCGCATTCGGCTGTCTGTCCTGCGCCGAGTTGCCTCTGGGCCAGCGTGAGAGCCATGTTGAGTTGCGCATCGCTGTGCTGGTCCGAAGCGCCAGAATTTGCCCTGGCTGGTTTGCCGAGCAGCCGTTTGATAAATCTGTCGCGTTCCCGCTGGCGACGCTTCTCTTCGGTTCTGCTCGACATAAATCCAATCACCCGCGCATTTATGTATGCGATTCGTCATCAACCTAAACAGTGACCGGGATAGCGGCAAGGCGCTATAATGGTGCGGGAAACGGCTGTATCGAAGCCCGCTATCGCCTGAACTGGAATACTGGCGCAAAAGGATCTGTGCGACGTTTTTGTATCTCGTGGCGGAACCGGAGTTTATTGTTTTCGTCGAAATTCGGCCCTCGTAACACATTGATTATCCCCCGGTAGGACATGTCCGTCAGAAAACAGGTTGAACGAATCAGGCAGTTGACGGCGTCGCGTGAATTCGAAAAAGCGTGCGCGCTGGGACAGACAACCCTGAAGAAAAATCCGGCGAATATCATGGTCAGTCTCGCCTATGGGGAGGCGTTGCTGTCCTGCGGCGAAAATGCCGTTGCGGCGACGGTGCTGGCAAAGTTTTCCGGGATGCGGAAAGCGCCGGTTGAACTGTTTCTGATGCAGTCATTTGCGTTGATGCAGTTGCAGCAGCTCGAAGCGTGCCTGGAAGTGGTGATGGCTGGGCTCAAGGGATTTCCTGACCACCCGGAATTGTTGAACAATGCCGGTGTCCTGAACGAAATGTTGAAGCGCCCGGCAACTGCCGAGGGCGTGTTTCGCCGGTTGACGGAACTGCAGCCGGGCAGGGGCGGTGCCTTTGTCGGCCTGGGAAATGCCCTGCATCTGCAAGGAAAGAATGCGGAAGCGCTCGACGCCTATCAAAGCGCCGCGACGCTGGAACCTGGCAACCCTTCGCCGCAGATCAATCGCGCCAACCTTTTGAGTGAAATGGGTGATTCCGACGGTGCGGAGGTCGCGTACCGGAAGGTTCTCGAACGGTTCCCCCAGCGGCAAGACGTCTTGTCCAATCTGGCGGCGTCGCTGGCTATTTCGGGCAAGCACAGCGCTGCCGCGGAAGCGTATGAATCGTATCTGGAGAAGCACCCGAACGATTTCGATGCGAACCTGTATTGGGGCAAGGCGCTTTTGAAGTCAGGCAATGCCGCGGCATCGGAAAGTGTGCTGGAAGCGATGGCGGCGACTTACCCGGAAAAGACCGGCATCTGTCCTGAATTGATCAATGCCTGCCTGCACAATGGCGGCGAGGCGCGGGCTCGCGAAATTCAGGCGTCATATCGGCAGCGGTTTCCATCATCGGCCGATGTGTATTCCTGCGATACGATTCTGGACGCTGCGGCGGGCGGCGCCGGTGCACTGCGCAACCAGTCGCTCTACGACGACGATGTCGCGTCGTCGGAAATCGTAACGCCGGAAGGTTATGTCGACAGCAACGCCTTCTGGGACAGCGTTTGCGACGCCGTGTATGCGCATCCAAGCCTGCGCGAATCCCCACGGGAACATGCGACGCGGGAGGGCTTTCATAGCGATAACCTGGCGGTTGAACCGGTGGCGCCGGCGCTGCAGCAACTGATCGACGCCATTCATGCGGAAGTGACGCAATACGCGGCGCAGCGCGCGAATGCCGGCAACCCTTTCTATGACGGACTGTCGCTGGACGGCAATTTGTTCAGGATGTGGGCTGTTGTCATGCGGCAAGGGGGGCATCAGGAGGCCCATATCCATCCCAGTGCCAGGATCAGTGGCGTGGTTTATGCGAAAGTGCCGCCATCGATCCGGGACAGCAATGACCGGTCGGGCTGGATTGAATTTGGCCGGCCGCATTCCGACTTCTTTCAGCCGGAAACCCTGGCGACCCGCCTGTTCCAGCCGAAACTGGGGCGGATCGTGCTGTTTCCGTCATATCTCTATCACAAGACCCTGCCGCTCGACGGCAATGACCATCGTATCAGCATTGCCTTCGATTTCTGCACGCCGGCGTGACGCCGACAAGCAGGCGCGTCGCTCAGGTTTTTCGGCACCAGAAATTATACATGCCGTCAAAGGTGCGCGGGTTTTCCTGCTCGAATAACTGCCAGTTATCAAGCGTTCCGGGCAGGCCATCATCCGGAAAGCGTTCCGAATATTGCTGCAGGATATCCAGCGGCAGGTGAAAGCCGTGGAATACCAATTGGTTGTCGTTCAGGAATGTTTTTATTTCCGGCAGCGTGCATTGCTGTTCACTGACATGAAGTGCGAGATCCCGGAAGCCGCTCTTTACGAAGAAATCACGGGATAACAGCAGGTCAGTGCCCGGGGCGCCCTGGGGGCGACGCATGATTGACCGGCGAAACGCCCGCAATGCGTCGTCATCCGCATCGATGCCGGGCCAGGACGGATCTGCCCGGAGTGCGGACAGCCCTAGTCGGGACACCGCGCTGTAGAGGCCGATCAGCATCAATCCGCCCGGACGCAGGCGATCGACAAGAATTCGCCAGGCGTCATAGGGCGCCGCCATGTGGTGGAGGACGCCGACGCTTTCGATCAGATCGAAGCTGTCATCCATACCGGCGAGGCCCAAAATGTCAGCCTGCGCGAAATGCAGATTCGAGACATCATACCGTTCGGCCATGCGTGCGGCGTAACCGAGGCTGCGAGCCGTAACGTCAATTGCGAGAACGTCGGCTTTGGAGCCATAAAATAAAGCGGAATGAACGGCTTGCTGGCCGGTTCCGCACCCGGCGATGAGCACTTTGCTGGGGGAATCGAGAAAGGCGAGGTCGGATGAAGCAAAATGGGCGGTGAGGGTTTGCCGCGCGCTTCCGGGGTCCGGCGTCTGCATGCTGAGCCAGCGTGGGTATGGATCATCGGCATATTGGTCCGCGACCCGCTTCGACGTCTCATCGGCAACCTCTGTCAGTCGCATGACGGATTTGGCACGGGCGTCTTCGTCCTCCTGGTCGCGCCATATCGTCTGCAGCACATTGCGCAAGGCGCGCGGGACAGATTTGGCAACCTGTGCCCGTTGCCCTGTTTTTGTAACCAGCACGCTGGCCGGTTTGTAAAGCGAGAGCAGGAGTAGGTCATCCGAAACTCTGGATGATTCGAGGTTGCGTTGAAAATTTTCTGTGAGGAGGTGCAGTGTCTGCAATTCGTCATCTGCGGCATAGAAAACATACTCATTGTTCGCGCATTGCAGAATGAGTGCACAGACAAAGTCATAGAGCGCGCGGTCCCGCAGCCGGTCCCGGCTTAACCGAAGCAGCAAATGCCGGCGTGAAGCGGTCAGCAGTTCCTCTACGCTGGCATCCATATTGAAGCCACAGGTCAGGGCGGCGCGGAACAGTTTGTCTTTGAGAAGCGGAGCTCCGGTTTTCGTAAACAGGGTGCGGGCTGCAGTTTCCCAGCCGTCCGTGATGCCTGTCGCCAGGATGTTGTCGAGCGGCGACCGGGATTTCAGATACCCGATTGCCGCGACCGACAGGGCCTGCCGATCGACATCGTCAAAAGCGAATGCGGCTTCCAGCCCTTTGGGGGAAACGTCGATGTCTGGGTTGATCTCGTAGCGCCTCAGCAGCGAGGCGAGCAGGCGGGCGGCTTCCCGCATTTTCGGTGCCTGCGCCAAAGCCTGGCTGGACTGTTCAACAGCGCCTGCCGGGTCATCGGCATTGTTGAGTGCCGCCGCATACGCCAGTCGCGTGTCCGCATGCCGGGGATGCCGGTCGATTTCGGTTTCCCAATGATCCAGGACGCCCATTGAGTCCACTGGTATAGAAAAGGGGATGGGCATTTCGGTTGATCCGTGTCTTCGGGAAGGCGTCACGCGCTCTTGCGTGTTTGTCGGTCGACTGAAAAATACGGTGCCAGATAATGGCCCGTATGGCTATCCGGGCAATTGGCGACGGTTTCCGGCGTGCCGGTTGCAACAATATATCCGCCCCCGCCACCACCTTCCGGCCCAAGATCGATGACATGGTCGGCGGTCTTGATGACTTCCAGGTTGTGTTCGATCACGACGATCGTATTACCCTGATCCACCAGCGCCTGCAGGACTTCCAGCAGCTTGCGGACATCCTCGAAATGCAGCCCCGTCGTGGGTTCATCGAGGATATAGAGTGTCCGGCCCGTCGCGCGTCGCGACAATTCCTTGGCCAGCTTGACCCGCTGGGCCTCGCCACCGGAAAGGGTCGTGGCCTGCTGGCCGACCTGTACATAACCAAGGCCGACCCGCTGCAGCATCACCATCTTGTCGCGAATGGACGGCACGGCCTTGAAGGTTTCGGCCGCTTCATCGACGGTCATCGACAGGACATCCGCAATGGAATGCTCCCGAAAGGTGATCTCCAGCGTTTCCCTGTTATATCGTTTGCCTTTGCAGATATCGCACTGGACATAGACATCGGGCAGAAAATGCATCTCGATCTTGATGACGCCGTCGCCCTGACAGGCTTCGCAGCGTCCGCCTTTGACGTTGAAGGAGAAACGGCCGGGCGCATAGCCGCGCGCCTTCGCTTCGGGCAGGTTCGCGAACCAGTCCCGGATTGGGGTAAAGGCGCCGGTATAGGTCGCGGGGTTGGATCGCGGAGTCCGGCCAATCGGTGACTGATCGATGTCGATGACCTTGTCCAGATGCTCCAGACCCTTGATCGCCGTATGCGCCGCCGGGCTCTGGCGCGCACCGTTCAACTGTCTTGCCAGTGCCCGATATAATGTATCGACCACGAGGGTCGACTTGCCGCTGCCCGAAACACCGGTAACGCAGGTGAACACGCCCAGTGGAAATTCGGCATCGACATTCTTCAGGTTATTTGCCGTGGCACCTGTAATACGAAGCTTCTGCCCCTTCCGCGGTTTGCGTCGTTTGGCCGGAATGTCAATTTGGCGCATTCCCGTCAGGTATTGCCCGGTCAGGCTCTCTGGGCAGGCCAGAACGTCTGCGGGCAAGCCAGCTGCAACCACATTCCCACCATGCACGCCGGCGCCCGGACCCATATCGACCAGATAGTCGGCGGTGCGGATGGCGTCTTCGTCATGCTCGACGACAATGACGGTATTGCCGAGGTCACGCAGCCGCTTCAGGGTTTCCAGCAGGCGCTCGTTATCCCGTTGGTGCAGGCCGATGGACGGTTCGTCCAGAACATATAGAACGCCTGTCAGGCCGGAACCGATCTGTGAGGCGAGCCGGATGCGCTGGCTTTCCCCACCCGACAGCGTGGCGGAAGACCGGCTGAGCGTCAGGTAGGACAATCCCACATCGACCAGAAAGCCGAGCCGCTCGTTGATTTCCTTCAGGATCCGCGTGCCGATTTCGAGCTGTTTGTCGGTTAGTTTTTCATTGAGCCCGGCGAACCAGTCCCGGGCTGCGATAATCGAATTGTCGGCAATCTCGGTGATATGCATGCCATCGATCTTGACCGCCAGGGCTTCCGGTTTCAGCCGCGCGCCATTGCAGGCGTCGCAGGCATGCGTGCTCTGGTATTTGCCGAGTTCGTCGCGCAGCCAGGCACTGTCGGTTTCGTGCCAGCGACGAGTCATGTTTGGCAGGACGCCTTCGAACGGTTTGTCGGTTTTGTAGGTTCTGACGCCGTCATCGAACGTCATGGTGACGGCGGTTTTTCCGGTGCCGTTCAGGATTGCATCCGTGACTGCCTTTGGCAGTTTTTCGAAGGGGGTGTCCATCGAAACATCGAAATGCGCTGCCAGGCTTTCCAGGGTCTGTTTGTAATAGGGCGATGTCGATCCCGCCCAGGGGGCGATGGCCTTCGCAAGGGGCAGCCCGGGGTCCGGTATGACCAGGTCGACATCGACAAGCATCGAGGTGCCCAATCCGTCGCAGGAAGGGCAGGCGCCGAAGGGATTGTTGAACGAAAATAGGCGCGGTTCGATTTCGTCGATGGTGAAACCCGAAACAGGGCAGGCGAATCGTGCGCTGAACGTGGTCCGTTCGCCGGTTTTGGCATCCTCCGCGAAAACCAGACCGTCGGCGAGCGCAAGCGCGGTCTCCAGCGAATCGGCGAGCCGTGATTCGATCCCCTCGCGAACGACGATGCGGTCAATGACCACGTCGATGTCGTGCTTGAAATTCTTCTTGAGCGCCGGCGCTTCCTCAATCTGGTACATTTCGCCGTCGATCTTGAGCCGCTGATAGCCGCGCTTTTGCAGCGCAGAGATTTCCTTGCGATATTCACCCTTGCGGCCGCGCACAATCGGCGCCAGCAGGTAAAGGCGGGTGCCTTCTTCCATCGCCACGATGGCATCGACCATCTGGCTGACTGTCTGGCTTTGAATCGGCAGGCCGGTAGCCGGTGAATACGGAATACCGATTCGCGCGAACAGCAGCCGCATATAGTCGTAAATTTCAGTAACGGTGCCGACGGTGGAGCGTGGGTTACGGCTAGTCGTCTTCTGTTCGATGGAAATCGCCGGGGATAACCCTTCGATCAGGTCGACATCCGGCTTTTGCATCATTTCCAGAAACTGGCGTGCATAGGCGCTCAGGCTCTCGACATACCGGCGCTGCCCTTCCGCATAGATCGTATCAAAGGCAAGTGACGACTTGCCCGAACCGGACAGCCCTGTGATCACGATCAGCCTGTCGCGTGGCAGGTCGACGTCAACGTTTTGCAGGTTATGTTCACGCGCACCGCGCACACGGATATTGGTCAGCATGGCTCGATCTGAAAGAGTTTCTGGCTGGCACCGGATTGTGCAGTGGCAGAACTGCCGAATATAGGCAGACATGACCGGATTATCGACTCGAAAAAGCGCTCCGTGCTTTGCAACAGGCAGCGCGGCGCTTAGAATGACGCCTCAACAAAATTTATAAATGAAAGTCACTCGACATGGCAGGCAGTATTAACAAGGTCATTCTGGTCGGTAATCTTGGCCGGGACCCGGAAATCAGAAGCACGCAAAGCGGTATGAAGCTCGCGAACCTGCGAATCGCCACGAGCGAGCGCTGGAAGGACAAGCAGTCCGGCGAGTATCAGGAGCGCACGGAATGGCATAGCGTCGCGATCTTTAACGAGCATCTTGTCAATGTGGCCGAACGATTCCTGAAAAAGGGATCGAAAGTATACGTCGAAGGGCAATTGCAGACTCGTAAATGGACCGACCAGCAAGGGCAGGACCGATATTCGACGGAAGTGGTGCTGAACCGTTTTCGCGGTGACCTCCAGATGCTGGACAGTCGCGGAGAAGGCGGTGGTTCGTATGCTGGCGGCGGCGGAAACGATGGCGGTTATGCCGGTGGTTCGAGCGGCGGCGGTTCCGGTGGGGGGGGCGGTGGCGACTTCGGCGGCGGCGGTCCAAGCGGCGATGAACTGGACGACGAAATTCCTTTTTAGGGCTTTTGGTAACGGTTAAGTAATTCGTTCCTAGCAGTTTGTGTTGGTTTCGGCGTAGAATACCCCTGCTTGGCCATTGGCCGCGCGGAATCTTCGCGCGCTGACGGCCGGGATCCTGGGGGGGATGTTCAGAATTTTGGTTTTGGGAGAAAGAAAATGAAATTTAGGGTTATTGGAATTATGGCCGGGGTGGCGCTGTTAGCTGGCGCCTGCTCGGATGCCCGCCTTATCGATTCGGTCGAAGGCATGAAGCCGACTGAAAAGGGCTTCAAGTCGAATTTGCATCATCAGTACGTAACGCTGGCAAAGGTCGAACTCGACGAAGGCGATCATTTTGATGCCGGATTCTTTGCGCGTCGCGCAGAAGCCGCGGCAATGGGCAAGGATGTCGATCCTGACAGTCTTTGGGATCGTAGCTATTCCGACAAGAACGCTGCCAAGGTGCATGCCGAACGTGGGCGTCTGGTATATGCCCTCGATTCGGGCGGCCGGGCGAAGCACCCGGGTATTGCTGCGCGTGCGCAGACGCAGTTCGATTGCTGGGTTCAGGAACTCGAAGAAAATACGCAGCCGGCAGATATCAAGAAATGTCGCAACGGCTATGACGTGGCGATCAAGGCGCTTGAAGACGGCATGATGGAGGCACCGGTCATGAAGAAGCCGGCAGCGCCGAAGCCCGCGCCGGCACCTGCGCCGAAAGCCATGCCTTCGAAAGGCCCGTTCGTTATTTACTTCGAATTCGACAGCGATGAAGTGAAGGGCGCCGAAGCCGGTGTCACGCTGATCAAGGCTGCACGGTCGATCGCGGCGAACAAGGCAACGAGTGTTGTGGTCGTCGGACATACCGATTCGGCTGGCCGCGATGCCTATAACCAGAAACTGGCGTTGCGCCGTGCGGAAAACGTGCGGGAAGCGCTGATTGGTCTCGACGTCAATGCTGAGATTATCGACCCCGTTTCGGTCGGTGAATCGGCACAGGAAAAGAAGACCTCGGATGGCGTGCGTGAAGATGCCAACCGCCGGGTCGTGATCAAACTCTACTGATCACTGAACCTGATTAAAGTTCGGAATTGGCCGCTGCCTTCGGGTAGCGGCCTTTTTCGTGCGCTCAGGCCGTTTCATCCGGCGGTGTCCGGCCCGAGATGTCGGCGAAGGCACGCGTTGACCCTATAATCTGTTGCAGCCAATTTCCCATAGAACGAGGCGCCCGGTAAAAGTTCCCGGTATGATGGTGGCGCAATTCTACGGCGTAAAATGGCGGCATTTTTCCGGTATTTCGTTGTTAGAGACCGGCACACCGTCTATATTTTGATTTCAGTTCCCGGCATGGAGGGTTGATCGAATGCGCATTCCTCCGGCAAAATACCAATTGAAAAGTAGCAACACAGTGATCGTGTCTTGAGCACCGCTGCCACCCCACCGATTGAGCCTTCCTCTATATCCATAGAAGAGGAAATGAAGCGTTCGTATCTCGATTACGCGATGAGCGTAATTGTGAGCCGCGCGCTGCCGGATGTGCGTGACGGCCTGAAGCCCGTCCATCGCAGAATTCTCTATGCGATGAAGGAAAACGGTTACGATTCGAACAAGCCGTACCGGAAATCAGCCCGTATCGTCGGTGACGTCATGGGTAAATATCACCCGCATGGTGATCAGGCGATTTACGACGCGATGGTGCGCATGGCGCAAACCTTCTCGATGCGGTTGCCGCTGATTGATGGGCAGGGCAATTTCGGGTCGATGGATGGCGATCGCGCAGCGGCGATGCGTTACACCGAAGCGCGACTGGCGCGGTCTGCCGAATCGCTGATCGATGATATCGACAAGGAAACCGTCGACTTCATCGACAACTATGATGAGACGACGTCCGAACCTGCTGTCTTGCCGGCGCGCTATCCGAACCTGCTGGTCAATGGTGCCGGTGGTATTGCCGTTGGCATGGCGACCAATATTCCGCCGCATAATCTGCGCGAAGTCGTCAATGCATGTTTCGCCTATATCGATAATCCGGACATAACCATCGAAGAACTGCTGGAGATCGTGCCGGGGCCGGATTTTCCGACGGGCGGGTTGATCATCGGCGAGGCGGGCATCCGGTCCGCCTATCATACCGGCCGTGGTTCGGTTGTCATGCGCTCGCGAACCCATATGGAGCCTTTGGGTTCCGACCGCGAAGCCATCGTGGTGACGGAAATTCCGTACCAGGTAAACAAGTCGCGGATGGTCGAACGTATCGCCGAGGTGGTCCGCGACAAGACAGTCGAAGGTATCTCGGATCTGCGTGACGAGTCGGACCGCGAGGGCGTCCGCGTGGTCATTGAACTGAAGCGTGACGCGATCTCTGAAGTCGTGCTTGCCCAGTTGTTCCGGTACACGCCGCTGCAGACGAGCTTTGGCGTCAATATGCTGGCCCTTACCGGTGGCCGACCGGAACAGATGACGCTCAAGGACATTGTCGCGGCGTTTGTCGATTTCCGCGAAGAAGTCATTACCCGCCGAACGGCTTTCCTGCTGCGCCGCGCGCGTGAGCGGGCGCATGTCTTGGCAGGGTTGCTGGTTGCGCTGGCGAATCTCGATCCGGTGATCGCGCTGATCCGCCGTTCTCCGGACCCGGCGGTGGCACGTGAACGTTTGATGGCCGAGCAATGGCCCGTTGGCGATGTTGCAGCATTTATTGCCCTGATCGACGACCCGGGCCATGCGGTTGTGGATGGTACCTATCGTCTGTCCGAGGCACAGGCCCGCGCGATCCTGGAGTTACGACTGCAGCGTTTAACCGGTCTGGAGCAAGACAAGCTCGTTGCCGAGACCGAAGAACTGTCCGGGAAAATTGCCGGCTACCTGGAAATTCTGACGCAGCGGGAGAGCCTGCTGATCGTCATGCGCGATGAATTGCGTGAGGTTTCGGAAACTTTTGGCGACGATCGGCGTACGCAGATCGAACCGGCGGAATTCGAGCATGATATCGAGGACCTGATCCAGCGCGAGGATATGGTCGTTACGGTTACGCATGGCGGATATATCAAACGCGTACCGCTTTCGACGTACCGGGCGCAGCGCCGGGGTGGCAAGGGCCGCACGGGCATGTCGACCCGGGACGAGGATTTCGTTCGGGAGGTCTTCGTTGCCTCGACACACACGACCGTATTGTTCTTCTCCTCACGCGGGATGGTATATCAGCTGAAGGTCTATCGACTGCCTTTGGGAAGCCCGCAGGCGCGCGGCAAGGCGATGATAAATCTGTTGCCGCTTGAGGAAGGCGAGGCCATTTCCACGGTCATGATGATGCCGGAGGACGAAGAAACCTGGGCCCATCTGCATGTCATGTTCTCCACCGCAAGCGGGGGCGTTCGGCGGAATTCGCTGAAGGATTTCACCAACATCATGGCGAATGGCAAGATTGCCATGAAACTGGCCGAGGGCGACCGTCTGGTGCGCGTGCGAACCTGCACCGAGGAAGATACCATTCTTCTGGCGACGCGGCGTGGCATGTGCATCCGGTTCCCGGTTTCCGATGTTCGGGTGTTCAGTGGCCGGACCTCGACCGGTGTGCGCGGTATTCGTCTGGACGATGGCGACGAAGTGATCTGGATGTCGGCGCCGCGGCAGGTTGATATTGATACGGAGCGCCGGGACGCCTATCTGCGCCAGGCAAATGCCCTGCGTCGCGCGGTTGACGGTGACGAAGAAGACAGCGGCGAAGTCGTCGAGCAGGTCCTGCCACCGGAGATATTTGACGCGCTTGCAGAACAGGAACAGTTCGTTCTGACCGTTACCGAAAAAGGCTTTGGCAAGCGCACGTCGGCATTTGACTACCGCACGACAAGCCGTGGCGGAAAAGGCATCGTCAATGTCGACATTGCGAAGCGGAACGACCAGGTCGTTGCGACCTTCCCGGTGGAGCCGTCCGATCAGATCATGCTGGTAACAAATGGGGGGCAGGTCATCCGTTTCCCGGTTGATCAGGTTCGGATTGCGGGACGCCGGACCCAGGGCGTTACGTTGTTTGATGTTGAAGGCGTTGAAAAAGTGGTCTCGGTCGCCCGGTTGCGCGATGTGGGTGACGACGACGAAGCTGACAATGACGACGAAGCCACCGAAGTTGAAGACGGCGCCGTAGCAGCCGAGCCAAGCGTCGCAGGGGATGCGACTGCGGTCGATGAAGCCGGCGACGACGACAAAACGGAAAGCTGAGCAGGTCACGCCAGCGTTCGGGCCGGCAGGTAAGGGGAGAGGCGTGCGCGATGACAGGTGTGCATTTCGGAATATACGCGGGAACATTTGATCCCATCACCAACGGCCACATGGATATCATTACCCGGGCGGCAAAGCACCTTGTTGACCGGCTTATTCTCGCTGTCGCCCGAAATCCGGGAAAGGGGCCGCTGTTTTCGCTCGAAGAACGTGTCGCGATGGTCCAGGCAGAGGTCGATGCGACCGGCTATGGCAGCATCATCGAGGTGCAGCCATTCGAGGGATTACTGACCGACTTTGCTGAATCAAACGGTGCCAATGTGCTCGTTCGCGGGCTGCGTGCGGTGTCGGATTTCGAATATGAGCTGCAACTGGCATCAATGAACCGGTATTTGAAACCGAATATCGAAACAACGTTTCTGATGGCGTCTGATCGCAACCAGTTCATTTCGTCCAGTCTGGTCAAGGAAATCTGCAAGCTCAATGGCGATATCGCGCAGTTCGTATCCCCGCGCGTCGCGGAAAAGCTGATCGCAAAGCGGTAGGATTCGCTGAGGAAGCGGACCGCGCTTCAGAATGTCAGCAGCCCGACAACTGCACCGGTCATGCAGGTTGCGATCGTTCCGGCAAGCACGGAGCGCATCCCCAGGGCGACAATGTCCTTGCGGCGGGAGGGCGCGATGGTTGCGATACCACCAATCATGATTCCCAGACTGCCCAGGTTTGCAAAACCGGTCAGTGCGTATGTGACAATCAACCGGCTGCGGTCTGAAAAACTGTCCTGTGGCAGGTTCAGAAGATCGATGAACGCCAGAAATTCATTCAGGATAATCTTTACGCCGAGCAATGAGCCAGCGGTCACGGCTTCCGTCCAGGGCAGGCCCATAAGCCACGCAACCGGCGCCATGACATAGCCAAGCAGGCGCTGAAGTGTGATTGGAGCGTCACCAAATTCCGGCAGGATCGTCGTAAGTCCCATGTTGACGAGGTGGACCAGTGCGACCGTCACGATCAGCATTGCGATGATGTTGATCAACAGGGTGACACCGTCGAGCGTACCGCGGGTGATTGCCTCCATCGCATTTCCCGACGGCTCGTCATTGATAAGCTCGCCGTCAGTTTGCGGTTCTGATTCGGGAAGCATCAGGCGCGCGACCATGATTGCCGCCGGTGCACTGATGATCGAGGCGGCAAGCAGGTGTCCCAACGCGCCGGGAATGACCGGCGCCAGCAGGCTTGCGTATAAAACCATCATGGTGCCCGCGATGGTCGCCATCCCGCAGGTCATGACCATGAACAGTTCGCTGCGTGTCAGGCGGCTGAGATAAGGCCGGATCAGCAGGGGGGCCTCGACCATACCGACGAAGATATTGGCTGCCACGCCCACACCGGCAGCCCCGCCAATTCCGAAAGATCGTCGCAGGACCCAGGCAAAGCCCTGTACGACGATTGGCAGGATGCGCCAGTAGAATAACAATGCTGACAAGGCGCTCATCACTAAAATCAGCGGCAGGGCGCGTATTGCGAGGATAAAACTGGCGCCAGGTTGGGTTTCCTCGAACGGCAACGGCCCACCGCCGAGATAGCCGAATACAAAGGAGGTTCCCGCTGTTGTTGCGTCCTGAAGGGCGATAACAGCACCATTTAGCCACAGGAATACGTCCTGGGAGGCGGGAAGCTTCAGAATCAGGCTAGCGATAACGAGCTGTAATCCGATACCGGCAAGGGCCGTGCGGCCTTGTTGACGGCGCAGTCCGTTCTGGCGGCGTGGCGCCATGGCGGCAGCCAGAAGCGTTAATACCACCAGACCGGCCAGACTTTGAAAATTTGCAGCGAGGTCCATTCGCTTTTTTTCCCCTAAATGCTATCCCAATGCTGATAGTGTGCGGGAGTCGGCAAAGGGTAGCGCCCAAGGGAGTAACTATGAACGAAATTTCTGCCAGAAGCAGCGTAATCGCGCTGTTGAACCGTTTTGAGAATGATGACGACGCTGAAGTCCTGGCCGCCGCGCGTGAAGTCCACGCGAAAGTGTCGGATATGGGGGTCAGTTGGGATGCGTTGCTGGTGCCCGAGGATGACAGCGTGGCGCCGCCGGTGCGTTATGCAGGTCCCGGTAATGATTATGACGATGACGACGAAGAAGGCGATGATGATAGCTTTGAACCGGCACCAGACAGCCCGTCCTTCGAGCCCGTTGGTGAGGCGGCGGATGATGTAAAGCGAATCGAACAGCTCAAGGCGATGCCGGGAGTTTCGGACGCCTTGAAAGCAGAACTCGACGACTTCCTCGAAGACATCAAGGAAAACGAGTTCACGGTATCCGACCGGCAGTATATCGCTGCATTGCAGCAGCGTCTCTCGAAGGGGCCGCGGAAGACGAGCTGATAAATCGCGCTATTTGGCGATTTTGCGATATTGCTCGGGTATGAAGAACAGATGGTCGGTACTTTCGCGGGCCAGGTGGCAACTGATGCAGAATTCGACGCGCTCGGACCCTTCGGCATTCGTTGTGCCGAACAGGCTGCCATCGGGCATGATCATGCTGTAGCGCCAGTCGCCGCTGACATAGCTGAATCCAGGTGACATTTTTTCCATGATGAATAACGGGCCGGGAACGGGGTGGCCTGTTTTGGTTACGGTAAAGCTATCCTTGGCCAGAATAGCGCCCTGGGGCAGCGCGGCGGCCTTCTCGTACGCGCCATATTCCCGGGCCAGCGCGTTGCCGTAATTATTTACGTAACGCTTGCCGTGTGTCGAAGAAGTATAGGGGCTGGTATTGAAGCGCTCCCAGCTCTGGTAGGAGCGGGCGGTGTTTCCATCCTCAAGGGCGTAGCCAGCCGCCATTTCTGCGGCGACCCGGTCATACATCGCCGCTGCGTCCGCATCTTCCAGCTGTGCGCCGTCGCGCACGCGAAAATGCCGACGTGGTTGACCGAGGTCCCCATTCGTATCCGGCAGGACGCTTGCTGGCGAATTGCCCTGGTCAGCGGCTGCGACACCGAAATCCGGCGGTTTAAACAGTAAAACAGCGCATAGCGCCGTCAGGGCGACAGGTAATACAATACGAACTGACATGTTCTGGTATCCTTTTGCAGTGCAGGCGGGTGCCTGCGCCTATCTGCAGTATGGTGATCCAGGCAATCACATGCCGTTCAAGGAATAACACCAATTGGTAATACCGACGTGACCGTGAAGCGGGCTGCTCTTTTTGCGATGGTCGGGACGTCATCCAAATGGATGTATTGTGCGGTACCAAAGTATGATGAATTGTTTGCAGCCGGAATGGTCGTACCCGGCGGTTATCGAGCGTTGGCGTCAGGTAGTGAGGTCACAATCCACAACGTGTTGAGGGCCCGAACAATTGAGCAGTGAAGAACCGATAGAAATATCCGATTTTGAAAAGGATTCCCTGTACTTACTGCCGCTTGCAATGATTCCGCTGGAATCAAAGGCGCTTTCCAGAGCCAGACTGGTAAAGAACGCAAAATTACAAAGCATGCTGGAAGTCTTTGAAGGAAGTGGCTCCGGTAGCGGCCAGATCAATCCTGATATGATCGAACAATCCTTTGATATTGCTCAAAACCCTGGTGGAAACGATGTCGCGACGGTGCGCGCTTTGGCAGGGCTGAACAGTTTTGACGTTTACAGTCTCCGGATTGCAATCCGGAACATTGGTATTGAAGTCGAAGATCAGGCATTTCTGCGGTTGTCCGATACGAAGCGGGCGGAGCTCACCAAATATATGCTGGGATTTACCCGGCCATTACTGCGCCAGATCTACGGTAACGAAGAAACGAATGTTTCCGATATTTCGGAACTGATCGCGCTTTTCGACAACCCGAACCGCGAGGAAGCCTTGCGGAATCTGAAGAATATTACCGACAAGCTGCAGATTGAGCTGGGGGCGCTACCTCGGTTTCTGGAGGATTACGGCGATACGTTCCTGTCGCTCGCGTATTTTCAGGATTGTCATTTCTCGCTGGAACCGCAGTTTCGTTCGTTTACAACGGCGGTAGACAATATTCAGGATAATCATCAGCTTAGGCAGAATTCATCGCTGATGAAATCTCTCGATCAGACTGTGGATGATCTCGAAGATGTCAAAGCGTCGCTGGAGGGGCTGTTTCAGAGCTTCGATCGTGAAACACGGACCATGTGGGAGGATTTCAACGCCGACACCTTCAGCAAGGTTCAACGGATGATCGAGAATAATCATACGACGATTGGCGCGGTGCTATGCGGGTTATCGGTCAAAATGGGGGCCTGGACGGACCGGTTTGGCACTGCGGATCACGGGTTGATACAGCAGTCGGAATTCATCATGTCGGATATCCGCCAGGGGCTCGACATCCTGTTGGAGATAACGCAACAGGGCACACCACGCGAGAAGGTGTGGAGAAATGACGACATTATTGATTTTTAGGCGATAAGCCGGCTGGAAACACCGGAAAGCTGACTAGTCCAGGCCGAGGTCCCACATGCCCGTTGGATTGGGATGGGACTGCCAGCGGCGGACAATGATTTCAACCTGATCCGGCGTCTTCGAATCGAAATATTGCAGTGCTCTCTTGAGTTTGGCGCCGCTCTGGGTCGAATGTTGCCTTGAGTGTCGGGCATAGCTGTAGATGACCTGGAACGAGTCCCTGTCGAGCGATGCGAAACGGCAGGCCATCGCCAGTGCGAGACCTGAAGAATCATAGAAAATTCGCTGGACAAAGTTCCCGGCGAGCCCGGTTTTCCGGGCAAGCATGGCAATAAACAATGGAATGTCACCGTTCTTCAGGACGCGCAGGATCGCATCCTGTCCGATCAGGCCCTGGTCGGCGAGCTGGTCCGCGAGCTGCTGTGCCTTGCTCTCGCTGCGTGCGTTGGGCGTCTCTGAAACCCACTCTTTCTGAGCCGTTTTGGACAGAAGTTGTGAGACGGCCTTGTCGTCCAGGTTCCAGTCCTTGACGATGACCTGCCGCAACGTTTCCGAGACCCAACCGAACATGCGTTCAGCAAGATCCTTTTCCAGGTCACTGCGCCGCACCAGCGGTTCGCGGAAGATATCTTCGCGCTCCGACTGTTCGACGAGATATTCCATTGTTGTCCTGGAAATTTTTGCCGTTGTGTTTTGCAACAGGCACTTGATGACGTTTTTATTCCCTGTATCGACAAGGGTTTCGGAGACGACTTCGCTCAGGTTACTGCGGATGGAAACCGCAAGCTGGTGTTCGAAAGTCCGGAATTTCACGATATCGATAAGGTCGTCATCATCCAGCGCGCCGCTCGTGGTCAGAATCGGGTAGGCGATTTCGATCTTGTCGTTCGCCAGCACCCGCACCAGATCGCGCGGCGCATCGGGCATCCGGGCGAGGCGGGTGCTGATTGTCCGGCGGACCACCATTTCGGCGTCATGCACCAGCCGGCGCAGGATATCGAACATGATCTCCCGCTCGCGGTGGGTTGCTTTCTCGTCGTCAGAAAGGGGAAGGTCTGTGACCGCTTCTACAAGGGCGCGCCGTGCCGGGGCCGAAGAATCGCGAGCCAGCGCAACGAGTTCATCGTTGGCCAGATAATCCGATTGCTCGGGTTCCAGAATAAATGCGCTGTCCATTAAATCTGCCGCGGTAACAGGTTACGTTTTCTACGCGCTGTCCGTGCGCTTGATCTAAATGTTATACAGGAAAGAATCGCTGCGAAAAAGCAAGGAAATGTTAACCAGTACATCCCGCCCAAGCCGCGGGTTTCATCCGCAGTCGGCTCGAAAATAGGTGGGAATTGGCCGCAGCAAGCGAAAGTATCGACGATCTTTTTGCGCGATTTGGTCCGGCCTACCGGTGGCTGGTGACCATTACCGGCATGACGGCTTCCTTCACGATGGTGCTTACAGCGACTATCGTTAACGTTGCGGTTCCCGATGTCATGGGGGCTTATGGCGTGGGCCAGGACAAGGCGCAGTTCCTGCAAACGGCATTCATTACAACGATGACGGCGAGCCAGCTTCTCAACGCCTGGGTCGTCGGCAAGCTGGGACAGCGGCTGGCCTTTACCCTTGTTTTGACGCTGTTCCTGGCCGGGGCGTTCATCTGCGGGCTAAGCCCCACTCTGGACGGTATTATTGTCGGCAGGGTGATGCAGGGCTTTGCGGCCGGTATCGTCCAGCCGCTCGTCATGGTGACGTTGTTTCAGGTGTTCCCCGCTGATCGCCGGGGTTTCGCCATGGGAATTTACGGTGTCGGCCTGATGCTGGCGCTTGGCTTCGGGCCGGTGGTCGGCGGTATTACCATCGATGCCCTGAACTGGCGCTACATCTTCTTCATGCCCATTCCGCTTGTCGCGCTGGCATTGGCGATGGGAGTGATTTTCATGCCGTCGAACCGGCCCAGCACGCCGTCCAAACGCTTTGACTGGGCTGGATATATCCTGCTGTGCACGGCGCTGTATTGTTTGATGACCGCCATCGGGAACGGCCAACGTGAAGGCTGGGCGTCGGATACGATACTGCTGACGGTCGTCATCGGTACGGTATCCGGTTTCGGTTTCGTTTATTCGCAATTCCGACAGGGGGCTTCCCTGCTCGAAATGAGCCTGCTGGCGAATCCGCGGTTTTCCTGCGCCATTGTGGTTGCGTTCGTATTCGGCGCGGGCAATTTCGCGATCACCTATGCAATTCCCGTATTCGGGCAACTGGTCCAGGGGTATACGCCGACGATTGCCGGTTGCCTTTTGCTGCCGGCCAGTCTGCTGGTGGTTCTGATGCTGCCGATGACGGGAAAATTGTCGGATATGGTTGGTCCCAGCTATCCGATAATGGGCGGGCTGGTCCTGTTCGTGATCGGGGCCGTGCTGCTGGCGGATGCCGATATCAACAGCAGTTTCTGGACCTTGGCTTTCTTCATCATCATTGGCCGGTTCGGCATGGCGTTCATATCACCCGCGCTGATGGCGTCCGCTCTGCGGTCGCTGCCCGCCGACAAGCTGAATGCGGGATCCGGTACGATCAATTTTTTTCGGCAGCTTGGCGGTGCGGTGGGAATCAACACACTGGTCGTGGCGCTGGAACTGCGGACGCGCTTCCATAGTGATGCGATGACCGCGACCCAGACGGCCGGTAATGCCTCGACCCGGGAACTTCTGGACCAGGTTGAAAGGCTGCTGGACGAAGGCGGCGTGCCGCCATCGCTGCAAGAATCAATATCGCTCGACCACCTTGGCCAGGTCCTGCAGGCACAGGCGACGACGCTGGGATTTCAGGACGGCTTCATGCTGATCGCGCTTGTCTTTATCGCAGCACTGGTTCCAGCCTATATTCTGTCGCAGGCCCGCGACAGTTAACCGGCTGGTTGTGTGTCGGCGCCGGTGTCCTGCACCGGCATGTTTAGCGGAATGGAAATGCTGGTGGCCGGGATACCCTGCTTGACGATGTACCAGCCGCCGCCCGCGAGCAAGCCGATCAGCAATCCGAACAGCAGGACCAGAGTGGCGACAATCAGGCTCGCCAGCCGCCGCTGCCGCCCCAGCCCACGCGTGATGGCGAGCATGATTTCGACTTTTGATTCCAGCCGGTTTGCATTGCCATTGATATCCGCCTGCAGCCGAATTAACGCGGCTGACAGGTCGGCGCGCAGCGCGCTATGGGCCTGTTGTGTCGATTTGGATTCGGCGGCAACCACCCGCATGGCGGAGCGGACCTGAGCTTCGACGGCGGAAAGGTGCGCCCGCAATTCATCGCGTGATAACTCGGCCATGATCCACCCGGATTATATGTGCTCGAACTGTCCGAAACCGTGGGAATTATAGGATTGTTGCGGCTTCCGAAAAAGGAAGATGAAAACGGCAATCGTTTTCCGGGCTGAATTCGGGTTTTCCCGCGCCCGTGGGAAGGGTAGTGTCGTAGGGAATCTGGTCTGGCAGCGAATCGGTGCAACTTGCGTATGGCTTATATCGGCATTGCGATCGGGGTTTACGGGCTTTTCATCGCGCTGCTTTTCTTTGCGCAGCGAAGCCTGCTGTACCATCCGGATCAGACCGTTCCCGTGCCTAGGGATTATGGCGTCGGCGAAATGGCATCGGTCCACTTGAATACCGAAGACGGTTTCGAGTTGCTGGCCTGGTGGCGCGCCCCTGAAAGCAGCGAGAGCCCGGTGATCGCCTATTTTCATGGCAATGCGGGGAATATCGGCGGCCGGGCGGCCAAGGTAAAACCGTATCTGGATGCCGAGTATGGGGTGTTGTTACTCAGCTATCGCTACAATGCCGGTTCCGGTGGTTCGCCTGGTGAGGACGCGCTGCTTGCCGATGGCAGAACGGCGCTGGCTTTCCTGAAATCGGAAGGCATCGCCGACAACCGTATCGTCCTTTATGGCGAGTCGCTGGGCAGCGGTGTCGCAGTTGCGATGGCAGCAACGCAAACCGTAGGTGCCCTTGTTCTGGAAGCGCCATACAGCAGCATGGCCGACCTGGCACAGCATCATTACTGGTATGCGCCGTCGCGCTGGCTGGTCCGGGATACGCTTGATTCAGTTTCACGGATCGCCGGGGTCAATGCACCGGTTCTTATCGTGCATGGGGAGCAGGATACGGTCATACCGCCGAAATTCGCCCGCCGGCTGTTCGATGCAGCGCCCGAACCGAAGGAAATGGAAATGTTGCCCGTTGCCCGGCACAACAACCTTCTGGAATACGGGCTAACCGATATTGTCGGCGGGTTTCTGAAGAAAACCTTTCCGGAAGCGGGCCGTTAGGCGGTCAGCTTCGCCAGCGCGTCCGGGGTATCGACATCAAGCAACACGCCGTCACCCGACATTTCGACATCACAGGTCAGTTCGGGGTATGCGCCGGTCAGTTGCCGGGCGCCAAGGTCACCGGATATTTCCCGTACCTCGTCGAAGAACCGCCGGGCAAACAGCATGGGGTTGCCGCGTTTGCCATTATGGGTCGGGATACAGATTGCCCTGCCTTCCAACGGATCGAAAGCAGCGACCAGTCGGTCGATGACATCCGCGGAAACGCGCGGCATGTCGCCAAGACAGACGATGACGCCGTCTATTTCGGTTGGCAGGGCGTCGAGCCCGCGGACCAGCGAGGTACTGAGTCCTTCCGCAAAGCGCGGGTTTTCCGTAAAGGAAATATCATCGCCTTCTCCGATCGCACGGCGTACCCGGTTGGCTTCATGCCCCAGGACGATGACGATAGGCCCCGCTTTCGACGCACGGACCGTATCGACCGCACGATTGACCATGGCGCGCCCGTCAATTTCGGCAAGCAGTTTATTGGTGGCGCCCATTCGGCGTGACTGACCGGCTGCCAGTATGATGGCGGCAATTCGTGGCGCCCGGGCCATACCGTCTTCCGCAGGCATGCCCGATGTCGCTTCGGCGCGGGGCAGGGGGCGGGCGGGAATTTCCTTCAGCAGCCCGCCGACGCCCATAGCCATAATATCTTCCCGGCGCACCGGAATATCGGCGAACAGCCGCTGGAGAACCCAGTCAAACCCGTTGAGTTTCGGGGAACGGGCGCATCCGGGCAGTCCGGCGACCGGAATTTCGCCGACATGACCAAGCAGCAGCAGGTTGCCGGGGTCCACGGGCATACCGAAATGGTCAACAACGCCGCCAGCCTGAACAATGCCGCTGGGAATGACGTCGCGCCGGTCAGTGATGGCCGAGGCCCCGATGATCATGATCATTTCGCAGCCATCGTTGGCGAGTTCGCGAATTGCCGTTTCGATGGCGTCGGCGGCATGGCCACAGCGTCGCTCGCCCCGCAAGGTACCGCTCAGCGCCACGACACGCTGTGTCAGCACATCCGTGGTCTTGTCCAGCACGGTTTCCTTCGTCCCGGGCAGGCGGGTCTGCACCAGCCCGACCGGTCGACCGCGATAGGATGCCACCCGGACGAGCGGCTGCGTTTGGGTCGCGATGGTTTCACAGGCGGCGACGACGGTTTCCGGTGATGCAAAGGGAATGATCTTGACGGTGCCGACCATCTGCCGTTTTGAAACCTGCGCGTATGGCGGCAACAGGGCGACGGTGGCGGATTCATCCGTCAGGTTCAGGGCGTTGAGCCGGTCCGGGTCATAGACGACCAGCCCTTCCGTCATTGCATACAGGTTCACCCGGCCAGTGAATGCGGCGGAGACTTCCAGACCGTCACCAGCAGCGGCTGTGGCGATCCGTGCGGCGGCTGTATCTTCCCCGACATCGCCCGATTCGAGTTGCGCGCCAATGATGCTGTCCACCCCGGCGGATTGCAGGGTTTCGATGTCTTCGGCAGAAAGGGTACGCCCTTTCTTCAGCGCCAGTTTGCCCCGGCGGACGCTATGCGCAAGGATTGCGCCTTTCGCATCCGTGACGGGAATGTCGCCGAACTTCACGCGGCGGCCCTTTTTTCCGGGCGGTGCAGCGCCTCGGTGATTTCGCCCATGATCGATATGGCGATTTCGGCCGGCGTGATCGCGCCGATATCGAGCCCGACCGGCCCGTTGATACGGGCAAAATCCATGGGGCCGAAACCTTCTTCCTTCAGCCGTTCCACCCGTTTGCCGGCGGTCTTTCGCCCGCCCAACGCACCGATATAGAAGGCGTTGGTCCGCAGCGCGGCAATCAGCGCCGGATCGTCCAGTTTCGGGTCGTGGGTCAGGGTTACCACGGCGGTGCGCGCGTCCGGCTTCAGGTCAGCCAGAGCTTCATCCGGCCAGCGTGAATCGATATCCACATCGGGGAACCGTTCCGGTGTCGCCCAGGCGCTGCGGGGATCAACCACGGTGACCGCGTAACCGGCGAGTTTTGCCATCGGTACCAGCGGCTGTGCGATATGCGCCGCCCCAACCACGATCAGCCGTCGCGGCGGGTTGAATACCTGTATGAACAGGCGCCGTCCCTCGACATCGTCCATACGGCTACGGTCATCATTCTGCGCGCGGGTGATTGCAGCCTGAATGGGCGCGGTGATATCGATATCGCCGGTGGCGGCGCCATCAACGATGAGAGTCTGTGCGCCGCTTTCGACATCGGTGACCAGCAGTGTCGCCCTGCCGTCGCGCCGCGCCGCGTTCAAAGCGGTGAGTTGTGTATTTTTCATGTCGTCATGTCCGTCCGCTAAATCAGTCGAGCCGCTCGACGAAGATCGAAATTTCGCCGCCGCAGGCGAGGCCGACTTCCCAGGCCATTTCGTCAGTGACGCCGAAATCCAGTACCGAGGTCGAACCATCCTTCATGATGTTCAGGGCTTCGGTAATGACCGCACCTTCGATACAGCCGCCGGATACGGAACCAATGAAGGAACTATCCCCCTTGATGGCCAATTGGCTGCCCACCGGGCGGGGTGAGGAACCCCAGGTCCGGATTACGGTCGCCACGGCGACGTCGTCGCCGTCTGCCTTCCAGGCCTCTGCCTGTTCCAGTACGTTGTCATGGTCGAGCATCGTAGTTTCGGTCATGCGCTTTTCCTTCGCCATTGCGCCATATCCTGTGCCTGCCGTGCGCCGGGCCGGTTGAGCGCATCGGCAAGGGTGGCCAGGCTGTTGAGGTTGTGAACCGGGCGGAAATCGTCGACATACGGCAACAGCGCCCGCACACCCATAGATTTGGGTTCGAAACCATCATACCGCAAGAGCGGGTTGAGCCAAATAAGGCGGCGGCAGGATCCGTGCAGTCGTTTCATCTCGCGGCCAACGCCGTCGCCGGCATCGCGGTCTAGCCCATCGGAAATGAACAGAACGACGGCGCCCTGACCGAGGACCCGCCGCGACCAGTCGCGGTTGAACTGGTGCAGGCATTCGCCAATGCGGGTGCCGCCAGACCAGTCCAGCACAGACCCCGTGACCTTTTCCAGCGCGACATCGATATCCTTTTGCCGCAGGTGCCGGGTGACATTGGTCAGGCGGGTACCGAACAGGAAGGTGTGGACCCGGTCGCGATCATTCGTGACCGCATGCATGAAATGAATCAGCATCCGCGCATAGCGGTCCATCGACCCGGAAATATCGCAGAGGATGACCAGTGGCGGCCGCCGCATCCGGCGGGTACGACGGCGCAGCGGGATGATATCGCCACCATGGCGCAGCGCGGCGCGCAGGGTCGCGCGCATGTCGGCGCGGCTTCCCGCCGGGTCGGGACGAAAGCGGCGGGTCGGAATTTCCGTGATCGGCAGGCGCATGGTTCGTATCGCGCGGCGTGCCGCCTCGACCTCCTCGGTCGTCATTTTTTCGAAATCCTTGGCGGCCAGTTGCTCGGACTGGCTCCATGTCATGGCCGCGTCGAATTCGATTTCCTTTTCCCGCTCGGCTTCCGGGTCTGCATTCTGCTGGGCGGCGAGGGCCGCAGCGATACGCGGCGACATCATTTCGGTGTTTTCGTCCGCAGGGGTCTTCAGGCTGGGCAGCACCAGTGACATCATGCGTTCCAGGATCTTGGGATTGCGCCAGAAAATATGGAAGGCCTGGTCAAACAATTCCCGCTGATCGCGCCGATTCACGAAAACCGCGTGCAGGGTCCAGTAGAAATCCGCGCGATTGTTCAGGCCGATCGCCTGTACGGCCTGGATCGCGTCCAGCACCGCGCCGGGGCCGACCGGCAGGCCCGCTGCCCGCAACGCCCGGCCGAAATGCATGATATTGGTTGCGATGCGGCCATCTTCGGTGGTCATTCCGCAGCGCTCGCCAGTTCGGCGTTGACCTCCTGAAGGATGCGGCTGGCTTCGCTGCCTTTGATCTTGGCAATGTCATCCTGGTATTTCAGCAATGTGCCGAGTGTATCGTTCACACTGTCGGGGTCGAGCACCATCCGGTCGAGCTGCACCAGTGCTTCCGCCCAGTCGATGGTTTCGGCAACGCCGGGATGCTTGAACAGGTCAATGCCCCGCAGTTGCTGCACGAAGCCGACGATCTGTTTCGACAGGGCTTCCGGCGTATTCGGCGCCTTGACGGCGAGAATTTCCAGTTCGCGTGCGGCGTCGGGATAATCGACCCAGTAGTAAAAACAGCGGCGCTTCAGGGCGTCATGAATTTCCCGGGTCCTGTTCGACGTAATGATGACAATCGGCGGCTGCTCCGCCTTGATCGTGCCGATTTCGGGAATGGTGATCTGAAAATCCGACAGCAGCTCCAGAAGATAGGCTTCAAACGGTTCATCGGTGCGGTCCAGTTCGTCGATTAGCAGAACCGGCGGGCCGTCTACGGATGGTTCCAGCGCCTGCAGCAGCGGGCGTTCGATCAGGAAACGTCGGGAGAAGATGTCGCCTTCCAGCGCGCTTCTGTCAGTATCGCCAACCGCTTCCGCGAGACGGATTTCCACCATCTGCAGCGCGTAATTCCATTCATAGACCGCCGTGGAGGCGTCCAGCCCCTCATAACATTGCAGCCGCACCAGCCGGCGGCCCAATGTCTCGGAAAGCACCTTCGCAATTTCCGTTTTGCCGACACCGGCTTCACCTTCCAGGAAGAGCGGACGCCCGAGACTGAGAGAGAGATACAGCGCTGTCGCAAGGCTGCGATCGGCCACGTAATCACCGGCGGTGAGAAGCGCCTGGGTATCCTCGACAGATTCTGGAAACGCCATAAACTTCAGCCTTCGTTGACCTGATTGAACATGGGTAGAAGGCCGAAGCGTTACTTCCGCTTCCAGTTCCCCCCGCTGTCCTGAAAATAGGTTCCGGCCGGCGAGCGTTCGATGATCCGTTTGCCGGTCAGTGCCTCGACCTGCTGGACGGGAATGCCGTTTTTCTTCGCGATATTGTTATATGCCGCCCTGCGACGTGAGTTTATATCGTTTATCAGCCGGGTCGTACTCGCGGAAGGCGCCTTTACCGGGGCGATATAGCCACGGGGCGTTTCACCCACCAGCCCGCTGCGCTTTGCATCATCCAACTGGTTGGCTTGCGCGGGGCTGGTATGGAGAATCGAGAAGACGGCCAGAAAGGCGAGCAGCGGCAGCAGAATCCGAATTTTCCTGTTCGTCATGACTAAAACAGGTCCTTGTTGTTTTCCAGTAGGTTGTCGATATCTTTTTCGACCTTGATCCGAATTTCCTGTTCGATTTTGATATTCAGATTGATCACGATGGGTTTTTCAGGTGCGCGAATCTGGACCTCCGGCGTGCAGGCCCCGAGGACTGCAAGCGCGGCGATAAACAGGAAAGTCGTAAACCGGCTCAATATTTGTTTCATTCCCTGAATATGACTGTTCCGGGCCGAAAATACCAGTGTGCGGCGGGGCTATTGGTCGGCGAATTCCTGCATTCGTTCCAGCAGTCGATCCGGCAGGGTATAGGTTTTGAGCCCCTGTTGCAGGATCGACCGTAACGGCCCGCTCATCGACAGATTCAATTCAACCGGAATTCCCTTGTAGACCGTTGGATTCTTCCCCTTGATCTTGAATTCGAATGGAATATCGCCGGAGTCTGTTTCATCGATCGTCACGCGGACGCTGTCATATTGAAAGTCGCGCACGATATCCAGAAACAGCGCGGTTCCCTCATTCGCCTCGGAAAGGGCAGGGCCCACGGCTTCGGGTTGGTACTGGATCGTTCCCCCGCCCGGAGCGGATTCGAGAACGCCATTGCGCAGGAAAATGCCGCCATTCTCGAACTTGACCGGTATTTGGCCGTTCAGTATTCCAGTCGCCGTCAACTCGCCGACCTTGGTTGCCGCCAGCAACGAGTCCAGTCGCACGCCATTTACCTGCAGGGGAATGGTGAAACCATCCAGCCTGGCCGGAATGTCGAAAACCTCGGTATCGATATTGCCATCAAAGAGGTCGAGTTCCCGCAAGGCGGCGGTAATATGCCCCTCGCGGTTTATCTGGAATTCGATACGTCCCGCGGTAAGGGGGATACCGATATCCAGCTTTCCGATATGGATTTCCTGTCCGGGCGGCGTCGAGAGCGGTAGCAGACTGTCGAAGGCAATAACCGCCGCAGCATTTTCGAGCAGGATTTCATCTGATTTCAGCGCGGTGATTTCGGCGAGAATTTCACCATTCGATTCAAACTCGCCTCCGCCCCATCGCACGGATGCCCTGGTTTCAACATGGCCGTCAGCGTCCTGGATCTGTTTGCCGATGACCGGGAAAAGCTGCACGGGTTGCAGGACTGTCGGCAGGAAGGTTATCCGGGCACTTTCCACGTCGGCATATCCGGTGTCTTGCACGGCGTCATGTTCGCCTGTCGCGCGAATGGAAATTGTTTCCGATTGGTCATGCAAATGGGCCGAGAACTGTGCCTGGTTATTTTGCAGGGTCGCAGAGGCCTGAAGTTGCAGTGGAATCACCACGGGGGTCGCAGCTTTCTGCCGAATGTCGCCGATGTCGACATCAATCGTAATGGCGTCCGAAGCCGTGAGCTTGACGGTGATCCCGGCCGCCTGGCTCGCGTGATCGGAAAGTTCGGCTTTTGCTGGTCCGACCGCTACTGAAATGCTGTCATTGCCGCCTATAATTCGGGCCGGGATATCTGAAAGGAGCAGATCCGTCGGTTCCTGCCCGGCGGTGATCGCGAATCCGCTTTTCTGCAAGGTGAGGTCGCCGTCATAGGACAGTTCGACGGGCTGCCGGCCCAAATCGGCGCGGAACCTGAAGGGCCGTTCAATTGTCAGCAGGAGCGGTGACGTTGTTTGGAACTGGCCCGGCGCAACCACGCTATCGACTTTCAACTGGCTTGCGGCACCTGTTCGGGCCGTCAGGATGTTGTCCGTCAGTGTGAAGGTACCGTTCAGGTCGGGGCGGATTGTGATTGGGGCCAGGCTATCAGCGATTTGTTCCGTGTGCGTGCCCTTCAAGTGAAATTGGCCGCTTGCCCCGCTGATGGATGCCGGCAGTGATGTGGCACCAACCTGCCCGGTAATGGCCAGCACCATGCTACGGGAGGCTACCTGGGTCGTCCCGGATAGTGTGACGGCATAACCGCCCGCGCGTGGCGTTATGCGCAGTTGGGCATGCGGTGTGTCAGCAGCGCGCAATTCAATGGTGATCGGTGTTTCCGTGTGCTTGCGTAAAGCGGCGGGTAGCGATTGCAGAAGTCCCGAGGCGAGGCGGGCTTTGGACAGGGTGATAGACGGGCTGGAAAGCTGCCATTCGCCGGGCTTGATCATCACCTGGACGGGGCCCTGTAGTGCACCGTCGCGTAACACGCCGGGAACCTGCAAGCGCTGGAGATTGGGTGTTACGTATCCGCTGACCGTCAGCCGGTCTGGCAGAGTTTCCGGGGTGTCCCAAGGATCAGCGAGCGTTCCTGACAAATCGAGCTCGATCCGGCCGGCGGTGTGAATGCCCAGCGCCATCGCATCCAGAATCGGGCCAGGCGTAATTGTGCCATCTACGCCAAAGGTCAGTGGCTGATCTGGCGCTTGCCTGGCAGTGACACTGATGGTGTCGCCTTTGGTGGCGGAAAGCGCCGCCGTCACCGCTGTCGTGCCGGCATTTTGTTCGAATGTCAGCGAGGCCTTTTCGGCGTCAATACCGGAATACCTGAGGCGCTGGAATTTGATCTCGCCCGCGGCATCGGGCAAGCCCGTGTCAGCTTGTGTGAAGCGTGCCACACCGGAAACACCGGTGGTCTCCAATCCGATATCGGCTAATGTCAGCGCGGCATCGGCAATATCCATCCGTCCCGCGATTTTACCCCCCGCCGGGGCGGCAGCGTGCAATGTCCCATTCAGGCTTGCGGCGATATTTGGCAGGCTTAGCCCGGCGGACAGGCTACTGTCATAACTGTAGCCGCCTGCGTCCTGTGTGACATCTCCTGTCAGTGACGCATGGCCTTCGCCGGAATCGAGACGCACATCAATACTTGTGCTGTCTGGGCCAATGTTGAGCCCTGCTGTCAGATGACCGTTGGTCAGCACATTGTCCTGGATATGGGCGTGTCCGGCGCGAAGCGATATATCGGTGGCTAAATCCGCAATGGTACCGATAAGCTGAATGGTGCCGGTGAGACGCTCCGCTGCGGCCTGCAGCGTTTGTATTGCGCCATCGTCAATTTCGATCCGGGCGGTTACTTCACCCGTAGGGAAAAGACTTCCGGTAATCCGTCCACTGGCATTGGCGGTGGTCCCGGTTTCTACGGCATTGATCGTAAATTTTCCCGCAAGGTCGATAAGGCCGTCCGCTTCCGTGGTGGCGCTTGCCTGCAAATGCGTGAGAACATCGCCATAGGGTGTCGTGACTGCGATCTGGGCGCTATCCACGGTCAGGCTGGCGATACGAACCGGCGGCGGTCCGCCGGATTTTTCGCCTTCGAACAAGGCGTCTAGACCGGGGAGGGTCAACGTTTCGCCGTTGTGGTGACCCTGAATTCGGGCATCCTGCACGCGGACGCTCGCGACTTCACCCTGACGAAGCCCATCGATTGAAAACACGGCTTCGACAGAATCGACTTTCTGCACGGCTTCGGGGCCGAGCGCGATATCGGTTAGTGTTATTCCGCGGGTGGACAGCGATTTCACCGTCAGTCCCGCTGGGGTAATGCCTTGTTCGTGCAGCAGATACACGATGGCCCGCTCTGCCAGGGGTAGCCGAAAAATCCAGACCGCGATTCCAGTCAGGAGCACCACCGCCAAAAGGCAGGATACCGTTATCAGGATCGGGCGCAGGAAGCCGCGTTTTCCGGCAGAAGGCGAGTCTGTGGCCATGACGCGCAGAATAGGCAATGCGCGTTCCTGCGGCGAGGGGTTTGGTGGGGACGCGCTGCTATGTTAGGCAGAAGCATATTTTGATGAAGAGGCATTTACGTATGACGGATGCGGAAGCACGCTTTCAGGAAGCGGTTGACCTGCTTGAAAAGGGGCGCCCGATAGAAGCCGATGCGATCTGCATCGAGTTGCTGAAACTTCTGCCTGATGCGGCGACAGTGATTTTCCTGCGCGGCCTTATTGCGTCACGCGTGGGGGAGATGGAACGCGCCGTATCTATGGTATCCGAAGCGGTTCGGCGGGACCCGGCCAACGCGTCGTTTCAGGCAACCCTGGGCGCATTCCTTGTTGAATCAGGTGAGGGGGCACGGGCAGTGCCCGTTCTGGAAAAGGTTCTGGACCTCAATCCCAATGATCGTGAATCGGCCCGGCATCTGGCGCGGCAGCATTTTGCGTCGGGGCAGGCGAGCGAGGCGCTATCCTTGTGGCGACGCGTGACGTCCAGCAATGCGGCGAAGCCCGAGGATTGGATCTCGCTCGGTGACGTGCTGGATGCCGCGAACGAGACCCATGAGGCGCTGGAGGCCTATGCCGAAGCCGCCCGGTTGCGGCCGGGGTATATGGGCGCGCTCAATCGACTGGGAGCAGCCCAGCTGAAGTTGGGGTTGCTGGGGGATGGCATAGCATCGTTTGAAGCGTCCATGGCGATACAGTTCGAGGACAATCCTGCGACGGTCGGCCTGTTTGCGATGAAGCAGCTCGCCTGCGACTGGCGTGAATTCGACGGGTTTTTACCGCGTGTCGAGGCGATGACACAGGCCGCTGTCGCGGCGGGGCAGGTGAGTGTCGAAGACCCGTTTCTACACATCATCCATTGCGATGACCCGGCCCGGAATTTCGCCGTCGCGCAGGCCTGGAGCCGTGCATTGGAGCGCAGTGCCGCCGCAGCCGACGTGACGTTCGCGCATACGCCGCGCGATGCGGAGACAATCCGTATCGGCTATCTGTCCAGCGATTTTCACGACCACGCCACGGCGCACCTGATGCTCGGGCTGTTTGCCGCGCATGACCGATCGCAGTTTTCCATCCACGCCTATTCCTGTGGACCGGACGATGGCAGCACCTATCGGCAAAAAATCGAAAAGGATTGCGATTCCTTTGTGGATATCGCCGGGATGGATGCGCGCGAGGCCGCACGGCGTATTCATGATGACGGTATCGACATTCTCGTCGACCTGAAAGGCTACACACGCCATCACCGTCTTGATATTGCCGCGCTTCGGCCTTGCCCGGTGCAGGTAACCTGGCTGGGCTTTCCGGGCACAAGCGGTGCCGGTTTCTTCGACTACGTCATCACCGACGATATTGTGACGCCGCCGGATCATGCCGCGTTCTACAGCGAGGCGCTCGCCGTGATGCCGCATTGTTATCAGATCAACAATGACCAGCAGGAAATTTCCGAAGACGAAATTACACGGTCGGATGCCGGGTTACCGGAAGACTCAATCGTTTTTGCGTCATTCAACAATACCTACAAGCTCGAGCCGGTCATGTTTGCCGTCTGGATGGATATTCTGAGGGCGGTTCCGGACTCCGTGCTGTGGCTGTTGGTCAACAATCCGCGCGCGGCTGAAAACCTGCGCCGGGAGGCAGGGGCGGCCGGTGTGGATCCCGACCGGCTGGTCTTTGCCGACATGATGCCGAAACCGATGCATCTGAAGCGTATGGCATTGGCGGATCTGGTGCTGGATACACGGATCTATAACGGGCATACGACGACCAGCGACGCGCTCTGGGCGGGGGTGCCGGTACTGGCGTTGCGGGGAACGCATTTCGCATCACGCGTTTCCGCCAGTATCCTGACGGCATTTGGCCTGCCGGAACTGGTTGTGGAAACGCTGGACGACTACCGGGAAATCGCGTTGGTGTTGGCGGCCCGTCGGGAGCGTTTGGCGGAACTGAAACAGAAAACGGCGAATCTTGGCAAGGATACGCTGTTATTCGATACCGGACTCTTCGCCCAGCAACTGGAACGCGGCTACGCTGAAATGTGGCGCCGCTATAAGGCAGGGGAGCCTGTCGGCAACTTGCGCATTGCCGACCTTTAGGAAGGCTTACCCGCAGGCGGTAACCGCGCGACCAACCATCACGCCGATCAGATGCGCGCGATATTCTGCGCTGGCGTGAATATCGGTGTTCAGATTGCCGTCTGATACCGTGATCCCGGAAATGGCGTCGGGCGAAAAATTCGCGCTCAGTGCGGCTTCCATTTCCGGTACCCGGAACACACCCTCCTGGCCTGCGCCGGTAATGGCGACACGCACACCGCCGCCTGTTTTGGCGACGAAGGCACCGACCAGCGAAAAGCGGCTCGCGGGCTGGGCGAACTTCTGGTAGTTCGCCGCCTGCGGTACCGGAAATTTCACGGCGGTGATGATTTCGGTTTCTTCCAGCGCGGTTTCGAACAGGCCGAGGAAGAAATCATCCGCAGTGATTTCCCGGGAATCCGTCACGATCGTCGCACCGAGGCCAAGCAAGGCGCCGGGATAATCTGCCGCCGGGTCGTTATTGGCGATCGAACCGCCGATGGTGCCGCAATGGCGGACCTGCGGGTCGCCGATCATGCCCGCCAGTTCGGCCAGGGCCGGGATCGCGGATTTCACCGCGTCCGATTCCGTGACCTCTGCATGCGAGGTTGTTGCGCCGACGGTAATCGTGCCGCCTTCGGATTTGATGCCGCGTAACTCAGCGATACCCGACAGGTCGATCAGGTCGGATGGGCGTGCCAGACGCTGCTTCAGTGTCGGAATGAGCGTATGCCCGCCCGCCAGAAGCTTTCCGTCCTCTGCACTCTTCAACGCGGTGATAGCGTCTGCAAGCGATGCGGGGCGCTGATATTCGAAATCGTACATTGCTGCATTCCTTCCTTACGCGGCCGCTTTGGCGGCGCGGATCGATTGCCAGATTTTATGTGCTGTTGCCGGCATCGCTATGTCATGGACGCCGAGGTCCCATAGCGCGTCGACGACGGCATTGATGGTTGCTGCCGGTGCGGCAATGGCGCCGGCTTCGCCGCACCCCTTGACGCCAAGCGGATTGGACGGCGAGGGCACGGACGTATAGCCAATGTCGACAGACGGCGTGTTGTCCGCCCGCGGCATGCTGTAATCCATGAACGAGCCGGTAATGAGCTGGCCGTTTTCGTCATAGTTGCAGCCTTCATGCAGCGCCTGGCCAACGCCATGCGCAACCCCGCCCTGTACCTGACCGGCGACAATCATCGGATTGATGACCGTACCGAAATCGTCGACCGCCGTGTAATTGACGATTTCGACGGCGCCGGTATCCGGGTCGATCTCGACCTCGCAAATATGCGTGCCGGCCGGAAACGAGAAATTCAGCGGATCGTAGACCGCCGTTTCGTTCAGGCCCGGTTCCAGCCCTTCGGGATAGTTGTGCGGAACATAGGCTGCAAAGGCGACCTCGCCGATGTTCATTGCCTTGTCCGTGCCCGCGACCGTGAAGTTGCCGTCGGCAAATTCGATGTCATCTTCGGACGCTTCAAGGATATGGGCGGCAATCTTGCGGCCTTTCTCAATGATCTTGTCCGCTGCCTTGACCAGTGCAGAACCGCCGACCGCGGCCGAACGCGAACCGTAGGTGCCCATACCGAACATCACCTTGTCGGTATCGCCGTGGACGACATCGATATTCTCGAACGGGACGCCGAGCCGCTCCGATATGATCTGTGCAAAGGTCGTCTCGTGCCCCTGACCGTGGCTGTGTGATCCAGTGAAAACCGTCACATTGCCGGTCGGGTTGAAGCGAATCTGTCCGGCTTCCCACAAGCCGACGCCGGCGCCGAGCGACCCGACGGCCGCCGATGGCGCAATGCCACAGGCCTCGATATAGGCGGAGAACCCGATACCGCGCAGCTTGCCGCGCGATTGCGCTTCGGCCTTGCGGGCGGCGAAACCTGTGTGGTCGGCAATCCGCATCGCCTCATCCAGGGAAGCACCGTAATTGCCGCAGTCATATTGCATGATGACGGGCGTCTGATAGGGGTAGGCGTCCGCGGCAACCATGTTGCGGCGACGCAGCTCCGATGGCGCGACGCCGGTTTCCTTTGCCGCCGTTTCGACCAGTCGTTCGATGACATAGGTCGCCTCGGGACGGCCCGCACCGCGCAGCGCATCCACCGGCGTGGTGTTGGTGAACACCGCCTGAACGTCGCAATAGATCGCAGGCGTCGTGTACTGACCTGCCAGCAGCGTTGCATACAGATAGCTGGGTACGCAGGTTGCGAAGGTCGACAGATACGCGCCCATATTGGCAATCGTATTAACGCGCAAACCCAGGAACTTACCGTCCGCATCCATTGCCAGTTCGGCATGGGTCACATGATCGCGGCCATGCGCGTCGGTCTGGAAGGCTTCGGAGCGCGATGCTGTCCATTTGACGGGGCGGCGTACCTTGCGTGCGGCCCACAGGCAGACGGTTTCTTCGGCATAGATGAAAATTTTTGAGCCGAAACCGCCGCCGACATCGGGCGCGATGACCCGCAGCTTGTGTTCCGGTGCGATACCGTTGAAGGCCGACAGGACCAACCGTGCAACATGTGGGTTCTGGCTGGTCGTATACAGTGTCAGGTTTTCCGAGCCAGCATCATATTCGCCGATCGCCGCGCGGGGTTCGATTGCGTTCGGCACCAGCCGGTTGTTCACGATATCGATGCTGGTGACATGGGCAGCATTGCTGAACGCGGCTTCCGTCGCTGCCTTGTCGCCGAGCTCCCAGTCGTAGCAAAGATTGTTCGGTACATCCGCATGAACCAGGGGACTGGACGCATCCATTGCGTTCTTGGGCAAAACGACGGCCGGCAATTCCTCATAATCGACGGAGACCAGTTCGGCGCCGTCGCGAGCCTGTTCCAGCGTTTCGGCGATGACGACAGCAAGCTGGTCGCCCACATGGCGAACTTCGTCGGTCGCCAGCGCCGGATGTGCCGGGGCTTTATGGGGTTCGCCGTTCTTGTCGGTGATGCCCCAACCGCAGATCAGGGGGCCAACGCCATCGGCTTCCAGGTCTTTGCCGGTAAAGATACCGATGACACCGGGAGCCGACGCGGCACTGCTGGTGTCGATGCCCCTGATTTTGGCGTGGGCGTGTGGTGAACGAACGAAACATGCAAAGGTCTGCCGGGGGCGGACCATATCATCCAGGTAATGACCGTTACCGGTTAGAAAGCGGTAGTCTTCCTTGCGGCGCACCGAAGCGCCCATGCCGTGTTCGCTCATGGTTCATCCCCTCATCGCTTCCGCGCCGGCTTTGATAGCCTTCACGATATTGTGGTAGCCCGTGCAACGGCAGAGATTTCCCTCAAGCCAATCGCGGATTTCCTGTTCGGAGGGAGATGGATTTTCCTTCACCAGATCGACCGCGCTCATCACCATGCCGGGGGTGCAAAATCCACACTGCAGCCCGTGATGTTCACGAAACGCCGCCTGCATCGGGTGCAGTTCGTCGCCATTGGCGAGGCCTTCGATTGTTTTGATATCAGCGCCATCCGCCTGGACGGCCAACGTCGTGCAGCTCTTCTTTGAGGTGCCGTTGATATGCACCACACAGGCACCGCACTGGCTGGTATCGCAGCCAACATGCGTCCCGGTGAGCCCGAGGTGTTCGCGGATGAATTGGACGAGCAAGGTCCGGCCTTCGACATTACCGGAAACAGCCTCACCATTCACCGTCATGGAAACGGAGACCGACATTCTTTCCCTCCCTGGCAGAACCGCACAAATGCTTTGTGCGCGTGAAACATGACGGATGCCATCCGTAAAGCCTCACTGCACATCTCTTGGTTGGGAGTGTGAAGTCGCGCGCCGGTCAGGTCAAGAATATTGCCGGGTAATCAGTCGAAACCGACGACGATGTATTTGAATATCGCAAACATGATGAGAAGGACCAGCAGGATGCCGCTGAACCAGGTCATCGGGCTGTACCCTTTCCAGCGCGTTCCATACGGGTCGGCGCGTGGTGCTTCTGGCTCAACCGGTGTCGTCACGGCTTCGGTGACGGCTGGTTCTTCGACGGGTTCGGGTTCGGCGCTGCCCACGATCTCGGCAAACTTGCCGAAGAATTCGCCAGACATTTTCTTCGATGTCGCGTCGATCAGCCGTGCGCCGATCTGCGCCAGTTTACCGCCAACCATCGCATCGACCGTGTAGCGAAGCAGTGTCCCGCCGTCTTTTTCTTCCAGCGCGACCTTGGCGCCGCCTTTCGCAAAGCCGGCCGCACCGCCCTTGCCCTCGCCAGAGATCGTGTAGCCGTTCGGCGGATCAATATCGGACAGGGTGACGGCACCCTGGAACTTTGCTTTTACCGGGCCGACTTTGGCGGTCACCGTCGCCTCGAACGAGGTGTCGGAGGTCTTCTCCAGCGAATCGCAGCCGGGAATGCACTGCTTCAGGATCTCGGGATCGTTGAGTGCATCCCACACGGCCTGCCGGGACGCCGGTATTTGATACTCGCCTGACAATTCCATTGGATTTGTGTCCTGTTAACACTTCGAATACTTCGCATGGTTAGTAGGATATAATATCCTTGGTGGCAATCGAAGCGAGGGCGAGGCAAAGGAAGGCGATGGCGGCACCGGCAACCAGTTCCATATTCGACGTTGCGCACTGGTTCGTGGAACGGGCGCGATTCGAGGACAGCTATCTTCAGGCCCAGAAACTGCAGCGCCTGTTATGGCTGGCCCAGGGCCATTACGCGGCCACGTATCACGGCCGGAAACTGATGCCTGCGACATTCGTGGCGACGGCCATCGGACCGCAGGAACCGAATATATACCGGGCATATGAACTGGGGCGGCCGGAACTGCCGGATATCGAACCCGCGCCCGAGATCGTTGATTTCCTCGACCGGCTATGGGGTCGCTTTGGCCATCATTCGACTGATCATCTGAACAAACTTGTGCGCGCGCACTTGATCTTCACCGAAGCGCTGGAGAAAGGCGAAGGCGAAGAAATTTCGTTCTCCAGGATCGCCCAATATTTCAAGGAACAGCGCGAAGCCAAGCCGGAGCCCGTTGTTCGCGGCGAGGATGGCCGTGAATGGAAGAAATGGTCGCCGCGTGCTGTGAAGTAGCATGCCGGGTTGTCAGGGTTTCTTGTGACCTGAAAACCGTTGCTTCAGTTCGGCGCAGTAATCCCGGTTATTCGCGCGCGGTGTGAACCACACGAAATCGAACGGCAGGGTCTCAGCGCTGAAATTACCCGCATAGTCAGCCGGGTCGGTGCTTGAATCGTCGACCTCAATAAACACAACAGTGATTATTCCCGCATTCGGCGCGAGGCGCGCGGCGGTCTGTGGTGCGCCAATGTCGCGTCGCGCGTGGCCGCCACCGGCGATCAGGATCGCCGAATCGGTTTCCGCACGGGCATAGGCCTGGATCATATTATCGGCAAGGACGGCATCCTTGACCCGTTGCACGGTGACCATCGGGCCAAGTGCGCTTCGGGGCATCAGGCCGCAATGGCCCTTGGTGACGATCTCAAGCATGGTGTTTCCATAATCTGCCTGCATCGTCTCATCCAGATGAAGGCGCTGCTGCCGTGCTGCCGGCAGGGCCGACAAGCCTTTCCTGCCGACATTACGGACCTGACCGCGTGGCAGGTTTCCCGCGATGAGCGGCGCGTCGTGACGCAACGCGGTATCGGCGATGGGCTGGTATTCCGACCAGTCGGGCCATCCGGACTTTTCCCATGAAAGGGCGGCGCCGAGACCAGATGCATCTTTCGGGTATTTGGCGCGGTGGCTGTCGATAACGTCCTGTCGTTCCTCGCCGATCATTTCGAAGACGACAGCGGGCCGCCGGCCACTGGCGGCGAATTTGTCTGTCAGCCATGCCTGCAGCAGATGATGATCGGCGTTGTCATGCTTTTCGCCGAGGAAAACCAGATCCGATTCTACAACGGACTGGAGGAGTGTTTCCTCGGTGACGAAAGCGGCCTGTTCCGGCGACCAGATTTTCCCGACCAGCGGGTGATCCTGCGACAGCGTCGATTTCCAGACCTGCGGGTAGACTGACTGGCTTTCCTGCGTTTGCGGGGCTGTGCAGGCGGCGCAGGCGATTATCAGCGAAATGGCGACAGAGGAAAATTTTAGCATGGGTCTGATATGGTATTTCATGTTCAAAACGCCAACCGGACATTTTTTTTGTCAGTAGAGGTTTGCCAGCGTGAGCGGTTTTGTCATACTGCGACCAAGCAAGGTTGCCGCAGGTTTAATTTGCGGCGCCGGACAGGGACGGTTTGGGGTAGAATAGTTGGTTCACGCTATATCGCTGGGTATGACGCTGTTCGCGACGTGGTTGCTGCTGTCCGGCATTTATATCCCGTTTATTATCGGTCTTGGCGTTATTTCCTGCGTTATCTGCGTATTCGTGGCCTATCGGATGGATGTCATTGATCACGAATCGATGCCGATTCATCTATCGCGGCGGTATCCGGGATACTTGCTGTGGCTGATAAAGGAAATCATCCTTTCCAATTTCGAAGTGACCAAGTGCATCCTGGCGCGGCGCATGCCAATTCAGCCGCAGATGTTCCGCACGAAGGTGACCCAGTCGAATGAGCTTGGGAAGGTCATCTATGCGAATTCGATCACACTCACGCCGGGAACCTTCACCGTTGATATCGATGGGGACGAATTTCTGGTCCACGCGCTGACCGATGGGACCGCGGCCGGTGTCATGGGCGGTGAAATGGATGGCCGGGTAACGGCCCTGGAGCCGCGCACATGATGTTTGCCGCTGCCACCGCGGCCCTGGTTGTCGCCATGCTGCTGGCCCTTGTTCGGGCGTTGATGGGGCCGACCGTCTATGACCGGGTTCTGGCGGTCAACGCGTTCGGCACCAAGACAATGCTGATGATCGCGGTGTTGGGTTTCCTGATGGGACGGCCCGATTTCATGGATATCGCGCTGCTGTACGCGCTGATCAATTTCATTGGCACAATCGCGGTGCTGAAGTTCTTCCGCTATGGCGATCTGGCGCGACCGGGTGGCCGGGCCGCCCCCACAGATAGCGAGGGAGAGAGCTGATGGACATGCTGCTCGATATCCTGAGCTGGGCGCTGCTTGCCGGGGGCTCGTTCTTTATCATTGTGGGCAATATCGGGTTGGTCCGGATGCCTGACCTGTTTACCCGCATGCATGCCGCCAGCCTGGTTGATACGCTGGGCGCCGGGCTGTTCATTGCCGGGTTAATGATCCAGGGCGGTTTGACGCTGATTAGCGTCAAACTTCTGATGATGCTCGTGTTTGTGTTTTTCGCCAGTCCGACGGCTTCTTATGCTTTGGCCAACGCCGCGTTGTCGCAGGGCGTGAAGCCGGAGGCTTTGAAAACCGCAGACGGCGAGAAGGGAGGCGAGTCATCGAACCCGTAGTCGATATCGTCGTACTCAGCTTCATGGTGCTGACCGTGTTTCTGATCGTCAAGCTGCATAACCTGTTCGCTGTCGTCATGATCAGCGGCATATACAGCCTGCTTGCGGCAACCTTTTTCGTCGTCGTCGATGCGGTTGACGTCGCATTTACAGAAGCCGCTGTCGGCGCGGGTGTTTCGACGGTCTTGATGCTGGGTGCGCTGTCACTGACGACCCGCACTGAAAAGACCGGCACGCGCAAGCCGTTTGTACCGCTGGTTGTGGTGCTTCTGACCGGCGGGGCGCTGGTATACGGAACGCTGGATATGCCGGTCTATGGTGACCCTAATGCGCCGATACACCAGCATGTTGCGCCGGTCTATCTGGAAGAGGGCATCAAGGAAACAGGCGTTCCCAACGTCGTGACTGTCGTGTTGGCCAGCTATCGCAGTTACGACACGATGGGCGAGGTCACCGTTATCTTTACTGCCGGAATTGCCGTCATGGCCTTGCTGGCGGTTGGGGCCGGCGGTCGCCGCCGCCGGAAAGACGGAGAGGACAAGGCATGAGCCATCATCTCGTCGTTCGCGTTGTGTCGAAACTGCTGATCCCCTACATCCTGCTGTTTGGCCTTTATGTGCAGTTTCATGGTGATTTCGGCCCCGGTGGCGGATTTCAGGCCGGTGTGATCTTCGCGTCCGCCTTTATTCTCTATGCGCTGGTTTACGGGTTGAACAACGCACGCAAGGTGCTGCCGGATCACTGGGTGCGCATCGGTGTCGCGCTTGGCCTGATAATCTATGCGGGGACCGGCGTTATCTCGTTATTCCTCGGGCGCAATTTCCTGGACTACGACGTGCTTAGCCAAAATCCCGTCAGTGGGCAGCATTTGGGCATTTTTGCGGTGGAGTTTGGCGTCGGCCTCACCGTCGCTTCGGTCATGGTGGCGATTTTCTTCGCGTTCGCCGGGCGCGGCCACAAGATCGATGAGATGGAGGGCTGAGCGGCGATGGAATGGCCGGGCCTCTATAACTACTGGATCGCCATCTTTCTGATGATGGCGGGGCTGTATATCGTCATTGCGCAACAGAACCTGATCAAGAAGATGGTCGGGCTGAGCGTATTCCAGGCCTCTGTTTTTATCCTGTACATCACGATGGGAAAGGTCACGGGCGGTACCGCGCCGATCATCATTCCCGGCGATGATGTCCTCTATTCCAACCCGCTGCCTCACGTGTTGATCCTGACGGCCATTGTCGTCGGCGTCGCGACTCTGGCACTGGGATTGGCGATCATTGTCAGAATTTACGAAGCCTACGGCTCCATAGAAGAAGACGACATCGAAAAAGAGGAAGAAAACGCCCGATGATGTCGCATCTTCCCGCATTGCAGGTTGTCGTGCCGCTGCTGTCTGCGCCGATTTGCGTCCTGTTGGGGCGTGGCCGCTTCGCCTATGGCTTTACGCTGGCGATAAGCTGGGTCGCGTTCGTGATTTCCGGGTTGCTGCTGCAGGCCGTTGTCCAAGGCGGTGCCATCAGTTACCAGCTCGGCGGCTGGGCGCCGCCCTGGGGCATCGAGCTCCGGGTCGATCTGGTCAATGCCTATGTCCTGCTGATTGTGTCGGCCATCGGCGCGTTGGTGATGACCTATGCGAAGCCGAGTGTGGATCGCGAAATCGGGGCTGAACAGGAATACCTTTTCTATACCGGTTATCTTCTGTGCCTGGCCGGATTGCTCGGCGTGACGATTACCGGCGATGCCTTCAACATCTTTGTGTTCTTCGAGGTGTCGTCGCTGGCGTCCTATATGCTGATAAGTTTGGGACCGAACCGGCGGGCCCTGACGGCATCCTTCAATTACCTCATCTTTGGCACGATCGGGGCGACCTTCTTCCTGATCGGCGTCGGGTTGCTGTACCAGATGACCGGTACGCTCAATATCGCCGACCTGGCGGAGCGGGTGGCGCCGTTGACCGGGACCCGGACCGTGCAGGCCGCCTTTGTCTTTATGGTGGTGGGGCTGGCGTTGAAGGCAGCACTGTTCCCGCTGCACGCCTGGCTGCCGAATTCCTATGCCTACGCGCCGTCGGTCGTGACGATCTTCCTGGCTGCGACGGCGACGAAGGTGTCGATTTATGTCCTGATACGGACCATCTTCACGATTTTCGGTGTCGAATTCTCCTTTGGCACCATGTCGCTGGGGCCGCTGCTATTCATTCTGGCGATTGCCGCGATGCTGTTGGGCTCGACGGTTGCGATCTTCCAGGACGATATCAAGCGCATGCTGGCCTGGTCGAGCGTCGCCCAGATCGGCTACATGGTTCTGGGGCTGGCATTTGCCACGGTAAACGGCGTCGCCGGTGGCATCCTGCATCTTTTCAACCATGCACTGATCAAGGCAGCACTGTTCATGGCGATGGGCTGTGTGTTCTATCGCATGGGGTCGGTACGGATCGAGGCCATGGCCGGAATCGGCAAGCGCATGCCCTGGACGACAGCCGCATTCGTCGCCGGCGGGCTGGCGCTGATCGGCGTGCCGCTGACGACCGGCTTTGTGTCCAAGTGGTATTTGCTGTTGGCATCCGTCGAAAGCGGCATGTGGTGGATCGCGGTGTTTATCCTGATCTCGTCGCTGCTGGCGATCATCTATGTCTGGCGGGTCGTCGAGGCCGCGTATTTCATGCCGTCGCCAGACGGTGCGCCTGAAGGCGAGGCGCCGCTGCTGATGCTGATACCGACCTGGGTTCTGATTATCGCGAATGTGTATTTCGGCATGGATACGCGCGTCAGTGTCGGCGTCGCGGTTGATGCTGCCAAGGCATTGCTGGGAGGCGGGTCGTGAGTTTCGAAAGTCTGATCCTTCTGGCCCTTGCGATTCCGCTGGTCGGAACCGTCCTTATCCTGATGTCGGAGGGGCGTCCGAACCAGCGCGAGGCCGTTACCCTGACGACGGCGGTTTCACTCTTTGTCGTCGTGCTGCAACTGTTACCGGAAGTCTATGCCGGTGGCCGCCCCGGCATTACGCTGTTCGAGATCCTGCCGGGACTGGAAGTCCGCTTCGAAATAGAACCGCTTGGCATGATGTTCGCCTGCATTGCCTCGGGGCTGTGGATCATCAATTCGATCTACTCCATCGGCTATATGCGGTCGCATCACGAGAAAAAGCAGACACGGTTCTATGCCTGTTTTGCCATCGCGATCTTTGGTGCGCTGGGTGTCGCGACCGCTGGCAACATGCTGACGCTGTTCATTTTCTATGAAATCCTGACCATTTCGACCTATCCGCTGGTGACCCATTCGGAAACGACCGAGGCAAAACGGTCCGGGCGGATTTATCTGGGTATTTTGCTGGGCACGTCGATCGGGTTGCAACTCGTCGCCATCGTCTGGACGTGGTTTGCGACCGGGACGCTGGATTTCCGGGAAGGCGGCATTCTGGACGGACATCTTGAAGGTGCGCTGGTCGGGTTGTTGCTGCTGCTTTACATGTACGGGATCGGCAAGGCGGCATTGATGCCGATGCATCGCTGGCTGCCGGAAGCCATGGTGGCGCCGACCCCGGTCAGCGCCCTGCTGCATGCGGTCGCGGTTGTGAAGGCCGGCGTGTTCACGGTGCTGAAAGTCATCATCTACATCTTTGGCGCCGATTTTCTGCGCGAAAGCGGCACGGGCGACTGGTTGATGTATATCGCCGGGGGGACGGTGCTGTTGGCGTCGTTCATCGCCATGACCAAGAATAATCTGAAGGCACGGCTCGCCTATTCTACGGTCAGCCAGCTTTCCTACATCGTCCTGGGGGCGGCATTGTTGTCGCCGCACAGTATTGTCGGTGGGGCAATGCATATTGCGATGCACGCGCTGGGCAAGATCACGCTGTTTTTCTGCGCGGGCGCCATTTATGTCGCCGCCGGCAAGACCGAGATCAGCGATATGAAAGGCATCGGCCGGGTGATGCCGGTGACCCTGTTCGCCTTCATGATCGGCGCACTAAGTGTGATCGGGCTGCCACCGATGGGCGGTGCGTGGAGCAAGTATTATCTGGCGCTCGGCGCCGTGGATGCCGGTGAACTCGTCTTCGTTGGCGTGCTGATGCTCTCGTCGCTGCTGAACGTGGCCTATCTGTTGCCGATTGTCGGGCGTGGTTTCTTCTGTCGCCCGGATGGCGCCGGGGACGAAGCGGTGGCGATCAAGGAGGCACCGGTTTTCTGCCTGATTGCGTTGTGTACGACGGCGATGGGCTGTATCGCGTTGTTTTTCTTTGCCGATACCTTATACACCCTGTTGCGTCCGATAGGGGGAGGCTGATCGCATGAGCGAGCGAAAGAAACCCTGGGTCGAACGGACCAGTCGCACCGAAAAGGCGTTCTCGATTCTGGCACTTTTCTGCATGCTTCTGTTCGTTGCCGATATTGTTCCGGTTTATGAAAAGCATCCGCATTTCGCGATTGAATACTGGTATGGCGGGTACGCCCTGATGGGGGCTGGCTTTGTCGTGGTCCTGATCTTTGCGGCGTTGGGCTGGCGGCAGCTTGTGAAGCGTAAAGAAGATTACTATGACGATTGATCAGCTGCCTCCCGGATTAATCCTGATCCTCGGCGCGGTCCTCGTGCCGTTTCTGCGCGGTAACGTGCGGGCAATCTACATGCTGTTGCTGCCGGCGCTGTGTGGCTGGCAGGTCTGGCACCTGACACCGGGTGAGTACGGTGTCGTGTCGTTGTTTGACTATACGCTCGTCGCGTTGCGGGTCGATAAGCTGAGCCTTGTATTCGCTTACGTATTCACCCTGGCGGCTTTCCTGGCCGTGATATATTCGCTGCATGTTCGGGATGTCGTGCAGCAGGTGGCCGGACTGGGCTACGCGGGGGCCGCGATCTGCGCGGTGTTCGCGGGGGATCTGATCACCCTGTTCGTGTTCTGGGAGCTGACGGCCATTACGTCGGTCTTTCTGGTCTGGGCGACCCGGACCGAGCGGTCGTTCCGCTCCGGTATGCGGTATCTGGTCGTCCAGGTCGGCTCCGGTGTGCTGTTGCTGTCGGGAGCGCTGGTTATCGTCAATCAGACGGGCAGCCTGACATTCGGCCATATCGGAATCGATAGCATCGGTGGTCAGTTGATCCTGTTGAGTTTCGGGATCAAGGCGGCATTTCCGCTGCTGAACAACTGGCTGCAGGACGCCTATCCGGAAGCGACGGTGACGGGAACCGTGTTCCTCAGCGCCTTTACGACCAAGCTTGCGATCTACGCGCTGGCACGGGGCTTCGCTGGAACCGATATGCTGATCTGGATTGGCGCGATCATGGCGGTGTTCCCTCTGTTTTACGCGGCGATTGAAAACGATCTGCGTCGTGCGCTGGCCTATATCCTGAACCACCAACTGGGCTTCATGGTTGTCGGTGTCGGCATTGGCACCGAACTGGCGCTGAACGGCGTCGCAGCCCATGCCTTTGCCCATGTCCTGTATGAAGGCATGATGTTCATGGTGCTCGGTGCGGTGCTGTACCGGGCGGGAACGGCCCAGGGTTCCGTGCTTGGCGGACTTTACAAGTCCATGCCGTGGACGACGGTATTCTGGATTGTCGGCGCGGCGTCGATTGCCGGGGTTCCGCTGTTTATCGGTTTTACCACCAAGTCCATGATCCTGACGGCGGCATCGCTGGAAGGGCACTGGATTGCCTGGACGGCGCTGGTGTTTGCCTCGGTCGGCGTGTTCTTCCTCGCCGGGATCAAGATCCCCTATACGGCCTTTTTCGGCCCCGCATCGGGTAAGCAGGTGCGAGAGGCGCCGGTCAACATGTGGCTGGCGATGGCATTGTCGTCGGTTCTGTGTATCTGGATCGGCATCGATCCTTCACGGCTCTACGCAGTCCTGCCGTTTCCGGTCGATTACGTGCCGTATACCGGCGCGCATGTCATCAACCAACTGCAACTGCTTGCCTTTACGGCGCTAGGCGCGGTTATCCTGTTCCGCTGCGGTGTCTATCCGAAGTCAGAACCCGGGCAAAACCTGGACAGCGACTGGGTTTATCGCCGTCTGTTGCCGGCGGCTGCGCATGGTCTTGTCGACAGTCTGGCGCAGGCACGAGATGAGGTCTGGCGCTGGCGTGACCGGGTATTCGATTTTATTCTGGAGCGGGTTTTTCATTATCATGGCCCGCGCGGTATCATGGCACGTACCTGGGCAATCAGCGGCGCCGCATTATGGGTGATGGTGTTGCTTGGGGGCTACCTGCTGGTCTATTACCTCTGACCACATGACGGTCGCGTAACGGGCTATTGGGCCGCCGCCGCACCGCGGATATCCCCCCGGTATGACTCAGCACAACATCTATCAATCGAGCAAGGAACGCGGCCGGAAGCAGCAATACAAGGCGCTGGTGACGCTGCTGCCCTATCTGTGGCCGGCCGGCGAATGGTCGATGCGGACCAGGGTGTTGATCGCATTCGCCTTTATGGCGGCGTCCAAGGTCGTCAATGTCTATGTGCCGCTTCTCTACAAGGATGCGGTTGACGTCTTGAGTGGCGAAATCAGCCCGGTCATCATCCTCCCGGTCGGACTATTGCTGGCCTATGGGCTGGCCCGGCTCTGTTCGGTCGCCTTTGCCGAGTTACGCGAAGCCGTGTTTGCCCGTGTCGCGCAACGCGCCGTACGCCGGGCGGCGCTGCGAACCTTCGAACATCTGCATGCGCTCAGCCTGCGGTTTCACCTGGATCGCCAGACCGGGGGTCTTTCCCGGGTAATCGAGCGGGGGGTGAAGGGGATCGAGTTCCTGCTTTCCTTCATGATGTTCAATATCCTGCCGACCCTGTTCGAAATCCTGATCGTCTGCGGGATCCTGTGGAAGATGTTCGACATCTGGTTCGCGGTGGTCACTTTCGTCACGATCGTTTCCTATATTTTCTTCACGCTGGTCGTCACGGAATGGCGCATCAAGTACCGCCGGGAAATGAATGACCGCGATACCGAAGCCAATACCAAGGCGATCGACAGCCTGCTGAACTATGAAACGGTCAAGTATTTCGGCAACGAACTGCATGAAGCGAACCGTTTCGACAAGGCGATGAAGGGCTACGAGAACGCGTCGGTGCGCAGCACGGTCAGCCTGTCCGCGCTGAATGTCGGACAGGGTGGGCTTATCGCCACCGGGTTGGTGCTGTTGATGGTGATGGCCGGGCAGGGGGTCGTCGATGGCTCCATGACCATTGGTGATTTCGTGCTGGTGAACACGTATCTGATTCAGCTTTACCAGCCGCTCAATTTCCTCGGTTTCGTCTACCGCCAGATTCGCCAGTCACTCACGGACATGGAAGTGATGTTCGGCGTGATGGATATCGAAGCCGAAATCACCGACAAGCCGGAAGCGACGCCCTTGCAAGTCAGCGGTGGCGAGGTGGTGTTTGACCATGTCGACTTCCAGTACGATGACCGTCGCCCGATCCTGCGCGACGTCTCCTTTACCGTACCGCCGGGTAAGACGGTCGCCATTGTGGGTCCCAGCGGGGCCGGGAAATCGACGATCAGCCGCATTCTTTTCCGATTCTACGATGTCGCCGGCGGATCGGTGAAAATCGATGGCCAGGATATTCGCGATGTGACGCAGGACAGCTTGCGGGCTGCCATCGGCATCGTTCCGCAGGATACGGTGCTATTTAACGACTCGATCTATTACAATGTGCTGTATGGCCGAACCGGCGCCGACAAGGATGAGGTGGAGGCCGCTGCGAAGCTGGCGCGCATCCATGATTTCGTCGAAGCCCTGCCGGATGGATACAAGACCGGTGTCGGTGAGCGCGGCCTGAAGCTGTCGGGCGGGGAAAAGCAGCGGGTTGCTATTGCCCGCACGATACTCAAGCGGCCGGCGGTATTGCTGTTCGACGAGGCGACCTCGGCGCTGGATACCCATACCGAGAAGGAAATTCAGGAAAGCCTGCGTGAAGTATCCAGCAACCGTACGACGCTGGTGATTGCGCACCGTTTGTCCACGGTCATTGATGCGGATGAAATCCTTGTGCTTGAGGCAGGCCGCATCGTCGAGCGCGGTCGTCATGATTCTCTGCTGGAACGCGGCGGTGCCTATGCGGCGATGTGGAAGAAGCAGCAGGAATCAGCGGCTGGCGGCGAATCTTCATCGGAATCAGAGGGAGAACCCGAAAATGTCCCGACTTGAACCATTCCATCCCGCGGACATGTCGCCCGAGCAGCGGGCCTATTACGATTCAATTTCGTCGCGACCGAATTTCAGGGACTTGCCCGAAGGCACCCCGCTGACCGGGCCGTATCACGGTTGGCAGCATGCGCCGGCCTATGCCGAAAAACTTGGTGTGCTGGAACAGTATCTGCGCCGGCACGGGCTGCTGGAGCCACGGTTCATCGAGCTGGCGGCGATCACGGTCGGGCGCATCTGGTCGGCGGAAATCGTGTTCGGTTCGCATGCGCCGGTCGCAGTGCAGGAAGGGATCGACAGCGAGATTGTCGAAGCCATTCGACATCGGAAAACACCGGTCTTTACGAAGAAGGACGAGGAAGCCGTCTACAATTTCGTCCATCGCCTGACAACCGAGCACGAAGTCGACGACGCGACGTATCAGGCGGCGCTGGACATCCTTGGCGAAGAAAAGCTGGTTGAGCTGACCGGAGTGGCCGGGCTGTATGTCACCGCATCGATGACCCTGAACGCATTCCAGATTCCCGTCCGCCCCGGGATGCCGCGGCCCTATCCGGACAAGCAGTAGCCGTTTATTCGGCCTTTGGTTCGCGCAGGAACAGCGCCACAATTGCCCACAGGGCCGGGACCGTTGCCATGCCGATGAGCATCGGGTCGTAGCCGCCGAGCCAGTCATTGGCGACGCCGAGCGGCAGTGGCCCCAGCGAGGCGCCGACCACGCCGATCATCTGTCCAACGCCCATGATGCTGCCTAGGTGTTTCAGCCCGAAATAGCGCGGCCACATGAAGCCGTATAGCGTGATGGTGAAGGCGTTGCCGAGGCCGAACACCATGGCGTAGACGATTGCGGTGAGCAGCCCATCGACCAGTGTTGCGCCGGCCAGCGCGCAACCGACGATCAGCAGCCCGGCCGCGAACATGAAATGGGTTGGAACCCGGTCGAGCATCCGGCCGATCAGCGGCATACTGACAACCATGGTGATGGCGGAAACAGCGAAGACCCGGGACGCGATGCCGGCATCCAGGTCATGCGTCGCGAAGATCGATACCTGGAAGAAATGCAGCGCCGTGATCATCATCGACATCAGGCACAAGCCGGTGGCAACGATGTAGAAGGCAGGACCGCGCAACGCCTGATTCAGGGTCAGCGAGGCATCGGTACGGGCGGCCCGGGCCGCAAGCGTGGCGCCTTCCGGAACCGGTTTTGGGGCGGCGGCGCCGTCCGGTAGCAGCCCTATATCGGCGGGCCGGTTCAGCACCAGGAACAGCACTGGCGGTAACAGCAACGCCCAGGTCGTAATGCCCAGCCAGACCCAGGCCTGCCGCCATCCCAGCCATTCGATCAGCCATTGGGAGACTGCCGGATGGATCGCCATGGATACCGAAAACCCCAAGGTCATCATACTGATGGCGAACCCCCTGTTACGGGCGAACCATTGCGAGACCAGGTTGGTACAGATCATCATCAGCGAGCCCTGGCCGAGGAATCGCAGCGCCGCAAAGCCGAGCGCGAGCCAGACGACGCCGCCTGCCGCACCAAAGGCGAAGCAGGCGAGGCCAAGGCAGAGGGTAACGATCAACAGCATCCGCCGGGCGCCCTGCCGGTCGACCATGCGTCCCATCAAAGGCAGGCAGAAAGCCGCGCCGAGCGTTGCAAAACCATAGGCGGATGCGATGTAGGTTTCCGACAGGCCAAGATCGTCGCCGATTGGCCCGATGAAGACACTGAAGGTATGGGATTGTCCCGCGCCGCTGACGAAAATGCCCAGCGCGGCAACCACAAGCATCACCCAGCCGAAAAAGAAGCGCTGGCCGATCCAATGCGCCAGTGGCTCGCGAAACCGCCCGAATGACATGCAAATACTCCGGAAATCCGGTCGCAGCCTATGACGTCGGACACAGCACAGGCAAGCCGCAACACCGTCTTGTTATCCGTCTGCGGGTTGTCGCCCTGTCCGCTGCGTGGCATTGTCCGCGAAATGCCGGATACGGCTGAAATTCAAGCAATCGAAGGAGCCGCCAGCATGGCAGACCCCGTCGTTCTAGAAGTCTTTACCGACTACGTTTGACCCTGGTGCTATCTCAGTACGGTCCGTATTGAAAAGCTGAAGGAAAAATTCAACATCGAAGTCAAGCTGGTGCATTTCCCGTTGCACCCGGATACGCCGCAGGAAGGCAAGTCGCTCGAAGACCTGTTCGCGGGCCGGGGCATGGACCTCAAGGCCAGCTATGAGCGGATGAAGGGGCTGATGGATACCGAAGGTCTGCCGTATGGCGAGCGTTCGCATACCTATAATAGCCGGCTTGCGCAGGAACTTGGCAAATGGGCGGATACCCAGCCCGGTGGCGAGGCGCTGCACGATGCGATATATCGCGGCTATTTCGTCGACCGCCGCAATGTCGGCGATGCCGATGTGTTGCTGGATATCGTCAAGGCGGTCGGCCTGTCTGTTGATGACGCCCGCACGGTTCTCGAAACCCGCAGTTTCAAGGATGCCGTCGATGCCGATTGGGCGAAGTCGCACCAGTATGGTGTGACCGGTGTGCCGACTTTCGTGGCCGGGGGCCATGGCGTTGTCGGGGCGCAGCCCTATGAAGCCATCGCTCATCTGCTGACAGAGGTCGGGACCGAGACACGGGACTGACCCGCGAAACGGGGCGTTTATGGCTATCTATGTCGATGGTGATGCCTGTCCGGTGAAGGACGAGGTGGTTCGCGTGGCGGAGCGGCACGGCCTGACCGTCCACCTGGTATCAAACAGCGGCATGCGCCCTTCGCGCAGCCCGCTGGTGCAGCAGGTCGTGGTCGCCGATGGGCTGGATGTCGCCGATGACTGGATCGCTGAACATGTCGGGCCGGGCGATATCGCGATTACCGCTGATATTCCACTGGCCGACCGCTGTGTGAAGGCCGGGGCGAAGGTTCTGAACCATAACGGCAAACCCTTTACCCCCGATAATATCGGCAATTCCCTGGCGGTCCGGAACCTCATGACGGACCTGCGCGACCAGGGCGCAATCCGTGGCGGTGGGCGCGGGTTTACCAAGCGCGACCGGTCGGAATTTCTGCAGTCGCTGGAAACGGCGGTGCAGGCGATAAAGCGTGAGGCGAACCGTTAGGTCACGGATGCCTTGGGAACGCACGCGATATTCCAGTGCCCTTATATTCCGAACTTGCGCATAAAGTTTCTGATTTTCCAGCGCACGTAATGGAAGTCCAGACTGGCTCGCTGCCCGACCATGGATTCATAAGCGGATATTTTTTCTTCCGTATACGGCCAGTCATTATGGCGGGCAACCGGACCGTTTTCCACATACCCCAGTCTTCCGCCAGCATCCAGAACACTGTTTGAAAAATAGCTGTCAGTACCGCCGATGTAATCCGGGTACTGATCCTTCATGGGAAGTTGTTTCAGCAGAGAAACGGGTACGGAAACAATGGCGCCGCCGATCAAATGGTCGGTCCAACCAATGACGACAGCCTCGTTCAGAAGTTGATCGGCATCGGCGGATTCCTTGGTCACGGTCGAAAACGAGCTGCGAGGCGGCGAATTTTCACTGGAAGGAATATTCAGGACTTCGTGCTGGCCGGTATAGCGAAAACCGTACTCATCGCAATTGATCAATCTTACGCCAAGGGCAACATTCGTATTGCCCTTGTTTACCCTGATGGCATGGAACGCCTTTTGTATGTGCAGGAGCCAGTAATTGGACAGGATTTCCAGATCATTATCGAAAATAATGATCAGCCCGTCGGTCGCTGCTTGCTGGATCTGGTAATGCGCGCGGGCCAATCCCAGGTTTTGCGAATTCAATATCAGCTGAACCGATTTATGCTCGCTGGCGAACGCTTCCAGAAACGCGACGGTACCGTCTGTACTGCCATTATCGACGATAAGATATTCATGGGGAATGTGGGTGAGGCGCAGCAGGCTATCCAGAAGCTTTTTTGTGTGCTCCAGACGGTTCCAGGTCACAATGGCAAGGGTCGTTCTGGGGAAAACCAGCCATTTGTATTCTTTCGTTGAATCGTATTGAAACAATTCCGGGTTAAACTGGTTTTCGTTGGTCATGCTGTAACCCTTTAGTCCCTTGGGACGGTTCGCCCCGTGAGCTTTCCGATTTTTCTGTGAACCAGGTTCGTAGCAATGCTGATTCCCTGCCGGATTTCTTCTTTCCGCACAGCCTTGAGGGTGATGGAAAGTCCCAGAAAGACAATGAGAATAGCCGTATCCATGGCGAGGCTTGTCAGAAGGTTTTCCTGCGGCCACAAGTTCTTGGCGAGAGACAGAATAAATACAGCGCCGATGATGAGTGCGAACAACCCGTGTTGATAGGGGACCCGCCAGTATCGGGGCGCAACCCGGATGGTGATGAGGTAAATGGCCAGATTGGCGAACAGCATGCTGATGCCGGCACCTTGCAGGCCGATCAATTGGACCAGAATCAGGCTGCCGGAAACCTGAATGGCCGTGCCGACGGCAAGGATCATAAACCATGGCTTTGTTGCGCCGCTGACAAAGAAAGCGGCCGCCGAAATGGAGTAGCAGCACTGCAAAATCACCGCGGCGTTCAGGACCGGGAGCAGGAAGACGGCATCGTGGTATCGGCGGTCTGCCACAAGCAGGAAGAGGTCGGCGCCGAATGTCGCCAGTACCAGTGATGACGCCGCAATGCCCGCAATGAAGACCCGCGCAATATCAGCGACGTCATCGGTGCGGTTTTTTTCCTCGTAAAAGCGGAACCGCCAGACATCGAATGATTTGACGAATGGCATGAACATGAAGGTGAGCAGCAACCCGCTGATTTTCCAGCTCATGCTGTAAATGCCCAGGTCGTCGAGCGACAGGTATTCGGAAATAACGATCCGGTCCACAAGGCGCAGAACGAAGTAGAGCAGCGCGCCGATCAGGAGTGGCGCGGAATAGGCGAGGACGGGGGCTACCGTTGCTTTCCATGCCGCTGGCCGGACAAGGTCGCCGCGCAGCATCGTGAGCAGCGCCAGCATGGCCAGCAGGGATCCCACGGTATTGCCGATGAACAGGCTAACAGGACCGAATTCCATGAAAACAATCAGATAGACGGACAGACCGGTGCCGATGACGAACTGTATGAGGCCCAAAGTCACCATACGGGCAGACCAGAGCCGGGCTTGCGCGGTTGCCATCAACAGAAAGTTCATGATGTCGGCAAACAGGCCCAATAACAGTATGGCGCCGTAACCCGCACCAACGCGGTACCCCAGCGCAATGTCGCCGAAGAAGGGCAATGCAATCGCGAAACAGGCAGATCCGGCCAGCGCGGTGATGACAAAAAACAGGATCGACGCGGATACCATGTCCGAATTTTCGTCTTTATCCTGTTTTTTGGTGAGGGCGCGTATGTAGCCCTGGCGGTATTCGAAACAAAAAACGACGGCAAAGAACCCGACCAGCAAGGTCAGCAGTTCGATTTCGCCGTAATCAGCCGGTGTCAGGTGATGGGTGTACAGTGGCAGCAGGACGAGCGATGCGGCTTTCTGCAGAACCGGGCCCAGCCCGAATATCAATGCGTGTCGGAAGACGGCTAGCATGGCGGGTTCAGGTTACCCGCAGGCCCAGCGCCTGGGCCAGTTTGCCGGTGTAATCTTCCTGCAGCATGGATTGCGCGAGAATCCTGACCTGACCCTTCATTCGCTGCCGCCGGGCCGGGTCGTTTATCAATCCTCTGAGGGTGCCGATGACGGTATCCATATCGGCGAAATTCAGCAGGACGCCGTTTTCGCCATCCTGTATGTCGTCGGCAATCCCGATATTTGACCCGGGTCCCGTGGCGCAGGCCGGGATGACGCCGTGGCACATGGCTTCGAAAATGGCGATACCGAAACTCTCATATGCGGACGGATGCAGGAGTATATCGGCCCGGTGAAAATATTCTTCTGGGTTGTCTGACGGGCCAACAAAGGTGACGCAGTCGTCCAGACCGAGATTTTTGCACGCCGCCACCAGTTCTGAAAAATTTCCGCCATCGCCGACGACGGTGAACCGGCAGTTCTCGTCGCGAAGCCTGCTCGCGACCTCAAGGATACGGTCGGCACGCTTGACGCCGGTGAGCCGGCAAACCGTCAGGAATTCGACCGGCGCAGAATCGTCATCTGTTTCTGTGGGTGAAGTGGCGCGACTATCCTTTTCCGGCTGGCTGAAGACCGGGCGCAATATCAGCGGGTCGAAGCCGGGGATGAGTTCGAAACGGGAAATTTCGCGGCGCTGGTTATCGCTCGCGACAGCGGTGATGTCAGCGCTGCGAATCATGCGGCGTTCCAGAAATACGTATTGGAGGAAGATGAGCGGAAGTTTCTGCGCGGAGCCAAACCATTCCTGCCTCGGAATGCAGGACAGGGAAATGTATACGCGTTGCCGGGCTGGCAGCGAAGGGAAGGTCAGGCCCAGGTGACAATCCATCCCGATCAAAATGTCTGTCCGCTCTGGCATGACGGTTTTCAGCGCATGGCGATAATGCCGCGCCAGGGTTAAAGGTTTCAGCCGCCAATGGGCATCGCCCAGCCGTGGTAATGTGATCTGTTCCACATCGATAGATGTGTCAGCGGGCGCATCGAAGGAAATGATCGTAATGTCGTGCCAGGGACCAAATCGCTCGACGATCTTGCGGATTATCGTCGGTCCACCACCACTATCGCGAAGCCCCTGATTGTTGATCAGGGTTAACTGGCGTCGTTCTGGATTCATCAGGTAGCGAACTTGCCGACAACCGTATTTTGCGCGTCGGGCTTGCTATGCCGTGGGGTGCAGGACACGGTTGACCGCCTTCTTGGCACGCATGACAACCTTGTCCTTGAACGTGTACTGCCAGTCGATTTCCAAGCGTTGCCGTCCCCGCTGAATTTCATCGATGGACATGTGGTAGCTCGATAGCACGGGGCGGCTAAAGGCACCGTAATCTTCCCAGTCAATCGCATCGATATCGCCCAGTGATCCGTCCTCTTTTAACTGATCATAATACGGCGTGCCGGGGTAGGGCATGAAATAGGCAACCTGAACTGAATCCGGCTTGACCTTACGGAGCCAGTCTCTCGTGTTGCGCAGGGATTTTGGACTTTCGTCAGGCATTCCGACGATCAGGTGGACATGGGCCGTTATGCCCCGCTTTTTCGTCATTGCCATGACCTGTTCGAAGAGTTCAAGCGACCCTTTGCCGTCAGGTTTTGCAACCGCCGCAAACATTTCCGGATCGGCTGACTCCAGTCCGTAATGAATCTCCCGGCACCCAGCCTGGTACATGAGATCAAGCATCTCCTGATCCATGAGATCGTAGCGCGTTTCGCAAACCCAGGAGATGTCGAGGTTCCTGCTGATCAATTCGTTGCAGACCGCTTTGGCGTGCTTCGGGTTGAGCGTAAAGACCTGATCACGGAACAGAATCTGTTTCACGCCAAATTCTTCATTCAGGCGCTGGATATCGTCGCCGACAAGTTTGGGGGCGCGGTAGATAACGCGATTGCCGAACCCGAAGGGGTAGGGGCAGTAGGCGCATTTATAGGGGCAACCCTTCGTCGTGAAGACCGGGGCATAGGGAACCCGCTCATCCGTATAGAAATCAGAAACGTATCGCGAAAAATCCAACAGTTCATAGGCGGGAAAGTCGATGAAGCTGAGGTCTTTCATTGGGGTGCGCGCGTCCAGCGTGACGACCCTGTCGCCTGCAAGGATGCTGCAGCCCTGCAAGGTATCGAGTGCCTTTCCGTCGACCAGGGATTTTACGTTATCGGCGACAAGAAGTTCTTCTGATTCCTCCATAATGACAGTGGCATCCCCATCGGACAGGATCTGCTTTTTGAACCATTTCGCCATCGGCCCCATCAGGATGACAGCGATGTCCGGCAGGATGGCTTTCGCCTCCCGTATCAGGGACAGGTCATCCGCGAAGGAGGGGATATTGATCACCGTAATCAGGACTTTCGGGGCCTCGCGTTTCAGCAACGCCAGAAATTCGTCCTTGTCGAAAACCTCTTTTGCCTGAAAGTCGGCATAGGTGTAGGCAATGTCCTGCTGCTCCAGACAACGGGCAATGTAGAGGAAGCTCGAAAAGGGGATATCGTAGTACTTCTGATCGTGTCCGTAGCAATCCCGGTCGGATGGCAAAGAGGTGCCCATTCCGCCTGCCCATTCCCGAAAAACATTCCGGTGCGGGGGGCTGGGTAGCTGCAGAAGTATTGCATCAGTCGTCATTTGCATTCACCGTATTGGTATAAAGTTCAACGTAACGCAATGCGATATCGGACATTTTATAGTCTCTGGTGACGGCCTCAAGGGCTGCATTGCCGATCTTCTTGCGATATGCCTGATCGGCAATCAGCTTTTGCACCCCTGCTACGTACTCATCGTCATTGTCAAACAGCAGTCCTGTTTCCCGGTCGGTAATGAAACTGTCCGTTACGCCGCGCAATCGCCTTGAAACAACGGGTAATTCATGCGCCATGGCTTCCAGGAGTACGTTACCGAACCCTTCAAGGTGTGACGGAAACACCATCATATCACAAAAACGGTAAATAGGGCTGACATCATCCACGGCGCCGCAAAAGCGGACATTCGTCGTCAGGCCCAATGCGTCGACACGGTTTCTGACATTTTCGGCATAGTCATCCTCAAGGTCCGGGCCAACAATCAACAGTTTCACGTTCTCGTTGTGCTTCAGGAGGCGTGGCATGTTTTCGATCAGAAAATCGACGCCTTTGCGTTCGCATATGCCGCCGACAAAAAGCAGGACAATATCGTCCGGGCCATATCCCTGGGATCGTCGCATTTCGTCCGAGGGACCTTGCGCGCGTTCAGGAATTTCAACGCCTTGTGGGATAAGGCAAACTCTTGCCGCCGGGACGATTGTCCGTGCGGCGTTGTACAGTTGCGGGCTTATCGTGATGTAGGTGTCGGGCAGGCGTATCAGCAAGCGGATCAGCCATTGCCACACCGTCCGGTAGGTTGTGACAATGTTATCGGGGCTGTCATCAAGCGTACAGGATTGCAGTGTTCGCAAACCGAGTAATTTACAAATCAGGTGCCCGGCAAAATACCGGTCGGCGAAAGCGTGAAAATGTACGGTATCGTATTGGCGTGCATGGGCAATCAGCCAGCAGGCCAGTTTGAACGACACGGCAAAGCCCGCATTGTCGAATAACCCCAGATAGGCAACATCCCGTACGCCGCAGGACCGGCCCGGCGAAGCGGCCCGATCGCGGGTTTTCACCGCAAGAACGTCATTTTCAATGCCGCTATTGTCAAAATGGACCCGGATTTTTTCGAAATAGACGCCTTCTCCGGTAAAATCGGGGCGAAAAAACGAAAATACGTGCAGTACTTTTACCATGAATTGCTGGGATTCATCTTTTATCGACCAATACGGTGCTATAATACCCTTTAGGTTGAGTGCATTATACTCCTTTATAGTTTCAGATTATTATGCCGGTCGTGCAGGGGAAATGACTTGAGTCATTGGCCGTCACTTTTTTGAGGTGGTTTGGCAGTCGGGTATGAAGGCTTGGATATAATCCAGGGCTCCAAAAGGATGGCGTCCGGCTTCGGCCAGGCGCTTTTTTTGTGCGCGAGGTTAACTTTTGAGAGATTGAATGAGATTTATAAAAATGCTACCAAAAATAATTAAATACATGTTTTGAGGTCATAAATTATGTCATTTACTTATTTGATGGAGAAAATTCGCGCGCATCAATTTGATTCTGTACCGTTCCGCCATCTTGAAGTTCTGGACTTTTTCAATGAAAAGCATTTTGCGGAAATCACCACCAGTCCCGAGGTTGCGCTGCGCCCGTTCACGGATGACACATCGCTGATCGAGGGGCTGAAAGAGCATGGCTTCGCGCCGATTAGTTTTCCGGGGACAACGGATAATATCGGCGCCTATCTGAAATGGCATGCTGGCCGGCGACCACATGACAACGTCGATACCTGTGAGGGGGTTGGCATCACCTTCCGGCTTATGTCGGCCGGCAGCCCGCTGCTGGAAGACCTGAATGCGTTTTTTAACAGTGATCCGTTTCTGGACTGCGTTGCTGAAAAATTCGATATTGATCGCGGCAAGACCTATGTCGACAACGGATTGCAGAAGTACCTGGACGGGTACGAAATCAGCCCACATCCGGATATTCGCCGAAAAGCCCTTACTTATATGATCAATGTGAATCCGGGCGCCAATTCCGAGAATGAGAATATCCATACCCATTACCTGGAGTTCGACGCCCCGTATCGCTATGTTGGGGATTATTGGAAATACAATCCCGGCACCGATTGTTGCTGGGTGCCTTGGGAATGGTGCAGGACGGTAAAGCGGCAGACGCAGAATAACAGCTTCGTCATGTTCTCGCCGTCACCGGAAACGCTGCATGCGGTCCGGGCGCGTTACGACCATTTGCCGGCGCAGCGCACGCAGTTTTACGGTAACCTATGGTACACGGAAAATCCCCAGCTAATGAAACCGCATTGGGCGGATTTTGTCATTACGCCGACGCCGGAGAAAAAGCATTTCGTCTCGTTTAAAGATCGGGTGAAACGGGTTTTGACCGGGTAATGGACAACTAAATCATGAATGAATCTCTTAATTCTCCCTTAGGTTATTTCGTTTCTACCGACTTAAAGTGGGATCAGTTAGGGTCACGCGTAAATTTCATTTCTAGATCAATGATCCTGGAAATGTGTGTCAGGCTATCGCTGCGAGTCCAAGGGCACATTGCGGAATTCGGTGTGGCGGGGGGCGCTTCAACACGAATTATTGATCGGTCGTTGCGAAGGTTTCAGCGCCGCCCCCTGATACCATTTCGCGGTAAGAAAATTTTTGCATTTGATTCTTTTGAAGGCTTACCGGAAGAATATGAAGGAGCGCCGAAAGGGCATTTCGCCGGGGAGGTGCCGAAAATTCGCGGTGTAAATTTCGTTAAAGGTTATTTTGAAGATACCTGCACAATACAGCTTCAAAAAAAGATTGGCTTACTATCCTTTGCACATTTAGATGCCGACCTATACAGCTCTACAAAATTCGTCCTGGATTGGCTTACTCCGATGCTAACTAGTGGGTCGCTACTGTTGTTTGATGAGTTTACTGGTGGAGATTTTTCCGAATCGCGCGCTTTTAGTGATTGGATGAAAGAGAATGCCGACATACGAATCCAGCGCATTGCCGAATTTGACCGGGACCCCAGCGGATATGGTGCCAATTTGGACAGGCGCCTCCTTTATCAGGTTATCCGCGACCCATTGCCTGCAGCCCACAAAGATCGAAATTCACTTGAATGGAAAATTTCATACTATTTGTCGCGCTTTGGCCTGCTGGATATGAAAAGTCGATTTGACAATCGATACTAGGAGTTCTTGCCGGACAGCACGCCGGTCGCGATTTCGGCGCGGCGCGGAATCTCATTGATCGAAAGCATCAAAGCCTTGACCAGAGCGGTGAGGCGGGTACTGATTTCAGCGAGGTCGGGCTGGATGACGTTTACGACAAGCGATATTACTTGGAGTGCTTCGACTGGTTGCTGGAGGGTGACGGGGAATCAATCGGCGACCATAAATTCAGCTACGAGTATCCCGGCAATCATCTACTGTTCCGGGATTTTTTCGATCGGCCTGATCAGAGGCTGCCGTCGTATAAATAAAACCGATTTTATACTGGCGTGCGCCCGGTTCCGGCCGGGCGCCTTTTTGTGTTCGGGTTTCAGCGGTTAATCCAATTTCCATCGTTTCAGGCTAATACTGTATCTCTCGCAGCTGTTTCCCTTCTGTTCGAGTCCGGGACTATTCCGGGACCCTTTGTTGCGATTGGGGGCAATTCGTTGCGTTTCGGGCGTTCGCCGGGCTTGCGAAACCGGCCGGAAGGGCCTAGAAACCCGCCATCGGGGTGTAGCTCAGCCTGGTAGAGTGCCTGCTTTGGGAGCAGGATGCCGCAGGTTCGAATCCTGCCGCCCCGACCAGTATCCCGCTGCCGCTGTAAAGCCTGCGCCGGCTTTACCGTGAAAGCCAACACGAGTGGAAAAGATATGGAAGTCCGCATCTTCAAGCCGTCAAAAACCGCCATGCAGTCAGGTCGTGGCAAAACCGGTGAATGGGTTCTGGAATTCGAACCCGGCGCCCGCGCCGACCCGGATCCGCTGATGGGATGGGCCGGCTCTACCGATACCCGCGCCCAGGTCAGACTGAACTTCGAGACGCGCGACGAAGCGGTGGCGCATGCGGAGCGCAATGGCTGGACCTGCACGGTACAGAATCCGAAGGAACGCCGGATTCAGCCCAAGGCCTATGCGGATAATTTCAATTACAAACGCACCCAGCCCTGGACGCATTGAGCGTCGGCACGGGTTGGGCGGCTGCGGCCATGATCCCGTAGCTCAACCGGATAGAGCATCGGATTTCTAATCCGACGGTTGCAGGTTCGAGTCCTGCCGGGATCACCATCGTTTCAATGGGTTATTGTCGTGCGATGGGCGTAGGATATTGTCGCCGCAACCCAATAGCGCCTATCCCGCGTTCTCGGCGGAATGCTGTCTGGCAAGCAACAGGCTCCGCACCTCACGCCAGATACTCAGGCTGTAATTGTCGCCGGACGCCAGTGCCGCCATGATGGTGTCCCGCACCAAGATCTGTGCGTTCGCGATGCCGTGCTGCTCGACCAGGTCATCAGCAATATTTTGCGGGTTTTCCCTCATGGCCAAACCATACAGTGTCTGAGCGCTGTAGCGTAGCAGGCATTCATGTCAGTGACTCGATTGTCATCCTTTGATCCAAGGTGGAGGTTTCGGCGTATAAAGCTTGAGAGACCTGCGGTTTGATTGCTTTGGGGTCAGGAATGCGTCGACGTGACATTTTGATGACGGTACTCGGTGCAGCCTGTGTGCTGTCCACTGGGGCTTACACGTTCGCCGCAAAGGCAGCGCCTCTCGGTATTGATCCGACTGCAACGCATGGCCTGGCGATCAAACTGGCAAGGGCGTTGCGGGTGGTCGGCAGTGACATATGCGATACCGCTGCGCTGCGGCTGGAGGCGTCATTAGAAAATGAAGGCAATATCAGGCTGCACTTGCGACGCGCTGCGCTTGACGAAGCGGGTGCGCGCATCATCGCCCATGCGTTGCGGTCGCTGACGCCACAGGAGGCCGCATCACTCGGGTCTTTCAGTCTGAGTTATAATCATGCCTTGGGTGACGCTGGCGTAGCGGCAATTGCGCAATCTTTGCCGCGGACGCTGCGCGAAGTGGGGTTGGTTGGCTGTGGCGCGGGCGACCAAGGCGGGGAGGCATTGTACCGGTGGGCTTCCGAAGCGGCCGGCCTTCAGGTGCTATGCATCGAAGAAAACCATTTTTCGCTAGACCTGAAGCGGCGCTTCATCGCACTTTCCCGGGGAACAAGAAACCTTCTCGTCATTGTCTGACGTGCGAGATCCATTACCCGGGCGCGCCTATCCCTTCGGCGGGGCCATCCCGGCCGGGTCGGTCGGATGTACACGACGGGTCATGAAGGTGCCGAGCCCCGTGGCGACGATATCACCCTTGTCCGTATGCACGTCGCAACGCACGGCGGCGGAGCGTGACCCCGCGCGGACGACATCCGCGGTTGCGGTCAACCGGTCGCCGGTCGCGGGGGCAAGGTAGTTTACCTTCAGTTCCAGCGTCGCCATCGGCCGCAGCCGTGTGTCGTAATTGCCGCCGGCCGCCGCCGTTGCCATGGCAACGTCGATCAGGGACGCAATAACGCCGCCCTGGACAACGCCGCGCAGATTGCGCATTTCTTCCTTCAGGTTCATGCCGACAACGGCGTGCCCGTCCTCCATGACCTCGTACTCGACGCCGAGCCATTTGCGAAAGCCTTCATCGGGCATAGCGATTCCCCCTGCTGATCCGGTCGTTGCGTGTTGGCCTGATTGTCGGGACCGGCGCGGGATTTGGCAATGGCGATAACGAAGCCTTGACCTTCCAAGTTATGGAAGGTCCATATTACGGCAATGACGGATAATCTGACCCATGCGCCGGATGATCAGGTCCTGCAGGTTGGCGGGATGCATTGCCAGCGTTGCGTTGCGACGGTACGGGATGCGCTTGAGGCAATTGCCGGGGTGCGCTCGGTCGGTGTGGACCTGGAAGCCGGGCAGGCACGGGTTGGCGGCAGTGCCGGGCGGAAGGCCTTGGCCGATGCAATTACCGGCGCGGGTTTCACGGTCGCATCCATCGTATCGCCAGACGTTGCCGGGCACGGCAAGACCGATGGACCGGAAGGAACCGGCCCGGTCCGGTTCCGCGTTGACGGGATGACCTGCGCCGGTTGTGTCGGCAATGTCGAAAAGGCGTTGTCCGGTGTATCCGGCGTCAGCGATGTATCGGTGAATCTGGCGACGGGGCTGGCGGATGTCACGGGAACCGCGGCGACAGCCGACCTGTTCGCGGCAGTAACCAGGGCCGGCTACAACCCGATTGCCGATACGGGCATGGAAGATGCCGAAAGCAGCGCCGCGCGTGACCGGCGCGAGGGCCTGCTGGTCGTCGTGTCTGCGCTGCTCGCGCTGCCGCTTATGGCGCCGATGGTGGCAATGCCGCTGGGTGTCGATCTGATGCTGCCCGGCATGGTGCAACTGGTACTCGCGGGCATCGTTCAATGCGCCATTGGCTGGCGGTTCTATGTCGGTGCGGCAAAGGCGCTGCGCGGCGGTGTCGGCACGATGGATGTGCTGGTCGCCATTGGCACCAGTGCCGCCTTTGGGCTGAGCGTCTACAACCTGTTTGTTGTTGGCGAAGGCGCGCATCTGTATTTCGAGGCCTCGGCGGCAATCGTCACCCTGGTGCTGTTTGGCCAGTGGCTGGAAAAGCGGGCACGACACGGCACCTCACGGGCGATCCGGGAACTGATGCGGCTGCGGCCGGAAACGGCGCTGGTGGAACGCAACGGCGATGCGAAGCCGATACCCGCGGCACAGGTCGTGGCGGGCGATTTTGTCATCGTGCGGCCGGGCGAGCACATCCCGGTCGATGGTGTGGTTCTGGCAGGTGAAAGCGAGGCCGATGAATCGCTGTTGACCGGCGAAAGCATGCCGGTCGACAAGCGTGCCGGCGACACGGTGACCGGCGGCAGCATCAATGGTGACGGCGTGCTGCGGCTGCGGGCGACCCGGGTCGGCCGGGAATCGCTGCTGGAGCGGATAATCGCCATGGTCGAGGGGGCGCAGGCGGCAAAGCCGCCGGTACAGCGTCTTGTTGACCGGGTTACCCATGTCTTCGTACAGGCCGTTGTGGCCGTGGCACTGGTGACCGGTTTCGGCTGGGCCTTCGTCGGGGCAGGGGCGGAAACCGCCATCATCACCGCCGTTACCGTGCTGGTCATTGCCTGCCCCTGCGCGCTGGGGCTGGCGACGCCGACGGCCATCATGGCGGGTACGGGCGCGGCGGCACGGGCAGGTGTCTTGATCAAGGATGCGGTGGCGCTGGAATGCGCGGGGTCGGTGACCGCGGTCGTGTTCGACAAGACCGGCACATTGACCATGGGAACCCCAACGGTGGTCGAAATGATTGCGGGCGATACGGGCGAAGCCGAACTGCTGCGCCGCGCCGCGTCGGCCCAGCAGGGCAGCGAACATCCGCTGGCGCAGGCGGTGTTGCGGGCGGCGAGCGAAAAAGGCTTGTCACTTGAGCCGCTGGTGTCATTCAACCGGATCGGCGGCAGGGGGCTGCGCGCCGAACTTGGCGGGGAGACCGTGGTTATCGGAAACCGGGCGCTGATGGCCGAGTCCGGATTCGCGACAGACGTTTTTGAGGCCCGCGCCGAGGCGCTGGAAAACCAGGGCCGGACCGTGATGTGGGTCGCGCGCGACGGTGCTGGAATCGATGGCGTCATCGCAGTGCAGGATGCATTGCGCCCGGGGTCGGCAAAGGCTGTTTCAGCCCTGGCCGACCGGGGGATCGTGACGATCATGTTGAGCGGGGACAATCACCGCACCGTTGCGGCCGTGGCTGCAGGGCTGGCGCTGGACCGCTTCGAGGCCGAGGTGCTGCCGGAAGACAAGGCGGCGTTTGTTGCCGAGTTGCGCACCCAGGGGCATGTCGTGGCGATGGTCGGGGATGGGGTGAACGATGCGCCCGCGCTGGCGGCGGCCGATGTGGGGATTGCCATGGGGGGCGGCAGCGATGTCGCCATGGAGGTTGCGGAAATCACCTTGATGCGCGCCGACCCCCGGCTGGTTGTCGATGCGATTGCGATCAGCAGGGCGACGGCGCGCAAGATCAAACAGAATCTTTTCTGGGCCTTCGTCTACAACGCGGTGGGCATTCCGCTGGCCGCGTTCGGATTGTTGAGCCCGGTCTTTGCCGGGGCGGCGATGGCCTTCAGCAGCGTCAGCGTGGTGTCGAATGCGCTGCTGCTGTCACGCTGGAAACCGCTATCGCGGCAGAATGATGGAGGGCGAACCTGATGAATATTGGCGAGGCGGCAAAGGCGTCGGGGGTCCCGGCCAAGACAATCCGCTACTACGAGAGCGTCAACCTGATCCCGCCGGCGCATCGCACCGATTCGGGATACCGTACGTATGAACCGGCCGATATCGAGAGACTTCGCTTCATCCAGCGATCTCGCAGTCTGGGGTTTTCGGTTCGCGATGTCGGCAAGTTACTGGATCTTTGGAATGACCGGTCGCGGGCCAGTGCGGAGGTCAAGGCGCTGGCGACGTCACATATGACGGAAATTGACCAAAAGATTGCCGAATTGCGGTCGATGCGTAAAACGCTGAAGGACCTGAGCGAGCATTGCCATGGCGACGACCGTCCCGACTGTCCCATTCTGGATGGACTCGCCGGCGGCTGACGGGGTCTGTCCGACCCGACAGGATTGATTTTCTTAACCGTTTCCGCCAAGGATGGCGGTCATGGCATCGAAACCGGTAAAGCATCTGATCCGCCGCGCGCCTCGGCAGCCCGTCCGGGCAAGGCGGCATCTGCGAGTATTGTCGGCGGTTGCCGCGGTATTCGTGGCCGGGGTCGGTGTTGGTGCGCTTATCGCCGGCTGGGTGGCAACGGAAGAACCGCGCGGCATCCATGTTGCGCTGGAACGGGGACGGCCGGCGCTTGAAGTGCCGGTTCGCGCCTATCGTCCGCCGGTTCGGGATGCGCAGCGCGCCCGCCCGCAGCCCACGGCTGACCCGGAAACAAGCGAGCTTGCCGCGCTGCCGGACCCGGTGCCTCTGACACACGAGCATGGCGACGAACACCGGCACGTAAACGAGCGCGCGAACGAAGAACAGAGCCCGCCAGTCGTGCCGCCTCCCGCCAGTGTTGAAACGCCTTCTGAAAGTGAACCAGCGCCGCCGACGCGTATAACATCATCGAAAACAGCAACCTGGCTTGCCAATGCGGTGGGTGTGGCGCCGGCCGAGGGACGGCCGATGATTGCCATCGTGATCGACGATCTGGGCATCGATCAGCGCCGCACCAAAAGGGCCATTGCGTTGCCCGCGCCGCTGACTCTGGCCTTCATCCCCTATGGCTACAATCTGCGGGATCTGGCGAAATCGAGCCATGATGCCGGGCATGAATTGCTGGTGCATGTGAACATGGAGCCAACGGACCGGGGCGTCGACCCCGGGCCGAAGGCACTGCTGACCAGCCTGCCATTGGCGGAAATCCGCCGCCGCATGGATTGGGCGCTGGGTCAGTTCGATGGCTTTGTTGGTATCAACAACCATATGGGCAGTCGCTTCACCGAATGGCCGGACGGGATGGAGGTTGTGCTGCAGACGTTACGGGGCCGGGGATTGCTGTTCCTGGATTCGCTGACCAGTACCAAGTCGGTCGGCGCGGCACTGGCGCGCGCACATGGCATGCCCTATGCCGCCCGCGATATCTTCCTGGACCATGACCGGACGCTGGAATTCGTGGCCGCGCAGTTGAAACAGACCGAACGCATTGCCCGGCGAAACGGCCACGCCATCGCCATTGGCCATCCGCATGATGTCACGGTCGAGGTGCTGACGGACTGGATACCAAAGGCGCAGGCAGCGGGATTTCAGTTGGTGCCGCTCAGCGCGATTGTGCGCAAGCGGCGGGGCGAGGGGTAGAGAGTCTACGCGGTGGTCAGGCGTTCTTGGCGGCCTCGAGCTTGACGCGATGTTCGATTTCTTCCTGGATTTCCCGTTCGATCTTCGCCCGTTCTTCCGGCGGCATCGCATCCAGTTGTTCCTTCGTCAGACCCTTTTCCTTCAGGATCATTTCGTAATAACGCTCCCTGGGGCTCTTCGCCATGAACTCCAGGAAGGTCTGTGCTGCCGTACTGGTTTCTTCCGTTTCGGCAGCCTGCGTTGCGGCGCCACTCTCACCCGGTTCACCGGCCAGCGGTGCGCTGCCACCGGTCATCTGTTGCGCCAGGAACATGGTCCGTGCCTCTTTTGTCTTCTGTAACTGTTCGTAGACGGGGTCGTCCTGCATGGCGTCGTAATTGACGATCACACGCGCACCGCCCTGTGCTGGCTGGCTATAGCGGTATTCCAGCATTCTCTCCTGTACCGTGATGAAGTGCTGATAAAACGACTCAGACCCCTGATAAATTTCTTCGGGCGTAATCCGCCGTCCTTGTACCAGCTGGATACCAGGGTGGTCGGCGGGAATGCTTTGATCGATAGAGGTCATGGCCTCGCCTTTCGATGTCACGATGCGTTGGTATTAGGGTAAGCAAGCGCGGTGCCATTGCTCCGGAAAGGACCTCCATCCTTTCGTTAGGAGATTAATTTAATAAATACAATTGGTTGGTCGGTATTGATGCAATTCTTCGAATTCGCCTGGGGATGGCACTTTTGTCCCGAACTGCGAGAAAGAGGGCCGAATTTGCCGTGCTTGCGAAATTCTCCACGCAAACGTTTCGGACCGGGAAGCCGGCTGGACAGGCAGTGGGGCGCTATTGGCATGCTTCCAGCACCCTGGAAATCTTGACAAATTCAAGAAAATAGACTAATATTCCCATTTTGGTTTTCGGTTGAGTGCGGGCCAATGTTGCGTGTCATTCGCCAAAATATGTCAATCGATGACAACCAATGACAATGAATGAAGAGGATTTGAAACCGAAAATGCCGAACGGCCTGCAACTGGCTGCCCGATTGCCACAATACGCCCTGTCGGTCAGGTTTATTCCTGCCTGAAGCGTGGCAATGCAAAGGAATGCCAATCAATGCCAACCGATGTAAATATTCCGCAACCGCTTTCGATGCGGAAGTCCTATGCCGTGATCGGTTGTCACCGCCGGGTCGTTACTGATCGACCTTAAGTGTCAGCTATTGCCTTCGGTCGCGGCGCGGACGGCTTCTTCGGCGGCGCGGATCATGGCGCGGGCCTTGTTTTCGCTTTCCTGGCATTCCAGTTCCGGGTCGCTGTCGGCAACCACACCGCCGCCGGCCTGGATATACATCTTGCCGTCCTTGACGATGGCGGTACGCAGGGTAATGCAGGTGTCCATGTCGCCGCCGGCGCCGAAATAGCCGATACAGCCGGAATAGATGCCGCGCCGTTCGGGTTCGAGTTCGTCGATGATCTGCATCGCCCGGACCTTGGGGGCGCCGGATACGGTGCCGGCGGGAAAGCCTGCGGCCAGTGCCTTCAGCGCGTCGTAATCCGGCGAAATTTCGCCGTCTACATGGCTGGTGATGTGCATGACGTGGGAGTAATGCTCGATAGCGAACTGTTCGGTCACCTTGACCGTGCCGACCTTGGAGACCCGGCCGACATCGTTGCGGCCAAGGTCGAGCAGCATCAGGTGTTCGGCGCGCTCCTTGGGGTCGCTCAGCAGGTCTTCGGCCAACGCCTTGTCTTCGGCCGCATCCTTGCCGCGCTTGCGGGTTCCGGCAAGGGGGCGGATGGTGACGGTATCGTCGCGCAGCCGGACCAGGATTTCCGGGCTCGATCCGACGATGGAAAAACCGCCGAAATCGAGAAAGAACAGGAAGGGCGAGGGGTTCAGCCGCCGCAGCGAACGATACAGCGAGAAGGG
>Ga0222651_1000061_pt1 | contig 81229 bp, 72 predicted proteins | sample AntAcemetagen369_FD_179855 | JGI IMG/M metagenome (GOLD analysis project Ga0222651, IMG submission 179855) | Saline water microbial communities from Ace Lake, Antarctica - #369 | ecosystem: Environmental > Aquatic > Non-marine Saline and Alkaline > Saline | place: Antarctica: Ace Lake...
CGCAGATGAATGCCATTGTTGAAGTGAATGCCGAGGACCTGGATTGCCGGGTTCAGGCCGGTGTTACGCGCAAGCAGTTGAACGAACATCTGCGTGATACCGGGCTTTTCTTCCCGATTGATCCCGGGGCCGATGCTTCGCTGGGTGGTATGGCGGCGACCCGGGCCAGCGGCACAAACGCCGTGCGCTACGGTACCATGCGCGAAAACGTTCTGGGATTGACCGTTGTGCTGGCCGATGGGCGGATCATCCGTACGGGCGGAAGGGCGCGGAAATCCGCGGCCGGATATGATCTGACGCGCCTGTTCATCGGTTCCGAAGGCACACTGGGGGTTATCACCGAGGTGCAGACCCGCCTCTATGGTATCCCCGAAGCGATGTCGACGGCCGTTTGCCAGTTTCCGACGCTCGCCGATGCCGTGGATACGGTGATCCTGACAATTCAGTCGGGTATTCCCGTTGCACGGATCGAATTGCTGGATGATGTCCAGATGGATGCCTGCATCCGCTATTCGAAGCTGGACGGTTATGAAGCCAAACCCACATTGTGGTTCGAATTCCACGGGACCGAGGCATCTGTTTCGGAGCAGGCGGAAATGGTCGGTGCAATTGCCGGGGATTTCGGTGGCGGTGGCTTCCAGTGGACGTCGCGCACCGAGGAACGCAATCAGCTCTGGCAGGCGCGCCATGATGCCTATTTTGCTGCACTGGCGCTTCAGCCCGGCAAGAAGGGAATTGCGACGGATGCCTGCGTACCAATATCACGCCTCGCTGAATGTCTGCTGGATACCCAGCGCGATATTCAGGAAGCGGGGATGGTGGCGCCCATCGTCGGTCATGTCGGGGATGGAAATTTCCATCTTGTTATCCTGATTGACCCGGATAAGGACGAAGAGCTGAAGGCGGCCAAGGCGCTGATCGAGAGAATGAATTATCGTGCGATCGCCATGGGCGGCACCTGTACCGGTGAACATGGTATCGGGCTCGGCAAAAAAGATTTTCTTACGGCCGAGCACGGGGAAGCTGTCAGTGTGATGCGGTCGATCAAACACTCACTTGATCCATCCAACATCATGAATCCTGGAAAGATGCTGCGGATGTGACGGTCCGGTTGCGGTGCCTGAATTGGTGTATAAGTGTTTGAAATTCGGTTATCTATACACTAGTTGAATGCCTTGATTGCTGTCCTGCGTCGGGTTGATTTCGGAGCACCGTATTGAAAAAGATTGTCCTTTTATCCATCGCCGGCTTGCTGGCCCTTCTTGTCGTCGGGGTGCTGGTCGGTCCCAGCTTTATTGACTGGAACGCCCATAAAGGCAGCATTCTGACGGAAATCCAGGACAGGACCGGGCGGACTGCTGCAATCGATGGCGATATAGACCTGACGATATTACCGGCGCCGGCACTGCGAATTACCGATGTCCGGGTAGCCAATTTCGAGGGGGCGGCCACACCGGAGATGCTCCGCCTGAAGGAGCTCCGGTTGAGGATTTCGATCGGTGCGCTGCTGGAAGGCCGGATCGCAATCGAGCAGCTTGATCTGATTGAGCCTGCCATTGCGCTTGAGGTTTCCGCCGATGGTCAGACAAGCTGGGACTTTTCGTCGACGGCAGATCCGGCAAACCAGAATGCAAACGAAACGCAATCCGCAGAGCCCGACGGGGCCGTCGATATTTCACTGGCCAGTGTAACAATTCAGAACGGCACAATCAGCTACCGGGATGCGGGAACCGGCGTTACGGAAACGGTAACGGGTCTGAATGTCGCGGTTTCGGCGCCATCACTGGCCGGACCTTTTTCGGTGTCTGCCGATGCGCGATACCGGGATTTTCCCGTATCGGTTGGTTTGAAGTCCGGTGTTATCGTCGCAGGTCAACCGATCTCCGTTTCACTGGATACGGCATTGCCTGAATCGGGCCTGTCGCTGAAATTTTCCGGCCGGGTTTCAGGGCCGGACCCGGATGCGGAAGTGACAGGCGATCTGGTCATTTCCGGCAGCAATACGGCGCGCCTTGTGGCGCTTGCATCGGATGCGGACGTTTCTCCCTTGATGGACCAGCCTGCGTCTGTCGAAGGTAAGCTAATTGCATCGCGAAAGGCGGTTGCCCTGAATGATGCGCGGCTGCGCTTTGGCGATATTCTTGGCAGTGGTGCGATAAATGTTTCGCTGGGTGACACAATCGGGGCGGACGTGGCGATTTCGGTCAATCGCATCGATCTGGATAAACTGCTGGCCGATATTCCTGCGATGGCGTCGTCTGATGCGGCGGCTGCCAAAGGAACCGTTGGCGCCAACCCGGCAGCTAACCCGGAAAAATCGTCCCCGCCATCATCTGGCTTTTCGCTACCTCTAAATGTGAACGCGACGCTAGATCTCGGGATCGATGCCATTCAGTACCGCGGCGAAGTCATCCGTCAGACTGGCATCCGTGGCGCTTTGGCGAACGGAACCGTAACGCTTGACCATGCGTCCGCGTTGCTGCCCGGCGGGTCCGATGTATCGCTGGTCGGGTTCCTGCAGGCTGCGGGGGGCATTCCGAAATTTGATGGTGACCTGGCGGTTGCTTCCGACGACCTGCGTTCCATGTTGCGATGGTTGGGCGCCGATATGGCAGCATTGCCGGCGGACCGGCTGCGGGGCTTTTCATATTCGGGCAAGGTGTCGGCGACGCCGGATTCGGTTCAGATTCCCGATTTCAGCATGCGTCTGGATACCAGCACGGCGCGCGGCGCGCTGGCGCTGGCAATGCGCGATCGGATCGGGTTCGGATTGCGGCTGGCTGTCGACCAGTTAAACCTTGATGCCTATTTACCCGCAACCGAACCGGTGTCCAAACCGGTTACCGGAAGCAAGGCGGCCGTTCCGGCAGCCGCAGGGAAAACAAAAACCGGCGGCACGACTGGACCCCTGGCTTTCCTGGACACATTTGATGCAAACATTGATGCGCAACTGGAGCAGCTTACCTACGGCCGAACTGTTGCGCGCAAGATGGTGTTCGATGGTCAGCTTGTTGGCGGTGTCCTGACCGTTCGGAAATTTGGTGTGGGGGATGTGGCCGGGACATGGCTGGGGATAAAAGGCGAAGTGAATAATTTCGCTGTCATGCCTGAAATTGCCATCGATTTCGATGTGGCCGTCAACCAGCCGGAAAAGTTGTTCCGGGCGCTTGATACGCCGATGCCGCTGCCTGCCGCGACGCTGGGAAAACCGTCGGCAAAAGGACGCATTACCGGGAATCAGTCATCGGTAACCCTGAATGCGGATATTGCCGGTGCGGGTGCAGCACTGCACGTCGCGGGGCCGGTTAAATTGGAAGGCGCCACGCCGGGTTTTGACGTCACAATGCGGCTGAGCCACCCGGAATTGGCGGATTTCGTGCGGATCGGTGCGCCGGGTTTCCGGCCTGCTGCGGGGAAGCTGGGGGCGTTGAATGCCGGTTTCGGCCTGAAGGGAACCGTCAAGGCGCTGGAAGTGTCCAGCCTTGATGCGACAGCCGGGCCGGTCGCGATAAAAGGGAGCGGGTCGGTTCAGCTGGACGGCGCAAGACCCGTCCTTGTGGCCGACCTGGCGACGAGCGAGATATTGCTGGATCTGTTCCAGGCGGCACCCCAGGCGGCCAGCGCCCGCTCCGCAACCGAGCGGGGCCGTCAGCGTGCTGCGGCGGCGTCCGATGGGGGGGCTGGAAGCGGCCGTGTCGCGGGGGATCGCTGGTCGCGGGAGCCTATCGATTTTTCCGGCTTGCAGGCGATGGATGCGAATATCACGCTGAAGATGGGTGGATTGATTTCCGGCAGCCTTCAGTTTGACGAACCCCAGATAGCCACGGTTTTGAAAGATGGCCGGCTGGAGCTGCAACAGTTCACCGCGGGTCTTTTTGGCGGCAATGTTTCCGGGGATGGCAATGTCGATGCCAAATCCGATAACCCGGGATTGGCGGTAAACCTGTCAGCAGCCGGGATTGATATGGCACGCGCCGCGACGGCTTTCGGCAGCACGCCCCGGGTCGAGGGCCCGATATCGATAGAGGCCTCTTTAACAACAGCAGGCCGTTCGGAAGCGGCACTGGTTTCGGCATTGGCTGGTCAGGGGACGATCAGTGGAAAGGCGCGCGTTCTGGCAACAGCAAAGGAACAGCAGGCCATTGGCGCGGTTGGAATTGCCACCGCACTATTTGGCAACAAGGTGAAGGAATTGCAGCAGGTCGGTGGCCTGACCAGCGTATTGGTTCAGGCCTTTGGCAATGCGCCGGCTGATCTGACAGGTAATTTCAAAATCGCACAGGGTGTCCTGCGAACGCAGGATACGGTGTTAAGCGGTGCCGGTGCCCGGGCGACCACGGTCGCTGCAGTCGACTTGCCGCAATGGGTTGTTGAATCAACGACTTCCGTATTGCGCAGCGGCGATACGGCGGAAGCGCCTTATGTCGCGATCAGCCTGAACGGCTCAATCGATTCGCCGAATGTGCGGGCAAATGGCGCTTTTCTGCGCCGTACCGACAACGGATCATCGAACCCGCTGGACAAAATCCTGCCCGGCGTTCTGGGTGGCGACGATCAGAACTCCAAGGCTGCAAAGCCGCAAGATATCCTGCGCGGTCTTCTGAAAGGATTGGCGAAGTAACGCGTTGCGCGTTTTATCGCGCTGCGCGGGCCGCCCGAATGGTTTGGGTGATCCGCTAGGGCATCTGAAGTGAATCCAGCACATAAAGTCGAATCGCGCTGGAAAGGTTGCCCGAACGCTGGCCATCAATTTCGGTAACAATCTGATTAACGGTATTGCCGCGCTCGCCGGCAATCGTTTTCAGTTTGTCCCAAAATGCGTTCTCCAGGGAAACACTGGTGCGATGTCCGGCAATAACGACCGAACGCTTGCGCATTTCCCAAGGAGCTGACGTTTGGTCAGGCTCCAACAGGCTATCGCTCGCTTCTCTTGAACAATGCTGATCCATAATCCCGCATGTCTTTCTAACTCCCCCCGCCACTACAAAATATAGCGAACGGAAAAAATTCGGACAAACGACATAGGCTATGAATGACGTCTCCTCACGAAATGTTGAACGCTTTAGTCCCGATGTGATGGTGGATAGCGACATGTAGTGGCGAAAATTGCTACTTCAACGAATGGATTAGTCGCCTTCGCGTCGCCATGCGATAGCAGTCGCGCCAAGCGCAAACAGTAAAACAAGCAGCGCGGGCATCAGCGGCAAGGTTGTCAGGCCGGTGACGACGTAGTCGCCATTGGAAACCAGTCCGATCCAGCTACGACCCGATACACTGCGTTCCGGTCCGACCAGGCGAAGGTTTGGGACCCCATCGGTGAGCCATCGTGCCGCCCCGCCGGCCGCTTTGATCGCTGGGTCAAGCGGTGTGGCAGACGTGCGTACATCGGTGAATTCGACGGGGTTCAACGTTCCCACGGCCGCCATGAACAGCTTTGTGCCGTCGCTGACCTGGTACAGCCCGGTTTCCGTAATCGGTACGGTGCCGGAAAACAGACCGCTTCGGGTTCGTTCCATTTCGACGGTGACGGTTTCGCCGTCGGGCCCGGTTACGTCGACCGATTGGGGCAGGTCATCAATATTGCGTCGGGTAATTTCCAGTGTCTCGCCCTGGACGACGGCACGCAGGTCATTTTCCTCCAGCTCCGGCTCTTTCATCAGCCAGTGAGCGACCCGGCGCAGCAATTCAGCCTGCGGCCCCCCGCCTTCGAAGCCACGGGCCCACAGCCAGATATGGTCGCTATTGATTTGGGCAACCCGTCCCTGACCGAACCTGTCGAGGATAAGAAGCGGTTTGCCATCCGCACCGTTCATAAGAACGTGGCCCTGTTTGACGTTCACGTTGATCTGCCGGAACCAGCGGCCCCAGTCGCCTTCACCGGCTTCAACATCGGCATCGAGCCGGGTGACGCCACCGGGCAGGTTTTCTGTTACCGGGTGGCGCAGGCCGATATGGGTCGTTGCCGGTTTGAAACCGCGGGAAATGACCTCGCCGGTTGGTTCGCCGGGCAAGACCCTTCCAAGTGGCGTTCGATAGATGCTGAATGGACCGGCGAAACTGGGGCCGGCTGCTTCCAGCAATGCGCCGCCGGCGGCGACATAGTCGACAATGTTTTGCAGGTAAATCGATGGCAATACGCCCCGTCGCCGATAACGGTCGAAAATGACAAGATCAAATTCGGCAATTTTGACCTCGAACAGTTCGCGTGTTGGAAACGAAATCAGCGACAATTCGTTGATCGGTGTTCCATCCTGTTTCTCGGGGGGGCGCAAAATCGTGAAATGCACAAGATCGACGGACGGGTCCGACTTCAAAAGGTTGCGCCAGGTCCGTTCGCCCGCATGCGGCTCGCCTGACACCAGCAGAACGCGCAGACGGTCGCGGACACCGTTGATCGACACGACCGCCCTGTTGTTGATTTCCGTCAGTTCGTTCGGGCTTACAGCAACTTCGAGTTCAAGGACCGTTGGGCCGGCATGTTCCAGTGTGAACTCTAACGTATGTTCTTTTCCGATTGGCGCGTTTGTGACGAATTCATCCTGCCCGTCGCGTCGGATTACCAGCCGGGCCACGGGTTCCGGGGTCGCCGCGCTGTCTTCAATCCGGATCGTCATTTTCATTTTTTTACCGACGATACCGAATGTGGGCGCCTTGACGATGATGAGCCGTCGGTCTTCCTCATCGCGTTCGCCGGTTAGCAGCACATGCAGGGGCCCGGGAAGCGAACCTGCCTCGGGTGCTATCGGCGCGTCATGGACCTGACCGTCCGTTAGCATAATCACACCGGCAACCCGGCGTTCCGGAACGTCGCTCAGGGCACGGCGCAACGGGGCCAGTAACTGGGTCCCCTTGTCACCGGAAGCCATTGCGTTACCGCCAACATGGATCACCCGCAAATCCAGCGTATCGCGCAGCAGGTCTGCTTCGGCACGAAGCTGTTCGAGTGCTGCCGCCGCGCGCCCTGTCCGGCTGCCGATGCGCTGGCTTGGTGATTCGTCGACGACAACGACTGCGACATCGCGCAAGGGCTCGCGCTGTTCGTTGACCAGTGACGGGTTCATCAGGGTCGCGATCAGGGTGGCGAATGCCAAGGTTCGCCACAACGCGCCACCGGCACGGGCGTAAAGGCCGGTACCGGCGATCAATACGGCGAGAAAGCCGAGCCCGGCAACCAGATACCACGGCAGCAATGGTGCGAATTCGATGCTTGTCCCGGCCATTTGTCAGTTCCCCAGCCGTTCGAGGATCGACGGAACATGAACCTGATCGGATTTGTAATTTCCGGTCAGCGTGTACATGACCAGGTTGATGCCGAACCGGTATGCCATTTCGCGCTGGCGGGCACCGCCGGGAACCACGGCAAACATCGGCTGCCCTGTCTGGTCGGTTGCCCAGGCGGACGCCCAGTCATTGCCGCCGACGACGATACTGGAAACACCGTCATTGACGTGGTCACCGGATCGCTCGACCCATACCTGTCCACCGGCCCAGCGCCCGGGGAAATCCTGCATCAGGTAGAAGGCTTTGGTCAGGACATGGTCGGGTGGAACGGGGGTCAGTGGCGGAATCGCGATGTCCTTGGTCAACTGCCGCAATATGGCGGAATTGGCGCCGCTGGAAGAAACATCCCGCAGATCGAACAGGATTGTGCCGCCCGTCGCCAGATAGCGGTTTATGCGTCCGGTCGCGCTGGGCGAAAGCTGCTGTTGTCGGGGCGAGATGGGCCAGTACAGGAGCGGGAAAAATTCCAGCGGCTGGCGTTCGACATCGATACCAATCGGTGGGGCGGTTTCGACTGCCGTCCGCCGGTTCAGCGCTTCGCTCAATCCGATCAGTCCGCGTTGGCTGGCCCTGTCCGTGGCCGGATCCCCGGTAATGACATAGGCGAGCCGGGTATCCAGTGTCGCGTTCAATGCGAAGGAATCATCGACCTGTTGCGCCAGTGCCTCGCGGCCCGGCAGAAATGCCATGGAAAGTGCGAACAGTATTGCAGCGCTGGTGGCCACGGCCCGGCGCCGGGGAAACAGCCCCCGCATAATCAATGTGACAACCGCATCGACAAGAAGCAGAACAAGGGCTGCTGCAAGCAGCCAGGGTTTGAAGTCGAATTCCTCGGTCACGGCATATCCCGCCCGCGCAACGCCGCTGGGCAGGTCGCCAATCGCTGCAATCTCGCCCGTTTGTGGTCCCAGGTTCAGTGCCCGGCGGGTAATGGCGTCGCCATAAAGCCCCGGCGGGTTTTGCGGGCCGATACGGATATTGTCGAATGCATTTGTGTTGATGGCGCGGGTGGCCGGCCCGGCTTCGGCGGGGCGACCAAAACCGTCGATCAGTTCAAGGGGCGCGAGCGCCCTGTCCCCTGCGCCTGTGCCGGCGACACCACGGCTTGTGGAAACAATGCGTTCGAGCATTTCCACGAACAATCCCGACAGGGCCAGATTCGACCAGGCGGCATTTGATGTGGTGTGGATCAGCACGATCCAGCCATCGCCCTGTTGGCTGGCGGTGACCAGAGGTGTGCCGTCACTCAGCCGTGCCCAGGTTTTATCAGCCAGGCTCAACGATGGTTCGGCCAGAACCTGACGGTAGATCGTGACATCCGGTGGCAACGTCAGATCATGAAACGGGCTCGTGGCCTCGAAAGGAGCGAGGCGCGCCGGTTCGCTCCATAACATCGCGCCGCCAAGGGTGCGTCCACCGCGTCTGAGCGCCACGGGCACCAGTTGGTCTTCCGGTGTTTGCGCGAGGCGTGGCCCGGCGAAGCGCAGCAGCATTCCACCTGCCGATGCCCAGGTCATCAGTTGATCGCGTTCGGTCGCTTCCATCGGTGTGCTGTCGGGTATGACGATAACGGCAAGCGCGTCATCGACCAGGGTGTCGATCGGGCCACGTCGGATTTCGCTATAGGGTCGCAGGGCGCGTTCGACGTAATAGAGCTCTGACAGCAGCGAGGGGCCTTCGTCCAGCGGTGTTTCCGATATCAGCCCCACGGGGCGGCGGCGCCAGCGTGTATCAAGCAGCGCCGTTGCGCCTGCGGTGAGGTTGCCCTCGATCTCCAGCCGTGCGACCGCGTTCCGCAATTCGACCGGTAGGTCGAGCGTCGTTGCGGCGGCGCTTGCTGATTCCTCAAAGTCCATCGTCTGGCGGGCGATTAATCGTCCGTCCTCGCCAAGCGCACGAATGGATGCCTGTGCGGAACCGTTGCCAGCCGTGCGTTTGACGGTAATGGTAAACTGGTTGTCACCGGGTTCCGGCGGCAGGATAAGCCGCGCGTTTTCATCCGGTATTCGCACGGTCAATGGCCCGAGACGCTGCAGCCGTTTCGCCAGGGCAAGGTCGGTACCATCGGTGTCCCTGGAATCATCGGCGAGCCCGTCGCTCAGCCAGTAAACAGCGGCGGCATCCTCGATACCAATGGACTCGACGGCGGCCAGTGTGGCCTTGCGGTCGACCGGCCAGGGCTTTGGCTGGATTCCCGCAATAAGATCACGCGCCTGATCCGGGCGCATTAACCCGCTTGGCTCTGGCGGTGTGCCGCGTTCCGTCGGCGCCGTCGTCAGGATGATAACGGACCGGCCTTCGCGGTCGGCCTGGATGATCGCCTGCTCGGCAACGGCCTGTCGTGCCGGCCAGTTTTGTGCTGCGGCCCAACCATCGTCGACAATCAGTATCACGGGACCCTGTCTGGCCAGGTTGGCGCCTGGATTCAGCAATGGCTGAGCAAGACCAAGGATGATCAGCGCGGCCGCAAGCAGGCGCAGTATGATAAGCCAGAGAGGCGCGGTATCCGGGGTTTCATCCTCGCTCTGCAGGCCGAACAGTAGACGAATCGCGGGGAAACGGATCGATTTCGGTGCCGGTGGGGTGAACCGCAAAAGCCACCACAGCGCCGGCAGGGCAATCAAAGCCGTTAGCAACCAGGGGGCGGCGAAGGCAAAGGCACCGAGTCCGAACATTGCGTCAGATCCTCTGCGTGTTGGGCGCCAGCGCCGCGAAAATGGTCAACAGGGCCGATTCCGGCGAGCGGTCTGTTTCATGTTGCAGATAGACCCATCCGGCGCGGCGGGTCAGTTCCTGCAGGCTGGCGCAGTGGCGATCAAAACGCTGACGGTATTCATCGCGGGAGGTTTCGACCCGTCCCAGCAGTGTATTGCCTTCCTCTTCGAAGCCTTCGAAACGGATGCGGCCTCGAAAGGGTAATGTTCGCTCCGCGGGATCCACGATATGCACCAGCAATCCGCCGACACCGCGGGAGGCGAGGGCGGCGATCCTGTCGTTGACCGTCTCGGGCTCGCTCAGGAAATCACCGAACAGGATCGCCTGCGAATAACGCGGCAGCGGTTCGAAGGGCGGCAGGTCCGAATCGCCGGCAGCGTTCCGCGCAATCAGTTCAGCCAGCCGGTCATAGGCCCGCCGGCCGGTTGCCGCCGGCGCGCCACTGCCCAGCAAGGTGAAACGCTCGCCCGCCCGCATCAACAGGGATGCGGTTGCAAGAAGCAGCAGGTCGGCGCGGGTGGCCTTGGTCGGCAATTGTGGATCCGAACTGTACTGCATGGACGGCGTTGCATCGCGCCACAGCCATGCGGTTTGCGCGGCTTCCCATTCATTTTCCCGGACGAAATAATGTCGTGATTTGGCCGATTGCCGCCAGTCGATTGCCGTCAGGGAATCGCCTGCCCGGTAACGACGGAATTGCCAGAAGGTTTCCCCCTGACCGACGCGGCGCCGGCCATGAACGCCCTGCGCCACGGTCGCCGCGACCCGGTCGGCGAGGATTTGCAACGGCGGCAGCCTGCCTGAAGCGCGCTCGGCCTCATGCTGCAGTCGAAGTTGCCGTTCGGGGGCTGGTATGGCGTCCTGTGGCACGGTAAGTCGCTAACTGCTCCTGTCAGACTTGTTTAACGCAGGGGCGCGCAGAGTCGTTCAATAACTGAATCCAGCGTGACGCCTTCGGCACGGGCTGCGAAATTCAGCGCCATGCGATGCCGCAGCACGGGATTTGCCAATGCCAGTACATCGTCGACGGACGGGGCGAGCCTGCCGTCGAGCAGCGCCCGGGCGCGACAGGCCAGCATCAGCGCCTGGCTGGCGCGCGGTCCCGGCCCCCAGGACACATGAGAAATGACGTCTGGAACATCACTGGTTTCTGGCCGTCCGGCGCGCACAACCTGAAGGATGGCGTCGACAACATGCTCTCCGACCGGCAGGCGGCGGACCAGTTGTTGCGCATCCATAAGCGATTGTGCCGAAAAGACCGTCTCGGCGGTGTTTTGGCTGACCCCCGTCGTGGCCAGAAGCATCTGGCGTTCTTCCGAATTTCCGGGATAGCCGACGTTAATTTCCACCAGAAACCGGTCAAGCTGCGCTTCCGGCAACGGATAGGTGCCTTCCAGTTCCACCGGGTTCTGCGTTGCCAGCACATGAAAAGGGGCTGGCAGCGGCAGGTTCTTTCCGGCGATGGAGACCTTGCGTTCCTGCATCGCCTGCAACAGGGCAGACTGGGTTCGCGGGCTGGCGCGGTTGATTTCATCCGCCATCAGCAACTGGCAGAAAACCGGGCCTTCAATAAAACGGAAAGACCGTTTGCCGGTTTCGTCTTCTTCCAGCACTTCCGAGCCCAGGATGTCCGCGGGCATCAGATCCGGCGTGAACTGTATCCGGTTGTCATTCAGGCCCAGAACCGTGCCGAGTGTTTCCACCAGCAGCGTTTTGCCTAGCCCCGGAACGCCGATCAGCAGCGCGTGTCCGCCGGACAGGAGCGTGATCAGTGTCAGGTCAACGACATTTTCCTGACCATAGATAACGCGGCCGATATTTTGCCGCGCAGCTTTCAGTTTTTCGCCCAGAGCTTCGATTTCGTTTGCGAGATTCTCGGGGCCGCCATTGTCGGCGGTACTGGCATCGGACAGGCTCAACGCTTATCTCCTATTATATGACAGCCACATGTTAACATGGCGGGGAGCCAGCCAGCATGCAATCACGTAATCCGGGCGTTCTCGAAAAAATGATCGCGGACGGCCTCCGTCCGGACAATGCAGAAAATTGCGGCAATTTTGAGATGCGGATTGCGCGCGACGGAACCTGGTACCATCAAGGTGCGCCGATCCGGCGTATGGCACTGGTGAAACTGTTCGCAACCGTTCTGCGGCGGGATGATTCGGGTGATTTTTGGTTGGTTACGCCGGTTGAACGCGGTCGTATCGATGTCGACGATGCGCCGTTTACGGCGGTGGAAATGCAGATTGAAGGCAAAGGGCGGAATCAGGTGCTGAACTTTCGGACCAATCTGGACCATATGGTGCGGGCTGGTGAAGATCATCCTGTCAGGGTCGCGATCGATTCAGACACCGGGGAACCGACACCCTATATACTGGTACGTGATAATCTGGAGGCGTTAATCACGCGCCCGGTATTTTACGATCTGGTGGCGCTGGCCGAAGAACGTGATGGCGATGACGGGCCCGAAATGGTCGTATGGAGCAACGGTGTCGCCTTTGTTCTGGGGTCAGCAGAAGACGATACAGTGGAAGGGTAACGGGGCAGGGATGCGGCAACACATTACAAACCGGTTTACGGCGCTGAACGGCGCGAAGGATACGGAAAATCCCGATGCTCCGATGCGCTGGTCGGGGTTTCGCGGCGATCACGATCTGAATCCTGCCATGAAGCCACGGGACGAGTTGATCCCCGCCGCGGTCTTGGTTCCGCTGGTCGATCGACCGGCGGGCCTGACGGTCATGCTGACGCAGCGTACCGCGCATTTGAATGCGCATGCCGGGCAGATCAGTTTTCCGGGCGGACGGGTTGAGCCGGATGATCCAAGTCATGTCGCCGCGGCACTGCGTGAAGCCGAAGAAGAAGTCGGCCTGCATCCGGACCGGGTCGACGTGATCGGTCGGCTTGATGACTACGTGGTCCGGACCGGTTTCCGCGTGACGCCCGTCGTCGGTTTCGTCAATCCACCCTTTGATATCAAGGCGGACCCATTCGAAGTTGCGGAGGTTTTCGAAGTGCCGCTCAGCTTCATTCTCGATACAAACAACCATGAAACGGGAACACGCATGCATGACGGTCAGGAGCGTACTTTCTATGTCCTGCCATACGAGGACAGATATATCTGGGGTGCGACGGCGGGAATGTTGGTAAATCTCTGCGAAGTATTGGAGGAAGCATGATCCGGCAAATCATCACCATTGCTGCGCCACTGCTGGCACCATTCGTCATCTATTACATTTGGCACTGGGCGGCGCGGCGGCGCGCCGATGCTGAATCCCAGGGAAAACCCTTGCCGCATTGGCAGGAATTGCCTTGGACATGGCTGATAATTTCCGGCGCTGCGTTGACTGCACTTGTGCTGGTTCTGACGGCTGTACTCGGAACCGAAACTGATGGTGTTTATACGGCTCCCCATATGGAAGACGGCGTGATTGTGCCCGGAACATTCGAGCGCTGAGCCGTTGACCGGGGGTCGCATCACGCTCCAGCCCTGGATGCGTACGCCTGAAGCGCGGGCCGTGATGAAAACCCTGCTTGATGGTGGCGCCACGGCGCGTTTCGTTGGCGGTTGTGTGCGCGATACCCTGTTTGGCCGGCCCATCAAGGATATCGATATCGCGACAGATGCCGAACCGAAGCGGGTTATGGCGCTGATGCGGGATGCCGGTTTCAAAGTGGTTCCGACGGGTATTGAGCATGGGACGGTTACGGCGGTAATTGGCGGCACCTCGTTTGAGATCACGACGCTACGGCATGATGTCGAAACCGACGGCCGCCATGCCACGGTCGCCTTCACCGATAACTGGGAAGCCGATGCGGCGCGCCGTGACCTGACAATCAATGCCCTGTCGCTTGAAATTGACGGCACATTGCACGATCCGTTCGGCGGGCAGGCCGACCTGATGGCCGGGCGGGTGCGGTTCGTCGGCGACCCGGTTCAGCGCATCTCGGAAGATGTACTGCGATTGCTGCGTTTCTTTCGGTTTCTGGCCCATTTCGGCACGGCGCCGCCGGATGCCGACGCGCTTGCCGCATGCCGGGCGATGGCGCCGGCCGTGGCGCGATTATCCGCCGAGCGGGTCCGGGTTGAAGTTATGAAGCTTCTTCAGGCGCCGAACCCTGTGCCGACGCTGGAATTAATGCGTGATGCGACGGTGCTGGAATATTTCCTGCCCGAAGCCCGGAATTTTGACGTTTTGGCTAGGCTGATTCGCATTGAAACCGAGATCTTGCCAATACCGATCGACCCGGTGCGCCGGCTTGCGGCGCTGCTGCAGGCCGATACGGGGAAAATGTCCGAAATTGCCCAACGGCTGAAATTGTCGAATGCGGAACGCGCCTATCTGGTGATGAGCGTGCGTGATGCGGTTTCGCCGGCGCTGGATCCGATGTCGTGCCGGCGCTTGCTGTATCGTGCGGGCGCTGCGGAGTTCCGTGAACAGACCCTGTTGAGTTGGGCCCGTTCCGGCGATATGGCCGATGATGGCTGGCTTGCGCTGGTCAAAGTTGCCGATGGCTGGTCGCCGGTGACCTTTCCACTGTCCGGAACGGATGTACTGGAACGCGGGTTGCCGCGCGGCCCGGCGGTGGGCGACGTGTTGACGGCAGTGGAGGACTGGTGGATCGACGGTGATTTCCGCGCCGACCGGCCTGCCTGTCTGGCCCGGCTGGATGTTGAACTAGCTGCACGCGGGTGATTTTCCAGATTTCCCGATGACCGAAGCATTGCGATTTCGGCTACCGGTTCATCCGGCAGGCTGCGCGATTACGATGCCTCTTTTGGCGGGGGGCGATACAGTTCCGGCCAGATAATCGCACATACGATGACGCATGTGAGGCCTTCCAGCCCGATGATGGTGATTGCGTTCTGTGCCCCGAACCAGGTTGCCAGCAATCCGATATGCAGCACGCCGATTGGCCCGGCGCCAATGCACATGGCCAGGACACCCATGACCCGCGACCGAATTTCCGGCGGGGCATCGGAAAAAACAAGAACGCTCTGCATCGCGGCGAATCCGGCAACGCCGAACCCGGCAGTAATAAGAATTGCCAGTGACAGGCCGAATTGCTGCGACAGGGAAAACAGCACGATCATGCACATGAATATCGCCGCGCCGCCCATATAAATTCGGGCGAAATATTGCGCGCGGGCGGTGACTGTCAGCAGCAGGGCACCCGTAAACGCCCCGAAACCCTCAGCGGACATCAGGAAACCGACCGGTATCGGGCTTAGTCCCAGAATGTCCTTGCCGATAACCGGGATCATGCTGGCAAAGGGAAACCCGAAGAGGTTCGTGAAGATGGTCACCAGCAGGACGCCGACGACCCGGCGGCTGGTGCGGATATAGCGCAATCCTTCGGCAATTGATGTGATCAGCCCGATTGTCATGGCCGGTGTGCCCCGGACATAGCGAACGCCGGTAATCATCAGGAAGCCGGTTGAATACAGGCACGCCGCCACAAAATAGGCGCCGTGCAGTCCGACAGTTTCAATCAGGATACCGCCGATAATGGGCCCGATCATGCGGGTTGCATTATTCGATGCGGAATCGAGCGACAACGCGCCGCCGATACGCGCCTGCCCGGCAATCTCCCCAAGCATGGTGCGCCGAACTGGAAACTCGGAAGCAAAAAACAACCCTGTGAGGAATGACCCGATGGCGATTTGCCACAACTCGATAGCGCCGGTCACGGCCAGCGTACCCATGGTCATCGATACCGTCGCCATGATTGCCAGTCCGGATAGCAGTATCTTTCGACGGTTGAATCGTTCGGCGAGCGCGCCGACTGCTGCACCAAGCAGCATTGGGGCCATTCTGGCCGCCATCATCACCGCGACCATGAAGGGCGATTGTGTTGTTTCGAACACATAGACGCTGACCGCCAGCGTTTCCAGCCAGCGCATGCTGCCGGACGCCGCCCCGGTTAGCCACAGCCGAACAAAATTCGAATCGCCAAACAGGCTACGCAATCCGGTTTGTGCTGTTTTAGAGGTGTCATCCGGACGCGGGGAACCCGTCACGCGGTGCTCCCGGGTTCACAGGGTTCGGCGGAGAACGGTATCTCAGGCTGGGTGATTGAAGGTTTGAAGATGTCCATGGCATTATCGTAGCGCAGGTGGCCGATACTGTCGCACGTATGGAATGCGGGAGGGAATGCTAATACTGCTTATCGGCAAAGGGGAAATGGTTATGGTTGCGAGCGAAAACGAATTTACCTACATCATCGCCGGCGCGGGATCGGCGGGCTGTGTGCTGGCCAACCGGTTGTCAGAGGACCCGAAAAACCGCGTGCTGCTGCTGGAAGCGGGAACGAAAGACAGCTATCCGTGGATTCATATTCCGGTCGGCTATTTCAAGACGGCAATGAACCCGAAAACAGACTGGTGCTTCGAAACCGAGGCCGACCCGGGGCTGAATGGCCGTTCTATTCCCTATCCGCGCGGCAAGGTTCTGGGTGGGTCCAGTTCAATCAACGGTCTGGTTTACGTTCGTGGCCAGAGCCAGGATTATGATCAGTGGCGGCAGCTCGGCAATGCAGGCTGGTCCTGGGATGAGGTTCTGCCCTATTTCAAAAAAGCCGAAGATCAGCAGCGCGGTGAGAGTGAAACCCACGGCGTCGGCGGGCCGCTGGCGGTATCCGATATTTCCTTCACGCGCGGTTTCTCCAGTTCATTCATTGATGCGGCTGAGGAAGTCGGCATTCCCCGCACCGACGATTTCAATGGCGGTGATCAGGAAGGCGTCGGCTTCTATCAACTGACCACGCGCAATGGCCGCCGGTGCAGCGCTGCCGTCGGATTCCTGAATCCGGTCAAACACCGCAGCAACCTGACAATCGCAACCGAAGCGCTGGTCCATCGCGTGATATTTGAAGGCAAGCGCGCCGTCGGCGTCGAGTTTTCCGTCAAGGGCGAGAAAAGGGTGGAGCGGGTGACGAAACAGGGTGGCGAAATATTGTTATCCTGCGGCGCCATTGCCTCGCCGAAGGTATTGCAGCTTTCGGGTGTCGGTCCGGCATCGGTCATGCAGGAATTCGGCATCGACATGGTGCATGAATTACCCGGCGTCGGCATGAACCTGCAGGACCATCTGGCCGCTCGCTCGGTCTACAAGACCAATGAACCGTCGCTGAATAACGAGGTGAACAGCATCCTCGGCAAGCTGCGTATCGGGTTGGAATATGCGTTGTTTCGCAAGGGACCGCTGACGATTGCCGCGGGGCATGTCGGCATGTTTGCCAAAACCCGGCCGGACCTTGAAACCCCGGATGTGCAGTTTCACGTTATCCCGCTCAGCATTACCGGTGTGGGCAAGGAACTGCACCGGTTTGCGGCATTCACGGCATCGGTTTGCCAGTTGCGGCCGGAATCGCGCGGGCATGTCGTTATCAAGTCAACGGACCCGTCCGTTGATCCGGGAATCCATCCGAACTATCTGGCGACGGTGAACGACCAGCAGACAATTGTGGATGGGCTGAAACTGTCGCGCAAAATCATTGCAACGCCGACCATGCAGAAGCTTGTGACCGAAGAATTCGCACCGGGCCTGGCGACGCAGACGGATGAACAGCTGCTGCAATTCGCCCGCGATACAGGATCGACCGTCTATCACCCGGTGAGTACCTGCAAGATGGGACCGGACCCGATGGCTGTCGTCGATGAACGGTTGCGGGTGCATGGCATGCGGGGGTTGCGCGTTGTTGATGCCTCGATCATGCCGACGCTGAATTCCGGTAATACCAACGCACCGACAATCATGATCGGGGAAAAAGCTGCCGATATGATCCTGGAAGATGCGCGTAACGCGGCCTGAATAGGCGCAGCGCCTGCCCGGGGATATACTGGCCCAATGGAATAACAGGGAGATTCGAAAAATGGACGCGCTTGAAGTGTTTGACCCCAGTGGGGCGACGGAAGTTACCGTGTTGCACGCATCCCGCCTCGATACGCTGAATGGCAAGACAATTGCGCTGCTCAGCGATGACATGTGGCAGGCACATCGCATGCTGCCGATGATCCGTGAAAAGCTGCAGGCGGTCTATCCTGACGCCACTTTCATCGCCGAAACCGAATTTCCGATGGGAACCCGGCAGATGGATACCGAAGAAACCGTCGACATGCTGGTCGAACGGGGTGTTGACGCGGTCATTGTCGGAAACGCTTCCTGAGGCTCCTGCGCAACAGCATGCGGCCGTGCTGCCGCTCGTATCGAAAGCAGGGGTGTTCCTACCGTAATCGTGGCTCGCGAAGATTTCGTGGGCGTGGTGCGTAATTCCATGGCCGGGCTTGGCTTCGACCAGGACGCGTCCATGGTGATCTTCCCGATCGCGCCGTTTCTGGTCGATAGCGATATTTCACCAGTCGAGCGTGACGTCCATAAGGTCGCCGAAGGGTTGACGGACTGGAAGCCCGCGAACAGTGAAACGGGGATCCAGTATCCGCCCCGGGTGCGTATCGAAGCCAATGGCTACGAAGCGGCCTATGACAAGATGAATCGCCATTTCATTACCAGTACCTGGGGCGATGGATTGCCGCTGAATCCGCCGACCGAGGAGCGGGTATCCTGGATACTTCAGGGAACCAACCGGGATCGCAAATCGGTGATCGGCAAGGTCATGCCGCGCGGTGGGATTGCCACGGTTGAAACGCTGGCGGCAACGCTTGCCATGTCCGGCGGACGACCTGAATACCTGCCGGTAATGATCGCGGCGGTCGAATGTATTCTTGATCCGGCGATGGAACACGACAAGTTCCAGGCGACATCGGGCAGCACCTATCCGGTGGTGATTGTGAACGGGCCCATCGGCAATGCCATCCGGCTCAATTCGGGCTTTGGCCTGCTGGGACCGGATCCGCAGCATCCAGCCGGTGTCTCCATCGGCCGCGCCATCCGGCTGATACAGCAGAATGTCGGCGGTGCGTTGCCGGGTGTGGGCACCATGTCGATCTATGGCGCCATGCGCACCACCAATGTGGTGATCGCCGAAGACGAGGAAGGTCTGCCGGAAGGTTGGGGACCGGTTGGCGCAGATTTTGGCGGCGTCGGGCCCGGTCAGAATGGCGTGACGGTGATTGTGTCGACTGGCGCGTCGAACATTGCCCGTCGCGGTGTCGGCAAGGAAACACTGGAAGAAGAAGCCCTGCAGGGCCTGCATCGGGTGGCCGCGTATCTGCGGAATCCGTCGTCGCACTATATCTGGGGTCATTCAACGGGAACGCCTGGCGCGTTGCTGATGCCGCGCGTGGTGGCGGCGCAACTGGCGTCGCTGGGCTGGACCAAGCAGTCGATCAAGCAGTTCCTGTGGGAAAATTCCAAAATCCCGCATGAGGACGTCGTGCGGACCGGCTTCCTGCAATGGATCGAAACCGGCGTTGACCCGGAAACGGTCGCGTCGGCCAATGACCCGATGTGGCCAATCTGCAAGGACCCGTCGCAGATCGTCCTGGCCGTCGCAGGCGGTGCGCATCCAACCCATAATTTCTGGATGCAGGGTGCCACGCCGAAGGTTGGCACCGCGCCGATTGAGCTACCCACGGGCTGGAACGAACTGCTGGTATCGGCGGATGACGACCTTGGGCCCAGTGGCGACATGTGTCTGATTTAAAAGGCCTGACGGAGCATGCGATGCGGAACAGTGTGATTGCCGTTGAACCGATTGCCGGCGCGCTGGGCGCGGAAATTGCCGGGGTCGATCTGTCCCGGGACCTGGAGGAAACGGTGTTCGACGCCGTGCACGATGCCTTGATGCAGCACGGCGTCGTGTTCTTCCGCGATCAGGACATCACGCCGCAACAGGAACTCGATTTCGCAAAACGCTTCGGCGAAATCCATTTCCACCCTTTTGTCGCCGGTCTGCCCGAATTGCCGGAGGTGATGGAAATCATCAAGACCGAAACCGATATACGCAATTTCGGCGAGGGTTGGCATACCGACCAGATGTTCCTGCCGGAACCAGCGTTGGCAACGGTGCTGTATGCCAAGGAAATCCCCGACTTTGGTGGCGATACGCTGTACGCCAGCATGTACGCGGCCTATGACGCGCTGTCGGACGGGATGAAGGAACTTGCCGGGCGATTGAAAACCGTGAACCTGCCGGATGCCGGTCGGCCCCGCGGCAAACCGGCGACCGGCAGCTACAACAACCTGCAGACCATGGGGCTGAGCGATACGGAAAATTATGAAAAACTATCCGAGCACCCCCTCGTCCGGGTCCATCCGGTCACCGGTCGAAAGGCCCTGTATATCGGCCTGCATACCGAGCGCTTTGCAAATATGACCTGGGCGGAAAGCCAGGGTCTGCTGAATTTCCTGATCGATCACGCCACACGCCCGGAATTTACCTGCCGTTTCCGCTGGCGCGAAGGCTCCCTTGCGCTGTGGGATAACCGCGCGGTGCTGCATAATGCGATCAACGACTACCCCGGCAAACGCCGCCGCATGCACCGGGTGACGGTCAAGGGCGATGCGCCGTATTGAGACTTGTTTACGCGGTTATGAGAAACAGGCATGTCCTGAACGCTTGATCTGGCGCAATGCCCGATAGGCTGATTCCCGTATAAACCCATTCTGGCAATTTTTGCGTGAGTGCTGGCGCAGTCAACATTGCAGGAAAAACCAGTATTTGGCGTGTCCCGTGGTGTTGACCGGACAGAGGGTTAGGACAGGATGAGCACGCGGGAACAGTGGGGGTCGCGCCGGGGATTTATTCTGGCGACGATTGGCGCGGCGGTCGGGCTTGGAAATATCTGGCGGTTTTCCTATGTCGCGGGAGAAAACGGTGGCGCCGTCTTCCTGTTTATCTATCTCGTCTGCATTCTGCTTGTCGGTTTGCCGCTGGTTATTGCCGAATTGTCGCTGGGACGCAGCGCGCAGGGTGATGCGGTGGCGGCCTATGAACTGGCGGATAATGGCGGGTTTTGGCGGCATCTCGGTTGGCTGGGGGTCGCCGGTTCGGTTCTGATCCTCAGCTACTATGCGGTTATCGCCGGATGGGCGCTGAAGTATTTTACCGGTGCCGCGATCGGTACCCTCTGGACGACGGCGGAGGCCGGTTACGGCGCATTCTTCAGCACGTTCATTGCCGACGGGGGCGAACCTGTCGGCTGGCAGGCGGCTATGCTGGCGCTGACGACGTTTACGGTCGCGGGCGGCGTGCAGGGCGGGATTGAGCGTATAAATCGCTATCTGATGCCGGTATTGGTCGTGATCATCGCCAGCCTGGCGGCCTATGCCATGTCCCTGCCCAATGCTGGTGCGGGGGTGCGGTTCATGTTTGCGCCCGACTGGTCGGCATTCGCGGAACCCAAGGTTTATGTCGCCGCATTGGGGCAGGCATTTTTCTCACTCGGGATCGGCATGGCGGTATTCGTCACTTATGGCAGTTATATGCCGCGAAATTTTTCGCTGGCGACATCGGCGACCGCAATTGCATTTGGCGATTCGCTGTTTGCCATCGTTGCGGGCCTCGCGATCTTTCCGGCGGTCTTTTCGTTCGGTGTCGATCCCGCCGCCGGGCCCGAGCTTGCCTTCATCACCTTGCCGCAGGTTTTCCTGGCGATGCCGGGCGGCAAGGTCATCGGCACCGTCTTTTTCCTGTTGCTGTCCGCCGCGGCTTTCACGTCGATGGTCGCATTGCTGGAAGTGCCCGTATCCGTGGCGGTCCAGCGGTTGAAACTGCGCCGGTGGACCGCGTCAGGGCTGGTTGGCGGCATCGTGTTTGTCGTCGGTGTGCCCTCGGCGCTGAGCTTCGGCACCCTGTCCCATATCCAGATCGGCCGTTACGGCATCCTCGACGCCATCGATGCGGGCGTTTCAAATTTCCTGCTCCCCCTCGGGGGGATTTTGATGGCGCTATTCGTGGGGTGGCGCGTCCGGCAGTCGGTGTCATTGCGCGAAGCTGATCTAACCGATAGCCGGTTTGGAATCGCCTGGCTCTGGCTGCTGCGAATTCTTGTGCCGATTACGATACTCGGGATTTTGCTGCAATCTGCCAGCACGTTGTAACGCGCCGGCGCGAGGGCGTTTACTGGCCCATATAGGACGCGACCGTCCGGGCCATGTCCTGCGGTTCGGCCCCCGCGCGGAACATTGTCAGGAATTTTCCGTCCGGTCCCATCAGGTAGACAAAGGAGGTATGGTCGACCAGATATTCGGCGGAGGAGTCATCCTCGACCTTCTTGAAATAAACACGGTAGGCGGCAGCTGCCGCCTGAATTGCGGCCGTCTGTCCGGTCAGCCCAATCATGCTCGGGTGGAAATTGGAGACATAATCGGCCATGAATTCGACCGTGTCGCGTTCCGGGTCGACAGTGATAAACAAGGGCTGAATGCGTTCGGCATCGTCTTCCAGCACATCCAGCGCGCTCGACATGATCTGCAGTTCGGTCGGGCAGACATCAGGGCAGAAGCCGTAGCCGAAATAGATCAGCATGAATTTGCCGCGCCAGGCCTCATCCGTCACGGTTCGGCCTGTATGGTCCGTCAGGGTGAAGGGGCCGCCGATTTGCACTGACGGCGCCACAGCCACCGACCGGACGCCGCCGAACTGCACGACCGGCACCGGCCGGGACATTTCCCAGGCGGTCCAGCTGATGAGTGCAATAGCCACGAGCGCCGTGAGCAGCGCGCCGATGAGCAGATAGGAAGGTCGGGACGGCATGATTGCGATATAACCTGAATTCGCCGTGGAAAACATCGTAGATATAGGATGCGAAGCACGTGTTGCGAGTGGTCATTTCGACGCATGGAATTGTTGCTGGCGCCGCAATTCACGCTGGTCATACGCCGAAATTGTCGCGATCAGGCCGCTTGGGTGCCACATTCCCGCCATATCAGGCGGCGATGGTGGTTTTGGTGGTAATGTGACCCTATCTATGGGGCAGCCGTTGATGGAGGAGAACTCGGATGCACAGGACAATTGCGCTTGTGGACGATGACCGCAATATTCTGACCTCGGTGTCGATGACGCTGGAGGCGGAAGGGTATCGCGTGCGGACGTATAATGACGGTGAAGAGGCCTATCGCGGCCTAAGTCAGCAGCCGGCTGACCTGGCGATCCTGGATATCAAGATGCCGCGGATGGACGGCATGGAATTGCTGCAGAATCTGCGCAAGTCCAGCCGTATGCCGGTGATCTTCCTGACATCGAAAGATGACGAGGTCGACGAAGTGCTGGGGCTGCGGATGGGCGCGGATGATTACATCAAGAAGCCGTTCTCGCAGCGTCTGCTGATTGAGCGAATCAGGACCTTGTTGCGCCGCGCCGATGCCCTGGACGATCCGGCATCTGACAAGGGTGAAGGCATGCTGGTTCGCGGCGAGCTGGTGCTCGACCCGGAACGTCATCTTTGCACCTGGAAAGGTGACGCGGTGCAGTTGACGGTGACCGAATTCCTGTTGTTGCGGGCGCTGGCGCAATATCCCGGACACGTCAAAAGCCGTGACCAGTTGATGGATGCCGCCTATGGCGAAAGCATTTATGTCGATGACCGTACCATCGACAGCCATATCAAGCGCTTGCGCAAGAAGTTCCGCGAAACGGATGATGAATTTACGGAAATCGAGACGCTGTACGGTGTCGGCTACCGATATCAAGATAGCTAGGTTGCATGTCGGGTAGCGGATAATGGAAAAGCGGGAGGGGGGTCCCGCCCCTAGAACAAGACGCCGGATCATGTCGCCGCTCACGCTGCGTATCCTGGTTGTCAATGTGGTTGCCCTGGCGATCCCGGTCGCGGGGTTACTGTATCTGGGGCCGTATCGCGACGGTTTGATCGATGCTGAACTGGACGCCCTGAAAACCCAGACCGACATCTTTGCCGGGGCGCTGGGCGAAGGCGCAATCCGCACAGAAACAACGGGCCGTCAGGTGCTGAGTGCCGCGCATGCGCGCGACATGATCCGCCGGCTTACGTCCGCCGCCAATGTCCGCGCTCGTCTGTTTCTGACGGATGGGCGATTGGTGGCCGACAGTCGTCGGCTGGGCGGCCGCGGCCGTTTGGTTCGCATCAGCGCGCTGCCGCCACCGGACGAGATGCCGACCGCACAGCGGATGATCGCCTTGTTCGACCGGATGTTCGATTCACTGCAGGCCCGAACCGATCTTGATGTTTACCGGGAAGCCCCGCAACAGAGTCTGACCGATTATGCCGAGACGCGCCTGGCCCTCGCCGGAGAGATAAACGGTGTTGCGCGCAGCGACGGCGAAGGCGGCTACGTCCTGTCCGTGGCGATGCCGGTCCAGCGTTATCGCGAAGTCATCGGCGTTGTCATGCTGTCGAAGGGCGGTACCGAAATCCAGCAATCGGTGCGCGCCGTCCGGTTTGTCGTACTGGAAGTATTTGCGGGGGCCCTGGTTATTACGGTGCTGTTGTCACTGTATCTGGCGGGAACTATCGCGCGCCCGGTCCGTCGACTGGCGGAGGCCGCGGTCCAGGTCCGGCATGGCCTGGGCGGCACGGCGACGGAAATTCCGGATATGGCCCGCCGGGGCGATGAAATTGGTGATTTGTCGATCGCACTGCGGGATATGACCGATGCACTGTACAAGCGGATGGATGCGATCGGTCGGTTTGCCGCGGATGTGAGCCATGAAATCAAGAATCCGCTGACCTCGCTGCGCAGCGCGGTTGAAACCGCTGCCCGCCTTCGCGACCCGGAACAGCAGCGCAAACTCATGGCGATCATTCTGGATGATGTTCAGCGTCTGGACCGGCTGATCACCGATATATCGGATTATTCGCGCCTTGATGCCGAACTCGGTCGTGAAAATCGTGAACCCGTGCGGCTCGCCGACATGCTGCGAACCCTGGCCGATATGCATGGCGCTATCGGTGATGATACGCCGCCGCGTATCGTTGTCGATATCCTCAAGGGCGGGGATGCAGCCGTTCCCGGTATTGAAAGCCGCCTCGCGCAAGTCTTCCGCAACCTGATCGGCAACGCCGTCAGTTTTAGTCCGGCAGGCGGTACCATAACCGTCGAGCTCATACACGAAGGGCGTTTCGCCATCGTGCGGGTGACCGATGCAGGCCCGGGCATTCCGGAAGGCAAGCTCGACGCTATTTTCGACCGGTTCTATTCGGAACGGCCTGCCGGTGAGAAATTTGGTACTCATTCGGGACTGGGGCTGTCGATTTCCCGGCAGATTGTCGAAGCGCATGGGGGATCGATCGAAGCCACCAACCTTCAGGATGCGGCGGGCGACGTGCACGGTGCCTGTTTCACCGTCCGTCTGCCGATTGATTGAGGCATCCGCCGAACCGGTCTTTTAATCCTGCGGAATACTAAAAATTTCAACGGTTTGGCGGATATTCCCGGCATGTCCGTTTCCGGCCTGGCACGCCGGGAATGGCAGGTCGTCAAATCATTGTAATTAAAGCGATTGTTCTGTTACTTTGACCGCCAAATACGGCAGGGAGCACTGGTGGAAATGGTCGATCAGGCAGCAAAATTGGCCACGGCGGAGCCGCATGCGACGGGTGTATTGCCGTCACAGGCGATTCGGGAGCTCATCGCGCGCGGCGTCATTTCGGCCGCAACGCCCATCGATGAGGATCAGATCCAGCCAGCCAGTGTTGATCTGCGTCTTGGCAATGTTGCGCACCGGGTCCAGGCCAGTTTCCTGCCGGGGGCGGAAACGGTCGCGGAAAAACTCGAACAGTTCGGGCTGCATGCGCTGGATACCACGGGCGGCGCCGTGCTTGAACGCGGCTGCGTCTACATCGTGCCGCTTTGCGAATCATTGCGGCTGGAACGCGGCCTGTCGGCCATCGCCAACCCGAAAAGCTCGACCGGCCGTCTGGACATTTTCACCCGCCTCATTACCGATCAGGGCATTGAGTTCGACCGTGTCCGCGAGGGCTATGACGGGCCGCTTTATGCCGAAATTTCACCACGTACATTCAGCGTTGTGGTGCGGGCGGGCGCGCGGCTGAACCAGTTGCGGCTCAAGCGTGGCCAGTTTTCATACAGTGATCGGGGCATGCGGCAGTTGAACCGGAAAGTGGGGCTTATCGACAGCGAGCCCGGCACCGCGACACTGAAAGACGGCATTCCTTTCACGGTCGATTTGCAGGGCGATGCGGAAACCGGGCTGATCGGGTATCGCGCGCGCAAGAACACGCCGCTGATTGATATGGACCGCAAGGGAGAATACAGCCCGGTCGATTTCTGGGAACCGCTGTATCGTGGTGATCGCCCGTCGATCGTGCTCAACCCGGATGATTTTTATATTCTGGCGTCGCGCGAAGCTGTGACCGTACCGCCTGATCACGCTGCGGAAATGGTCGCTTATGACACGCTGGTCGGCGAATTCCGGGTGCATTACGCTGGCTTCTTTGATCCTGGTTTCGGCGATGCCGGCAGCGGCGGCAGTGGCAGTCGCGCGGTGCTGGAAGTGCGCTCACATGACGTGCCCTTCATGATCGAGCATGGGCAGATCATGGGACGGCTGGTCTATGAACGCCTGACGGAAACACCGGACCGGGTATACGGTCAGGGAATCGGGTCGTCTTATCAGCGACAGGGGCTGCAGCTTGGCAAGCATTTCAAACCCTGGCCTGCACGGGATTGATCCGGTGCAAACGGTGCATGGCACCGTGGTGGCAATCGATGGCCGTGGCGTTCTGCTGCGCGGCCCTTCCGGCAGCGGCAAATCCGACCTTGCGCTTCGTTTGATCGACGAAGGCGCGGTCCTGGTTGCGGATGACCGTACGGTTCTGGCACAGGAAGATCGCCATGTTATGGCTTCGGCGCCGGAATCGATTTTTGGCCGGATCGAGGTTCGGGGGATCGGAATTATCCGTATTGCCGCGTTGGACCGGATACGGCTGGCATTAATTGTTGATCTTGCAAGTAAGGTAATAGAGCGTCTGCCAAAGCCGGAAACAGCCGAATTGCAGGGCGTTACGCTACCGTTGATAAGGCTTTCGCCCTTTGAGGCATCGGCCCCTGCGAAAATCCGGCTTGCTGTCAGGACCGAAGGTCATGATATAGAACATTAATCGATTTCGCGGTGCAGCATTTTCTGCCTGTTTGGTATAGGATCGGCCCTGTGATTGGGAATGTGATGAAACAAACGGTTGTTCTGGTGACGGGCATGTCCGGTGCGGGCCGGTCTACCGCACTGAAGGTGCTGGAAGATCTGGGCTACGAAGCGGTCGACAATATGCCACTGTCGCTGCTCGGCAGTTTGGTACGGCCGCAAAACGCGCGAAATGTCGGTCGTCCACTGGCGATTGGTGTGGATATCCGGACGCGGGATTTTGGTGTCGAGCCCTTCATTGGCGAACTTGACCGGCTGATCGAGCATGATGAAATTTCGGTCCGGCTCTTGTTTCTGGATTGCGACGACGAAATTCTGCAGCGGCGATACACGGAAACACGCCGTCGACACCCATTGGCGGAGGACCGTCCCGTGCCCGATGGCATTCGGCTGGAACGGCAATTGCTGTCGCGCCTGCGGGACCGTGCCGATGCGGTAATCGATACCTCAAACAAGACGCTGTGGGGCCTGAAGGAACAGGTCTCCGAACGGTTTGGGATCGAGGAAAAAGCGGGGATGACAATCAATATCACGTCATTTTCGTATCGACAGGGCCTTCCGCGCGAAGCCGATCTGGTGTTCGATGTAAGGTTCCTTTCCAATCCACACTACGATGAAAAGCTCCGCCCGATGACCGGTGAGGATGCGGCGGTTGGCGAATATGTTTCCGCCGATGCGTGCTTCGGGGCGTTCCTCGATAGCCTCACCGCGATGCTCGTTATCCTGCTGCCGCGATACGAGGTCGAGGGTAAAAGCTATCTGACCATTGCGGTCGGCTGCACCGGCGGTCGCCACCGGTCCGTTTATACGGCAAGGCGGCTCGTCGAATGGCTCGAAAACCAGGGTCGCCAGGTTCATCTACACCACCGCGATATTGCGGGTGCTGGCGGCAGGAATATGCTGTGAGGTTCGTATGATCGGGATGGTACTTGTTACGCATGGTGGCCTGGCGGCGGAATTTGTCGCCGCACTGGAACATATCGTCGAGGAAACGGTGAACCAGGTCGCCATTGTGCCGATCGGTCCCGAGGACGATATGGAGCAGCGCCGCAACGAACTGCTGCAAAAAGTTTCCGAGGTCGACACGGGTGAAGGCGTTGTCGTGCTGACAGATATGTTTGGCGGTACTCCGTCCAACCTGGCGATTTCGATTCTGGAAGCTGCCAATGTGGAAGTTGTCGCAGGGGTCAATCTGCCGATGCTGATCCGGCTCAATAAAGTTCGGAGCACGGTCCCGTTGCAGCAGGCGGCGGAAGCAGCCCAGGAAGCCGGGAGAAACAATATCAATATCGCATCCAGCCTGCTGGCGACGAAAACCGGATAGGCTGACCGAATGACGACGCAGGAATTGCAGCGTGAATTGCGGATTGTGAATGAAAAAGGCCTGCATGACCGCGCCTCCGCCCGTTTCGTCAAGGTGACCGAACAATTCGAAGCCGTTATCGCGGTTGCAAAGGATGGGAATGCCGTATCCGGCGATTCGATTTTGGGTCTGATGACGCTTGGTGCGTCCATGGGAACCAGCATTTCCGTTATTGCTTCCGGTCCGCAGGCTGAAGCGGCGCTGGCGGCACTGACGGAGCTGGTCGAAAATGGTTTCGATGAGGAATGATCCGAAAACAGGCGGCATAGCGGTCGAACGGGTTTTTGACGGGCTTGGTGTTTCCCCCGGCATCGCCATCGGCCCGGCGCATCTGAGCGAGGTCGGTGCGCCGACCGTGCCTGAATTCACCGTGCGAAAATCGGAAGTTCCGGCAGAACAGGCACGATTCCGGGCGGCGCTGGACCTCTCACGTCGGCAATTGCGACGGCTCGGCAGCCGGGCAAGGGCGATGCACGAAGGTGCGGCCGGTGAAGAATTGTCGAACCTGCTCGAAGCCTATTCCCGCATGCTGACCGGGTCACGGCTGGTGCGGGGCGTGGAAAAGCGCATTGCCGAGTCGCGAATCAATGCGGAAGCGGCCGTCAGGACCGAAATTTCCGAAATCGCCCGCAGTTTTGCCGAATTGAACGACTCCTATATGGCGGCCCGGGCGGATGACGTACGCGAGGCCGGGGCCCGTCTCATCCGCAACCTGACCAAAACGCCTTTCGCCGCCTATTCGACCCTGCGGCGCGGGTCGATCATTCTGGCGGAGGATCTCAGCCCCGCTGAAACCGCATTGCTGAACCCGTCGACCATCGGCGGGTTCGGTACGGTTATGGGGGGCCCGGAAGGGCATACCGCGATCATGGCGCGATCCCTGGGGATCCCGGCGGTGCTCGGTATGACGAAGCTTGACGTGTTGCGCCTGTCGCCGGGCGGGCGTGGCGCGCCGACGGTCATTGTCGATGGCATCGGCGGGCGGGTCATTATCGACCCGACGCCGGAAACATTGCGCGAATACGAAGCGCGGCGCGCGTCTTTCCGCAAGGAAGTCCGCCAGTTTGCCCGGCTGCGCGACCGGCGGTCGGTGACACGCGACGGCACCACGATTCGCCTTTGTTCGAATTATGAGTTGCCGCATGAATTACCGTTATCGCGTCGGCATGGGGCCGAAGGTATCGGATTGCTGCGTACCGAGTTTCTGTTCATGAATCGCGACACACCACCCGGCGAAGATGAACAGTATGAAAGCCTGCGCAAAATTGTAGAAGGCATGCAGGGCCGGCCGGTGACCGTCCGGACGCTGGATGTCGGCGGCGAGAAACTGGCCTATTCGGTGGGCAGCGACTTGCAGGATGCGGTCAATCCCGCATTGGGGCTGCGGGCGATCCGATTGTCGCTGCGCGAACCAAAGCTTCTTTCGGACCAGCTTTCGGCAATCCTGCGCGCGGGCGCTCATGGGCCGGTCAGGATCCTGTTGCCCATGGTCGCCACGGTGGATGAGGTTCTGCAGGTACAGGCCGCGCTGGGCGTGGCCGTACACCGGCTGAAGCGGCGCAAGATACCGATAGCCGATCCCCTGCCGCCGCTCGGCGTGATGATAGAAGTGCCGGGCGCGGCGTTGATTGCCGATATGCTGGCGCAGGTGTCGGATTTCTTTGCCATCGGAACAAACGACCTGACGATGTATACGCTGGCGATCGACCGGGCCGATGAACGGGTTGCGTATTTATACAATGCCCTGCACCCGGCCGTTCTGCGACTGATCCAGCGGACGGTTGACGCCGGGCTCCGCGCCCGTATTCCGGTCAGCGTATGCGGCGAAATGGCGGGGGATCCCCGATACACGGCGCTGCTTCTGGGCCTTGGCGTCCACGAGTTGTCAATGGCGGCGCCCAGTCTGCCACGGGTCAAACAGCGGGTACGCGGACTCGATATCGCGGCGGCAACCATGCGCGTGCAGGCAATTATGGAACAGCCTGATGCAGAGGGCATTGTCCGGCTTCTGGATGATTTCAATAGCGACATTTAGGGGGCTGAATGGCGGAAAGTCGGGCCCGAGGCCGTTCAGGACATTGTAACGAAATGGCAATACACTGTGCCGGTCGTCGGATTATTGACCATTGATGTGTTGCGTTGCAAATAGCATAATGCTGCACTGCACACGGCCATCAGGCCGGCTGCAGATGTCAAAAGAGGCGCCTTGAATGAATTATCACATGCACGAACTCGCGCATACATTGATTGCTCCCTGGCGCTGGGGTGCGAAAGGCCTGAAATACCAGCTCGACCTGCCGTTCAACTATTTTGGTAAATCCTCGGTTGGTCGAAATATTTCAGCGGGTCTTGAGGTTTTTGAAAACATAACCCGTCGCTATGGCAAGCCGGAATTCGGCCTGAATGAAACGAGCATCCATGGTTTGCCGGTTCCGGTGACGGAAGAAATCGTCCTCAAGAAGACATTCGGCAATCTGTTGCATTTTGCCCGCGATGAATCGGTCACTGGTCGCCGTTACGATCCAAAGGTTCTGATGGTCGCACCGATGTCAGGCCATTATGCGACGCTGTTGCGCGGGACCGTAAAGGCCATGCTGCCCGAACACGAGGTGTATATCACCGACTGGGCCGATGCCCGCGATGTGCCGGCGCTGGCCGGACGTTTCGATTTTGATGACTTCATAGACTATATAATTGAATTTGTTCAGTTCCTTGGTCCGAACACCCATGTCATCGCCGTGTGCCAGCCGGCGGTACCGGTCCTGGCGGCCACGGCGCTGATGGCGTCGCGTGACGCGGAAATTCAGCCGGCATCACTGACATTGATGGGGGGGCCGATCGATACGCGGCGCAACCCGACGGTGGTCAATGAACTGGCGGAAAGCCATCCGATTGAGTGGTTCGAACGAACGGTGACATCCCTTGTACCGTTTCCCAATGCCGGGGCGATGCGGCGCGTCTATCCCGGCTTCATGCAGTTGACCGGTTTCATGACCATGAACCTGGATCGGCATATGTCGGCGCACCGCAAGCTGTTCGAACATCTGGTCGAGGGCGATGCCGACCCGGTGAAACAGCATCAGGACTTCTACGAGGAGTACATGGCGGTCATGGATCTGCCGGCGGAATTTTTCCTGCAGACCGTCAAAACAGCCTTCCAGGATCATTCGCTACCGGATGGCTGGCTGGAGCATCGCGGCGAACTTGTCGATTGCAGCGCGATTCGCAAGACGGCGATCATGACCGTTGAGGGCGAAAAGGACGATATCTGCGGCCTGGGCCAGACTGAAGTGGCGCTTGACCTTTGCACCAATGTGCCGATGGACGAAAAATACCACTATGTGCAGCCTGGTGTCGGCCATTACGGCGTCTTTAACGGTACGCGCTGGCGGACTGAAATTCAGCCGCGCATCCGGGAATTCATCCGAACGATCCAGTTCAAGCGGCGGACCGGCGACAATGACATGACCTTCGGATTGCCGTATCGCAGTCTGCAGGAAAAGCGGGAACCGGAAAGCGATTGGCAAACCGCCGCTGACGACTAGGTCGGGGCGCAGCGGGTTATGCAGTTCCGGTAACAGAATACCATTTCCTCTAAAAATCCAGTCATTTGCAGACATTTCTCGCGAAATTGTGCGCGGATTTAACAATATAAAAACCTAGGTCGGCTTAAAACCGGTGCCGGGCGCGGCTAAACGCATTCGATTGCACCTCAATGTTCCCGAAACGCGCCCCGAATCTGCAAAGCCATGGGTTTGATCCTGTGCTGGTTCGACGTAATGCACGTGTGGTGCGAATAGTTAGATAAATACATAAAGATTTATTTATGCATGCCTTGCGAGGGATAGATATCCTTGCTATATGCCGCTCAACAAGCCGTCGGCGGATGATTCGCCAGTGTGCCAGATATTTGAAAGCCAGGAGACGCAGATGACGACAGCCAATGATTACAAAGTTGCCGATATGAGCCTCGCAGAGTGGGGCCGTAAGGAAATCAATATTGCCGAAACGGAAATGCCGGGGTTGATGGCATTGCGCGAAGAATTTGGCGCGGCACAGCCGTTGAAAGGCGCGCGGATCGCCGGTTGCCTGCACATGACGATCCAGACGGCGGTGCTGATGGAAACGCTGACGGCACTAGGCGCGGAAATTCGCTGGTCCTCCTGCAATATTTTCTCGACCCAGGATCAGGCCGCGGCGGCAATGGCTGCAGCCGGCCTGGCGGTTTTCGCCTGGAAGGGTGAGACAGAAGAGGAAGCGGAATGGTGCATCGAGCAGACGATCGTCGGCCCCGATGGCTGGCGGCCGAACCTGATTCTCGATGATGGCGGCGACCTGACCCTGATGATGCACGAAAAATTCCCGGAACTCATGGCCGATGTGAAGGGCCTGTCCGAGGAAACCACAACTGGCGTCCACCGGCTCTATGAAATGCACAAGGCGGGCACGCTCAAGGTGCCGGCGATCAACGTCAATGATTCCGTGACGAAGTCCAAGTTCGACAATCTGTATGGCTGCCGGGAAAGCCTCGTCGATGGCATCAAGCGCGCCACCGACGTGATGGTGGCCGGCAAGATCGCGGTTGTCTGCGGCTATGGCGATGTTGGCAAGGGATCGGCGGCGAGCCTGCGCAATCAGGGCGCCCGTGTACTGGTGACCGAAATCGATCCGATCTGCGCGCTGCAGGCATCGATGGAAGGTTATGAAGTCACGACAATGGAAGCCTCGGCGGCGACCGGCGATATTTTCGTCACGACGACCGGCAATATTGATGTCATCACCATCGACCATATGCGGGAGATGAAAGACCGCGCGATTGTCTGCAACATTGGGCATTTTGACTCGGAAATTCAGATCGCTTCGCTGCGCAATTATCCCTGGCATAATGTGAAACCGCAGGTGGACGAAGTTGAATTCCCCGATGGCAAGCGGCTCATCGTTCTGGCCGAAGGGCGGCTGGTCAACCTCGGCTGTGCAACGGGGCATCCGAGCTTCGTTATGTCGGCTTCCTTCACCAATCAGGTGCTGGCGCAGATTGAGCTTTGGAACAATTCGGACGCCTATGAAATCGGCGTTTTTGTCCTGCCCAAGCATCTGGACGAGAAAGTTGCCACGCTTCATCTGAAGCGGCTTGGCGTACAGCTGACCCAGATGACCACGGAACAGGCCGACTATATGGGCATGGCGGCGACGGGCCCGTTCAAGCCGGACCACTACCGCTACTAGACCATGCATGGCAAATGACGCTGTTTTACGGCGTCATTTGCCTTTGCGGGCCTGCACAACAATCAGTCGAACGACTCTTGTTCTCCAGCGTAGGAAAATTTACATTACGCGTGTGGGAAACAGGGGCAAACAATGCGTCGCCGGGGTAAGTTTCCTTATTCTGGCCGGGACGCCGAACGTCGCTTTCGCTGCTGAGCTGGAGGCGTCGTCTCCGCTATTCGGCTACGCGCTGGCGGTGGCGATGGCATTGCTGGGTGCCGCCCTGATTTTGCGGCGGCGTGCCGCGGAAGACGCGACAATCGAATCCGCGCCGGTCGGACTGGTCTGGTGGGCGCGCGGCAAGTCAGGCGTCACTGGTCCGGCGCGCAAGCTGCTTGGCATTGAGGATGCGCCCGATGCTGCCGCCCTGGCCGCCACCTGTATTGAAGAAGATGTCGCGGCAGTTTTACAGGCCGTAACGGCGCTGCGTGAAAAGGGCGAACCTTTCAGTGGACGTCATAAAACCCTCACCGGTGTTGAAATTGCCCTGACCGGGTGCAGGGTCGCATCGCGCGATCTTGTTTGGGTCGAATCGACGGCCGAACAGAACACTGAAACGGGCGCAATGCGGGCATTGCTTGATCGTTTGCCCATACCGGTCTGGTGGCGCGGTGAGGAGCTGCGACTCGCCGGGTGTAACCGGGCATATGCGCAGGCGCTTGACGATGACCCTGCGGCAATCCTGCTGGACCAGCGGGAACTGGGGGCGGGTTATCTGGACCGGGATGGTCGGCGCCTCGCACGGCGTGCTGCGCATACGGAAAGCGCCCAGGCCGAAAGCCATCATATCGTGGTTGGCGGTCGGCGGCGGCTGTTCGAATTCACCGAAATGCAACTGGGTCTGGAATCCGGCGCCGTTGGCGGGTTTGCCTCCGATGTGACGATGATCGAGGAAGTGCAGTCGGATCTTGCATCGCATGTCGCGGCACATGCCGAAGTGCTGGAAAGCCTTGGCGCGGCCATTGCGATTTTCGGGCCCGACCAGCGCCTGAAGTTCTTCAACACCGCCTATCTGGATATGTGGAATATCGAGGCGGCGGCGCTGGTTGGTGAGCCGTCGCTGGGCGAAGTGCTGGAACTGCTGCGGGAACGTCGCCGTCTTCCGGAATTTGTCGATTTCCTGGCCTTCAAACAGGAAACCGCCGCGCTGTTTCATTCACTGATTGAACCGCGCGAAGAACTGCTGCATTTACCGGATGAGCGGACGTTGCGGCTGGTCATATCGACCCATCCGATGGGCGGTCTGATGTTTGTGTATGAAAACGTGACCGACAGCCTGGCGCTGGAACGGTCCTACAATACGCTTACGGAAGTGCAGCGTGAAACGTTGGACAACCTGCATGAAGCCGTGACGGTGTTTGGTGCCGACGGTCGATTGAAATTATGGAACCCTGCAGCCGCCATAATGTGGAACCTGCCGATGGATGCGGCATTACTGGATACGCATATTGGCGACTTGCTGGAACGGACCCGGGGACAATTTTCGCCGGTGGCGGATTGGGAAAGCCGCAAACAGCAACTTGTCCTGTCCATAACAGAACCAAAGGCCATGTCCGGGCGGCTGCACTGCATCAACAACCGGGTCGTCGATTTCAACTGCGTGCCGCTGCCGGATGGCGGGTGTCTTCTGGGCTATATGGATGTCAGCGATGGCGCGCGTGTTCAGCGGGCGCTGGAAGAACGCAATCTGGCGCTGGAAACAGCCGACCGGCTCAAATCGGACTTCATTGCAAATGTAAGCTACGAACTTCGGACGCCGTTGAACGCCATCATCGGTTTCACCGAAATTCTCGACAAACGGTATTTCGGCGACCTGACGGATCGTCAGGGCGAATATGTGGAAAGCGTCCTGCAGGCTTCCAATCATTTGATGGCATTGATCAATGATATTATTGACCTGGCGACCATTGAGGCTGGCTATCTGAATTTGGAACTTGGCACAGTGAACGTGCATGACGCGCTGGCAAACCTGCTGGCTGTATTCCGCAAGCGGGCGGCAGATTCCGGGCTTGCGCTGGATTTCGACTGCCCCGACGATATCGGTACGATCGTTGCTGATGAGCGGCGACTGCGACAGGCGGTCTACAACCTGGTCACCAATGCTGTTCAGTACACGCCGGAAGGTGGCACCGTGACCCTGGCTGCCCGCCGTGAAGTGGAACACCTGTCGATTGTCGTCACCGATACCGGTATCGGTATCGCGCCTGAAGACACCGATCGCATGTTCGAAAAGTTTGAGCGCGGCAGCAATAATGATGTCCGTGACCCCGGCGTTGGCCTGGGGCTGGCATTGGTGAAAAATCTGATTGAACTGCATGGTGGTATCATTCTGGTGGATGGTGACGTCGGGCAGGGAACCCGGATTGAATGCCGTTTGCCGCTGACGGCAAAACCGCCCGAAACCGATGGTGACCGGGTCGAGGCCGCCTCGTGATGGTCGCCGAATGTACGCCGGTTGACCGGAACCCGCTGCCCGGTTCCATTGCCATTGACCTGCCGGACGAGGCAGCGACAGCCGGATTGGCGAAGAAGCTGGCTGCAATGCTTCGCATTGGTGACGTGGTCGCGTTACATGGTGATCTGGGCGCGGGGAAAACTTGCCTTGCCCGCGCGGTGATCCAGGCATTAGGTGACCCGGAAGAGCATGTTCCCAGCCCGACATTCACCCTGGTACAGACTTATGATTTGCCCGATTTCACGCTTTGGCATTTTGACCTTTACCGCCTGGAAAGCGCAGACGATGCGTTTGAACTGGATATTGAAGAAGCGTTCGCCGCCGGTGTGTCGCTGATTGAATGGCCGGACCGGCTGGGTTCCTGGCTACCCGAAGCGCATCTTGAAATACGCCTTGCTATCACGAATGACGGAAATTCGCGACGCGCTGTGTTCAGCGGGGCGGGCGATTGGCGGGACCGTCTGACGCCCCTGTGTAATGCCTGATCGCTCGGAACAGATTCAGACATTCCTGGCGGCGCAGGGCTGGGACAATGCGGCGCGGGGGCCGCTTGCGGATGATGCGTCGTTCCGGCGGTATGAGCGTCTGCGTGACGGCGCGAGCAGCAGAGTGCTGATGGATGCGCCGCCGCCACACGAAGATGTCCGGCCTTTCATCAGGATTGACCGTATCCTGAGCGGAATGGGATTCAGCGCTCCCGAAATTCATGCGCAGGATGCTGAGGCGGGACTGTTGCTGCTGGAAGATTTCGGGGATGCGACCTACACAAGCGCTCTGGCCGCCGATCCTTTCTGCGAAGAAACACTCTACACACTCGCCGTAGACCTTCTGATCGCGTTGCACCAGGGATTCGGCAGTGCCGAGGATGTGCCTGCTTATGACATGGCGCGCCTCCGGACGGAGGCAAACCTGCTGATCGAATGGTATTATCCGGCCATTCACGGTGCAGAGGCGTCTCCCGCGCTGCGCCGCGAGTACAAGGCGCTCTGGCAGGCGGCGTTTGCAGAGTTGCCCCCGATGACAGACACACTGGTGCTGCGGGACTTCCACGTGGACAACCTGATGTGGTTGCGCGATCGTCCCGGTCTGGCAGCATGCGGCCTGCTGGATTTTCAGGACGCGGTGATTGGCCACCCGGCTTATGATCTGGTGTCGCTGCTGGAGGATGCGCGGCGCGATGTTCCCAGCGATCTGGCAGCGACTCTGCTTGATCGGTATCTGAAGGCTTTTCCCGAAGTGGACCCGGACACTTTTCGACAGGCTTTCGCGCTATACGGCGCGCAACGCAGCGCCAAAATTCTTGGCATTTTCACGCGGCTTGACCGCCGCGACGGCAAGCCTGTTTATCTGGAACATATCAGCCGGGTCTGGCGTTGGCTTGAAGGCGACCTGGCGCATCCGGCATTGCGGGCGCTGCAATACTGGTTCGACCGGGAATTCCCGCCGGAACGGCGTGTAACGCCGCGGCCATCGGCAGCAGCATCATGACAGCAGCAGTGACAACCGCAATGGTGCTGGCGGCCGGGCGTGGCACGCGGATGCGGCATCTCTCGCAGTCACGCCCGAAACCCCTGACCATGCTGGCGGGTCGAACATTGATCGATCGGGTGCTGGATCATCTCGAAGTGGCGGCCGTAACGCGGATCGTCGTCAACACCCACTACATGGGTGACATGATTGCCGAGCACCTTTCGGGCCGGGCGAATATCATCCTTTCCCCGGAAGAAGATTTGCTGGAAACCGGTGGCGGGGTCCGCAACGCGCTGCCGCATCTGGGCAGCGATCCCTTTTTTGTCATAAACAGCGATGCCGTCTGGGGCGACGGGCCGTTACCGGCATTGCAGCGACTGCGGGACAATTGGGACAGCGGCAAAATGGATGTGCTGCTGTTGCTGAAGCCCATGGTGGATTTGCCGGATGCCCCGGGTCGGGGTGATTTTTTTCTTGATCCGCTTGGCAAGGTACGCCGCCGCAAAAGCCATGAGGTCGCCCCCTTTCTGTTTGCCGGGGTCCAGATCCTGCATCCGTGCCTGTTCGAAGGGGCGCCGGACGGCGCGTTTTCACTCAACCTGTTATACGACAAGGCCATTGCGGCGGGCCGCCTTTATGGGGTTGTGCATGACGGGGCGTGGCACCACGTGGGTACCCCGGAGCAGCTAAAACAGGCGCAGCGGATAATCTTGCATGGCGATGCGCCGGTAAACAGCCGCTGATGGCCGGCGTCTATACGATCCCACCGGATGCCGCGTTCGTGGATACGCTGGCCGCGGGCATTCTTGAAGAGGTGGGCGACAGTCCCTCGGGCCTTTTGCACTACACGATCCTGTTGCCGACCCGGCGTGCGTGCCGGGCATTACGCGACGCGTTTTTGCGCGCGGGTGATGGCAAGGCAATGCTGCTGCCGGCGATGCGCCCGCTTGGCGATGTCGATGAGGATGAATTCGCGTTCCACGAAGCACCGGAATTCGGTGTTGTCGACCTGCCACCGGCAATACCGGGAATGCGGCGTCGATTGCTTCTGGCGCGGCTGATTATGAGCTGGGAGCGCGAGGAAGATGACATGACGGCCGATCAGGCCGTGCGGCTGGCGGTGGAACTGGAACGGTTGCTGGATCAGGTTCAGACCGAACGCCTGTCATTCGATGGATTGAAAAATCTCGCGCCGGATGATTTTGCGGAACACTGGCAGAAGGTCCTCGCCTTTCTGGCCATCCTGACGGAGCATTGGCCGGGGGTTGTCCTGGAACAGGGCGGTATTGATCAGGCTGAGCGACGTAACCTGCTTCTGGCGGCCCTGGCGGACCTGTGGTCCGAAACGCCGCCGCCTGGCCATGTCATCGCGGCTGGATCGACGGGCAGTATCCCGGCGACAGCCGATCTGCTGGCGGTTGTTGCGGCGATGCCGAACGGGCGGGTCGTGCTGCCCGGGCTGATGCGGGAAACGGATGACGCAAGCTGGACCGCAATCGAACGCGACCAGACACATCCGCAGCACAATCTGGCGCATCTGATGAAACGCCTGTCGCTGACGCCGCCGGAAATTCTGGACTGGCCGGGCGCCGAAACAAACTCTGCCCGCCGGAAACTGATTGCCGAAGTCATGCGGCCTGCCGATACGACCCAGGCGTGGCGGTTGCTGGACGCCCTGCCGGCGGATGCCCTGGAAGGGATACAGCGTATCGATTGCGCGGACGCGGCAGAGGAAGCCAGTGTCATCGCACTCATCCTGCGTCACGCATTGGAAGACAGCGACCGGACGGCCGCGCTGGTGACTCCGGACCGGATTCTCGCACGCCGGGTTGCGGCGGAACTGCGGCGCTGGAATATCGATATCGATGATTCCGCGGGCGAACCGCTTGCGACCAGTGTGCCGGGCAGTTTCCTGCGCCTGATCGCCAGCATGGTCGTTAGTGGATTTGCGCCGGCGCCATTATTGGCGGTTCTGAAACATCCGCTGACAGCCGGCGGGCAGGAACCGGTCGCGTTTCGGCGGATGGCGCGTGTTCTGGAAAGGCATGTCCTGCGGGGACCTCGCCCCGGGTCGGGGATTGCCGGATTGCGGGCCGCGTTGCCGGAGGATGCAAGCGGTGAGGCGAGCAAGCTTGGCGATCTGGTTGATTCTCTCGAAGCGATTACTGCGCCGCTTGTCGCGGCAATTGATGATGCCAGTGTTTCGCTCGATGCGATGATGACAGCGCATCTGCGGGTGGCGGAAGCCCTGGCAGCGACGGATGCCGAGGATGGTGCGAGCCGGTTATGGAATGGCGATGCCGGTGAGATGCTGGCCCAGTTCGTTGCCGAATTATGCGATGCAGCACCCCTTTTGCCGCCGGTCGCCGGGTATTCCTATCAGGCCTTGCTTGATTCGCTGATGACGGGTGCAACCGTCAGGCCACGCTTTGGCCGTCATCCCCGGCTGGCGATTCTCGGCCTGCTGGAAGCTCGGCTGCAGCGCGCCGATCTGGTGGTGCTGGGGGGCTTGAATGAGGGTGTCTGGCCACCGGAACCACAACCCGATCCATGGCTCAGCCGGCCGATGCGCGAACGCTTTGGCTTGCCGCTGCCGGAGCGGCGTATTGGCCTGACGGCGCATGATTTCGTTCAGGCCTTTGCCGCGCCGGAAGTCGTGCTGACACGGGCGACCAAGACCGATGGGCAGCCGACCGTGCCGTCGCGCTGGCTAACGCGGCTGGACGCGGTGCTGCGGGGGGCGGGCGGCGAACATGCGGTCTTACCCGCCGGACAGTATCCGTGGCGTGACATTCGCGCGTTACTCAACAAACCGGAACAGTCGATCAGGATTACAGCACCGGAGCCGCGCCCGCCATTGGCTGCCCGGCCCCGCCGGCTGTCGGTCACCCAGGTCGAAGCCTGGATGCGCGACCCCTATACGATTTTCGCCCGGCATATTCTGCGATTGCGGCCCCTTGATCCGCTGGATGCGGACCCTGGCGCGGCCGATCGCGGGATGTTCATACATGACGCGCTGGACCGGTTTTTGCGCGAATACCCGGAAACCCTGCCGCCAGACAGCCTGGACCGGTTGCTTGCTTTTGGGGAAGAGGCTTTTGGCGCGGCGCTGGTACGTCCCACCGTCCGGGCGTTCTGGTGGCCGCGTTTCGCGCGCATTGCCGGTTGGTTCGTAAAACAGGAAGCCACACGTCGTGGCGAAATAGCGAAGGCGTATTCCGAAGCGGAAGGCCGGCTGGATATTGCATCGGCTGGTGGTTCCTTCCTGCTGACGGCAAAGGCTGATCGAATCGACCGGCTGGGCGATGGCGGGTATGAGATCATTGACTACAAGACAGGCAGCCCACCATCGAATACCGATGTCGGGCTCGGCTATGCGCCGCAACTGGCGCTGGAAGCGGTCATCCTGCGCGGGGGTGGTTTCAAGGACATTCCCGCCGGTGATGTTTCCAGCCTCGCCTATTGGCAATTGAGCGGCGGTGAAACGCCGGCAACGATACGGCCGGTAAGAGGGGATGCGACGGAACTGGCTGATTCCGCGTTGGCTGGTTTACGCGTGCTGATCGAATCGTTCGATGATCCCGAAACACCCTATGCGGCGATTCCGCGACCCGGGCGCGCACCGCGTTTCAACGACTATGCGCATCTGGCCCGTAATCGTGAATGGGGGGATGCATGACCGTCGATGTCATCGCCGCCGCCAGTGCCGCGCAACGACGGGCATCGCATCCGCAGGCAAGCGTTTGGGTGGCCGCATCCGCCGGCAGCGGTAAAACCAAGGTTCTGACCGACCGGGTACTTGCCCTGCTGCTGCATGAAACCCGGCCGGAACGAATCCTGTGCCTGACATTTACCCGCGCGGCAGCGGCTGAAATGGCGGTTCGTATCAATCAGCGGCTGGCGTCCTGGGCGACCGAACCGGACGAAATGGTACGCAGCGAAATTAAATCGCTGCTTGGCGAAATGCCTGACGATGACCGGCTTGATCATGCGCGCCGGTTGTTTGCCCTGGTTCTTGATGTCCCCGGTGGCCTGAAGATTCAGACGATTCACAGTTTCTGCCAGTCGCTTCTGGCGCGGTTTCCGCTGGAAGCCGGAATCCCGCCGCATTTCGAAGCGATGGATGAACGCAGTGCTGCCGAAATGATGCTGACCGCACGGGATACGGTGCTCATCGCGGCGCGGCATGACCGGGGGCTCGCCGATGCGCTTGCCGTCGTGACCGGGCATATCCAGGAAGAGCAGTTTGCGACACTGATGGACCGGTTGGCCGGGAACCGCAGCCGGATCCGTGCCCTGATCGATACCTATGGCGATGATATTGGCGACGAGGTCTGCCGCCGGCTTGGCGCCGTGCCGGGGCAGGGCCCGCAGGATGTCGTTATTGCGGCGTGCCGGGATGGCGGTATTGATGAGCCGGGCCTGCTCGCTGCTGGCGACGCGCTGCTGTCCGGAACGGTAAAAACGGACCAGCCGCGCGGCGAGAAAGTTTTACGATGGCTAAAGGCTGGCCCGGACGAACGACAGGCATCATTTTCGGAATATGGGGGCGCATTCCTCACCGCTGAGGAACAGCCCCGAAAATCGCTGATCACCAAAGGCCTCGCCGAAAAATTTCCAGCGGCCGCGGATGCATTGGCGGCGGAAGCAGAGCGCCTTTCGGCCGTTATGGAACAGCGCCGTGCCGCCGTGACAGCGGAAGCGACAGTGGCGTTGCTGACACTGGGATCGGCACTGTTGAATGCTTATGGCCGGGCAAAGGCCGCGCTGGCGCGCCTCGATTATGACGATCTGATCCTCAAGGTGATCTCGTTGCTGCGCAATAATGTCGATGCCGCCTGGGTCCTCTACAAGCTCGATGGCGGGTTGGATCATATCCTGATTGACGAGGCGCAGGACACGAACCCGGAACAATGGGCAATTGTCGCGGGGCTGGCGGCGGAATTTTTTGCGGGCACGGGGGCGCGCGACGAAATTCGCACGATTTTTACCGTCGGCGACGCGAAACAGTCGATTTTCAGCTTCCAGGGAGCGGACCCGACAGCGTTTACGCAAATGCGGGAAACGTTCGAACGGCAGGTACAGGCTGCTGAAAGGCCGTGGGAATCAGTCGAACTGAACTGGTCCTTCCGGTCGGCGGCCCCTGTTCTGGCGGCGGTGGATGCGGTTTTCAACCGCCAGCCCGCGCAGGACGGAGTCGCGATGGAAAACGAACAGATTGCGCATCAGGCGGTTCGCGCCGGGCATGCGGGGCTTGTCGAAATATGGCCGCTGGTCGGCCCGCGTGATGCGGCGGATGCCTCGCCCTGGGATCCCCCATTGACGCGGGAGGCTGCAGACAATCCGTCGGCACGGCTGGCAAATGCACTGGCGCAAAAGATCGAAGGCTGGATCGGTAAGGAAACTCTGCCCTCGCGCGGGCGAATGGTCCGGGCAGGCGATATCATGGTGCTCGTCCGACGCCGCAACGAATTTGTGGAACAGTTCGTTCGGGCATTGAAGACGCGCGATATTCCGGTCGCCGGGGTAGACCGGATGGTGCTGACCGAACAGCTTGCGGTCATGGACCTTGTGGCGCTGGGCGAGTTTCTGCTGCTGCCGGAAGATGACCTGACGCTTGCCACGGTCCTGAAAGGACCATTCATCGGCCTGGACGATGACGACCTGTTTGCACTGGCATTCGACCGCGGTGATGCATCGTTATGGCGTCGTCTGGCGGGTGATTCCCGATATGCAGCGACATATGAATGGCTTTCGGCACTGCTGGCACGGGTTGATTTCACGCCGCCTTACGAGCTGTTTTCGCACATTCTGACTGCACCGCTGGCAAGCGGTGAATCTGGCCGGCAGCGACTGATCGCGCGACTTGGCAATGAAGCCGAAGATCCGGTGGAGGAATTCCTGAATCTTTCGCTGATGCATGAACGGACCTATCCGCCGTCGCTGCAGGGCTTTTTGCACTGGCTGAAGGCGGGTGACCTGGAAGTGAAACGTGACCTTGAACACGGGGCCCGCGACGAGGTTCGTGTTATTACCGTGCATGGCGCCAAGGGATTGCAGGCACCTATCGTTATCCTGCCGGATACGACGGCGGCGCCGCGATCAAGCCCTGAAATCCTTTGGGTGGAAGACATGCTGTTATGGCCGCCCAGCCGCAGCCATGAAAGTGCCGTCTGTTCAGTCGCGCGGGCGGAAGCGAATGCGCGGCGTGACCAGGAATACCGGCGATTGCTCTATGTCGCGATGACCCGTGCCGAGGACAGGCTTTATATCTGCGGCTGGGAAGGAAAGCAGGCCGCATCCGAATCAAGCTGGTATGCGATGGCGCGCAACGGTATCGAATCGATCGGCGAGGGGTTCGAATTTACGGTTGGTGAAAGCGACGGCTGGGATGGCGAGGGTATCCGGCTGAAATGCGACCAGACCGCCGATCTGAAACCGGATGTTTCACCGACTGTGGCAAAAGAAGCCCCCGTTCAAATGGAAGAATGGATGTCGGGGGCGCCGGCACCGGAACCGACACCGCCACGTCCGCTTGCACCGTCGCGCCCTGCGGCGGAACTGCCGATGGTATCGCCGCTGGATACCGACGGCGGGCAGCGGTTCAAGCGTGGGGTGCTCATTCACCGGCTGTTGCAGACACTGCCTGACCTGGCGGTTGACCGCCGTCGGGCCGCTGCGGCGGCATTTCTGGGGATGCAGGCGCATGGCCTGACCGCGGAGGCCGCGGAGAACATTGCTGATGAAGTGATGGCCATTCTGGGTGATGCGGAATTTGCGGCACTTTTCGGTCCCGACAGCCGTGCGGAAGCGCCGATCGTGGGTAAGGTTACCGGGGCAACCGGATTGGAGATTGTTTCCGGGCAGGTCGACAGATTGGTGATTCGGCAGGATGATATCCTGGTAATCGACTATAAAACGAACCGTCCGCCTCCCTTGAAGGCAGAGAATGTGGCGGAGGTCTATCTGCGCCAGATGGCGGCATATCGCGCTGTTTTAAGGCAAATCTGGCCCGAACGGCAGGTTCACTGCGCGTTGCTGTGGACGGATGGTCCGCGCATCATGGCGCTCGATGACTCGTTGCTTGACCGGTTCTTCGATGCTCCATAGAGTCCGAATCTAAAGGGTCCTAAATGGGTGCCCGGCAGTGAAACAATCGCAGGGGTAGCAATATGACAACGGTCAAGGTTTCGGACGACGATTTCGACAACAGTGTGTTGAGCTCCAGCACGCCGGTTCTGGTCGATTTCTGGGCCGAATGGTGTGGCCCGTGCAAGATGATTGCACCCGCACTGGAGGAGATCGCAGCGGATATGGGCGAAAAGCTGACGATCGCGAAGCTGAATATCGACGATAATCCGCAGACACCGGCAAAATATGGTGTGCGCGGTATCCCGACTCTCATCATTTTCAAGGATGGCCAGGTTGCGGCGACCAAAGTCGGCGCCATGGCAAAGACGCAGCTTGCCCAATGGGTCGAATCGGTCGTCTGACGGTCGGTTCCAGCAAACCGTTATTAAGGCCCCGTCCTAGAAGGATGGGGCCTTTTTCTTGCCCGAAATTCAGTGATGCAGGGCCAGAACGTGGCCGGCGAGATAGAGCGATCCGCAAATCATGATCCGGGCCGGTTCCGGCGACAGTGCAATGATCTGGGATACTGCGTCGTCCAGCGAATCGGCCGGTATGGCGCGTATATGGCAGGATTTCGCCGCAGCGGCGGTCTGTGCGGCGCTCAGGCTGGCCTCTTCGCCCGGGATGCCCACGGTCCGGACCTGTTGGACGTAATCGGCCAGGGGTTTGAAGAATTCAGCAGGGTCCTTGCTGTCCAGCATGCCGCAAATGAGGAATAACGGTCTGTCGCGCCATTCGCGGGCCATCTGTGCCAGTACGGCGCCTGCCGCGGCATTGTGGCCGCCATCCAGCCACATCTCCCAGCCGTTCGGCAGTTTCTCGACCAATGGTCCCGCACCAAGGCGCTGCATCCGTCCCGGCCAGGATACCCGGATCAGCCCTTCGGCAATTGCGGCATTTGGGATGCGGAACCCTGGCAGCCTGTCGATGCAGGTGACGGCCATGGCCGCATTATGGAGCTGATGGGCGCCTTTCAGCGCCGGGGCTGGATATTGCCGGATGCTGCTACCCAGCCGTACGCGCAGCCCGGACGCATCCCCGCTGAAGCCCCAATCCGAACCGTAACGGGTCAGTGGCGCATCGACTTCATGTGCTGCCTGCTCGATGACTGTCAGAGCTTCCGGCTGCTGTTCACCGATGACGGAGGGCGTGTCCTGTTTTTGAATCGCCGCTTTCTCGCCCGCTATCGCCGCAAGGGTTGACCCCAGAAACTGCACATGGTCGATCGATACCGGCGTAATTGCCGTCAGCGCAGGTTGTTTGACCACGTTGGTTGAATCAAACCGTCCGCCAAGCCCTGTTTCGAGCAGCACGATATCAGCAGGTGTTTCAGCGAAAGCCCTGAATGCCGCTGCCGTGGTGATCTCGAAAAATGTGATTGGCTGCCCGTCATTGACGATTTCACAATAGCCGAGCAATTGCGACAGCCGGTCTTCCGGGATCAGTTCGCCGGCCAGGCGAATGCGTTCATTGAATCGGACAAGGTGGGGGGAAGTATATACGTGTACGCGTTTTCCTGCGGCTTCCAGAATGGCGCGCAGGAAGGCGATCAACGACCCTTTTCCGTTCGTGCCCGCAACATGGATGACTGGCGGCAGACGGTCTTGTGGCCGGCCAAGCCGTTCCAGAAGATCAAGCGTTCGACCGAGCGACAGGTCGATTTTTTTGGGGTGCAACGTCATCAGCCGGGCGAGGACGGCATCGCTGCTCCGAGGGTCCATTGGTTTGGCTATCCGATCCGTGGGTCCGGGTTTTCTGCCTCATCCGTGTCATGCGCGTCGGGTATCTGCAATTCCCCTTCGTCTGCCTCGGGGGTGGCCGTTTCCGCGGGCCGGGGATTGCGCAGCAGGTCGATCATTCTGGAGAGCGTGGCACGCAATTCACCGCGCGGGACAACGCAATCAACCATGCCGTGTTCCAACAGAAATTCCGCAGTCTGGAACTTCTCCGGCAGGTGTTCGCGTACAGTCTGTTCAATAACTCGTCTGCCGGCAAAGCCGATCGTGGCGCCGGGTTCGGCCATATGTATATCGCCCAGCATAGCGAAACTGGCGGATACGCCGCCTGTTGTCGGGTCGGTCAGCAGGACGATATAGGGCAGCCCCGCTTCCTTGACCATATCGACCGCCACGACGGTACGCGGCAGCTGCATCAATGAAAGGATACCTTCCTGCATACGGGCACCGCCCGACGCCGGAATCACAATCAGTGGCGCCTGCTCGCTGACAGCCCGGCGCGCGGCGGCAACAATGCCCGACCCGGCGGCGATACCCATTGAACCGGCCATGAACTCGAAACTCAGTACGGCGACAACGGCGGACTGACCATTGATCGTACCCGACGCCACAAGCACCGCGTCGCGTTCCTTGGTACTGTTGCGGGCTTCCTTGAGCCGTTCCGTGTAGCGCCTGCGGTCGCGGAAGTTCAAGGGGTCGTCCGGGGTTTCCGGTACCTCTATCCGCTGGTAGGCGCCGTCATCGAACAGGATTTCCAGCCGCTTTTTTGCGGTGATCCGCAGGTGATGGCCACAATGCTGGCAGACATGGAGATTTTTTTCGAGGTCCCGATGGAAAATCATCTGGTCGCATTCGGGGCATTTGCTCCACAGGTTTTCCGGAACATCTGTCTTGCTGACCAGCGCCCGCAATTTCGGACGGACAAAATTTGTTAACCAGCTCATTGTTTCAATCCGCTTGCCAGTTCGCCGACATATTCCAGAACGGATGCGGCGAGCCCGGGTTTGGGATTGCCGTTCTCATCCAGTCCGTTCGCGATCCGGTCGACAATGGCGGACCCGACCACCGCGGCGCTGGCGGTCTGTGTAATTTCCTTCACGGCATCTGCCGTGCGAATACCGAAACCGACGGCGATTGGTAAGTCGGTATGGCGATGCAATCGTTCGACCGCCAAGCGGATGTCGTTATTCCCTGCCGAGGTCGTGCCGGTGATCCCGAGTACGGAGACATAATAAACAAAGCCGCTGGTATTGCGCAGGACATCGGGAAGGCGCTGGTCATCCGTGGTCGGCGTTGCCAGGCGAATGAAATTCATCCCGGCCTCCAGTGCCGGAATGCAAAGCTCCTCATCTTCTTCCGGCGGCAGGTCGACAACGATCAACCCGTCCACACCGGCGGATTTTGCGTCGGTCAGAAACCGGTCAACGCCATAGATGTAAATCGGGTTGTAGTAACCCATCAGGATGATCGGCGTGTCATCGTCGGATTGGCGAAACAACCTGACGAGATCAAGAGTCTGTATCATGTTCGCGCCGCTTTTCAGGGCGCGTAGCGATCCAGCCTGAATGGCGGGGCCATCGGCCATCGGGTCACTGAACGGCATGCCGAGTTCAATCAGGTCGGCCCCTGCGCCTGGCAGGCCAAGCAGAATTTCCTCGAAGGTTGCCCGATCCGGGTCTCCGGCGGTCACGAAGGTCACTAACCCGCCCCGGCCTTCTGCCTTCAGGGCAGAAAATCGCTTGGCGATGCGTCCGGAATCCTTGCCCCGGATCATAATTCGGCCCCCAGCGCTTCGGCGACGGAAAAGATATCCTTGTCGCCCCGGCCACACATGTTCATGCACATGATATGGTCCTTCGGCAGATCCGGCGCAACACGCGCGACATAGCCAAGCGCATGCGCCGGTTCCAGTGCGGGGATAATGCCTTCCATCCGGCTGCAGAGCTGGAATGAATCCAGCGCCTCCTTGTCCGTTGCGGAGACATAATTCACGCGGCCGCTTTCATGCAGCCAGGAATGTTCCGGGCCGATGCCGGGATAATCGAGGCCGGCTGAAATCGAATGCGCGTCCTGTATCTGCCCGTCATCGTTTTGCAGCAGATAGGTCCGGTTGCCGTGCAATACGCCGGGTTTGCCACCGGCTAGCGAGGCTGCATGCTCCTTGGTATCAAGTCCGTGTCCGGCAGCTTCGACGCCGTACATCTGCACCGAGGGGTCATCCAGGAACGGATGGAACAGGCCGATAGCGTTCGAACCGCCGCCGATGCAGGCGACCAGCGAATCCGGCAGCCGACCTTCCGCTTCCAGCATCTGTTCGCGCGCTTCGGTTCCGATGACCGACTGGAAGTCCCGAACCATTGCCGGATAGGGATGCGGTCCCGCCGCGGTACCGATGATATAGAAAGTGGATTCGACATTCGCGACCCAGTCGCGCAACGCGTCGTTCATCGCATCCTTCAGCGTGGCGGTGCCGCTGGTTACCGGTACGATTTCGGCGCCCAGAAGCTTCATGCGGAAGACGTTCGGTTTTTGCCGTTCGATGTCTGTCGCACCCATGTAGACAACGCAGGGCAGGTTGAACAAGGCACAGACGGTCGCTGTTGCGACGCCATGCTGGCCGGCGCCCGTTTCGGCGATGATCCGCTTTTTCCCCATGCGGCGCGCCAGCAGAATCTGCCCGATCGTATTATTGATCTTGTGCGCGCCGGTGTGGTTCAGCTCATCGCGTTTGAAATAAAGTTTCGCGCCGCCGAAATGCTCCGTCAGACGCTCCGCGAAATACAACGGGCTTGGCCGGCCGACATAATGCTTCAGATAATAATCCATCTCAGCCTGAAACGACGGGTCGTTCCGGGCGTCCTCATACGCCTTTTCCACGGACAAAATCAGCGGCATCAGGGTTTCGGCGACAAACCGTCCGCCGAAAATGCCGAAATGCCCGGATTCGTCCGGGCCGCTACGAAAACTGTTTGGCTGTTCCATTGTCTCTCCGCGCCGATACCGGGCGTATTAATACAGGATGGATGGTCCCTGAACCAGAAATTCAAGTACCGGGTCCAATCGTTATTGCTCAGGCCAGGGCACCGACGGCGGCCAGAAAGGCCCTGATTTTTTCGGGGTTCTTTTTGCCGGGCGAATCCTCGACGCCGGATGACGTATCCAGCACCTTGGCGCCGGAAAGCCGCACGGCCTCCGCAATATTTCCAGTGTGCAGTCCGCCCGCCAGCATCCATGGTTGCGGCCAGTGCTTTCCGGCAAGAAGCCCCCATTCGAAACTGAGTGCATTGCCGCCCGGCAAGGCGTTTGCCATGTCCTTGGGCGGCTTGGCGTCAAACAACAGCCAGTCCGCGACACCGGTATAGACGTCGGCACGCGCCAGATCTTCTTCCGATGCAACAGAAACGACCTTCATGATCTTGAGGCCGGTTCGTGATTTCAGGGTCGCGACACGCTGTGGCGTTTCCTTTCCGTGCAACTGCAGCATGTCCAGGGATGTTTCTGCCAGGACGGCGTCAATCGCGTCGTCGTCTGCATCCACGAACAACCCGACACGGGTGATATCCGCCGGAACCGGCTCGGCCAGCCGCGCCGCGTCGGGCGGTGATACGTATCGGGGGCTGGGCGGGTAAAACACCAGTCCAACATGGCTCGCACCGCCAGAGACGGCCGTCTGCATCGCTACGGGGTCGTTGATCCCGCAAATTTTTGCCGTCACGGGCATTGGTTTAGCCGGCGGTAAGCGTTGCCGCCATCGCACGCGCAGCCGCAACGGGGTCGGGGGCACGTGTAATGGGGCGCCCGATGACAAGGAAGTCGGCGCCTGCGCTTATGGCATCGGCGGGGCCCGATGTCCGTTTCTGATCGTTCGACAGGCTCAGGCTCGGGCGAATGCCGGGCACCACCAGTTTGAAATCCGGGCCACAGGCTTCGCGGACGCTTGCGGTTTCCTTTGGCGAGCAGACGACGCCGTCCAACCCGCACTCCTTTGTCAGTTTTGCCAGGCGCACGACCTGTTCGGCTGGCGTGGCGGACTGACCGACAGCCTTCAGGTCGTCGGTATCCAGGCTGGTCAGCACGGTTACGGCGATGACCAGGGGCCGGGGGACGTTCAGTTCTTTTGCCGCTTCCGTCGCGGCTTCGGCAGCGGCGCGCATCATGGCTGGACCGCCGCCGGCATGTACGTTCAGAATTTTCGGGCGCAGCTTGACCGCAGCGCGGATAGCACCGGCGACGGTATTGGGAATATCGTGGAATTTCAGGTCGAGAAACAGCGGCAGGCCGGTTTTTGTGACGGTGCGGACCCCGCTGCCGCCATTCGCCGTAAAAAACTCGAGGCCAAGCTTCACACCGCCAACGGCACCCTTCAGCCGCTGCGCCAAGGCACGGGCTTCTTCGACGTTTGTCGTATCAAGCGCGACGAAAATGCGCTCCGCTGGCTTGGTCATGATTCCTCCGGAAACGGTACGGGCAGGTTCATATACACACGGCATGGCACCGTGAATAGCGCCTTCAATTCGGGGTAGTTACTGGCTGGTTGCAGACAGGCGCCGATCGGGCGGAACGATGATCGAATTGTCCGGTGACGGCGATGCTTCAAGGGTATCAATCTGATGCCGCAGCTCTGTCACCTCTTTTTCCAGCGATTCCGTGCGCCGCGCCAGAACATGATTCCGGTGGCGCACCGCCAGTCCGCGAATCCAGCGGGCGAACCAGCCGGTGAAGAAGCCGACAACGAACGTCAACAAGACCCACGCATAAACCGGGCCGACAGCCCCCGGAAACGGCCAGAAATACACGATTACGTCATGCCTGTTGCTCAGCGCGAAAACCACGGCGACAAGGGCCAGAGCCGCAACAAACACATAAAAAGGGTACTTCATGGCAGTCCGGCGATATCAGCCATTTATCAGTTCACGCAGTTGCTTGCCTGTCTTGAAGAAGGGCACTGTTTTCGAGACGACGTTCACGGCTTCCCCTGTCCGTGGATTTCGTCCCACGCGCGAGTCACGGGATTTTACAGAAAATGCCCCGAAACCACGAAGCTCAACCCTGTCACCACGACATAATGCAGCGGAAATTTCCTCGAAAATCGTGGAGACAATCCGCTCAACATCCCGTTGGTAAAGATGGGGGTTCAGCTCAGCGATGCGCGCAATCAATTCCGACTTTGTCATCGCAGCGAGATCCTTATAAAGCCTGCCGGCTCCTTATTTTCGGGCCGGTATTTGTTTAATTCCCTGTTCTTTTTCAGACCCACCGAAATAACCGCGAGCCTAAGACTCGGAGCGTGCCAAAGCAGCGCCTGTTCGTCAAGCGATAGTCCCAGCAATTTCAATGGTTTTGTCGTTTTTTTACAGAGCAGGGGAAAACCGGTCGCACATTTGCGATATCGACCGGTTCTCCCCTAATTCCGCAGCCTGTGACGTCAGGCGGTTTTGTCGTCCTCGGATTCAGCGTCGTCGGAGTCATCCGCGGAAGCACGCTTCGACTGAAGCGCCGCACCCAGAATGTCGCCAAGCGATGCACCGGAGTCGGAACTCCCGTAATCCTTCATGGCCTGCTTCTCTTCTTCGATCTCGCGCGCTTTCACCGAAAGGTTCAGCTTGCGGCCCGAAGCGTCGATTGCCGTGATGCGAGCGTCGATCTTGTCGCCGACAGCATAACGGTCAGGACGCTGTTCTGACCGGTCGCGTGACAGGTCGGAGCGGCGGATGAAGCCCTGCATGACTTCGTTGACGGTGACTTCGATGCCGTTGTCGACAATCTTGGAAACCGTGCAGGTAACGACTTCGCCCTTTTTGACGTCGTTGGCCGTACCTTCGAACGGATCATCGGACAGCTGCTTGATGCCAAGGCTGATACGTTCCTTGTTGACATCGACTTCCAGGATCTTCGCCTTGACGATATCCCCCTTGTTGTACTGCTTGATGGCTTCTTCGCCCTGCTGCTGCCAGTCGATATCCGACATGTGAACCATGCCGTCGATATCGTCGGACAGACCGATGAAGATACCGAACTCGGTGATGTTCTTGATCTCGCCTTCGATTTCGGTACCAAGCGGGAACCGGTCCAGGAAATCTTCCCAGGGGTTCGCCATGGTCTGTTTCAGACCGAGGCTGATGCGCCGCTTGTTCGAATCGACATCGAGAACCATGACCTCGACGGCCTGGCTGGTGGAAACGATCTTGCCAGGGTGAACGTTCTTCTTGGTCCAGCTCATTTCGGAGACATGGACAAGACCTTCGACACCGGGTTCCAGTTCCACGAATGCACCATAATCGGTGATATTCGTGATCCGACCGGTGAAGCGGGTGCCGACCGGGTATTTGGCGGCAACGCCTTCCCATGGATCCGCTTCGAGCTGCTTCATGCCGAGGCTGATGCGCTGGGTTTCCGGGTTGAAGCGGATAACCTGAACATTCACAGTCTGGCCGATCTGCAACGCTTCGGACGGATGGTTGATCCGCCGCCACGCGATATCGGTAACATGCAGCAGGCCATCGACACCGCCGAGATCGACGAACGCGCCGTAATCGGTGATGTTCTTGACCACGCCTTCCAGCACCTGGCCTTCCTTGAGGTTGGTGATGAGTTCGCTGCGCTGTTCGGCGCGGCTTTCCTCAAGCACGGCCCGGCGGGAAACGACGATATTGCCACGGCTGCGATCCATCTTCAGGATCTGGAATGGCTGCGGGGTCCCCATCAGCGGGGTGATGTCGCGGACCGGGCGGATGTCGACCTGGCTGCCCGGCAGGAATGCCACGGCGCCGGAAAGATCGACGGTAAAGCCACCCTTGACGCGACCGAAGATCGTGCCGTTGACCCGTTCTGTGGATTCGAATGCTTTTTCGAGCAAGCCCCAGGCTTCCTCGCGCCGCGCCTTTTCACGCGACAGAACGGCTTCGCCGTTCTTGTTCTCCATCCGCTCCAGATAGACGTCGATGACATCTCCGACCCGGATCTCTTCGCCTGCGCCACCACCGCTGAATTCGCGCAGTGAAATGCGCCCTTCAGACTTGAGGCCGGCATCGATCAGGGCAAAATCATTCTCGATTGCGATGATGGTACCCTTGACGACGGAGCCTTCGAGGCTGCTGGAGTCACCCAGGGTTTCATTTAACAGATCAGCAAAACTTTCTTTCTCGGCTACTTGAGAAGCCATATTACTTCGTATCCTTTCCAACGTTTATTTTCTGGCCAGCCGGTTGTTTCCGGCGGTCTTTTACGATTGACCGAATGATAATGCGCATCTTTGATACGCACTGCTTGTACATGCAGAGACGAAGATATCAGCCTTACCGCGAACGGATAATGCTGATCGCCGTATTGAAAGCCTCTTCCGCATCCATCGTCGTCGTATCGATGATGATGGCGTCGTCCGCTGCTTTCATCGGCGCCACCGACCGGCCGCGATCACGTGCATCCCGGTCTGCCAACGCTTCTAAAACGCGCGCATATATACTGGTCTCACCCCTGTCAAGCAACTCTTTATGTCGCCGATCAGCGCGGGTTTCGACATCTGCCGTCACGAAAAGCTTCACATCGGCATGGGGGCATACCGAGGTACCAATATCGCGGCCGTCCAGCACGGCGCCTTGTGGCGCTGCCGCAAACTCCGTCTGAAAGGTGCGAAGGGCGGCCCGGACGGGTTCAATGGCGGCGACCTTCGATGCTGCATTTGCCGCATCGTCACCCGCCAGCCTGGGGTTTGAAAGGTCGAGTTCGTTCAGTTTTTCTGCGGCGGCAAGCGCCGTTTCCGCATCTGCCGGGTCGCCACCTTCGGTCAGAACGTGAAATCCGACGGCGCGGTAAAGTTTTCCGGTGTCGAGATAGGCAAGCCCCAGTTCGGCGGCGAGCCGGCGGGCCAAAGTCCCCTTGCCGGAGGCAGCAGGGCCGTCGACGGCGATGATCATGACGCATCCTCCTGCTGGATATTGGCGCCAAGCCCGTTCATGAGTTCCACGAAGCCGGGAAAACTGGTGTTGATCGGCCCGGCATCATCGACCGTGACCGGCTTTTCAGCGGCCATGCCGAGAACCAGAAAGCTCATGGCGATCCTGTGATCCAGCGATGTGGCCACCAGTCCGCCGCCCGGCACCGGCCCGCCATTGCCGTGTACGGTCAGGATGTCGGGACCGGTGGTCACGCGGACACCGCAGGCGGTCAGGCCGTTGGCGACGGCATCAAGCCTGTCGCTTTCCTTGACCCGCAATTCCCCGACACCGAGCATGACCGTGTCGCCCTCGGCAACGGCGGCGGCGGCAGACAGGACCGGATATTCGTCGATCATCGACGGGGCGCGGTCGGCCGGCACCGTTACGCCATGCAGCTTGCTGGCGCGGACCGTGATGTCGGCGACGGGTTCGCCTGCTTCGGTGCGCTCGTTATGCCAGGTGATATCGGCGCCCATCTCCGCCAGTGTTGTGAACAGGCCGGTCCTTTTCGGATTCATGCCGATTCCGGTCAGCGTCACTTCCGAATTTTCCGAAATCGCAGCGGCGACAGCGGCAAAGGCGGCCGAGCTGGGGTCGCCGGGAACAATAACCGGGCGCGCAACCAGTTCCGGCTGTCCGGTCAGGGTGATGTGGGCGGCATTATCCGCGTCATGGGTAATGGTGACGGTGGCGCCAAAATGGGTCAGCATCAATTCGGTATGATCGCGGGTCGGCTGCGGTTCAATCACGGTGGTGTTGCCGGGCGTGTTTAACCCGGCGAGCAGGACAGCGGATTTCACCTGCGCCGAAGCGACCGGTAACCGGTAGGTGACCGGCACGGGGTCACGGGCGCCGACAATCGCCAGCGGCATGCGCCCCCCTTCCCGGCAGACGATGGTGGCGCCGAACTGGCGCAGCGGGTCGGCAACGCGGTTCATGGGGCGGCTGCGCAGGGATGCGTCGCCGGTCATGAACGTCGTGATCGAATGGCTCGCCAGAATGCCAATCAGTAACCGGGCGGCTGTTCCGGAATTGCCGAGGTCGACGACGGCATCCGGTTCCCGCAATCCCCCGATGCCGACACCCGATACGCGCCAAACGCCGTTGTCGTCCCGTTCGACATCCGCGCCGAGCGCCCGCATCGCCGCTGCGGTATCAAGCACGTCTTCACCTTCAAGCATGCCACGAATTTCGGTTTCGCCGACGGCAAGGGCGCCAAGCATGAGCGCGCGGTGCGAAATTGACTTATCGCCGGGTACAGATATGGTGCCGCGCAAGGGGCCGGCGATGCTGGAAGATAGGGAAGTCAAGGGATTAGCCTCTTGGAGTGGTAACGTTGCCCTTCTCGGGCGCGGCCTTCTCTAGCATGATTGGGCAGCGGGACGGTATCTTTCTGATGTTGTTTTTTGCGTCACAATGGCCCCGATTGTCATTTTGCTTTTGACAGGACGCGTTCAACATGGCAATTCGGCGAAAATTCCGGATAACACAATGTGAGGAGTAAGCTTTGGTCAAGCCGGAGTGGGGTGGAAAGCACCTCTGCGAAAGTTGTGGCGCGAAGTTCTACGATATGCTTCGCGACCCGGCTGTTTGTCCGAAATGCGATACGCAGGTTTCCGTAGCGCCCAAGCCGCGGCGCGGCAAGGCGGCTGCGCCGAAACCGGAAGTCGTCGAGCGCCCCAAGAAGGTGGCGGTGGTGGATGATGTCGTCATCGATGATGCTGACGCCTTGCTCGCCGATGACGACGATGACGACGACGATGTCGATGATTCGCTCCTTGATGACGACGAGGATGAATTCAGTACCGACGACATCCCGGTCATCGGCGACGACGATAAGGAAACCTGAGTTCCGCCGCTTTCGGGACTTCCTGGCGAGGGGCGTGAAAATTCCCTTGCATCGTTGGGGGCTCTTTCTGTAAGGGTTCCGCTCCGCTTGGCGAACTGTTCTGTTCGCGGCGGGCATCCGTGGGGCCGTAGCTCAGTTGGGAGAGCGCTTGAATGGCATTCAAGAGGTCAGGGGTTCGATTCCCCTCGGCTCCACCAGCCCCCTTTCAGGGGCTTTCTACAGACATTTTTATGACAGACCGTTGCGATTCGTCGGAATTGTTTACAACGCCGTGATATCGGTGGTTTGTTTTGTAAGTAATTGAAAAACATATCTAAAAAATAGAATATGCGGTGCCGGCCTGTGTGCTGCTGTCGGAATACTTTACAGATCTCTTTGCGTTTCGATTTTAAATGTAGTTATGTGATTGAAATATAAAGAATAATTTTCTTGGCATATGAATTGCTAGTTATGCCAACATAAATTTAGTGTTGGAGTTATTTAGAATGTTTTTTCGTTCCATTATTTTGATTTTCGCATTTCTGGTTGCCGCAACCGCTGCGCGGGCGACGCCCATGTCGGTTGTCGATGACAATCTCAACGATTTTATCTCTGGTACGCTGACGCCGGCGGGAACCAGTTTTTTTGACTTCCGCAATGCCGGTCTTTACGGCGATTGCGATAATAGCGGGTCCTGCACCAAGTCCGAAGCGCTTGCGGATGGTCGCAACGTGACGATTTCCGCGAGTAACCCGAACACGCTGTATCGGGACAACGCAGACGGATTCGGCATTCGCGGTAATGAAAACGACGAAGTGGATGCGGATGAAGTCCTGACGATTGCGTTCCAGGGCGGATGGATCCCGACATTTCTGGGCATAACCGACCTGTTCAAGTCGGGTGACGGGAATGATGACGGTGAAGAAGTCGTGTTGCGCGGCTTTCTGGATGATGTCCTCGTGTTCGATCTGAAGGGCAATGCGCATGACGGTATCAATGGCGGCTGGGCTCTTGGCAGCGGCAATGGCGAAATTATCTTCCAGTTGCCTGGTGTCGAAATTGATTTCCTGGAATTCCACTCGGTGGAAGCATCGGACCTCGGTGACGAATCCAATGACGAGTTTTCGGTCGCCCTGATCGCCGGCCAGGCACCGTCCGAGGTGCCGGAACCGGGTGCGCTAGTCCTGTTCGGGACAGCATTGCTCGGCCTGGGCCTGCTGACGCGTCGTCGCAAGCAGGGCTGATCGCGCCAGCGGTTTTCAATTCCCGTTTGCCTGCTTCCCGTTTCGCGGGCGGCATCAATTGTCGACCGTTGCCAATCGGAACCTGCGTCACGCTTTTGCGCGCAGTCTTGTGCGCCGGGATGCGCGTCGCTACGGTCCCGGCCTGCGCAGCAGGTAACAGGCGATTGCACGAGACATGAACGAAGAGGCACAGCCCGGTTGGGAACCGCCCTGGACGCTTGAGGAGCGGTTGAAATTCGCGCTGGTGCCGGTGTCGCTGTATATGCGTTACCGAACCCGAAAAGAATTGCGTCGTGGCGAGGCGGAGGTGGCGTTGCTGCCGTTTCTGGCGGACCCGGCCCGGACCAGTCTCGATATCGGTGCGAACAAGGGCGTCTATGCCTGGTTGCTGCGGGGCTGTTCGCGCGAAGTCCATGCCTTTGAACCCAACCCGAAAATGTTCCGGTTCCTGAAGCGGCTGGAGGGCGGGAATATCCATGTCTCGCCCGTGGCGCTGTCGGATGTGACCGGCACCGCAACCTTGCGGGTCCCCCGGCACCGGCGCGGCGGTTTCTCCAACCAGGGAGCGAGCCTGAGCGCGGTCAAGGTGGCCGAGGGGTATGAGGGGGTGCCGATCGACGCGCGGCGTCTGGACGACATGGATATCGCCGATATCGGTTTCATAAAGATCGATGTCGAAGGCTTCGAACAGGCGGTGCTCGATGGCGCACGCGATATCATCGCTCGTGACCGGCCGGTCCTGTTGATTGAGATGGAGGAAGCGCATACGGCGCAGCCCATAGAAGAGGCCATCGCCCGGGTCGAATCACTGGGATATCGCGGGTTGTTCCTGCACCGCGGGGTGTTGCGCCCGATCGATGCCTTCGACGGCGACAGGCACCACCGACAGGCCGCATCGCGGCAGGACTATGTGTTCAACTTCATATTCCTGCCGCACGACACGCGTTAATGCGCGATATATTCGCGCAGGTGACTGGCTTCGCTTTCCAGTTCCTGAAGCCTGTGCTTGACCGCATCACCGATGCTGACAATACCGGCCAGAACACCATCGACGACGACCGGAACATGCCGAATCCGCCGGTCGGTCATCAGTTCCATGACCTCCGTTACGGTATCTTCCGGCGTACATGTCCGGACTTCGCTGGTCATCACTGATTCAACATGCTGGTCCAGCAGGCTGGCTCCGTGCTCGCCCAGGCCACTGACGATATCCCGTTCCGAGACAATTCCGTCGATATGCTGTCCGTCGTTGCTGACAACAAGAACGCCGATTTTTCGGGCTTTCAGGACATCTATGGCTTCGGCAATTGTTGCATTCGGCCCGATTGTCGCGACCGAACGTCCTTTGCCTTGCAGTATCAATTTAACGTGCATGAGTGTTCTCCTTTTGCCTCAATGACAAGAGAATCAACGCTCCCCGCACTTCGTGCCGTGTTTTTAAACTGACGCGGCGGCACGTTTCGTGCCTATCCCCTGCGATAATCTTATCGCGAATTGGGAAAAAAGCAAGGAAGGTGCGACCAATAGTAGTTTTCTGAAGCCTGAACAGCCTGAGGTTTATTTTTCCAACGCGTCGATTCGTTGCTGGACCTGCGCTCGTTCCCGCGACCCTTCGGGAAGCTGGGGCACGATTTTCCCCCACATTGCCTTCGCGACGTCTTTGTTGCCGGCGGCGGCCTCGGCGTCGCCAACAAACCAGAGGGCTTCCATATTGGCCGGTGCCAGCGCCAGGACCTTGCGCATTGCTGCCAGTGATTCCGTTGTCGATTTATCACCGTTTGCGGATCGAATTGTTCGTCCATACAGGATCAGAAGGTCGACATTCTCCGGCGCGACCCTGGTTGCCTGGGCCAGCGCGTCCTGTGCCTTCTCCGGCTGCTGCAGAACGCCGTATGACTGCGCCAGGCGCGTCCAGCCGGCGACATCGTCGGGGTTCTCCTTCAGCCGTTCCGCAAGCTGTGCCACCATGCCTTCGATCATTGCCTGCCGGTCTTCGGGCGCCATGTTCTGCGCTTCGGCCATCTGTTCGCGCGATGGCCCGCGGGGTGCCTCGGCAGGTTGCGCCGCCGATTCGAGGTTCAGTTCCCTGGCCAGTTCGGCAAGCTGCTGCATCGGGAACGGCGCGGCGGCGAAATGCTTGCGCGCCTCGGCCAGTGCCGATACCGCATCTTCGTTGCGGTCCTGAACCGAATAGGCGCGGATCAGTCTTTGCCAGCCGGCGAAGTCACGCGGGTTGTCTTTCAATCGCTGGGCCAGTCCCTCGACCATATTGTTGATCATGGCCTGGCGTTCTTCCGGCGGCAGATTGACCATATCGGCCATTTGCGCCTTGGTCGGCGCCTGCAACGGTCCGGAATCCGGCGCCTGCGGTTCGGGGGTGATCTTGGCGACGTCCAGCCCCAGCGCTTCTGCGGTAATGCGGATGCGATCGCGCACCGCCGGTACCCAGGGCGCGTCTGCCGGTGATTCCGTCAGCAGCCCGATCCACTGATCCAGAGCCTCTTTCCGCCTGCCGGCCTGATCGTCGGCCAGTGCCAGGTAGAACCGGGCCCGCGGATCACCGGGTTTGCGACGCAGGGTTTCCTGGAATGCGGCCCGGCTCGCCGGTGTCACCACGCTCTGCGCGGCCATAAACAGCGATTCGCCATAAGCCGACACAAGGTCCGGGTTCTCGGTATCCAGTTCCAGCGCCTTGCCGAAGGCGTCGGCGGCATCCTGAAACCGGTTGATCGACATATAGGTGCGCGCCAGCAGGATCCATCCGTTCGCGTCGCCAGGTTCTTTTTCCAACCGGCTCGCCAGTGTTGTGGCTGCGGATTCAAGGCTGGTGGCGTTTTCGCTGGACGCCGTTTGCGTCTGTGACGGTGCGACCGGGCGTTCCGCAAAGGGTTGTCCGGGCAGGTCGGGTGCGCCATGGAACGCGTAATAGCCCAGCGCTGCCGCAGGAATGGTGATAGCCAGCAGGACGGCGACGCCGCGATTGATCGCGTTGGAATCGGATTGGGGGACGATTCCCCGCCGCCGATCGGCCAGCAGTATCCGCCGGGAAATCTCCGTCTTGGCGGACTGTGCCTGTTCGCCCGTCAGCAGCCCGCGGTCATAATCCTGGCTGACCTGATCGAACTGATCCTTATAGACTTCGATATCGTAATCCGCGTAATCCGCTTCCTGGCCGCGCCGTTTCAACAGCGGATACAGGACCGCAACGATCGCGGCGAGGCTCATGGCGGTGACGGCGATCCATACCATCATGATCGTGTGTCGCCTCCGTCCAGCAGTTTCGATAATTGGGCACGTTCTTCGGTGCTCAGTTTTTCGGGCAGGTCCGCGCCGGTCGACAGCGGCGTGCGGCGCCGGCGGAACCAGATTGTAATGCTGCCCATGGCAATCGCGAAAATCAGAGCGGGGCCGAACCAAAGCACGTAAGTCGTACCCTTCATCGGCGGGCGCAGCATGACAAAATCGCCATAGCGGGTGACCAGGTAATTCACGATTTCCGTATCACTGTCACCAGCGACCAGCCGTTCGCGCACCAGAATCCGCAGGTCACGGGCAAGGTCGGCATTGGAATCATCAATCGACTGGTTCTGACACACAAGGCAACGGATATCACGGGACAGCGCGCGGGCACGGGTTTCCAGTCCCGGATCGCTCAGAATTTCGTCCGGAAGGACCGCCAGTGCGGGCTGGCTGAACACCAGCATAAGAGCGGCAAGGATGGTGGCGCGAATCGTCACTGTCGAAGCTCCTCGATTAGCGGCAGGATCGTTTTTTCCAGGATTTCGGGAAACAACGGCCCCACATGGCGGTAGCGGATGCGGCCGTCCCGTCCGATGACATAGGTTTCAGGTACGCCGTATACGCCCCAATTGATCCCCGCGCGGCCCGACAGATCGTGGCCGATCCGCTGATAGGGGTCGCCCAGTTCATCAAGCCAGGCCAGTGCCTCTTTCTTCCGGTCCTTGTAGTTGATGCCGTAGATCGGAATCGTTTTTTCTTCCGCCAGCCGCATCAGTACCGGGTGTTCGGCCCGGCAGGGCACGCACCAGGATGCGAAGACATTCACCAGCACGACCTCGCCGCCAAGGTCGCCCTTGGCCAGTCCCTGTTCGCCGTCCTTTAGTGGATCAAGCGCGAATTCCGGTGCCGGTTTGTCGATCAGCGCGGACGGCAGGATACGCGGGTCCTTGGTCAGGCCGACGGCGAAATAGACAGCGAGTCCGAGAAACAGTGCCAGCGGCACCAGGAACAGGGCCCGTTTCATCGTCTGTTCCTATTCCGCCGGCGCCGGGGTTGCCGTCACCGGCCCCGAACTGCGCCGTGTCGGCGCTCCGACGCGCAGGCGGCGATCTGTCAGAGATACGAACCCGCCCAGAACCGTCAGCACGCTACCCGCCCATAACCACGGTACCAGTGGTTTGAAATAGACCTTGGCGACCCAGCGGTCGGCACCATCCTGCTGGCCAAGTACGGCATACAGGTCGGCAATGCCGTTGCTGTAAAGCGCGGCTTCGGTGGTTTCGGTGCCTTGCACGATATAGCGTCGCCGTTCCGGCGACAGTTCGGTCAGGCGCTCACCGTTATGCCGAACCGTGAAAACGCCGCGTTGGGCAATATAGTTGGGCCCCCGAACGTCATCGACACTGCGCAGGGTGAATTCATAATTCGCCAGGCTGACGGATTCGCCGACGCGAAGGCTTTTGGTGACTTCATCCTGCCAGATGGAGGCTCCTGCCGCCCCGGCAACGATGATAGCAAACCCGAAATGCGCGAGGGTCATGCCCCAGGCGGCGCGGGGCAACCCGGCGGCCCGGCGCAGGACATCGCCGGGCGATGCCCGTCCAACGCCTATTCGCCCGCCGAACTCGATCAACACAGCAGTCGCCAACCAGAAGCCGAGCCCGACACCGAGCGCACCGAAGATGGACCGGCCCCAGGTCAGATAACCGGCAACGACGACTGCGATCACGGCGACGACGAACGCGAACTTGATCCGCGACAACGCACCGGCCAGGTCACTGCGCTTCCATGCCAGCATCGGACCGAAGCCCAGCGCGACGATCAACGGAATCATGATCGGTACAAATGTGGCGTTGAAGAAGGGTGGGCCGACGGAAATTTTGCCCATTTCCATTGCGTCGAGCAGCAGCGGGTAAAGCGTTCCGATAAAGACGGTTGCCGCCGCCGTCGTCAGCAGCAGGTTGTTCAGGACCAGCGCGCCCTCGCGGCTGATCGGCGCGAACAGGCCGCCCCCCTTTAACTGGGGGGCACGCAAGGCATACAGGAACAGGCTGCCGCCAATGGCGATGATCAGCAATGCCAGGATAAAGACGCCGCGTTCCGGGTCGGTCGCGAAGGCATGCACGGATGTCAGCACCCCGGACCGGACCAGGAAGGTGCCGATCAGGCTGAGCGAGAACGTGATGATGGCCAGCAGGATGGTCCAGGTTTTCAACGCGTCCCGTTTTTCCACCACGATGGCCGAATGCAGCAACGCGGTGCCGACCAGCCAGGGCATGAACGATGCGTTCTCCACCGGGTCCCAGTACCACCAGCCGCCCCAGCCGAGTTCGTAATACGCCCACCAGCTGCCCAGCATTATACCGGCTGTCAGGAACGACCAGGCCACCAGTGTCCATGGCCGTACCCAGCGCGCCCAGGCGGCGTCAACCTTGCCTTCGATCAGCGCGGCGATCGCGAAGGAAAAGGCGATGGAGAAGCCGACATAGCCGACATAGAGCATCGGTGGGTGCAGCGCGAGACCGATATCCTGCAGCAGCGGGTTCAGGTCGCGCCCATCGATCGGCGCGGGGTCTAGGCGTTCGAACGGGTTCGAGGTCAGAAGTGTAAACAGCAGAAAGGCAAACGCTATCATGGACTGAACCGACAGTGTCCGGGCCTTCAGCGCCGGCGGCAGGTTACCGCCGAACAGCGCGACCATCGCGCCAAACAGCGCCAGGATCAAAATCCACAACACCATCGATCCTTCATGATTGCCCCAGGTTGCGGCGACCTTGAAGATCATTGGCTGAAGGGAATTGGAATTTTGCGCCACATTGATGACTGAAAAATCACTGGTCGCAAAGGCATGGATCAGGCAACCGAAGCTGGTGGCAACGCACAGGAACTGTACGACGGAGGCCGGGCCTGCGACGCCCATCCATCCGGCATCGTTGCGTGCCGCACCGACCATCGGAATGATGGATTGCATGAATGCGATGACGAGCGCCAGAATCAGCGCAAAATGGCCTATTTCCGGAATCATTTTTCAGCCTCCATCGGAGCGGATTCACCCTTCCACTTGCCGGAACGCTTCAATGCGTCGGCAACTTCGGGGGGCATGTAGTTTTCGTCATGCTTGGCAAGAACATTGGTGGCGTGGAACGTGCCGTCGGCCTGCAGCCAGCCTTCGCTGACAACGCCTTGTCCTTCGCGGAACAGGTCGGGCAGCAGGCCCACATAGCTGACGGTGGTCGTATTGTTAAAATCAGTAATATCAAAGCTGGTCTGGCCATCGTTGCCGGTGCTGACACTGCCCTCGGCGACAATCCCGCCCAGGCGGATCGATTGGCCTTCTTCGACCGACTTTTCGATCAGGTCCGAGGGACTGTAGAAGAACAGGATATTGTCCTGAAATGCGCTCAGCATCAGGGCGGTCGCAGCACCCAGCATTATCATGCCGATCAGGACAATTCGCAGCCGCCGTTTCTTTCGAGTGGCAGGTGAACGTCGTGGGGATGCGGTGGCGCTCATGTCTCAGCCTCTTTCGTCGTAGCATTACGCCGCTGCTGCCGCAGCGTCTTCGCGAGTTGCTCGTTCCGTCGCAGGTCGCGCAGGGACAAGGCCGACAAAATGATCAGGACCAATGCGGCGACGCCGTATGAAGACCAGACAAACGCGGCATACCCGCCAATCGCGAAATATTCGGTCAACGCTTCCATCAGCCCTGCACCTGTCCAAGCCGAATGTTGCGAATACGCATTGCGGCGATTTCACTTCGGATCCGGACGATCAGCAAGGTCAGATACAGCAAGCAGAATCCAACAATCATGATCAGCAGCGGCGCGAGAATATCGGAATGAATAGCCGGGCCATCCATCTTCAGAAGGCTCGCGGGTTGATGCAACGTGTTCCACCAGTCGACCGAAAACTTGATGATCGGCAGGTTCACCGCACCCACCAGCGCCAGAATACTGGCGGTTCGCTGTCCCCGGCTGGGGTCGTCGAACGCGTCAATCAGCGCGATATATCCGATATATATGAAGAACAAAATCAGGAACGAGGTCAGCCGCGCGTCCCACACCCACCATGTGCCCCACATGGGTTGGCCCCATAATGACCCGGTTGCAAGCGCGATAAGGGTAAAGCACGCCCCGATGGGCGCGCTGGCCTTGGCGGCGAGGAACCCAAGCGGGTGTTTCCAGATCAGCGCCGTTGCGCTGGCAATGGCCATATTGGCATAGACGAACATGGCCATAATTGCTGCCGGCACATGCACATACATGATGCGGACGGTTTCACCCTGCTGGTAGTCAGGTGGCGACTGAACGAGCCCAAAATAGAGCCCCGTCGCGATGCAAATACCGGTCAGCCATGCGCACCAGGGCAGGACCGGGTTCGCGATGCGGAGAAACTGATTTGGGTTCGCGAATCTGTGCATGGGCAACTATATAGGGACCTGACCGGTCGCGTGCCAAAACTTCTTTGCCAACACTGCGCTGCGCACCAAAATGTTACCACTCCCAGCATAAGGATGTAGTCAGCTTTACACTGGAATTCAAGTCTTCCTGCGCAGGATGCGGCGTCATGTCCGTCCTGCGCCAGATTTGGGCGAATGGCATGAATCACATTATTTCTGTCATTGCAGCCAAATGGTGCTGCATGAGATGCTTTGATTTCATGTCACCAATGGGGTTGCCAGCATGGTCGAATCCGCGAAACGCCTGAATCCCGCCGTAATAATTGCCTGCGGCGGGCTTGTATTGCTGCTGTCGATCGGGGTCCGGAACAGCTTCGGTATTTTCCTGCAGCCGATTTCGGCCGAGCTCGGCTGGTCGCGCGAAGTCTTTGCCCTGACCCTGGCAATCCAGAATCTGTTCTGGGGCGTGTCGCAGCCTTTTGCCGGCATGATTGCCGACCGTTACGGTTCTGGCCGGGTCATTGTGGTCGGGGCGCTGATCTATGCAGCGGGCCTGCTGTTGATGTCGGTATCGTCGACGCCGCTTTCCACGCATATCACCATCGGGGTCATGATCGGTATCGGTATCGGCGGGTGCGGGTTCGCCATTGTGCTGGCGTCTGTCGGGCGCAGCGTGCCGCCGGAACGGCGCGCGATGGCGCTGGGGTTTGCCTCGGCGCTGGGTTCTTTCGGGCAGTTTTCGCTGCTGCCGTTGGGACAGGTGCTGATCGACGGGCAGGGCTGGTCCATGACCTTCGTGGTTTTCGGCGTGATGATGCTGCTGATTGTACCGTTGGCGTCGATGCTGTCGGGACGGCCGGCTTCAACCCCGGAAGCAGAGTCGCTCAGTTTACGTGAAGCGTTGCGCGAGGCCGCGGGGCATTCCGGGTTTCTTTATCTCAACGCCGGCTTCTTTGTCTGCGGCTTTCATGTGACGTTCATCGCGACGCATCTGCCCGCCTATGTCGGTGATCTTGGCCTGTCGCCGACCCTTGGCGCCTGGGCGCTTGGTACGGTCGGGCTGTTCAATATCATCGGTTCGTTGCTTGCCGGTATCCTGGGCGACAGGTTCAGCAAGAAATACCTGCTCAGCTTCCTTTATATGGCGCGTGCCGTGGTTATCACGCTATTTATCCTGACACCGCCTTCGACGCTGACGGTGCTGTTGTTTGCGGGTTCGATGGGGCTGCTATGGCTCAGCACGGTACCGCTGACCTCGGCGCTGGTCGCGCAATTGTTCGGCACGCAATACATGTCGACCCTGTTCGGGATCGTTTTCTTCAGCCACCAGATCGGGGCTTTCCTCGGCGCGTGGCTTGGTGGCCGGCTGTATGTTGAAACCGGTTCCTATGAAATTACCTGGTGGGTGTCCGTTGGGCTGGGTGTGATGTCCAGCCTGTTGCACTGGCCGATTGACGAACGCCCCGCCGCGCGTTTTGCGGGAACCGCCTGACCGTCAGTGCAGGGCCTGGCGCAATGCCGCGGCGCTGGCCCAGGGGGCGAGCGGTAAGGCGGCGGTCAACATGGCGCCCAGGATCAGAAAATAGGGCTGCACCGGCAGGTCCATGATGGCGGCATCAATGGCGGCCGTGGCGAAAATCAGCGCCGGGATATACAGCGGCAATACCAGGATCGATACCAGCACGCCGGCGCGCCTTGCGCCCAGCGTGAGGGATGCGCCGATCGCGCCGATCAGGCTCAATGTCGGCGTCACCAATGCCATGACGCCGATCAGTGTCAGATACCCCGCGTCCGGCAGGTTCAGCATCAATCCGATAACCGGTGCTGCAAGGATCAGCGGCAGACCTGTCAGCACCCAATGCGCCGCGACCTTTGCCAGGACCACCGCTTCCAGCGGCAGGGCCGTCATCGTCATCAGGTCCAGCGACCCGTCCTCGTAGTCGTTCAGGAATATGCGGTCCAGTGACAGCAGCACCGCCAGCATCGCGCAGACCGACACCACGCCCGGTGCGATTCGGGCCAGTACCGCTGGTTCCGGACCGATCCCGAAGGGGAACAGCGCGGCTGTGATGATAAAGAACATCACAACCATCGACAGATCCGACCCCTGGCGCAGCGAGATTCGCAGGTCGCGGGTGAGTATCTGCCACCATGCCGTCATTGCAGGAACGCTTCCGTGGCGGTGAAGTCATCCAGTACGAGGGATTTCGGCGCATTGATGCCAAGGTCGATATGGGTTGAGACGACGACCATGCCGCCCCCTTCCCGATGTCTTGAGATCAAGTCGACGACAGCGGCAACCGAGGCTGAATCCAGCGCGACGGTTGGTTCGTCCAGCAGCCAAAGATTTGCCGGGCTGGCGGCAAGGCGGGCAAGGTTCAGGCGCCGCCGCTGTCCGGCTGAAAGCAACCGTGCGGGGGTGTCTGCCAGCGCCGCGAGCCCAAGTTGTTCCAACGCGCCGCCGACAGGTTGCGGTGCTGTGCGGATCCCGGCCCAGAAGGCCAGGTTTTCCGATACAGTCAGGACCGGTTTAACAGCATCCAGATGCCCGACATAGTGCAGGTCGCTGCGATGTTCGTCCGGCGCTTCGCGGATGTCTTCGCCGTCGCGGAACAATGCACCACTTGCCGGCGGCAGCAGGCCGGCCATCAAGCGCAGCAGGCTGGATTTGCCGCTGCCGTTTGGTCCCGTCAGCACCAATGCGTCGCCGGCACCCATAGCGAATGAAAGCCCGGAAAATACCGCGCGCTCGCCACGAATGCAGAGCAGGTCCTTGCCGGAAAAACCGATTGAAGAAGTAATTGTGTCAGCCATGAACCCGCGATCTGTAACCGCAGTCGGTATAGCACATTGCCTTGTGGTGCGGGGGGGAGGATTTTTGCAATGCGGACCAGAAAAAAGTGGAACGGTTGCCGGGGGTGGGCCGGCAACCGTTCCGGAAGAGGTGGCCGGTGGAAGGCCACCCAACGAGGCTGGTGGCCAGCCTCACTGAGAGGGGAGATCTCAGAAGCATGTATATGAGGATGCATCCGTGGCGTTGGAATGCCTGAATTGAGGCAAAATTGTGATTTCTTTTGCCGCTATCTCAGGAGACGGGTTCGATCGCCGGTGGTGTGAAGATGGTTTTCCGGTCGGCGGGCGCAATCAGGGGGGCCGCGCCGGCGGCGAAGGCCTCCAGATACATGGCGGTCTTTTCAAGTTTCGCGCTGATCGTATGCAAGACATCCAGTTCGTGGCCGCCGATATCTTCCGGCGTGGCGATCAATTGCCATTCCGCGCGCTCGAAAGATGCATGGCAATAGGCCGTGGCGCTGGCCAGGTCAGGGCCGAGCAGATCCAGGCGGTTGGCGTTGGCTTCGAAAACAAGCCGCGCGGCGGAGCGTGGTATTTCCAGTTCTTCAACCGGCAGATTAGCGCCGGCCTGCTGATGCCGGATCTGCCGTTCCAGTACTTCGGCACGGGCGATCAGCCACTGGTTCAAGGCTGCAAGTTCACCGTGAAGGGCCGCTGCGAGGGCCCGCGCCGTCGTGTCGCGGTCAGATACGCTGCGTGCCTGCCGTCGTTGGCTATTACTGTTGATGGTCGCTCCGACAGCAATCAGAATCGCAACGATGGCAGCTGAGCCCCCTGCAACGGCAGTCACCTCGAAAGGAAACTGATTGAACCACAACCGGGCATCCGGTGTAATCAGGGTGTAGAGCGCCGTGCCGGCAACAAGGATGACGACGGCGATGAGGAAGGGAAACGGGTGAGGCATGTTTCTGGATCACTCTGCTGCGAATTCTCTACAGTTTAGCGCAATTCGGCGCCAATTCATCCGTTAAAGAGCGCACAGCGCGCGATAGTTTTGCCTTCCCCGGAGTTACTGGTGTCAAAGAAGCCGTGAATACGTGGCTGTCCGGTGCTCTGTGCTATGATTGCCGGGATGGGTAACGAAAGCGACAGTCGCGTGACAGTAATCGGCAATGACCGGGTTGCCGTGCGCAGAATATCCGGCGATGCGGGGCGGCCTGTGCTGGTGTTTCTGCATGAAGGGCTGGGCAGTATCGGTATGTGGCGCGACTTTCCGGATGCGCTATGCGCTGCATCGGGGTGTCCGGGGATGGTCTATGACCGGCCGGGGCATGGCGGTTCCAGCCCCGTCGTGAATCCTCGCGGTCCGGATTTTTTTGAGGGGGAGGCGTGTCGCATCCTCCCGGAATTGCTCAAGGCCCATAATGTGGAAAACCCCATTCTGGTTGGCCACTCCGATGGGGGTACGATTGCGCTGCTGCATGCCGGGCGTTATCCGGTGCGGGGCCTGATTCTCGAAGCGGCGCATGTCTTTGTCGAGCAAATCTGCCTGGACGGCGTCGTTGCGGCGCGCCGGGCCTGGGCGGAAACGGATTTCCCCCAACGTCTTGCCCGGTATCATGGCGACAATACCGAAGCCATGTTTCATGCTTGGGCCGATATGTGGTCGGCGGACTGGTTCCGCGACTGGAACATCGAATCCATGCTTTCACGCCTGCATATTCCGGTGCTCGCCATTCAGGGCGAAAACGATGAATACGGAACGATTGCGCAACTGGACGCGATTGCCGCCGGCGTGGCCGGACCGGCGGAAGTGTCCCTGATTCCCGCAAGCGGCCATAGCCCCCATCTGCAGGCCCGCGATGCGGTGCTGGCGCAAATGGCGGCCTTCATCGAAAGAATTTGCCGCTGAGAAGACCCTATTTCTGCTGGGGACCGGCCTGGATGCGGCTGTCGATCTCTGCTGCGGTCTCGCGGGCGTGTATCGCCTGGGTCGCCGCAATCGCAGCGCATTCCCCGGTATAGGCCGTCGGGTCCAGCAGATCCGAGATTTGCGCCGGCGTCATATGCGCCTTTACGGTCGCGTTCTCGGCAAGCAGGGCCTCGAAGGATTTTCCGCTGGTCGCGGCTTCCTGCGCTGCATCGTAGATCGCATCATGCGCTTCCTGCCGACCGATGCTTGCGCCAAGCGACAGCATCAGCGCTTCGCCCATGATCATTCCGCCGGACAGGTCCAGGTTACGGCGCATTCGCTCCGGAAAGACCGTCAACCCCGCGATCATCATATGGACCCGCGATAACATGTCGCCGCTGGCAATGCAGGCATGTTCGGTCGCATGTTGAATCATCAGCGCGTTGGCACGGTCGGCTTCGTGTTCGGTCATCATGGATTCCAGCGCCAACGGCACCAGCGCCCGGATTTCAGCCGAAGCCGCAATAATGTCCTGGGACAGTTTCGGGTTTCGTTTTTGCGGCATGGTGCTGCTGCCAACCGTGCCGGGTGGAACCGGTTCCTCGACCTCGCCGAATTCCTGCTTCATCAATGTATAGATTTCGCGGGCAATCTTGCCTGCGGTTGCGGCGATCAGGCCCAGGATTGTGACATATTCAGCCTGATGGTCACCGATGGTTCGTGCCGGTGCGGCCATCGGGATCATGTCCAGGTATCTGGCCACCCCTGCCTGGATCTCCATGCCCTTGCCGTCAAAGGATGCCATCGTCCCCGCCGCGCCGCCCAGCAGGACGCGGAATATACGGGGTTCAACGCCGTGCAACCGCTCCACATGGCGGCATATTTCGTCGATCCAGTTGCCGACTTTCAGCCCGAAGGTCGCGGGTACCGCATGCTGACCATGCGTACGGCCCGGCAGGGCCATGTCTTTCGTTCGTTCCGCGAGGTCGGCCATTTCGCGCAGAATTGCTGCGAGTTGTTCCAGGAAAACCCGGTGGGCCTGACGCAGCACCAGCAGATCGCCGGTCTGCACGATGTTCTGGGTCGTGGCACCCCAATGGACGTAATGTCCCGCGTCACCGTCACAGATTCGGGACAGTTCCCATACCAGGGGCACAATGGGGTGGGCAGTTCGTCGCAGGCCTTCGTCAATTCGTTCCCGGTCCATCAATTCCAGGGACGCCTTTTTTGCGATTTCCGGCACGGCTGACGCGGGAATAACGCCTAGGTCGGCTTCGGCGCGGGCGAGCGCCACTTCAACATCAAGCCAAGCCTGCCAGCGGGACTCTATGGTAAACAGGTCGCGGATGCCGGGATCGGATATGCGCATTGATGTTGGATTTGACATTATGATACCAATTTTTACGGTGGATGCCTGATACAATGAATCGTGATATTATTAGGCTAGGCCCTTGTGACGGAAACGAATTTTAAATCTTGCCTAATAATCATACTGCGTGACACATTCACAATCACGAGTATAAGGATTATACCTTGAATGCGTTTCGACGATAGTACGGGCATTTGGCTGTTGGGTGGGCATGGCTTTATGGGGCGACGTCGAAGCGAGTTGCAATTCAGATCAAATAACTGAGGAAATAATGGAAAAGAAAACAACCACGCTGACGCGGGACGAAGTTCGGGAAATTGACCGGCATGTTGGTCGACGTCTGCGTTACCGGCGTCTGATGATGGATTTCAGCCAAACCTACCTGGCTGAACAGGTCGGACTGTCCTTCCAGCAATTCCAGAAGTACGAGAAGGGCGCGAACCGCATCAGCGCCAGCAAATTGCATGAATTCGCGCAGATTCTTGATGTTCCGGTGTCCTATTTCTTCGAAGACATGCCGACCAAGATCAAGGAAGCGGCACAAACCACGGAACCGTCGCTGGACGATTCGGAAAACCCGTTCTCCGAACCTGAAGTCCGGGAATTCGTTCAGGCCTACCAGAAGATCCCCAGCGGAAACCTGCGCAAGTCGATCTTTCAGGCGGTCAAGGCTGTCGCGAAGTCGTCCGCAGCCTGATTCCTGCCGCTACGCAAGGGCAACGGGGTGATGAAGCTGTCGTTGTCCGTGCGGATCGCGGAATCGCCGAAGCGTAAGGACGTCGCTGCCGTTCCGATCGAGGATCTGGCGCCTCTTGCGCTTGCGGCCGGGTTCCAGGGGCTTTCGATGCGGGCCTCTGTCGTTTCCGTCGAATCGCCACCGACCCGTGTTGCGGCAGTTCGTTCGCTGCTTGGCGGGTTGGGACTTTCGGTATCAATGGTGACGGGTGACCTGCCTTTGGCAATAAACAATGCCAATGCGACGGACGCTCTGCGCAATATCGGGCCGTATCTGGACCTGGCCGATGGGCTGGGCTGCCGGATGCTGCGCGTGATGATGCACCATGAAGATGATATTCCCGCCGCCCGTGCCGCGGCCGATCAGGCCGCGGAACGGGATATCGTGCTGGCGCATCAGATGCATTGGGGCTCGTTGTTTGAAACCGTGGACGGTGCGGTTGATGTGCTGCAACGGGTTGATCGGCCGAACTTCGGCGTCACTTTTGAACCGGCCAATATTCTGGCATGCGGGGGCCCTTACGGGGCGGCGGCAATCGAGAAATTGTCGCCCTGGCTGCGCAATGTCTATTTTCAGAATATTCGCCTCGATCCCGTGTCTCCGATGACCTTCAACACACGCACCCGCGGACCGGTGGGCGTACAGTTCATCGCGCTGGACGACATCGCCGGAATCGATCCCTCACCGTTGATCGCGGCACTGAAACGGGTCGGTTATGACGGGTGGTTCTCCGTGCACCAGCCGCTGCGGGACGGGCAATCGGTGGAAGACGCCATTCAGGAGGCGGCGGGCCTGTTTCTGCCGTTACTGCGCGAAAATTGAATCCGAAGCTTGCATGTCGCTGAAAAAGCTTTGAGAATTGCCGATACATGCTGCCAACACGACAGGTAAGGACTGAATCGCCATGACGATCTCGACAGGCCGTAATTTTCTGCATACGCCCGGACCGACAAATATTCCTGACCGGGTCTTGCGCGCCATGGCCCAGCCGGCGGTGGATTTTTCCACACCTGAATTTCTGGAAATGATGCGCAGCCTTTATGCAGACCTGAAACGCGTGTTCCGTACCGAATCCGGCGAGGTCGTCATGTATGCCAGCAATGGACATGGCGCGTGGGAAGCGGCGCTGGTGAATGCGCTGTCCCCGGGCGATCACGTCTTGGTGCCGGGCGCGGGGCATTTCTCGATCAACTGGGCCGAAATGGCGGAAGCGTTCGGCATCGTGGTTGAAACCCTGCCGGGCGATTGGCGCCACGGTATCGATACGGCGGCGGTCTCAGCACATCTGAAGGCTGATACGGATCACAAGATCAAGGCGGTACTGACGGTTCATATCGATACGGCGACGAGCCTGATCTGCGATCTGCCGGCGATGCGCAAGGCGATTGACGATGCGGGACATCCGGCGCTGTTCATGGTCGACACGGTGGCGGCGCTGGGTTCGGTCGATTTCCGTATGGATGAATGGGGCATCGATGTCGCGGTCGGCGGATCCCAGAAGGGACTGATGCAGCCGCCGGGGCTGGCCTTCAATGCAGTCAGTCAGAAGGCGCTTGATGCATCCGACAACGCGACGCTGCCGCGTCTGTACTGGGACTGGAAGCGCCGTATGGACGATGCGTATTACAAATGGTTCTGTGGTACCCCGCCCGAGCACCTGCTGTTTGCGCTGCGGGAAGGGCTCGACATGGTTTTCGAAGAAGGACTCGAGAATGCCTTTGTCCGCCACGCCCGGTTGGCGGAAGCGGTGCGCCGCTGCGTCAATGTCTGGGCACGGGGCAACTGCATTTCGCTGAATGCGGCCGATCCGCGCGAAGCGGCGAATTCCGTGACGACAATCCTGGTTGATGGTGGCCATGATATCGAAAAATTCCGCCTGACCTGCCGCGACCGGTTCAACGTTTCCATTGCCACGGGGCTGGGTGAATCACGCGGCAAGGCGTTTCGGATTGGCCATATGGGATTTGTGAACGAACCGATGGTCATCGGTGCGCTGGCGGCGGTTGAGGCGAGCCTCGGGATTTGCGGCATTCCGCATGAATCAGGCGGCATTACGGCCGCGTCGGATTACCTAGCCAACGGCTGAGGTCAGTCCGCGGCGTTTATTTCATAGGTTGGCGCGCGTTTCTTGACGCCCACGCGCGGGCCCATCAGCGTCTTGTTGGCGAAGGCATCATCCAGCGGCCGGGATTTCGCATGGTTGATCCACAGCCGCAGCAGCAGGCGCTTGCGGTCGGGCTCGTCGTAATCGACGTATTCCGTACGTGAATGCAGGGTGACGTAATTGTTCAGCCACTGGATGTCGCCGGGCTGGAAATCCATCGACATCTGAACGTCGGGCCGCAGGGCGGTTTCGCCGATGAAATTGATCGTGTCCTGCTGCAGTTTTGTCAGCGGCTCATCAATCTTGGCGGCGCCTTCTTCGATGGCTTTCTGATTGTAGCGGCAACTCAACTGTCCCTCGAACCAGCTATAGACCGGCAACGGGTTGGTGACTTCTTTCGGGTGCCCGGTTGGGCCCTTTCCGTCCAGATCAAAGCGATATCCGTGATGGGCTGCCGGCAGCATTTCGGGGTGGTGATCGAAAATCTCATTGTAGATCGTCATGGAACTGCACAGCGTGCTTTCGCCGCCGCTCTTTGATGGTCGGACACATAACAGGCCGACGGCATCGCTGATATCGCAATGCGGGCGCAATTTGGCCGAGGTCATGCTGCCGCGATGTTCCGGCTTTGAATAGTCGAAGCCGTGGTCGCGAACTTCCTGCATGTGTTCGCCCTTGATGTTCTGCGACATCGTTCTGCCCATATGGGTCCCGATGCCCCAGTACATTCGGCGCAGATCCTCGACACTGTACTTTTCGACGGGCAATCCCCGCATCAACACGACGCCACGTCCGAATTCCAGTTCCTCCAGCAGGGCGTCGAGCGTTGCCGCAAAGCCATCCAGCGGAAAATCGGCTTTTGTGACGTCCTGTTCGGCCAGTCCTTTTTCTTTCGAAATGCGCAAGGCGGCGTCCAGTTCGTCCAGGTGCTCCGGCTGAAACTGCCAGATCCAGGACGTGTCGGTTTCCATTTCCCGCGCATACCACGCGCAGGGCAGGTCAATTCGCTGCGGATGTTCGGCGTTTGGCTCCGGTTTGGCTTTCGCTTCCGGCATTCGATCTTCCCCCACTGGACCGGGTTGCGCATACTGGTGGCTGAAACTGAACAGCATTCTTCGGCAATTGGGGGTTGGGTGTCAATTATGAGCACGGCGACGAAACGTCTCAGAGAATTGTTAGCGCGTGATGGTCTTCTGTATATGCCGTCGGTCTACGACCCGTTCGGCGGCCGGATGGTACAGCAGACCGGTTTCGATGCCGCCTATGTCGGCGGTTTCGTCACCGGTGCGTCGCGCGCGGTGAGCGAGCCGTTGCTGACCCTGACGGAGCAGGTTGAAACAGCCTCGGCAGTGGCACGGTCCATTCCACTGCCGGTGATCGCCGATGCGGGGGCGGCGTTTGGCGAACCGCTGCATACGACCCGCACGGTGCGGGAATTCATCAATGGCGGCATCGCCGGAGTCCATATCGAGGACCAGCTTTATCCCAAGCGCGCGCACTATCACAAGTATGTGGCGCATGCGATTCCCGAAGAAGAATTCCGCGACAAGATCCGCTGGGCCTGCAAGGAACGCGACAAGCTGGACCCGGATTTCGTCATTATCGCCCGCACCGACACCTGCCGTTTCGAAGGGCTGGATGTTGCGATAAAGCGCATGGAAATCGGCGCGGCGGAAGGTGCCGATATGGGACTGCTGTTCCCGACCGACGACGAGACCGCGCGCAACGCACCCAAGCGTTCGCCGATCCCGCTAGTCTATGTGCAGAGCCGTGGCAACCGCGATGGCCGCCCGGTGTATTCGCTGCAGGAAATGGAGGATATGGGCTATGCGGCCTGTATCGACGCGCAGCTGTTCCTGCTCGCCGCTGTGAATGGCGCCCGGCAGGCGCTGCAGGAAATGAAACAGTCCGGCGTCTATTCCGGCTTCAGCACCGAACAGAACGTCGAATTGCGGCAGTATATCGAGGACACGATTGGCCTCGACGAATATTACGCCATTGAGGAAGCGACGGTCGAAAACAAGGATTAGCTGCGGGTTCGCCGGACCGCATCGCGCCAACCGTCGTAGCGGCGGTCGCGTTCGGCGTTGTCCATGGCGGGGTCGAAGCGCGCATCACGCCGCCATCGGGTGGCGAGTTCGGTGAAGCCCGGCATGACGCCCGCCTGCATCCCGGACAGCATGGCCGCCCCCAGCGCCGTGGTTTCCTGTAGCACGGGGCGCTCCACGGGGGACCCCAGGATGTCGGCGAGGAATTGCATCGCCCAGCCATTCGCGGTCATCCCGCCATCGACCCGCAACGCGGCGGGTGGTGTCGCGCCATCGGCCTGCATGGCCTCGAACAGGTCGCGGGTCTGGTAACTGACCGATTCCAGTGTCGCCCGCGCCAGTTCCGCGCGGCCTGTATCGCGAGTAAGTCCGAAGATCGCGCCGCGCGCATCCGGGTCCCAGTGCGGTGCGCCCAGCCCGGTAAAGGCGGGCACCATATAGACGCCGCTGTCCGGGGATGCGGCTCGGGTCAGCGCTTCGACCTCGGCCGCCTGTGCGATCATGCCGATGCCGTCGCGCAGCCACTGCACCGCCGCGCCGGCGACGAAGATGCTGCCTTCCAGCGCATAGGTCGGTTTGCCGTTGATCCGGTAGGCCAGCGTCGTCAGCAGCTTGTTGGTCGATACGACGGGCGTATCGCCGGTATTGATCAGCGCGAAACAGCCGGTGCCGTATGTCGCCTTGACCATGCCCGGCTCAAAACAAGCCTGCCCGACCGTCGCCGCCTGCTGGTCGCCCGCCATGCCGCGCACCGGGATCGCCGCGCCGAACAGGGCCGGGTCGGTGACACCGAATTCGGCGGCGTTGTCGCGAATGTCCGGTAACAAGGCGCGCGGTACGCCGAAGATGCGCAGCAGTTCGTCGTCCCAGTCCTGCGTGTGAATATCGTAGAGCAACGTGCGGGCTGCGTTGGTCGCGTCCGTTGCATGGACCTTGCCGCCGGTCAGCCGCCATAACAGGAAACTGTCGATGGTGCCGAAGGCAAGGTCGCCGGCTTCCGCCTTCGCCCGCGCGCCGGGCAGGTTATCAAGCAGCCAGGCGATCTTGGTTGCGGAAAAGTACGGGTCGAGCAGCAACCCGGTTTTTGCCTGGATCAATGGCTCCAGCCCCTCGGCGCGCAACCGGGTGCACTGGTCGCCGGTGCGCCGGTCCTGCCAGACAATCGCGTTATGGATCGGCACGCCAGTGGTCCGGTCCCAGATGACGGTGGTTTCGCGCTGGTTGCTGATGCCGATTCCGGCGATGGATGCGGCCTCGATACCTGCGGCGGCGATGGCGTCGCGGCACACTGAAACGGTAGCGCCCCAGATCTCTTCGGCGCCGTGCTCGACCCAGCCCGGTTTGGGGAAAACCTGCGGCAATTCCCGCTGTCCCTGTCCCAGGGGCACGCCATCGGTATCGAACACGATGGCGCGGGTGCTGGTGGTTCCCTGATCGATAGCGAGGATGGTCATGGCTTATATTACATTTAGAACGGCAGCCAGGAATGTTCCTTGTTGTAATGCAGGTAGCCGATATTGGCGCCCGCGCGCAGGCCGACACCCGTGCGGATCGGCGCGAGGATGATATCGCCCGACTGCTGGTAGTTCACGCCGATGCCGGCGATAAAATAGAAGCTGCCATCGACGCCCGGATAGCGCTGGAACAGGTCTTCGGTATTCTTCAGCTTGTAGATCAGGGTGAAGACCTTGGAGGCATTGCCGCCGATATCCCATCCGATTGATGGACCTTGCCAGTAGACCTTGCGTGAACCGCCGGTCTTGCGGTTCAGCGTGCCGTTGCCATAGCGCAGGCCGACGCCGATGGCGCCGCTGACTTCCTCGCCGGTGATATAGGCGTTGGGCCGGCCGTGATCGGCGAAAACCTTTTCGATTGCCTTGGCCATTCCTTCGGTTGTGTCGCCAAAGAAGCCCTGGGCCTTGGCCGAAATTTCTTCGGCTGAATAGGTGTCGTCCGCCGCCCGGGCCGTTGTTACCGCCGTCATCGCGACGACGCAGAGAGCGAGCAGGAAGCGGGTTGCGCGGTGCAGAATCAAGGCGGGGGTCCAGTTCGGATGATGAGGGGATCACTATATCTGGTCGCGCATTGTGGCGGGAAGAAGGCGGTTGGAAAACCGGGACGTTCAAAGACGTTGCACTTGGAATGCCATTGCGACAATCTGCATGGTATTAACCATTGTTTCCTCACAAATTCAGGCCAGTGCGCGGCTGACGTGTGACGATGAAACCCAAAGGAAAAAGGAAATCGTATGACGGATAATAATAAAATTTTTAAAGGCACCAATGCTGACCCCTTTGATCATGGGGAGCTTACGGGTGTTCTCGTTCCCGGTGGTGGCGATATGGAAGTGCTGGGGCTTCGTTGGGACCCTATGGACAAGTCATATAAAAGGGATAAACCGACGACGGATGTCGCGCAGCAGATTTCGGGTATTCATGAAATCAAGCTGATCAAATCAGATGGGAAATCATTCGAATACACGATATTCATCCTCGGCGGATCGACGGGATGGGACACCAAGCTGACCTTCACCCTTGAATCCGGCGACACCCATGTGAAGCGGATCTACAAGAAGTCCCTCAACGTTCATTCAATCGATTTCAACAGTGACAAGCCAAATGTCGTCAAGGTCGCATGGGAATTGTGATCGGCTGATCTGAAAGGGTCGCGCCAAGAATATGGCGCCCGGTCAATGCTGGTCGGGTGCTCTTTTTTGTATCTTATCCCAGGTCCGCAATTCGCGGGGCGACGTCTTCCGCCAGCAGGCGCAGGCTTTCGTGGTCCCAGCCGGCATCGTCAGAATCCGCGGTGATGCTCAACAGGCTGCCGAAGCCGCCGGTGGTTTCGTACAGCGCGCGGATCTTGTCGGCACATTCGGCCGGATCGCCGACAATCCACAGGTTTTCCATCAGGTAATCGACATCCACGGCATCGTCCGGCATGGCGGGGTCCAGCTTGCTGGTGGCGATCTGCACGGTGCCGATGCGGCTGGCATGCTGATGTTCATCGTAGTTGCGGCCCATCGTGGCGCGGGCGCGTTCCCGTGCGATCTTCGGTGTCGGGCCGACGAAGATGTCGCGCGCGACCCGCCAGTCGCTGCGGTTCGCCGTGCGGCCGGCGCTTTTGGCGCCCTCGGCCACCATGTCCCAGTGACCCGGCAGATGGGTCGCGGATAAAATTGCACTCGACATCGGTGACCAGCCCCGGGCGCCGGCAATATGCAACGACCCGGATTTGGGTGTGCTGGCCGCCAGAGAGATTGGCGGGTGGGGCAATTGCAACGGTTTCATGTGCAACCCGCGGCCCGTGGCCTGATCCAGTTTGGGCGCGTCGATGCTGAAATGCTCGCCGTGATGGCTGAAGCCGTTCTCATCCGCCTGCCACAGCCCCAGAATCACTTCGAGTGCCTCTGCCGCCCGGCCGCGCGCGGTGGCGGGATCCAGCCCCATTAGCTGCATGTCGGTCGGGATGCCACCCAGCCCGATACCCCACTGGAACCGTCCATGCGCCAGGTGATCCAGCATCGCGACACGGTGCGCCAGGTAGACCGGTTCATGCATGCCCAGCAGCGTGACCCCGGTGCCGAATTTGATGTTTTCGGTCAGCGCCAGCGCCTTGGCGATCATCAGGTCCGGTGCCGGGGCGTTCTCCCATTTCTCGGTGAAGTGTTCGCCCAGCCATGCTTCGTCGAACCCCAGTTTGTCGGCCAGAACGAGCTGGTCGATATCGCGGTCGTAACATTCCGCGACGGGCCGGGTCGGCGGGTGCAGGGGCATCATGAACAGGCCGAGTTTCATGGCGGGTCCTTTTCGCGAAAATCTGTTCCGGGAAGCTTAACGGTCTGCCGGCCCTTAGGGGAAGTTCTTCGGATCGAACTCCATCTCCAGCGGCTCGCCCTTCACGAAGCGCTTGATGTTGTCGAGGAACAGCGTATCCCAGCGGGCGCGGCCACCGTCCCCGGCAAAGGAAGTATGCGGCGTGACCCGGATCTTCGGATGCGACCACAGCGGGTCATCCTGCTGCATCGGTTCCTGGCGAAAGACGTCCAGTACCGCCTGGGCCAGCCGCTCTTCGTCCAGCGCCTTGATCAGCGCGTCGTCGACGATCAACGCACCGCGTCCGATATTGACCAGGATTGAGCCCTTTTTGACATTTGCGAAGAAGCTGTCGTCCACGAAGTCCCGGGTTTCGGCATTCAGCGCGCAGGCCAGCACAATCACGTCGGCATCGGGCAGGAATTTTTCGAGATCCGCTGTGGTCCCGGCGCGGTCGATGAGTTCCGATGTTTGCGGCGAGCGCCGGACGACATCGATCGTGGCGTCGAAGGCCTTCACGCGTTTGGCGATTTCCTGTCCGATCGGGCCGTAGCCGATAATCAGCCAGTTGGTTCGCGATAATTCCCGGAACGGGATGAGGCTCCACTCCTTGCCCGCCTGAAGCTCGCGGGCCTTGTCGATCGGGTGGATCAGGCTCATCACATGCGCCATGACATATTCGGCAATCGCCACGCCTTGCGCGCTGCTGTTGCAGATGCGGGTGCCCTTGTCGGAAATCTCCCGGTAGACCGGGTCGTCCAGCCCGGCATTGAAGGTCTGCAACACGCCGACCGATTTGCAGTCGAGAATGGTCTTGAAGGCCGTGTCGCGCATGCCGTCGGGATTGATGTGGTTGGTCAGCCAGAAATAATCGACGTCGACATCGCCCGGGGACACCGATGCGCCGTCGACCTGGAAATTGCCATCCTTGCCAAAGGGCAGGACTTTGACGTCGAGGCCGAGCGCATCGAGCCGGTCGCTGATCTGCGCCAGCGATTTTTCATACATTGCGACTGTTACGGGCATTCTGGTGACCTTCCGAAAGACATGAGAGTGGGTTGTATACAGGGCAGGGGCTGGCGATGCCAAATACCCCGGCAGGCAGTGCCGTCCCTGTCTGTCAGTTCCCGACCGCGATTTCCGCCGGATCATAGGACAGCCCCGCCGCGCCATAGCCGCCATCGACATTCAGCACATGCCCGGTGATCCATTCGCATTCATCGGATGCCAGGAACAGCGCCGCGTTGGCAACCGAATCCACCGTGCCGTATTTCCCCGCCGGAATCCGGTCCAGATAGCCCTGCTTGCGCGTCGGCCCATGCACGCTGAGCCCTGTTTCGATGGG
>Ga0222651_1000062_pt1 | contig 79678 bp, 75 predicted proteins | sample AntAcemetagen369_FD_179855 | JGI IMG/M metagenome (GOLD analysis project Ga0222651, IMG submission 179855) | Saline water microbial communities from Ace Lake, Antarctica - #369 | ecosystem: Environmental > Aquatic > Non-marine Saline and Alkaline > Saline | place: Antarctica: Ace Lake...
AAAGTGCGCTGAAACAAGAAATAACGGGCGCGATAAGCATTGCCCCGGCATTGTTTGATGCTGCTCCGGACGTGCTCGCGCATGTAAAATCGAAATTCCGAAAAACAGCCTATTTATGGATGCGAACGAACTAGTCACTGGTGGGGCGGGACAGTTTAGGATTCGATCACTATCTTCTTCTGACTATTCGGTTTTTCTTCAGTTTCTTCCAGAAACAGCGCAAGCGGTCGTCAGCACTATTGTGCTTCTTCTGCTAGGTTATGAAAAGCTACTTGATATAAGGAAAAAACGGGCTGACCTTGCTGAAGAGGAAGCACCAGAGGCACTTATAGACGAGATGGATAAATGGGCCGAATCCTTAATGTCTGAAAAAATTGATCAGATCACGGACGAACTAATGGAGCAGTTCAAAGATGTTGATCGAGCAGATCTGCGTGCCAATGAACTGAAAGGCCATGTCAGGTTGAGCGTAAAGAAACTTGCGGGTCGCATTGATGTCGGATACCACTTTTCTGCTCGAATTGGAGAGGTGGAGGTGCCCTCGGAGGAAGATGCGGCGGATGAAGAATTAGTTGCTGAATACGAAAGGAAATCTGATCTAATTGAAAACGTTAAGTCGAATGCAAGTACCCTAGAATACCAATCGATGGACGGCGATCCTGTGCTTCCATTGTCTTGGCAACCTAGCTCGGAGGATCCGGATGAAAACGTATAACAAGCGCAAGCAAGCGACGCTATCGCGCGCATGTTGCGAGCGTTAGAAGCCATGGCTGACTTTCTTAACAATATCATCTGGTAACATCACACCTTTGTCTTCGCGCTCGTCTGTGTTTTTTTGTTTCGCGAACCTTTAGGGTATTTAATTAAGAGAACCAAAAAAATTAGCAAAGATGGATTCGAAGCCAATTCCGATTCTGAACCGAGGTCACAGAACGAAGAAAAACCTGATCAAGTTCAGAATTTACTAGATTCAATCGGTAACTCAATCGTTATCTCAGACAGAGAAGTAAGAATCAATACAGAATTGATTCAAAACGGATTAAACGCCGATGGAGACACAGCAAAGGTTTTGATTCAACATTTAGCCGGGACGCAAACCTTGCTTGAGCTTGAACAAGTGTATGCTTCTATTTTTGGAGGTCAAATATTTCTACTAAAAAAGCTAAACGAAGTAGCAGGTCAAGGCCTTCTAAAATCGAATGTGCTGAAAATCGTTTCGATAGAGATAGAAAACTTCAAAGAACAAGTTGGTGAGTGGACAGATGAGCAGTACTTGGGATTCCTCATCAAGAGGCATTTGATCGTTGAGAATAGTGAGCAAGTACACATTACGAACAATAGTGTAGAGTTTCTAACATGGATGGCTAGAAATGGACGACGAGAAAACCGTACCCGTTAGATTGGCTTCTAACATACAGTTCAAGCCACTTCTTTTGGTCGTTCGGACCGCAGTAAACTGCTGAGCTAGCACCACTTTTATGGACATCTCATTTCACAATGAAAGGATGCCTAGCATAGCAAGAACAAAAAAGCGTAAGCATGATCGTTACACGCTCTCCTTCAAAGAGTAGGCAGTTAGATTAGCCAGCCACCCTAACGTTATGGCCAAAGATGTTGCTGAGGTACTCAATATCCATCCAGCAATGTTGTACCGCTGGCGGATGGAGCATAATCGAGGTGAACGCAGGGCGAACCAAAGCATGAAGCCCCCCCGAAGACAAGTCACCAAAACGTCAACCCAACAAGCCTGATCCGTTCGCGCCACCCGAAGCCGAAATCACCAAAGTTAATAAGCGGATAAAGGAATTAGAGAAAACTCTCTCCAATCGCAATGAGGAGATTGATATCCTAAAAAAAGCGTGGCGGTTCTTCGAGAAAAACAACAAGTAGTCTTTGCGTTTATCGGGGAGAACCGGAGCCGATTTAAAGTGGCTCGTTTGTGCGAATTACTAGGTGTGTCCAGAAGTGGCTTTTACGCCTTGGTAAAGCGTTGAGACAAAAGGCTTGATTTGCAGCCGCAGAAGGATCAACCGGTTGATGCGGGAGATGGATATAAAGCCTAAGACTTTAGGGCTGTATGCATGGCGCCCGGGTCACCATGCGTTTACAGCACGGCGGGTAACCAACTCAAACAAGCCCCGAAAGCCAATCGCCCTGGAGAACAATGGGTCGGTGAATTTACTTATATAAAGCCTGGTTCAGGCTGGCTTTATCACGCCGCCATTATGGATCTATATACCCGGAAGATCATCGGCTGGTCATTTAGTCGAAAGCGAAATGCCGAACTCACTAAGAGTGCGCTACGAATGGCGCTTGATCGAGAAAGCTTCCAGACCGGCTTTTTGTTCCATAGTGATCAGTGTATTGAATATGCGGCGCATGATTATCGCTTACTGCTGGAGTCTGCTGGCCTTGTGAGAAGTATGAGTCGCAAAGGGAATCCGCTCGACAACGCAGCCATGCAATCCTTCTTTGGCACATTGAAAGCAAAGCTCATTCACCACCAGATCTACCAACATGATGTCGAGGCTGTCGCGGCCATCATCAGCTATATCGAGTTCTACAACCGGGATCGGCTGCACAGTGCACTCGGCTATCAATCACCGGAAAATTATGAAAAGCTGTGTGCATGAAACGATTAAAAACTGTCCACGAAAGCGGTGCTAGCTCACGCCGCTTAACTGGGCGTTAGGCGCCCATGTTTAAGCGCCCCATCAAATCTATTGCAGCCATTCAATCGCTCCTGTACGCACTGGCGCTAGTCGGACCGCTGATGGTGGGTTCGTTCGCGTATGCTACAAGTTGCCCTCCTGTGGCGCGTCAATTCGAAGATGCAGCCATTATCATCAAGGCAATGACTCGAAGAGTCGAGTTTGAACCAAGCGATATCGGTACTCCTAAGATCGCTAAATTTATCTTGCCCATTGCTGAGTCGGACTTCGCCACGCAGCCGGACCCACAAGCGGAGATGAACGTGACAGGATGTAACGGCTCGCGCTGCTTCTCCTGGACTGGAACGAGTGACCAGTTACCCGCTATCAAAACTGATACATGGTATGAAGTTGAACTAGAGGTTAGTAGAGTCTGGAGAGGGTTGGTAGACCAAACGGTGCTGGCATTTTTTGTGGGCGTACGATATCCCGAACCCGGCGAAGAATACATCATTGCATTTAACAACACAGAGAATGACCATCTTATCTTTTCGCCATCGTGTGGGGCTATGGTGACCGCCGATGAGTTGTCGAAGTATTCTGAAGTGTTGGGCGAGCCCCTTTATTCCTATGAATAGTTACTCTTTTGTCGAATACAATCGAGAGCAATCTATGCATCAAGTAGTGTCGCCTAACATACAGGTGAAGCCAGTCGTTGCTTCGCTCATTCGGACGAACAAGGCCTCAAAGTACCCAGCCACGATACCCGCTGTCGAGTTTGAATATGACCCAGTTAACAATCGTTGTTTTTGTCCTGCAGGTAATGAGATGTGGTTCCGCCACGAAGGCGTTGATGCCAACGGTAATGCCAGGGTGTTCTTTGAAGGTCGGCTAACTGATTACAGGCACTGCTCGAAGAAACATGACTGTATGCGCAATCCCGACTCGGCCAATGATCGAAAAGGTCACGGTCGGTAGGTGTCATTTATTACCAAAAATAATGGCAGTTATATTGCCTGGTACTGAATCTAGAAAAGTCTGCGCGGCCCGACTATCGCTATGGACAGATAGCGGCATAGTGGTAAATTGAAGACAACTGCCACAAGGAAGCGAAGGTTGGAAATGTCATTGTTCAAAAAACAATCAGCCCCGTCGTGGGTTTTTCTACAGCTACGTTGTCACAAATTCTGAAATCACCGAAAAAATAGAAAGTGAGATGAAAAGATGAAATGGAAAATTGCGACATTGATTCTTGCTCTCCCGCTTATGATTGCACTTAGCCCAGAATTAGCGGCAATAGGCGCCTTTATTCAGGTTATGGGGCTAGAAATGTTGCTGGTAGTATTTGAAGTTCAGCTGATTGCCATATTGACGTATGTGTATCGCGATCAGCTAAAACCAGCACTCATGTTTCTGCATGACGTCATCACCAAGCTAGACTCAAATTACTTTTTGCCTTCCTCTCAACTGCTTGCCCAGTGCCCGCCTCTCATACTTCACGCGATCCCGGGGTTAGTGAGTTTTTATTGGCTATTTTTGCTGCTGATCTAGAACGCGCAACAGGTGCTACATAACCTGCATAAGCGCGGCAATTGCCTGCTATATACATGATGATGGCGTGACATGCACATGATGGATTCAATTGGCGACCAGACCCAAACCAGTGAACGTTTTGAATATCGTGTTTGGGTCCCTGTCGAAACTCTAAACGGCCAAACCGTCACTATCCAGGCAGGCGAGCGTGACATCGCATTGTTCATGACCCGCGCTCTTCGTTGAACAGCACAGCATTTCAATCACTCCAATTGTATGGCCCAACTGGTTAGAATGGACGCCTAATCTTGGTCACCCTCGACCAGCGCCGACAAGAGAAAATCCACCGCAACCTGGATCTTCTTAAGACCATACTTCGGACGTTCATAGAGTAAGTAGATACCCGAATCGGCGTTTCTCGAAATCGCAATTTCTGCATCATCAATCACAATCTGAACCAACCTTCCGTCTGCTATCTGATTCGCAACGCCCCACTCTGCTAACAACGCGATACCTGTCCCTGACAATGCTTGATCTACCAATGCATCACCCTGATTACTGGCGAACGCCAGGCCAAGACGAAGCTCTTGCCAGCCGTCTGCAGCTTTGGCTTGCCAATAAAGCAAACCATCAGGGCGTCTGTAAAGCAGTGCTTTGTGTTGCTTCAATTCGTCCAGCGTACTGGGCCGGCCGTGCGTCTCGATGTAATGCGGCGATGCGACTAGTACAAATTGGTTATCAGTGAGTTTACGCGCCACCGACCGAGGTGGCGGCGATGCCGTTGCGCGAATGGCCAGATCAACTTCATTATTGGCTAAGTTGGAGACCTGGTCGGTGAACTCTATATCGAGGACGATCTCAGGATACGCCGCACTGAATTGAGTCAGCACGGGCGCCACACAAACACGACCATAGTCAGGCGATGCGGTTATCTTCAGCGTTCCAGACGGTCGTTCTGAATTAGCACTCACCAGCTCATCTGCATAATCTAACGCTGCTACCGCAGGCCGGATATGGTCAAGGTACAAGGTACCAAGCTCGGTCAGGCTGACGACCCGGGTTGTACGGTGCACAAGAGCTGCACCCAGTTTGATTTCCAGCTCCTGAATACGCCGTGACACCGTTGATGCCGGCAAACCCAATGACTTGGCCGCACGCGTAAAACTGCCCCGCTCCGCAACTTCAATGAAGCAGCTAATCGCTCGCAATCTATTCATATGAACCTCTCATAGGCACCTCTTCATAGGAGCGCCGCGGGTGACCCAGCAATGTAACGCAACTCAGGTCTATTATTGCTATTTTCGCAACACTGCTCAGCATTTTTACCCATTACGAATCCTAAATGGCAAATATATAATACTTTTAGCAATAATTGGTCGCTAGAGATATGGCCACGTGCAAACCGTATTAAACCGATGGAGCTAGATATGCCGAAACGCGACACAACAAAATTAGTCACTGGTGCGGGCTTGCTCATGCTACTGCTCACCCTGCCAGTTGCTACCGCGATGGCTGCGGTCCAGAGCGCACCTACACCAGCCGGCCTGCTACCATTTTTTGAGAGCTGGATTGCCTTGGCCATTGTCAGCGCGGCAGCCAGCGCTGCCTGGTTGCTCAATCACAAAGCCACCAAAATGCGCACATTTGGCACACTGGTTATCGCCCTGCTCTGCTTTGGCGTTGTTGCCTGGTTTGGCGTGATACTCGGCTCCGGTATTCTGGAAAACCCCAAACCAAACCAAACACCGATGGATGCCGCTAAACCCTTGCTGCTTTGGATGCAAGCTGGCACAGCTCTCATCGCCGGGCTCTGGCTATTGATTGTCGCGAATCAACAGCGGGCCAACACACAAAGCCTTAATCTAACCGGTGCAAACCACGCCACCCAGTACGGCACTGTGTCGCGGTTCCTCCACTGGATGACCGCCATCCTCTTTATACTGTTAATACCGATGGGTATATTTTCGTCTATGATCCCAGAGGACATCTGGTATCGAACGGAATACAACATCGTGCACAAATCAATTGGCTTCATCGTGCTGGGCCTGTTCACTATGAGGCTCATTTGGAATTTCAAATCCAAAAGGCCGCGCCTAGATTCCTCATTGAAACCCATTGAGCGCAAATTGGCACACGGCGCGCACATCGGGCTTTACCTGCTTTTGTTTTTGATCCCCCTATCGGGCTACATGATGACCAGCTTGCATGGTTACCCTTCCTACTTTTTCTTTATCGAAATACCCTCGGTACTAGCGGAAAGTGACGCATACAAAATCTGGGGCTTGTTTCATAAATACATCCTGCAGTACCTGATTTATATCATTTTGGGCGCACACATACTGGGTGTGTTAAAACATCACCTTATCGACAAGCACCATGACGCGATCAAACGAATGGTGTCCTAACTCGCAAGGGGTGATCCCATGTTGGCCATCACCCTCAAAATCACCGCCCCCATTTTTCTGATCGTGGGCGGCATGCATCTGGCATTAGGGATTCAGGCAGAAGTGTTGTTCGGCGCCAAGGTCAGCTTGGAAGTTTTGAGCGATCCTGTGGTCGATAGCCAGAGTCGATTTTATGCTGTCGCTTTTACGGTATATGGATTCTTGTTGTTTCTCTGCGCCACTAATCTTGAAAAATACCAAACGGCCCTGCGCACTCTGTTGTGGGTTTTCTTCGCGGCTGGCTGCGCACGTCTTGTTTCGATCGTAACCCCCGGCCTGCCTTCTGAATTTGTGCTGACCTTGCTGGCGAGCGAATTGCTGCTACCGCCCGCCTGCATACTTTGGTTAAATCGCACTTTGGCTCACACCAAGTTAGCTTTACTCTAAATCATGCTCAAACAATTCAAAAACTGGCAAGAAAACCGCAGCATCAAACAGATGGGCTTCACGCCTGCGGAATGGGAAGACGCTGTCGCTGACTGGCCGGTGATGCAACGCTACGAGGGTATTGAACGAGAAGCCCTGCGCGACACCACGTTTCGGTTCCTCGTGCGTAAAAGTTTTGTGCCCGGCCGCGGGTTTCAATTTACCGATGCCATGTGCATTAAGATTGCCACCATGGCCTGCGTACCCATTCTGCATCTTGGTCTCGATTGGTACGACCGCTGGTATAGCATGATTCTTTATGAGGGCGACTTTAATCCGGGTCGTCCTTACCGAAGTGCCGATGGTGTCGTGCATGATAAAGGGCCGGGCTTAAGCGGTGAGGCCTGGCATCGCGGCCCAGTCATATTGTCCTGGGATGCGGTTGTTAAAACGGGCCCCCATGCCCGTCACGGTAAAGCCAGTAATGTGGTGATTCATGAACTGGCGCACAAGCTGGATATGTTGCGGGGTGCTGCTGGGGGTGCACCACCCTTGCATCCGGACATGCGACCCGGCGAATGGCACGAGATCTTCACAACAGCGTGGCAGAAACTCGAAAAAGATTGGCGCCATCACAAAGACTTACCGCTGGATGAATATGCACTGACGAACCCCGCAGAGTTCTTTGCGGTGTGCAGCGAAACATTTTTTGAAGCGCCGGATCATATGCAGGCCACGATGCCAGAGGTGTATCGTTTACTATGCCAGTTCTATCGCCAGCAGCCCGCTAAGCGCTAATGATCAGCTGTGCCTCTCGCAAGAGGTAAGTGGTAATCTACGAGTAAGTGGACGTTCTCTTGCTCGATATGAAAACGACACAACAAGACTTAGTCGCACAACATCATCCAAAAGCCATCAAAGCGCGTTTGAATCACCCGTTCGGGCTGATCAACCGCTATACTCTCCACTTAAACCATGCACATCCACTATGCATATCCACTATGCCTCCTCTGCGATTTTCGCTGTTCCTGCATACAAATAAAGAAAAGCCTCGTGAACAAAGCCACCCTGAAAGAACTGCTCATTCTGGCCTACCCTATGGTGATCTCCCAGGGTGCGTTCGCGTTTATGATCTTTACCGATCGGTATTTTATGAGTCTCGTTAGCCCCATGCACATGGGGGCATCGTTAGGCGGCGGTGTAGCGTCATTTTTTTGCATGTCGCTATTTATCGGTATTCTGTCTTATAGCAATGCGCTGGTGGCGCAGTACTTTGGCAAGGAGGAACTCGGCAAGTGCTCCAAGGTACTCACCCAGGGTCTCATCCTGACGTCGCTGTTTATCCCCTTACTGCTGGTGCTAGGCTATTCCATTAGCGACCTGTTCAATTTTATGGGTCACGTGCCAGAACAGGCTGTGCTCGAGGAGAAATACTTTCTGATTTTGATCTGGGGCGCTGGGATCGCTCTCGCCAAGACGTGTTTCAGTTCGTACTTTGCAGGTGTAGGCCGAACCAAAGTCGTGATGATTGCCGACACCGTCGGTGTCGCGGTCAATATTCCGTTGTCCTATGCACTCATCTTCGGTTTAGGCAACATACCGGCAATGGGCATCGCCGGTGCAGCGTACGGCACCATTATCAGCACATTACTCAGCCTAGGTATTTTTGCTTACTACTACCTAGAAACGCAGAACCGCATCGAATTTGCCGTGACGGAATCGTTCCGTTTTGACATTGGCATTCAACGCCGCTTTGTTCGGCTCGGCTTCCCCTCCGGGGTCGAGATGTTTCTGAACGTGGCCGCCTTTAATCTATTCCTGTTGATGTTTCAGTCCTACGGCATCGCCGAGGCAGCATCGTCAGCAATTGTTTTTAACTGGGATATTCTGTCTTTCGTACCCATGATCGGCCTGAATGTGGCGATCATCAGTTTAATTGGCCGCTATATCGGGGCAGGTAATACCGAACGCATGCATGAGGTCATTCGGGTTGGCTTTACCCTGGGTATAGGTTTTTCCAGCGTGTTGGCCATTGTATTCTTCGTGTTTCGAGACCCGCTGGTCATGATTTTTCTCACTCAAGGTACCGAGACAGAGATCGTTGAGCTTGCCACGTTCATGATGATTGGCCTTTCGACATACGTGATGGCCGATGCGACGATACTCGTTGCCGGTGGTGTGTTGCGTGGCGCCGGCGATACTCGCTGGCTCATGTGGGCCAGTATTCTCATTCATTGGCTGATGCTGCTGGTGCAATATTTCGTCATCAAAGTCTGGGAACTTGGCCCCAAAGTAGCGTGGGTTGTGTTTGTGGTGATGATACTGGCGACCGCTGGCATGTATCTCATTCGATTATGGACGCCCCATTGGCGCACACCCGAAGCGTTCGCGCGGGTGATGGCCGAACACTAAAACTCGACTAAACCGTACCTGGAGCACCATAATGCTCTTGGCTGTACCCTTACCTATAGCTTTTACCAGTAGCGCTGCAATCGCCTTATGCCGGCTAGATAGGTGAGCCATACGATTCCGTGCGCGTATACTAGCTTTATTCAAGGTAACCGCTCAGGCAAAAGGTCGATATGATGCGTCATCTGCTTTTCAAGCTCGTCATACTATTTTTCTCAGGATCTGCAATGGCCATAGAAGAACCCAAATACAGTGTCATCGAAACATCCGGTACGTTTGAACTACGCGCCTACGATTCGATGATCGTTGCAGAGACAGTAGTGTCTGGAACGATGGACAAGGCCTCCAGCGCTGGCTTCAGAGCGATTGCGGACTATATTTTCGGCAACAATACAGCTCGCAGCGGCGGCAGCGAAAAGATTAGCATGACGGCGCCGGTGGCCATGGAGCCTGAAACAAAGGCTGAATCGGAAAAGATCAGTATGACCGCGCCGGTGGCCATGGTGGAAAGTAATGGACAGTGGCGGGTACATTTCGTCATGCCATCGAAGCACACATTGGACACGTTGCCGAGACCCAATAATCCAGCCGTGACGCTACGTGAGGTACCTGGACATCAGGTTGCGGTCGTGCGTTTTTCGGGTTTTGCTGGCGAAGAGAAAACTGCTATAAAAACCGCCGAATTGTTGGCCTGGTTAGAGACACAGCAAATCACTCCAACCGGTAAGCCAGAGCTGGCAAGATACAACCCACCCTGGACACTGCCATTTCTGCGTCGCAATGAAGTGATGGTGACGTATTAGCTCGCCTCTTTACCCTCATCTTTACCATCATCCAATAAATCGAACACGCCCTCTTCTCGCAGGACGCGCATTCCCAACCTTTGGCTAGACACACCGGGCCGCAACAAATAATCAAAACGCAACCGACCTTCACTCTCATCAGCTTCAAAATAACGGCAATCGATTTGACTGGTGTCCGATAACTGTTCGCTTAACTCGATCAGATGAGATGAAAACATAAATAAACAATCCATCTTGGTCGCAAATCGCTCAAGAATCGCCAGCGAGGCATCGAGCGCGTCTTTCACATTCGTGCCTTTAAATGGTTCATCCATCACCGCAATAACGCGATAGCCATCTGCAATCGACTGGGCAACTGCTTTTATCCGCAGCGCCTCGGCGCGAAAATAGCTGATGCCGCCACGCAGATCGTCGTTGAGAGACAATGAACTGTACAGTCGTTCTGCTGGCACAAACACGAACCGGCCTGCGGGCACACCCATACCGAGATGCGCCATATACAACGCCGTCGCTATGGCGCGCAGATAAGTGGTTTTACCGGCCATATTAGGGCCAGTTAAAAACAGCACACGTTGGTTTTGGTCCAGTTGCGCAGGATTGGCAATGGAGTTCTCGACAAAGGGATGAACTAACCCTTCGGCCTGAACCCTAAGTGGACCCTGTTCCACATCTGGCAGCACGAAACCAAACTTCTCTGTGGCATCGGCCATAGAGACGAGCGCATCGATCTCATAAATTAGCTGCAACAGACGAGCAATGGTTTGTCCTTCGTAGAGGCGAAAGACTTGGTCAAGACGAAGCAGCGTCCAGGCCCAACCACTCTCCTCTTGCTCAGGAATCTGCATAATTTTGCGACGTGCTAGCAGCTCATGAATTTCAGCAACAAACGATTTTAAATCACCTGCTACCGCCGATAGTTCCGGTTGATTCACAAACTCCCGCAAGGTGCGAACCAGCATGCGCGTAAACTGCACGCCCCGGATAATACTGTTGAAGTGACTTGAGTGGTTCGCCCAGAGTGAAAATACACCGAACCCGAACTCCAGCAAGTTACCTTGCGGCACGATCGGCAAAACCTCACGCATATAAAGCTCTGAACGACTGCAGACGTATGTTGACGACAACCGATCGAACAAGGGCCGATGCCCATGGATGAAAGACACCGCTGCCTGGGTCGATTTAATGCGCTCGGCGCTCGAAAAAGGCTGTTCCATACGCGCTCGCAATACCCTTTCGCCACCGGCTGTCCGCGTCAGGTTACAAAAATCGAACAGACTCATCTGCGCCGTTTCCGGGCGAAAGATTTCAAGATCTTTTAAGGTATGCGCGTCCAGCACCAAAGTATCAGACACTGATCGAGCAGGAGACTCAGCGGTCATAAATAGAACTCATTCTAGATAGGTTGAGCGTAACCTTTTCTCGCCACCTTCGCATGCCGCCTCGCATCCACGTACAATGGCCTCTCACTTATTCTTGAGCCACACTATGACCGAGTCGCCTGTCAGCAACACGATCCATGAAACGGAAGATGGGTTTTACCTGGACGTGTATGACCATCGAGAAGAGACGATGGCCTTAATGGCGGACAACGAGATCGCCGGCAGTGGTTCAACCTGGATGGCCCTGATCAAGGCCGCAATGGAACTAGAGTCGCCGGAAACGAGCGACCTCATCGATTTTGAAGCAGAGCCTGAGGTTGTATTGATCGTCTGCACCCGGCGGGCGCCACTCGAGGTGATCAGCCACTATGTGTCAATCTTGATGACTGACGAAGTCTTTATGACTCGCTGTATTCGCAAGGGTCAAGATGGCGGTTATATGAAGTAACATTCGCTTGTTTGCGATATTGGTAGGGAGAAATCGCTGCCCATTTGACAAAGGCGCGGCGAAAGTTCGTCACTTCCGAGTAACCCAGTAAATCCGATATTTCTTGCACCGACAAGGTGGTGGTCTGGAGGTATTCCATCGCAAGCTGCTTCTTCACATCGTCCAGAATTTTCTGGTAGCTGGTACCCAATGTCTTTAACCTGCGGCGTAACGTCCGCGTGCCAATGGAGAGTCGATAGGCGATTGCCTCAAGACGCGGAAACTCGCCAGGTGTGCTGAGCAGCATGTGACAAATACGGGAAACGAGATCAGCCTCAATCTCCATTTGGGCAAGCAATTGTTGGCAAGCATTTTCACAACTCTCCGCTGTACTAGAGTCTGCGCCCGCAAGTGGCGCTGTCAGCAAGCTAGCATCCAGTCGATATTCGCAATAGGGCTCGTTAAATCGTACCTCGCACTGAAAGGCATTCTCATACTCTGACTGCGGTGCTATCGGTGCATAGTTCAAGGAGATCTGCTGTGGCTGAAAGGGCTTGCCGAGCAAGATTTCAATGAGCGGCGCAATACCCAAAAATAAGTCTTCGACGACGAACCGGTTGATATCGACACCGGATAGCAAGTGATCGAGTCGGAGTACCCCATGGTCACCCTCCTCTACAAAACTGAGCTCGAACATTGCGCCCGCCATTTTGTGATACTTCACCGCAATCTGCACCGCTTTCTCAAGTGTCGCACTGCTCATCATCGCGTAACCCAGCAAACCGAAGTCCGAAATCGACACGGTCCCTGGTCTGCGCAACCAAAAAGCGGGGTCATCCACGAGTTTCATCACATTTTCGATCTGCTGAATTCGCTGTCGATAACTGATCCGCTGTTCACTATCTGTGAAGTCTGCAGGCGAAAGGCTGGTATCGGCTAAAACAGACTCCACGGAATAGCCGGCCTGCTGCATAACATGGGTCAGGCTGGCAACCATACCGATCGGAATGACGCGTTTGTCTAGACTATAGCTGTGGATCATAAATGTGGGTTAGACCTTGAGGCTTTATCATAAACTGGGTAGCTAAAGTAGCAAGTGTCCTGATTTGATCTTAATTGTCAAATCGTCTGACGTATTTAGGCCTGAGTCTGGTCCGGCAACACTCGGCGAACCCCATAGCAACCCTGTCGCCTGACCTGATCAATGACGGCCGACACAAACGCGATGGGCATCCCAATAGAACTGGCGATTAGATTAATCCGCAGCCTGTCTTCGTATTGAATTTCGCAAAAAGAATGGGTCATGAGAAAAGCGGCTTCGATGATTTGCTGCTTGCCACGTACATTCAGATAGCGATTTTGCGGCTTAAGTTCGCCAAAGAGATCCGTGTGTCCCAACCTGATGCTATTCACGTCATCCCGTAAATCTGAGGCTCGAAGTTCAAGGCCAGTAACCTTTTTAAAGATGTCGCAGGCCAGCTCCTCTTGGTCCTGCATGCTATAACCCACCAGCAAATAGGCCAGCACTCGCTGAACCGAGTGCAACTGCGACGGCACCCGCGTGCCATTGGCATCCGGTGCCTGAAACGCATTTTCGCAATAATCACAACTGTGATAATCCGCATTATTTTCGAGCGGCAGTACACGTATCCCAAACAGGCAAAAATAGTTGATTTCCCGGACATGGCTAAAGGGTTTCGCCCGCAGACAGACAGGGCAATCCTGGTCACCCAACGCTATCGACTCGCGTTTAATTTTTTCTCCAAACAAAAATATCACTGACTACCTGCCTCCTATCACTACTTCCTTATTAGACTAGCGCTTGCTAGTTGAACTGCAACTGAATACCACCCATTTCCAGCGCATTATTTTGCCAGTTGAGCCCGAGAGATTCAGCCGTTTGTTTCACCGCAGCGATATCACAATCGGCAAAACTTAATCCCGACACCCCATCGCCGCGGCCATCGTTAGCTTGCGTAAAAGCAACCCAACTGCCCTCCATAGCCAGACGCCGATCAGCCAACGGTGTTTTCAATACCTCGCTCCAGCGCGCCGCCATCGCGTCCGGATCTGCTGCTTGCAAGACAACACCGTCAATGTAACCCACGTTTTTTGCTTTGCGACCTTCCCAATTAGGCCCCGCCCATTTCCAGGACTCTGGCGGTGTCATCTGGTCGATCGAGACAATTGCGCCACTAATATCCCGGGGATGGATGTGAAAACCTTTGACCTCGGGCATATCCACTTCCCAGACCTTACGGACCTTTAGTGCATTAATATGTTCATGGTAAGGCGCCAACTCATCTACCTGCAGAATCACCATATAGCCGCCGTCGCCACCTCGCCGTTCAAGCAGCCGGCCTGCTGCGGTGCCAGGTTGCGTCGGCACGACAATCTCTAAAAATGTGTCGCCAATCGCCATCACTGAGTTTTCGAGGCCAAATTCTGCAACACCCTTGTCCGCAAAATCTTCATCTAAACCCAGCAACTGAAAAAACTGGGCTCTAGAAGACTCAAGTTGCCCTGCAACTAGTGCAATTTGTCGTACTCGCATGAGGTTAATCCAACTTTTAAAATGGTTTGCGATACTATGTGGCGACCTCACTCGGAGTTCAACATGAAATTATTGATGACCTGCCTGCTGTCACTAATGGTATTGCCAGCAAGCGCAGCAGAAACAGATGCTACCGAAGAAAAAATTAAGGCTGCCTTGAGCGACGAACGCCGCACAGAGGCAGAAACCGCAAGGGATGAGAATCGAAAGCCGCTCGAAACCTTACGGTTTTTCGGTCTGAAAGACGATATGAAGGTGTTGGAATTGCTACCCGGTGGCGGTTGGTATACGAATATTCTCGGCCCAGTATTAGAAGAGCAAGGTAAGTTATACATCTCTATTGGTGCCGAGCGCGCGGACAGTGCCCTAAAAGGCGAGCCTGGCTTCGGTAGTCTGGAAATAATTCCCTTCGATCGCGCAAATTTCAGCCGCGGCGAAGGTGACACTCGCACCACAGTGCCAGAATTCAGCTTTGGCGTACGCAAGCTCGATATGGTCCTGACTTTCCGCAATCAGCACAACTTCAGTGCAGTCGGTCGCGACAATATGAACAATGCTGTCTTTGCAGTCCTAAAGTCAGGCGGCGTTTACGGCATCGTGGACCATACACGGCGCCACATGTCCGCTGACTATGCAGAGTCCAATCGAAGAATGGACCCCGTCGATATCATCAAAGAAGTTCAAGCCGCTGGCTTTAAATTTGTCGACTACTCCAACCTTCACTACCGTCCAGATGATGAGCTGCTGTGGGAAGTTGGGCGTAAAACTGTCACGGGTAATACGGACCGATTCACTCTGATGTTTGAGAAGCCTTAAGCACCTGACAGTGGGTGGATTAATCTATACAATCCGCCCTTTTTAATCACGGGTGCCCCATGCAAAAGACTTCTCTCAACAAGTCAAAAATCAAAATCTTGTTGCTAGAAGGTGTGCACCAATCTGCTGTTGACGTGTTTGAAGCCAACGGCTATCAGAATATCGAACAACACAAGGGTGCCATCCCAGAAGCAGATTTGTTGGACATCATTCCTGGTGTCCACATTCTGGGTATCCGGTCTCGTACCCAGGTCAACCCAGCCGTATTCGAGAAAGCTCAGCGCTTAATCGCCCTTGGCTGCTTTTGTATTGGCACAAACCAGGTTGACCTTGATGCCGCCATGATTAATGGTACAACGGTGTTCAATGCGCCTTTTTCTAATACTCGCTCGGTTGCAGAGCTAGTCATTGCCGAGGCGATATTGCTGCTCCGTGGTATCCCCGAGAAAAACGCCAAAGCGCATAAAGGTGAGTGGCTAAAGAGCGCTAAAGATTCTTACGAAATTCGCGGCAAAACCCTTGGCATCGTCGGTTACGGCAGTATTGGCTCCCAGATCAGCGTACTGGCTGAGTCTTTAGGCATGCGCGTCATCTTCCAGGATGCAATTACAAAATTACCGATGGGCAATGCCCAACAGTGTAAAACACTAAATGAATTACTGGCTCAAAGCGACATCGTCACGCTGCATGTTCCACAAGACGACACGACTAAAAGTATGATGGGTCGCGAGCAGTTTCTAACAATGAAACCCGGCGCCGTATTTATCAATGCTTCGCGCGGAACCGTGGTCGATATTGATGCCCTGGCTGACGCCTTGGAAAACCGCCAGCTGACCGGCGCCGCAATCGACGTTTTTCCGTCTGAACCCAAATCTGTGGAAGAAGAATTCCTCTCACCTTTGCGAAAATTCGATAACTGTATCCTGACGCCTCATGTCGGCGGCAGCACCATGGAAGCTCAAGAGAAGATTGGTGAAGAAGTCGCGCAAAAATTGGTGAAGTTTTCTGACAACGGATCAACACTGTCGAGCGTCAATTTTCCTGAAGTATCTTTGCCGGCGCACGCAAACAGCCATCGACTGCTGCATATTCACAGGAACACCCCTGGTGTTTTGTACCAAATCAACCAGTTCTTTTCTGATAACGGTATCAACATCCGCGCTCAGTATCTGCAGACCAACAATAACGTCGGGTACGTAGTCACGGACATCGATCAAGAATATGGGCAGATGGCATTGAATCATTTGAGCGACATAGATGGCACGATCAAGAGCCGAATCCTCTTCTAAATACATCCCTATGTGGACTGGCACGAACCGGCCTAGCTGCTATTCGGTGCGTAAGAGCTCCCATTATCCTTACAATAGATGACGACAGGACCACCCACCGCTTTGTAGAAAAGTCGTTGGGGGGACAGTTTTGAAGTACATTACGCTATGGATTCCTTCGCAGCTCAGGTTTTGAAGACCTGCAAAAATATGGCGCTGAATTGCGTATTAAGCCTTGAGGCTGACAACGAAACCCTGTGGTACAGCGACAGCAATGATCAAGGATATTGTTCCCGCTGTATTGACCCCTGTAAACGACAAGATCGAAGCCACGAACAGCAACAGCGCCCTCAAACGTCAGGGCGCGGATATGATGACCACATTCGATAAGGCGTGCGGAATAGAAGACCAAAGTATGCGGGTATTCGACAGTATTAAGGACACGCTTCAGGATCTAGGTGATCTAGGTGATCTAGTTACCCGGGTTCAAGAAACCGCTCCACCTGAGATCAATGATCCAACGGATGAGGTGCATTCGGTCGAACTGTTCTAGGCTCTACCGCTGGGCTTCAGACGATCTAATTCTTCAATCAGTTCTTCTGGACAACAGCGGGATCTGAAATCCACGTCCGTAAATTGAAAACTAACGGTCTTATCCTGCGCCACAATATAGGTAGCAGGTATCGGTAGGCTCCAGCCGCCCGACTCCGATTCAGAATTCAAATCTATATCCCAACCGGCAAGCAGATCTCTTTCATCTGAGGATAATTCGTACACAATATTGAATGACCGGGCGATCTGATTTTGTTTATCGAAGACGAACTGAACTCGATCATAATCACCATCGACAGGATCAACTTGTTGGGGACAAATCGCCAGATAATGGCAGCCTTTTGCATCCAGTTCTGCACGAATCAAGTCCAACGCTTGCAGCTCTGTCTTGCAGAACATACACCAGAAACCACGAAAAAAGTTCAATACCACGGGACCCGATTCCAACAGTTGGTAAAGGCTTTGTGGATTATTAGTACCGTCAATAAAATGAAAATTGGGAACGGTCTCACCGATCTGCAAGGCTTTTTGCAGCATACCGCTGCGCCGCAGACGAGCGGTTGCGCGAGTCAACACCGCTAATTGCGGTGTCGGCAATTGATCGCAGCTCGCAACCCTGAGCGCCGCGAGCTTGTCTAAAAATGACTGTTTAGTCATAACATCCCAATATGCAGTGGCTTCGACTTCTAAATCAGATGGCAATATATTATATTCACCCAGCTTTGATAAGAAGCTTTTATTTTATGAGCTTTATGCGTTTTGCGAATAGATCCTCTTGTTCTGCTCACATTTGTGGATAGCTCTTGCGGATAGTCCAAATGGAGTACTCTTGTGGATAGACTCACTGCCATGAACATGTTCATTCGAGTGGTCGAGACTGGCAGTTTTTCTGCCGTTGCCAAAGAAATGAACAGCACCCAGCCCACCATCAGCAAGAACATCGCTGAACTAGAGTCCTGGCTTGGGGCCAAATTGTTGAACCGCAGCACCAGAAGTTTGCGCCTTACAGAGACCGGCACTGACTACTATGAACGCTGCGTTGCCATTCTGCAGGACGTTGAAGAAGCCGAACAGGTCGTCGGTCAATTACAAACTCAGCCCAAAGGGTTGATTCGGGTTAGCACAGTTGTCGCTTTTGGCCGGCTACACGTCGTACCACGACTAGATAAATTTTTATTACAATATCCCGAGATCAAGATCGATATCAGGCTCAATGACCGCGTCATTGACCTGGTAGAAGAAGGTATCGACGTGGCTTTCCGGATGGGAGAACTGGCTGACTCAAGCCTGATTGCAAAGAAACTCTGCAATAGCCCGATCGTGACAGTCGCATCGCCCCAGTACCTAAAAAAATTTGGCGTCCCTGCTCACCCGCGAGATCTCAGAGATCACAACTATCTGGCTTACTCTGATCGTGGGCGGACAGCAGAAACCCAGTTTCAAGAAAATGGCGAACCGTTCTTCGTCCGAACGGATGGTAATTTCCGAACCAATAACACTGAAGCAATGCGCACTGCCCTGCAATCAGGCCTTGGCATTACACGGGCGCCAAGGTGGTTGGTCGGGGATGCTATTTCATCTGGTGAGTTGATCACGGTACTGGATACTTTTCAGGCAGAACCACTTGATATCTATGCGGTTTATCCGCCCGGCAGGCATCTACCATCAAAGGTAAGAACCTTCATTGATCATTTTGCCCTTGAGTTCAAAAGCTGCGTCAGTATCGGCGGCTGTTAGTCGATCAATCGGCTGATGAACATCTGCATATTATCGTCAACCAACATCGGCTCCACTTCTACTGAATGGGCAACAATAGTCACGGCCAAAACCCAAATCGTGACCAAAATGACAGAGACGCAGTTAAACAGACGTGGTTGCGTTGATTCGCTTGCACAAACACACATAACAATTTTCCTTAAAGTTGCAGCGAATTATATATGCGATATCTAAAATAACAACGCACTCTAATTGAATAGATTAGATTCAGATATGGAATATATGGGTGGGTTTTCGAATAAAATCTGGCGTTGAGGCCTCATTCATACTAGATATATTACTAATAGGCAGACTTTCACCAGGCCTGATCGATAAGCGACCTTGTCGTGGTCATTCATGGGCGTTAAGTGCGGCGAGATTATTCAGATCCAGAAACTCGGGAATATCCGTCGCCGTCATGGGTAGTCATCACTTAGAACTTATAGATCAACGTCAAAGCCGTCTCAGTGTCAGTCTTATCTATGCCAGCAGGCACCTCGGACGTGTTCTTAATGTATAAGGCAACCTTGAGCGCGATGTTATCCAGCACGGCTGCGCTCAAAGAAGTTTCTGAACGACTGATAGTCGAAAAGTCGCCTATCTGCGTGCTGAGTCCTTGCTTAAACGTTGCGCTATCGCTGACTTGCCAAACGTAATCGGCGGCAAGACGAAGAATCACTTCGTCTTCACTACTGCCTGTAGGTAATTCAGACTGGCGATAACCCATACCGGCTGAGCCTTTAAGCTTATGAATATCACTACTCAAAAACTCCCGTGAGTAACCTACCGTAAAGTCAACCTGATAATCGAAACCGCTGAACCTGTCGTCCTCATAGGCGGCCCGACCAAAAATCGCCGAGATATCGCTCAATTTGCGATCTAATTGGAAGACCCCATAGGATCTTTGGGCAGTTCTAGTGCCGTCCTTGCTGTTGTTGAGCAGGTCCAATTTGTAGGTATTTACATATAACTTACCGTCGCGCACTGCCTCACCGCGAAACTTGAGGTTGGTTTCATCGGTGTTGCCTGTCGAATAAAAAGCACCTACTTCAACTTCGCTTGACCAGATGCTGTCTTCCGATGCTGCAGAGGCTGGCCGGGTGACGACTAACAGCGCAACTAAGACAATAGCGCCTGTAACGAGTCGATTCATGATTTGATCCAGAAAAATTTCGGCGCGAGTATACCAAGCTCATTGTGCATTGCACCTAAACCAAACAAAAAAATACAAATATGGGTTCTTATAGCACCTGACTTGCCTTAACCTAGGTATTAGAGGGGGAACATCAATGCAGCGAATGACACTCGTGCGGGGGCTGCTGATAAGCAGTTTGTTACTGACAACACCAATAATTGCAGACAACAATTTAGACAACAAGCCAGACGTCATACAGATCATTGATGATATGGAAGCGCTATATCGCGGCGACAGCAGCAAGGCTGCCATCACGATGATCGTTGAGACGCCCCAATATCAGCGAGAAATGAAAATGACGTCAAGCGCCATTGGTGATGAACAGTCATTTATTCGGGTGCTCTCGCCTAAAAAAGACCGCGGCATCGCCACCCTCAAGCTAGACGACGAGATGTGGAACTACTTTCCCAAGATCAATAAGGTCATCAAAGTACCGCCATCCATGATGATGGGCTCCTGGATGGGCAGCGACTTCACCAACGATGACCTGGTTAAGCAAACCATGTTGACCGAAGACTACGACCTTACGCTAAACGAAACCGAGACCGAATACACCGTTACCCTGGTGCCAAAGGAACTCACCGTGACGGTCTGGGGCAAAATAGAATACGTCGTCAATCGTGCTGCCATGGTGCCGCTAGAGCAGAATTTTTATGACGACCGCGGTGATCTGATCCGAACCCTGACCTTTTCTGAACTCAAACAGTTTGGCAATGTTCGACTGCCGAGCCGACTTGAAATGACGCCTCTGAACAAAGCTGGTCACAAGACCACCGTCATCTATGACGAACTCATATTCGAACCGGATGATGTAGATCCTGCTGTTTTTACCTTACGTAATTTGAAGTCGCGGTTTTAGATGGGCAGACACGCGTGAACCTACTGGTCAAACTTGCCTTCAGAAATATTTTTCGTCAGCGTCGACGAAGTTTGTTAACCGCTCTCAGCATCGGTGGTGGCTATCTTCTGTGTACCTTGTCGTTCTCACTGATCGAGGGCAGCTACAACAATCTCGTCAACTTGTTCACACTTACTAAAACCGGCCATGTCCAGATTCACAAGGATGACTATCTAGATCGCCCCAAACTACATAAAGCAATTGATGACTATGCTGATATTGGTAAACAGCTAAACAATATGCAACAGGTAAAAAGCTTCACTTACCGAATTTTTGCCCCTGCACTGGCCTACTCCGACGAAGGCAATCATCCAGCTCAAGTGATTGGAATAGATCTGACACGAGAACGAGCCACTACCTTGATAGCGGACAAGGTAGCGTCAGGTCAGTATATCAACAATAAAGCGGACAGCGATGGCTACTTTCAGGCGATGATCGGCATTGGCGTTGCGGAATCTCTGGAGGTCGGCCTAGGTGATGATTTGATCTTGATTTCTCAAGGTGCGGACGGCTCCATCGCCAACGATATCTTCAGGGTCGGGGCAATCATTGGTAGTCGTGATAGTGGTGATGGCGCCAACGTGTATTTACCTCTCAATGCAGCTCAGACATTTCTTGCATTAGAAGGACGCGTGCATGAAATTGTTTTAACGCTCGACAACTACGATGAAGCAGAGGCTTTCGCAGCAACATTGCGATCCACGATTTCAAACTTAACTTTCTCAAACTTAACTATCTCGCCCTGGCAGGAAGTCGAAGTAGACTTTTATAAGTCGATGGAATCAGACAAGCGAGGCAATGCTGTGGCGTTAGTAATCATCCTATTTATTGTCTTTATCGGTGTACTCAATACGGTACTCATGTCAGTACTAGAGCGAACCCGCGAGTTTGGCGTATTAAAAGCCATCGGCAGTCGGCCGATCATTATATTGAGCCTGGTCACGATAGAAACTACCCTGTTGGCAACACTCAGTGTTGTGGCTGCCTTATTTCTCACTGTGCCGATCATTTACTGGCTAACGCACGCGGGTTTCGAATTGTCAGAGCCCATCGATGTCGGTGGCATTATGTTTAGCGCCTACCGCGGAGAAATGTCATGGTACGTCTTTGGTGTACCTGTTTTACTGCTGATCTTTTTCGCCTTCATTATTAGTATTCCGCCGGGAATTCGTGCCGCTCGTATTTTGCCGAGTCAAGCGATGAGTAGCTTTTGATATGCTGACGCTCAAACTCGCTATTCGAAATCTGTTACGCAATACTCGGCGCACGGTGCTAACAATGGCGCTCATTGGCTCCAGTTTGACCGCGCTTATCCTGGTGGATGCATTAATGCTCGGCATGCTAGATATCCTGGTAAATTCAATTACAAAAAACCTCGTTGGAGAGGCGCAAATCCATCGTGTTGGATTTCGAGACAATCTCGATGTGGATTTGTACCTGTCCGAGACGGAAAAAATTATCGAGACACTCGACCAGGATCCTACTATCGCTGCTTACAGTGAAAGGGTGCTCGCTGGCGGTATATTGTCGTCCAGCTATAACGTTGCTACCGGCCTCATGTACGGCATAAACGCGGTCAGTGAGGGGCAAGTCACTCAATTACCCGACGCAATTATAGAGGGGCAGTACCTGACGGGTAAATCTGGCGAAATACTCATCGGTCACGAACTTGCTGATCTGCTTGAAGTTAGCCTGGGCGATCGGCTCGTCATTACCTTAAGTGAAGCTGACACCAGCGAACTGGCCCAGGCACTATTCCGGGTGTCAGGCATTTTTAAATTTGGCATCAAGGGTGTCGACAAGGGCGTTGTGTTTACCAATCTGGATCAAGCACGAGGCGTGATTGGCTTAACCAATGAGCAGAGTCACGAGTTTGCCTTACGATTCACAGACCGCGCGCTGGCAACGCAGCCTGGCACTGCAGTCTATCAAAACCTCAATACATCAGAACTGGAAACGCTTAACTGGCTGCAGCTGAACAGACCCATTGCTTCGATCATTGAAATGTCTAAGTTCGCCTCTCTGATCATCGGCTCCATTCTGTTTATTCTGGCCGGCCTTGGTGTCATCAACTCAATGTTTATGTCCATTTATGAACGAATCTACGAATTTGGCGTAATCAAAGCACTCGGCACCCGGCCTGCACGGCTAGCGGGTTTGATCATGACCGAGGCGCTGCTCATCGCGTTGATCAGCTGTGTTGCAGGGCTAATACTAGGTTACTTACTGGGCAGCTATGCTGCAGAGTATGGGGTACCTATGGGCGATTATCAGGTCTCAGGTATCGCAATTGACAGTCGTGTCCTGACCCGATTAGAGCCCTATCAATTTATCCAATTTCCAATTTATGTCACCTTTCTGACGTTAGTGGCGGCGATCTACCCTGCGCTCTTTGCCGCAAAGATCGTCCCAACTGAAGCTTTGCAGCGGAGTTTATAGAACCCTATGACAGCGCTAATACAAACTGACAACCTATGCCGATACTTTTACCCGAGCGATGAAATCGTCGTCAAGGCGGTCGATGGCATCAGCATCAGCATCGAACCGGGTGAGTTTACCGCCATAATCGGTCCGTCAGGATCTGGCAAAACGACCCTTCTCCATTTGATTGGCGGATTGGACAAGCCAACTTCCGGCGATGTCATGCTGAGTGGGCAAAACATTGCACAGATGTCCTCCGGCGAACTCTCCGATTTTCGCCGCGATCATATAGGCTTTGTTTTTCAGGCCTATAATCTGATACCAGTACTGTCGGCTGAAGAAAACATCGAATATGTCATGCTGCTCCAGGGGGCTGATGCAGCGACGAGAAAAAAGCGCGTCGCAAAAACCCTGCAACAAGTCGGTCTCAGTGACTACGCTGATCGCAGGCCGAACAAGCTATCCGGTGGCCAACAACAACGCGTCGCAGTGGCTAGAGCGATGGCATCACATCCAGATATCATATTGGCAGATGAACCCACGGCTAACCTGGATTCCAAAACCGGTATCGCTCTACTGGATGTAATGAAAGAATTGAATGAAACACTCGGCATGACTTTTGTTTTTTCAACCCACGACGAAAAAATCATGAAGCGGGCTACGCGACTGATACATGTTGTCGATGGTCAGATAGAATTGGACGAAAAGAAATCTTCGTGAAGTCAATTGGCTACATTCTACTTCTCGCATGCATTTCTGCAGGCGCAAATGCGGAAAGTCGCGTCTCGGGGTATTTAAAAAACTATAGCTTTGTGCAGGATGAAATAGATTTTAGCGGTTTTAGCACAGAGCTTCTTTATTCAAGTCAATTCAGTGGCCGCGCCATGCTAGATGTGTTGGATGAGCAGGAAGGCCGGTACTCTTTTCAACTTCATTATGAGCTAGGTCGAGAATTTAATTCGGATGACACAGGCTCAGTGAGCTTTTCTGGCCGCAACACCTACCGACTGACTGATCTGGAAGCAACGCCGGGAGACACCGACAACAAGAGCCTGAACCGACAAAATCTTGACCGATTTAACGTCCAGATCAGCTATGATAGCGGGGACCTCACCCTAGGCCGGCAACCCATCACCTTTGGCGCAGCACGCATCATCAATCCCACGGATGTCTTTCTGCCATTTGATGTACAGACGCTCAACACCGAATATCGAGTCGGCATCGATGCCATGCGCTTCCAACGCCCCATCGGCCAACTGAGCGAACTGGACTTTGGCGTTGTGTTAGGAGATGACGGCACTGACAATTCCGCAGCCTTCGGTCGACTGAAATCTAACTTTAGCGGCAGCGACTTCGAGTTCACCTTCATTCGCTTCAACGAGCAACAACTCATTGGCTTTGGCATTGAAACGACCCTGGGGCAATTTGGCGGCTGGCTCGAAGCTGCCTCAGTTTCCGGCGACGCTGACTATAGCCGGATGTCACTGGGGCTCGACTATGGGTTTAACGGTCACTGGTTTGGCATGCTGGAGTATCACTACAATGGCGCTGGTGCCGACGACCCGGCTGACTACCTGAATCTGTTGACGAGCACACCCTATCAAGCTGGCGGTGTATTTCTATTAGGCAAACACTACTTGTCGCCCTCTCTTAGCTGGCAAGTTTCGCCACTCACAACCATTGCATTGCAAATCATTGCCAATCTGGAAGACAAATCCATGTTCGCCAATTTGAGCGCCGATTACAGCCTGAATGACAACTTGTATCTCGGCTTAAGCTATTTTAGTTTTAGTGGCGAGAAACCAAACCTAACAAATCTACGTTCGGAATATGGCAGTAATCCCGATCGCTTGATTGTTAGCCTTCGTTTCTACTTCTAATCTACCTCTAATTGACTTCTAACCCGCTTCGGCTTGATCGCGAATGGACTGCGGTAGTAGGTTTTTGATCACACGTTCCGTCACCGCAATTTCACTGCTAATCGGTTCTGACACAATGGTTTCCTGAACCTGTTCCATTGTGGTCTTCGCCTTGGCTATCCACAAACCACGCGCCTGGTCGAGCGCGATCATGCCACGAGTCACAGCCGCTTTACGGCCAGTCATTTGATCTGAAACCGCCAGAGCCTCTTTGAACAATTGGTCGGCTCTATCTGGTTGGCGCAGTCTAAGATGTAAACGAGCAAACTGGCTGAGAATCAGCGCTCGCTCGCTCGCGTCTTTAATGGCTGCTGGTCTCGGTGAGTATTCGCTGATCAGCGCTGCCGCTTTTCGGTCATCCCCGGTATGAATCACGCGACCGATCAAGCGAATTGCCAGCCGATATTCTGCCGCCGGCGACTCTATTTGCTCAATCAATGCTTGCGCTAAATAGATTTCGCCCTCATCGACCAACCAGACCGCTAGTTGAATCAATAACTTCTGCCGAGCGGAACCCGTCGCGGCATTTCGAATGGACTGGAGCGCTCCGGGAAGATCACCCATGTAGAGCTGGGCGATAGCAATGTCGACGAAGACCGGAGCACGCTCCTCGGTTTTAAGTTCTGTGGCCGTGAGAATTTGTGCTTCAGAGAGTATTTCAGCTGCCATCGTCAGATTGCGGACATCATAGTAACACTGCGCAATCCTGACGAACGCCGCCACTCGACGATCAATAGAATCTGTTTTCGCCGCAGATTGCATCGCTCGTTTGAATAATGTTCGGGCCGTGGAAACACTGGAAATATCTACATTAGCGACCGCAAGTCTGGCAAAGACTGCAGCACGATCGCCCGCGTCGCCGGCATCATCAGCCATGTCCTCGACACGCGCCAAGATATCGTAAGGCTGATCTGGTACACCGGCCGATGCCAGTTTAGCCCCGAGGCGAAGCCAAAATTTTGCTCGCAGATCAAGACTTTGAATATTGTTCAATTCGTTTGAAAATCGCGCCAGCACCAGCTTCAGATCGGCGTTTGGACTGCGCTGAACCAAATCATCGATCTCGAACATTTGCCCTTCGATCTTGAGACTCGGATTCTTAATGATGCTGGTCAATTCTTCTGCCTGATTCATGCGCCCCTCGAGTAGATAATCACGCACCTGACTCAACAAATAGCTATCCCATTCCAGATCTCTCGATAAAGACTTCATCAAGTTCACGACCTTTGAGCCATCTAACTTATCGATCCTGTTCACCAGCACATCTGGTCCATTCGGGTTCGTGGGGTCCGGCATCTGCAGCTGGTGCAGCAAAACATCTACCACCTGCTCATGGCCATCGGTGATTTCCCCATGTTTAATCTTCGCCAGACGTTCATCGGTAATTTTATTGATACCAGGCAAGCCTTTGATTCCACCCAGAGTGCCGCGATTGACACCAACCGGGGCAGGCTCACCAAGACCTCCCGGCGTTGTGGTTTTCAATACACTTAAGTCATTCGCACGTTTCAGGAATTGTTCATTGCCTGCGCCTTTCATCATTTGTTCTGTCGCGGCACTCAGCGGGCCACTATCCAGTTTCTGGCCACTGATGAGTTGGGTTGCCAATGCCAACTCATCCATCACGTCCTGATTACCGGATAGTTGCATGCCAATCGCATCCACAACAGTCGGTGCCAGCGCTTGAATCTCCTCAGTGGCGGGTTCAGCAGCAACTTCTGCCATGACTTGTGAGTCAAGATAACCAGACACAAGGAAACTGATCACTGAACTAAGCGTGATCAACAAAATTCCAATACTGGCTGAGATCGAAGCGGGTCGCGCTGAAAAAATTGTCCATAAGCGACTTGGTGGCTTGATGCCCAACTCTTTCATGATCTCAGCTTCTAGCCTTTTCAGTTCCGCTAGTTCGTCTTTTTTGCGGTCCTCATCACTTTGAGCATCACCTTCAAAGCGCGCGTCACGGAGCAATCGGCGACGGATCTCTTCCTTCTTTCGGTCTTCTTCCTGGCGCTCGGCCCACTTGGCCATCACCAAATCACATTTGGGGCACTGCTCGTATGTCTGACCCTCGGGCAGCTCTTCTTCGTACTCACAGGCTGGACAGAAGAACAGCTCAACATTCGTCGGTTTTGGCATCAATGCCAGAGAATCCTTACCGTCGCTGCCACTCGGCTGCATATTACAATTGCCACCACACTCCACAATCGCCTGCATATAGCGATCAGCGACGTCCGGGGCGACGTCTTTGAGTAAAAGAGTGGGTTTTCCTGCAGCAAACCAGCTATCGATTTTACTGGCGTCAACTTTTAGCTTGATCGCAAGTTGCACCTTCACTTCGGTTTCATCCTCACCCGCTTTAACGGTAGGAAAAAAAATCAGATTGTAGAGGTCGCTCATGCAGTCGAAGTGTCCTTGGTCAGCCGCGCTATCTTACCGATAGTCCTTAAATGATGCCACGGGTCGGGAAAACCTCTGGGACTTGCGTGAACCCCCATAAGGTATTGAGCCAGGGAGGCTCTATGACATCAGATAATACTCGACGCATCGACCACTCACCCTCTCCCGAGGTGGATACATACCACAATACCGCGCTGCAGTGGTTTCTTTACCCCGCCTGGACGATTGACAAGGCGGCCAATTTGCTCACGGGTTGTTTACCGAAACGGCAGATGTTTCAACCAGGAGCAGACAACGTAAGACTCGATCAGATGGTGCTGACGACAGAAAATCATATTCGTCGAGCACTCGGTAAGTCATTGGCTGCCTTGACTAGCAAAAAGTACTTCGCGCCCATTGAGGTACAACATAAGCAATTGATTCAGTGGGCCAACCAGCAAGACCTTGTTCTTCCAGAACCTCAACTCGCCGCTTACGAAGTGCATCGCACGCAAGAGCAACAAGGGCAATATACGACACCGTGCCTGGAAGCAATTGCGTGGACTCGCAAACACTACTGGCACAGTGCGGACTTCCGAGACGCTCCCACTAAAGGAGAAATTGTTCACGCGTTGCTGCAGGCATTTTCCGAACTGAATCACGAAGAATGCATGATGGTCGAGTACATGTGCCGGCATCCACTCACTCGAGATTAGTTCGTAATATCCTCGACACTGACATCACCAACAGCTTTTATTCTATCCACCTGGTCGAGAACCCATGTGGTAAAGCCAGTAACCTTCTGGTATCGGACCAGGCTCGCCTTCATCGTACTTTTGTAGCCGTAAATTCCACGCCCGCTCCATCGCAACTGGGTCAAGCACCCTGGTTGCCTTGACGGGATAAATCGACTCAGATATACGCACCCTGACGAGCGGATTGGACTCAATAACACTCGACCATTTCTTTTCTTCACAATCTCTGCAACCAATATACAACTGCTTACCGACCACCCAACACTTCACAGTGACCGAGTGGGGTTTATCCGCGGAGACTTCTACAGCGCAATGATCAGCATCCTGAACGAAACGAAAATCCGTGATTTTTTCGGTCACGACCGGTTCACTCAGCTTACCCCCGGCAATTGGCCCACACGGCCCGAAACCGAATATAACCGGTAGGGTCAAGGTGATCAGCGCGCGTAATTTATGATGATTCATGAAAACTCCAAACCTTTATAAGTAGCTAACACCAACAGTCACCATAAGAGTAATCCCAATCACGGCGAGTAACAATTTCGTTAACAAACGGTCCACACTTGTTCCCATAGCCAGTACATGTCGAAAGACTAGCAAATTCGCGCTAGTCGAGTGCAGCTTAGACGATAACTGAACGAGAATTAGGGACGAGCAACCTCTATCGAAGACCAGAAAGCGCGGATAATGGCGGACTTCTCCAATTGCCGTGGTCTGGTACAAAATCCAACGTGAAACTCACCAAAGGGTCCCGTCGCGACAACCTCGATTCGATCCCTCAAGCTGCTATTTTCCCACACCAGCTGAGGTACAAACCCGACCCCACAACCCAGTGCAACCAATGACAAGATTGCCTCATTGCCATCGACCTCAGAGTAGATCTCAGGTTTGAACCCTTCACCACGTACCCAGTCATCTACCTGGTCTCGCACCGGACCAAAGCCTGGCAAAACCAAGGGTACCCCTCCCCAATCAGGTGAACTACCTAGCGAGCTGGCCATATCACATGACGCAACGCCAACAATTGGAGTACTCGTGACAATTTTCTTGAGCAAAGACGCATCATCATCAAGCGAGAGTGCAGCCACGACCACGTCAGCACCTTCGCTGAGTCGTTGGATCGCATCGATGGCATAACCAGTTTCTAATTGGATATGAATGTCAGGATAATTCTCACGAAAATGCGACAACACATTCGGCAAGATGCTTTGGCTTGCAGTCACAGAGGCAAACAACCTCAGACTGCCCGACAGTTGTTCATCTGCTTGCTGCATATTCCGTTTTAGTTCATCCCAACCTGCGACGACTTCGCTGGCATAGGTTCTGAGTTGTTGACCCTGTTCCGTCAACTCAACTGAACGGTTATCACGTATCAAAAGCTGACAACCGGCACTTGCCTCTAACCTCTGGACCAGACGGCTCAATGCCGAAGGACTCAGATGAAACTCTGCGCTGGTTTTGCCAAAATGCAAATGCCGACACAAGCCAAGAAAAACACGTAATGCTTGAATATCCATAGCTTGATTGCACCGGAGAAGCGCAGGCAGGTCAAGACGTGGGCTGATTTTCTATCACTAAGCGTGCAAAATAGCAGAATCCAAAGAGGGAGTGGATATGACAAGCGGCAGACAGTTTCACAAAATTGACGGGATCTTCGATATGCAACATGGCTCGCTCGAGTCACCCATCGTTGCATATGAAACCTGGGGACTGCTGAACCATCGGCGGGACAACGCCATATTGCTCTTTACCGGCTTATCACCCTCCGCACACGCGGCGTCTTCTCCCAACGACCAAAGTGTCGGCTGGTGGGAACAAATGCTGGGGCCCGGTCGTCCAGTCGACACGACCAAGTATTTCATCATTTGTGTTAATTCTCTCGGCAGCTGCTTTGGCTCAACCGGTCCCGGCAGCATTAATACTGCAACCGGTGAACCCTATCGACTGGATTTTCCCGTGGTGACACTCGAAGACAGCGCTCGGGCTGGACAGAAGGTCGTCGAGCACTTCGAGCTTGAACCGCTACACGCAGTAATCGGTGCGTCGATGGGGGGAATGACGGCGTTGGCTTATTCAATTCTTTTTCCAGGTATGGCGAAATCATTGGTCAGCATTTCCTCTGCTGCCAGAAGCCAGCCTTACTCGATCGCATTACGCTCTTTGCAGCGAGAGATTATTTGCAGCGACCCAGCCTGGCTACATGGCAACTACGCGCTAGAGCATCCACCACGCACTGGACTGCGCCTGGCCCGCAAACTTGGTATGTTGACCTATCGAAGTCCGGAAGAGTTTGAGCAACGATTTGGTCGCGAACTCATTGCAGAGGAACGCTCAACGGGCGAAGCGTTTGATATCAATTTTGAAGTGGAGTCGTATCTCGAGGCCCATGCCAATAAGTTCATCGGTACTTTTGATGCCAATAGCTATTTGTATTTATCACGCGCAATGGATCTATTTGACGTCGCGGATCACGGCGGTTCCCTAACGCACGGCCTCAACAAGGTCGGTGCGGATAGAGTGCTCATCATTGGCGTTGAATCCGACGTTTTATTTCCGATACAACAACAAGTCGAGCTAGCAGAAGGATTAACCAATGGCGAACGCGAAGTCGAGCTCGTGAGACTGCCTTCCGTGCAGGGCCACGATTCGTTTCTTGTGGATATGGATCGGTTTAGACCCGTACTGTGTGACTTCTTCAACTGCAGTATGAATCAGCCCGGAAAACTGAAAACAGCTTGATTGATTGGCGCCTACAAAAAAAGGCGCCAATCGGCGCCTTTTCTTAACTTCTCTTTTTCTTAACTTCTATAGGCTCAGAACCTAGTAGCCCTGAACTTCGCCGTAACGATCGCGATGGAACGCGCTGTTGCCAAAAGTTTGTTCACTCACTCGCGAACGCTTCAGGAAGAAGCCAATTTCATACTCATCAGTCATCCCGATACCACCGTGCATCTGCACACCTTCGCTGCTCACCAGGTGATAAGTATCATTGAGTCGAGCTTTCGCGAGGCTTGCCAGCTCTGGCAGTTGATCAGAATCTTCGTCCAACGCACTAAGTGCTTCAAGAACAACCGATTTTGAAAGTTCCACTTCACAAAACATCTGGGCTGCGCGGTGCTTCAAACCCTGAAATGAACCAATTGGTACGCCAAACTGTTCGCGAACCTTGAGGTATTCCACTGTGCGTTCAAAGCATTCTTCGATACTGCCGAGCATTTCAGCTGCAAGTAGAATACGTCCAGCATCAAGTGTCTTATCCAGCACGTCAGCGCCCTTACCTTCTTCACCCAGCAAAGCGCCTTCAGCACCATCGAACTCAATGTTCGCTGCATTACGGCTATCCGCCATAAAAGTACGAGTGACATTCACGCCGCTGGCATTAGCATCAACCAAAACCAGCGTGAGTCCGTCTCGGTCTCCGGAATTACCAGAGGTACGAGCAACCACAACAATCTTATTGGCAACATGACCATCTAAAACAAAGGTCTTTCTGCCAGTGACCTTATAGCCAGCTCCGGATCTCTCGGCTTTTGCCGCTGCGCCATAAGGACTGTGGTGCGGGGTTTCTTCTAGCGCCAGAGCTAATAGCAATTCACCGCCGGCAACCTGGCCCAGCAATTTTGTTTTTTGCTCGTTGGTACCACCATGGAGAATCGCACTTGTACCAAGCACAGCTGTTGCCAGCAATGGTGAAGCGGTCAATGTGCGACCACATTCCTGCATGACGACACCAAGACCCATAAAACCGAAGCCTAAACCTCCAAAGTCTTCAGGAATGGTGATACCGGCCCAGCCAAGTTCAGCCATCTTCTGCCAGGTAGCATTGTCAAAGCCCATGTCGTTTTTGTCATCGCGCAGCTTGCGAAGCTGGGTGATGGGCGTGCTGTTCGTGCAGAAATCTTTCGCTGCATCCTTCAACATATTTTGTTCTTCGTTTAATACCAATGGCATGTGGTGCTACTCCTCATCTTTCAAATTTGGTTACGATAATTCACATTTTACCGCTCGGTTTCATAGGCGTTAACCAGCCTAGAGTGCCGCTACATTTATCAGGGATGTCACAGTATAGCCCGAGCTCCCCTTGCCCAGCGTATTGAAGGCGCTTACAGTACCAAAAAAGGTCGGCTTTGACACATTAGAAACGAGACTGATAGGCCGAGCAAAGTCGGAGGCATAAGCACACCAGCTATTACGCTCTGTCGGACTAATCAGATGGCCAGCCCAAACGTCCATTTAACATGGCAATGGCGGCTTCGAGCGCACGCCCCAGGCCCTGCGCATCTGCGCGGTTCTGTCCCGCTATATCGAATGCCGTACCATGATCAACGGAGGTACGAACAAAGGGAATACCCATCGTGGCGGTGATGCTCTCTGCAAAATTGTGCATCTTAATCGCGATATGGCCCTGGTCATGATAAAGCGCAAGCACCACATCAAATTCTCCGGCGACGGCGCGATAAAAAACGGAATCTGCTGGGAATGGACCGTGGACATCGAGTCCTGCTGCGCAGGCTGCTTGCACAGCAGGCACAATTTCATCGATTTCTTCTCGGCCCAACATGCCTCCTTCACCACCATGGGGGTTCAGCGCGGCCACTGCAATCCTGGGCTGCCGACCCATCCACTGGACCATGTGATCTGCTGTGAGTTGCAGTTTCTCAAGGAGAACAGGTCGAGTCACATAACGAGCAGCCTCGATGAGAGACTTGTGAGTAGATAGGTGGGCAACTTTCAATCCTGCCGTCATCAACATCGTGGCTGTCAGCGTGCTGCCGGTCATTCTGGCCAATATCTCCTGATGACCAATATCACCGATAAAGCCAGCGGCATGCACCGCTTCCTTGTTGATTGGGCAGGTCACCACGCCCTGAATATCACCCGCCAATGCCATCGTGACGGCGGATTCAAAATAGCCGACGGCGGCTTTTCCTGCTGCTGCACTCACTTTGCCATAGACATGCTGGTCCATATCAAAGGGTACGGGCTCGATCAGCTCTAAAACACCTGCTTCACCTTCAATTTCGTCAAGTTTCTGTCGCACTCGGATCGGTATTTTCAGTCCGGTGCTTGCCATTGCGAGTTTTAGGCACGATTCACTACCCAGAACAAAAGGCACAGCATCGTTAAAAATAGGCGCGTGTTGAAACGCTTTGACGACCACTTCAGCGCCAATTCCCGCTGGGTCCCCCATCGTCACCGCCAAACGTGGCTTTTTGCTCATTTTTGATTCCACTAAAATGCCGAAGCACGAACCTCAACTACACTAAGCTAATGTCGATTCTATTACTACGCGCCTACCTCGTAGCCGCCTGCTTATATTGCCTGGCGGGAGTTCCTGCCGCCTATGCGATGAACGACAGCATGAGCAACGTGTTAATCGACCCTGACGTAGATCGTGTCCAAATCACTCCCCATGCCACCGCACTGTCGGATCCACGGCGAAAATTTTCCACTCTGGCCGTTGTCCGCGGCGATCTCGATCATCAATTCCAGACGCTGAAAGCGGATAAACTACCGGTCAACGGGGCCTGGATAAAATTCAGTCTACACAACGACAGCAATCATAACCTACGCCGCCTTCTTAGCTATCAAAGCCCGATGATGAGAGAGGCTCGCCTATATCAGACACCTGTGACAGACCCAGACAGCCCGATCAAACCCTCCACCGGGGCGCTCAATGTTTTCTCTATTGAACTAGATAGCTATTCCATTGAGACCTACTACCTATATTTAGATGCACCGCTCGGTGATTACGATCTTATCTTAGAGGACCCCTTCCATCACGTGGAAGGACTGGTTCTAAAAACCCAGGTATCGCATATATTTTACGGCGCCGCACTGGGCATTTTCCTTTACGCGCTAATTTTACTGACCACAACGAAACTGCCAATCTATCTATGGTTCGCCAGCAGCATCTTCGCTTACACACTCACCTGGGCCATTCGCGACGGATCTGCGCTGAGCTACTTCCCAGACCTCAGATCCAGTACCCAGGACTTACTATGGTGGGCCTCTATCAATCTTAGTTGCATCGCGTTCGCCAGATTTTTTGCCGAGTTTTTGCTCTTCAAAGCGAAGTGGCCCTTTCTGAATACGCTCATCAACATCTTTATCGCGATATGGATTGGGCTCTTACCTTTGGCATTTTATATTCAGACCAACGTTTTAGTCGCACTCCTGACCGTTGTGAACGGCAGCTTTTTCGTGGTTCAGCTCTGGGTACTCATCCCCTTGGCTTTAGCAAAACAACGAGACGCACTATTTTATTTCGGCGGCTATTCGGTGACCGTGGTGATCTTCGCATTCATGGCATTACAGAGTATGGGCCTGTATGCCGATACCACTTTACTGAATCAGCTCACATCATTCGGCCCCCAATTCGGTCAATTCGTATGGATGATGGTGATGACTTACGCACTGGGCGAACGATTCCGCGAAGTATCAGACAAACAAGAAGAAGCAACCAGAGAGAGCCAGTCCAAATCTTCCTTTCTGGCCACGATGAGCCACGAGATTCGAACGCCCATGAATGGCGTGCTGGGTATGACCGAGCTACTAAACAACACCCGCATGGACGTGCAACAAAAAAGTTATGTCTCTACGATTTACAGTTCAGCCTCTACGCTACTGACGATTCTGGATGACATCCTCGACTACAGTAAAATTCAATCAGGCAAACTGAAGTTGGAACGAATACCTATCGATATGTACCGTTTCACGTCAGACACCGTGCTTGTTTTTGCCGCAATGTCTCAGCAGAAAAAAGTCCCACTGGTTATTAACATCGACAATAAGCTACCGAGTGTAGTGTGGGGCGACCCAACACGAATCCGTCAGATCGTCGTCAACTTGCTCGGCAATGCTTTCAAGTTCACCTCAGACGGCCACATAGCCTTGAATTTCTACCGCGAAGATACCAACCTTATGATCTCTATTCGAGACACTGGCATCGGCATCTCAGCGCATGACCAGCAGCACATCTTTTCCACCTTTAGTCAGGCCGACAAATCGACCAACCGAAAATTCGGTGGCTCAGGGCTGGGGCTTTCAATCTGTCGAGATTTAAGCACCATCATGGGCGGCGACATTAACGTCAGTTCAGAATTTGGAATCGGTAGCGATTTTATTGTTCGACTTCCTATGAACAACTCTAACGGTGAAACCTTATTGGATATCGTTCCAGAAAAAATCCGCCAGCTACACACACTGGTTCACGAGCCGATAAAGGCCAAGCGCCAGAGTCTGGTCAGAATGATGGAAAGCTGGGGGATTCAGGTATCAGCGGCAGCCAATATCGATGAGGCGCAAACCATCATCCGCAAACAAAAAAATCTAGATGTGATTTTAACCGACAAACCAGCTGCGATTAACGAGTTATCAACTGATCAAAAAATCTTTGTGATTCAGCTATCCAGAACATCCAAGCGCCGCCGGCAAGCCTCTAGTGGCGCAGATTACGTCCTCGAAGAACCTATATGCCCCGGAGTTCTGCTGACATGTCTTGAGGAACACTTCTGCTCAGTAAGTTCCAGGCAGATTGTTGAAGATGAACCTATGCACAGCCCACGCCCATCAGACTTTCGGGTATTGGTAGCCGAAGACAATGAAATCAATCAGAGGGTGATTTGCGGCATGCTAAACAGACTTGGCGTTCAACCGACTATTGCCAAAAATGGCGATGAAGCCTACCGTTACTATCTAGAGCAGCAGGCAGCACGCAGACCTTTCGATCTCATTTTGATGGATTGTGAGATGCCGCAGGTGGACGGTTATGACGCGACGCGTCTGATCAGAACGTATGAGTCTGCAGGCGACGGCCACGTTGAAATTGTGGCACTAACCGCCAACGTGCTACCCGAGCATCGAAAAAAGGCCCATGACATCGGCATGGACCAGTTTCTCACCAAACCCATACGACTAGCCGACCTACAGCAACTGTTCAGTAGCCTGTAGCAGGTCGGTCTAGCGTTCACCGAGTATGTACTGCGCGACAAGTTCAGGTGCTTGCATTGGCATAAAGTGCGTAAGATCAGGCAAATAGACGTCGCGACCGTGCACAAATTGATCGGCCAACGCTGGCCAGGTTGGCGACAAAGTGAAGTCAAGAGTCGTTCTCACCTCTACCCGCTTGGCACGCATAACTGTGACCGGAACAGTGACCTTTCCAAACCCATCGAATATCGGCTGACTCATGCTACCCATATAGATCGAGGCTTCTAGATGAGGCGGGCAAGCCAACTTATACCCGCCGTTATCCTCATCAGGTTGAAGACCGTAATCGCAATAATCATGCAACGCCTCGGGCATCCAGGACGCATAGCTTCCTCTACCTTCAAAGTTTTTATACATGGCATCCGCATCAACGAAGTGATTTCGTCTTCGCGCCACAGGGTGCTCGTTATCATCATTCAAAAATGACTCATGACGCTCGTGAGAGTCCGTGTATGTTGCCGGATCCATAATGACCGGGTCAACCAATACTGTTTTGTTAACACGTTCGCCAATCACGCAGAGCGCATTAGCCGCACAGTAGCCGCCCATTGAATGACCGACGAGAACAATGTTGGAGAGGTCTTGAGCTTCGATAAATGCCATTACATCGTTGCTATAGACTTCCCAGCCGCAAGGTTCGCCTTTTTCGCTACGACCGTGATGGCGCAGGTCCAAAGCCAGGATATGTCGGTCGCCTAAATAGGCAACGACCCGATCCCAACAACGGGCATGAAAACCGGTCGCATGAATGAGTACAATAGTCGGGTCTGAATTGGGAACACCCCATTCAAACCAGCACAAACGCGCGTTATTAATATCAGCATAGTGCTCAGTGGGTTGTCGCAAGGTCAAATTCCTGTTGTCGCAAGTTGTCGCAAGTTGTCATTACTTCGTTGTTGTACTTTTCGTCGTTACCGTCGTTGGTTACGTTAAGTGTCTAGCTCTAGATGAGCGAGTCGGGTGCGGGTGGCGACATAAGCGGTCATCAACCAGGCACCAGCCGTGGCTACCAAAAAGCTGTTGAGTATACCGAGATAGTCAGCACAGAACCCCATTAAGAGTGCACCGAACGGTAGAACGCCGACATTAGCCAGTGATAGAACCGACAGGACCCTGGCTCTGTGAGATTCCGGTGCAAGTTCTTGCACGATCGTTCTGCCCATGCTCATCGCAACACCGCCACAACTGCCCCAGGCAATAAGTACAGCAAGATAGCCGACAAATGGTAGCCCTGTCGCAGCCAGAGCGAGCATGACGCCACCGATGCTCACGGCGAGGAGTAGCCCAAGACCAGGGTTTTTCAATCCACCCCTCGCGACTAAAGCTACCGACGTGATGACTGTGCCAGACATAAAGCAGGCAAATGATAAAGCAATCTCCGTTGCGCCACCCTGATAAACATCTCGAACAATGAGCGGGTTCAACACCAGGAATGTACCGCCGTAAAACAAGCTAAGGGTCGCCAGCATGATCGCAGTGGCACGCATTTTTTCAGATTCAAGCACGATGTATAAACCTTCAGCGATAGACTCGCCCATGCTGCTGGATCTATCAGGATTACCTGGCGATGCTGGAAGCTTGAACGCGGCAAGCATGCCCGAGAGCAAAATTATCGCCATGACGACAAACAACAGTTCAGCGCCGGTGCTTTCCGTTAAACTGGCGATCGCAAAACCAACGATTTGCGCGCCGAACGTCAGTCCCATCACGATGGTGACAGTTCGTTGTATTTGATTACCGGCAATAGCGCTGAGTAATTTATCCCGCGCGGGTTGAGAAAACGCCGTTACCACGCCCATACTGAGCGCATACATAATCATCAAAGTGAAACTTAACGCACCTTGGGAAATAAACAATGCGAGTGTCAGCGGGGGCAGAATGGCAATCAGGTGCAGAGTGATCAACATCTTTCGTGCATCGAGTCGATCCGCGAGAAACCCACCAATAAGAATCAAGAACAGCGCTGGAATCTGTAACGCCATCTGACCAAGCCCGAGCTCACGAGCACCAAGCTGCAGTTCAATTGCGAGCAACCATGGAAACAGCACCGTTTGAATCCCCATCGGAATGACAAATGATGTCACGCTCAAGAAATACCATCGTGCTGGCGTCATCAGGCTACTTACAGTCGGATTACCAGGGTCTACGCTATTAATATCCACATTCCTAATGCCTGAACCCAATAATGCTAACCCGTACAAGGTGAGAGATCGACTGGTATCATTGTTGAACGCCAGAGCGAGCACGTTAAGTAGTGATTCACCCGGAAAGAATTCGAAAGATATTTGTCATCGGCTTACCAATTATGGGCGGCATGGTGTCGGGCGTTATCGTGGGCTTAGTCGATACCGCGATGGTGGGCAGTCTTGGCGATGCGGCACTCGGCGCTGTGGGTTTCTCGTCCTTTCTTGCCTTCATATATCTTGGCTTTTTTCACGGTTTCTCGATCGCTGTGCAGGCAACGGTTTCAAGACGCCGCGGTGAAAAAAACCTGTTGGCATGCGGCCCGTACCTGTCCGCCGGGCTTGTCGTTATTGGCATTTCTGCGCCTATCGCTTCAGCCATTCTCTACTTCGCCATCCCCTACATTATTCCGCTAATTAACAGCGACCCAGAAGTCGTGTCGATCAGCGTCGCTTATATCCGCTGGATTATTTTGCAGGGTGTTTTTGTTGGTTTTATCGCTGCCAACTCCGGGTTCTGGAATGGTCTGGGTCTATCTCGAATTTATTTGCCCGCACTGCTCATCATGCATGCGGCCAACATCTTCTTTAACTACATGTTTATTTTCGGTAATTTGGGCGCGCCGGAGATGGGTGCCGAGGGAGCTGGACTTGCGACCGCACTCTCTGCGGTAGTTGGGTCCGTGCTATTTTTGCTGCTTGGCTTTCGCAACGGTAAACCCTATGGCTACCTGGTGAGTTGGCCAACAACAGCAGAGGTTAGAAATGTACTGCGACTCGCTATTCCAGCGGGGCTACAACAATTTCTCGATGTCGCCGCCTTAACCACCACATACTCGATTGTGGGCCTGGTCGGCACGCGAGAACTGGCGTGCTATAGCGTGCTGATCAACTTTATCAATCTTGTCGGTTTACCTGCATGGGGCCTGGGTACCGCCGGCGCGACTCTGGTCGGACAATCTCTGGGAGAGCGAGACATTCCTGCCGCTACGCAATGGGCATGGGATGTCATCAAGGTCGGCGTGATTGGCATGTTTGTGCTGGGCATCCCATTTTGGCTGTTCCCCGATTTTCTGCTGTCCATCTGGATTCACGACGCTGAAACACGAGCGCTGGCCATCTGGCCCACTCGCATTCTTGGTCTCATGATATGCATTAACGGCATGGGTTACATGCTGGCAACCTTGTTGAATGGTGCAGGTGACGTGAAGAAAGTGACCTGGGTAAACCTAATCACCCAGTGGTGCATGCTGGTACCTGGCGCCTACTTGCTCGGACCCTATCTAGGTTTTGGTCTGATCGGGATCTGGTGCCTGCACCAATTCGGTTATCGCGCTGGGCACGTGTTGATCTTTGGTTATTTTTGGCGCCGCGGAGATTGGGCAAAGATATTGATTTAGAGCAACAAACTACAGGCTTTAGCTATTCCTATATTAGAAGAGCTTAGCAAGGTTTCCGAATAGCGTTCAGGAACAGCTCGATGGTCGGCCGTGGATCCTCAGACAACTGATTCATCACCATCATCGCCGGACTTTTTAAATGGCTATTTTCCGCAGGCGCTTTGGCGAGCAGCAAACTGGCGGTACCGTGCACACTGGCCCAGACTGCCCCTGCCACTTCGATTACTGGACGATCAACGAATACGCCTTCTTTGATGCCACGTTCAATCACGCGGGTCAAAACGCTGAATGCTTCAGTTCCAGCTTCGACCAAAGCTTCACTTTGACTAAAGTCCACTAGCGATGAGTCAAAAAACAGCTGGTACTTCTCGGGATTTCGCCGCGCAAAATCGACGTAGGCGAGGCCAATTTCGACAATGGCCTGCTCGAGGTCATCTTCATACTGGCTTGCGACCGCAGAAGTCTCCGCGGCCATTAACTCAAACCCATACACTGCGATGGCGCGAAACAGCGCCGACTTGGATTCAAAATGACGATATGGAGCGGTCTGAGACACTCCGACTTCTCGCGCCAGAGCCCGCAGACTAAGGGTATCCGCACCCGACTCCAGAAGATGCTTGCAGGCAGCTTCAATCAGCGATTGTCTGAGATCACCATGATGGTAGGGTCGGCTGGCGGTCGCTTTAGTCATTTTTATTCCGTTTAAGGTCGTCCTTCGGTTTCGGCCATTTTGGGTCGTTTTATGTGAAGAAGTCCAGATCAGAATTAGATCGTGTAACTTTCCAAGCCATGGGATATGTTGACATTGCTCACATTGGTTTTATACTGATTGAAATTTCCGGAGGGATCCCGTGCCGCAGACCGCCCCTAAGCACATAGTCGCCCTGCTCCTGAGCATCAGTCTCTGGCACGCACCCTCATCCGCAGAACCCATGTCTGTGAGTACGCTGCAGCTCAATCTTTCGGATAGCTACAATTTGACCAGAGTTTATGCTGGGCAGCTCAAGCACCGGCGCATGAGCCATATGGGGTTTCAAACATCCGGCGTTATCGGTCAGGTTCACGTCAATGAAGGTAACGTGATTAAGACCGGCGAGCCATTGGTCACATTGAACCAGGCTGCGATAACCGCACAACTCGAAGGTGCAATGGCTGCAGTTGATACGGCAAGAGCGATGGTTCGTGCCCAGCAAGCGCAACTACAACTCAGTGAGACAACCCTCAAAAGAAACCAGCAACTGGCAACACAAGGCCACGTTTCGATCCAACTACTAGATGAGCTACAACAGCAACAAGCCATTCAGCGGGCCAATCTCGGCGTGACCGAAACTCAGCTCAGAGCAGCCATCGCCAGAGCCGACCAACTCGCGGTGAGCTTTAGCAAAACAATCCTAACGGCACCGTACGATGCTCAGGTGCAAACCCGTCACCTTGATGAAGGTAGTATCGTCAATCCCGGAGTCCCAGCAATCACAGTGGTCGAAGAGGGATTTTTGGAGGCGACAATTGGCTTCCCGCAAAAAATGATCGGCAGTCTTGTGGTCGGAAACTCCTACAGGTTCACGATCAATGACAATCAAATTCCTGGACGACTGAAGGCGATATTGCCCAATGTCGACCCTGTCACCGGCACTGTCACCGCCCTATTCACAATCGACGGTGACGATCTATTTGGTGGCTCGCTCGCCGAATTGAACCTCTCAGTCAATGTTAAGGAAGAGGGTTTCTGGGTGCCTGTGTCGGCACTGGCCGAGAGTCAACGAGGCTTATGGGCAGTGCTTGTCGTCACCGAGATTGACATCGGTTCATCCACCGTCGAAACCAGGCTAGTGGAAATTTTATACCGTGGTCCCAATGCCGTTTACGTCCGCGGCACACTAGAAGACGGCGACCTAATCGTGGACAGCGGCACTGGGCGCATCGTACCAGGCCAAAATATCCGCGTGGCCACACGATCGTCTAACTTTCTGCCAGCAGGCAGTTAACCGATGCGATTTTCCAATTTATTCTACATTTTCCCCCGCCTAACCGTACTCGCAGTCGGTTTTATTCTCGTCACCGGAACCTCGGCCTTCCTTAACCTGCCCAGGCAGGAAGACCCGACCATGACAGAACGTTTTGGCCTCGTGGAAACCTACTTGCCCGGGGCCACAGCAGAGCGCGTTGAAACCCTTGTCACCGAAAAAATCGAAAATGCTCTGCGAGAAGTTCCCGAAGTTAAGACCATCTCATCCACAACCCGATCCGGGTTCTCTAATATCCAAGTAGAACTATACGACGAGGTAGAGCCTAACGAGGTCGACCTGGTATGGAGTGAAGTACGCGACAAGATGAGTGAAATCGAAACGGATTTACCGCCGAATGCGACAAAAACCAAGGTAGAGGCCAGAATGCCCGTCGCAGTGACACTCGCCGTCTCCATCACCAGCGATGTAACGCCTATTTCAGTCTTAGAGCGGATCGCAACTGAACTACGCACCCGACTATCCTCGTTACCAGGCACTAGAGAAACAGATGTGTTTGGGGAACCGTTACAAGAAGTGCTGGTTGAAGTTGATCAGCAACGCCTGGCAAGAGCCAACATATCGATGCCTCAGCTGATGCAAACGATTAGGGCATCCGATACCAAGGTTGCTGCAGGAGGTCTGGATGGACAGGATTACTCTCTCGTGGTTGAGGTCAAAGGAGAACTTACCTCCGTAGAACGTATCAGTTCGATTCCGCTGCCCGGCTCAGCTAATGCGCAGTTTCTAAGACTTTCGGACGTCGCGCACGTTTACAAACATTATGTCGACCCACCGGAATCTTTGGCTATTTTGAACGACAAACGCGGCATCCTGGTCACCACAACGATGGAAACGGGTCGGCGCATAGATCACTGGGTCGAAGCAGGTAAAAAGATCATTAACGAGTACGATGCCGAACTGCCTGAACTTGTTGAGCTCAGGGTCGTTATCGACCAGAACTACTACACACAGGAGCGCCTCACTACCCTGCTAACCAACTTGCTACTCGCGATTCTACTGGTCTTGATTGCGCTATTTTTCCTGATGGGTTTGCGTTCGGCCTTTATTATTGGCAGTGCAATTCCCATGACAATGGCGATGGTACTAGTGGGCCTTTACGCATTGGATATCCCCTTGCATCAGATGTCAGTAACCGGACTGATCATCGCGTTGGGTCTGCTGATTGATAACGCGATTGTTGTGGTAGAAGAGTTCAAGATGAAAAGACGAGATGGCGCTGATATTGCCAGCGCTATCGGTAAGTCGGTTCGACACCTGTTTGTACCACTGCTCGCCTCCACTGCAACCACCGCATTCGCCTTTTTGCCAATCGCAATGACACCTGGTGGTATCGGGGACTTTACCGGTGCGATGGCTATCGCGGTGGTGCTGTCAGTGAGTGGATCTTTCGTTTTGGCGATGACCATAATCCCCACCGTTGCCGGATTTTTTGACCGCTATCTGCCAGGGGAATCAGACTCTGACCACTGGTGGGTGAACGGCTATACCCCCAAACATCTAATACCGCTTTACGAGAAAGTCATCAAAACAGTTTGTGAAAAGCCGATCATTGGCGTTGGCGCATCAATCGTTCTGCCCATCATTGGATTTCTGGTTGCAGGCACCATGACCTCTTCTTTTTTTCCGCCGGTAGATCGCAATCAATTTCAGGTGCAAATCACCATGCCGGCTGGCACCTCACTCAGCCAGACCTTAAAAGAGGTGAATCGCGCGAGAGAGTACCTTGCGGTTGTGCCAGAGATAGTCGAGAGCCACTGGTTTGTTGGCGAAGCCTCACCACCGGTTTACTACAACATGCTAGGCAACAGCGACGGTGTTTCTAGTTTCGCGAATGGCTTTGTGACAACAACCCATGTAGACGATCCACGCGTTATTCTGCCAGACCTTCAAAAAGCACTCATGAACGAATTTCCTCGAGCAAGGATCATGGCGCTGCCTTTCGAGCAGGGACCGCCCTTCACGGCTCCGGTTGAAATCAGAATCGTGGGGCCAGACCTTGTGACCCTGCGCAACCTGGGAGACGAAATTCGCCTGGTGCTAGCAGAGACTAAGGGCGTGACCTACACGACCGCCAGCCTCTCAGGCAACGTGGCGCAGCTGTCAGTCTATCCAAACGAGAACATGGTGCGGATGCTGGGACTGACTAATCATCAAATCCCACAACAGCTCAACAATGACTTAAGCGGCATGATTGCAGCGAATGTGATGGAAGGCTCAACGGAAATCCCCGTTAGAGTCAGACTCGACAGTTCAGCTCGCAACCATCTGAGTGAGATCAATTCGTTGCCCATCATGGGTGGCAACAATGGTGCTAACAATCAATCCGGTTACGGCGGCATTCCTTTGGAGCAGCTTGCCAGCATTCGACTTGAGCCCTCACCCACTCGGATCGACCGCTTTCAGAACGAGCGAATCAATACTGTGTCCGGCTTCCTGTTGCCTTACGCATTTCCCAGCGAAGCAGTTAAAGATTTTCGGCACAGGATGGAACAGCACAAGATCACACTGCCGCCCGGCTACCGTATCGAATTTGGCGGTGAAGAAGAAGAACGCGGCGCAGCGGTAAACAATATCATGGCGACCTTCCTGACATTTCTTTGGTTAATGGTCGCAGTGATCGTCTTGTCTCTGAACTCTTTTCGGCATGCGGCAATAATTGGTCTCGTGGGTTTTCTTTCTGTTGGCCTCGCATTACTCGGTGTATGGATGTCCGGTTATCCACTCGGCTATACCGCGCTGATTGGCACCCTGGGACTGGTTGGCCTGGCAATCAACGGTGCGATTATCGTGTTGTCGGCCCTGCGTGCAAATGATGATGCAATGGCGGGTAACGTCGCGGCGACGACCAGAGTGGTCGTCAACTCTAGCCGACATATTATCTCAACAACCGTTACGACTATAGGCGGCTTTATTCCACTTATCATTTTTGGCGGTAACTTCTGGCCGCCACTGGCGATGGCCATTGCCGGCGGCGTCGCAGGCTCAGCCATATTAGCGTTGATCTTAGTGCCGTCATTGTTCTGTTGGTACATTTGCCGTGACCAGCGCCATGCCAAAGCCAAACTGCAACCGGCCTAATCTTTTCAGACACCCTATCCAGATACCCTTTTCCAGTCCCAGTTCTTTTGCCTATGGGAAAAGAAAAAGGGATACTCGGCGCCGAAAACAAATCCAGCGACAAAGAGTTTTAGATGGGCGATAGCACGAGTAATAACGCTAACAACAAGACAGGTCAAACACACTTCGATGTCGTGGTGATTGGCACGGGGTTTTCTGGTCTACTCTGTGCCGCCTTTTTGAAAGAAACGGATATTACTGACATTTGTATTTTCGAGATGACGCCATCTGTTGGAGGCGTTTGGAGCAATGGCGGTGTCGGCTCTTATCCTGGCGCTGCTTGTGATATACAAGCTTATACCTACCTGCCCTTTCTGGATCGCACCGGTTTCATTCCATCAAAGAAGTACGTCAGTCAGTCCGAAATTTCTAACTATGCCGAGATACTGACCGACTATATCGGGGTGCGTGACAAGATTCGCTTTTCTCGAAAAGTCACGAAACTTAGCTATATAGGCGATAGCAGTGATGACGTCGAAAGAGTCTGGCAAATCACAACGGAAAATAGCGACACCGGTGAGCTTGCTGATGTCGTGACCTGTGCGCATGTCGTGACCGCTAACGGTCCGCTCTCCAGTCCACGACTACCCGAAATACCTGGCATGGATAAATTTAAAGGCGAGAGTTTTCACACCGCTCGCTGGGATAAGACGGCTTCACTTAAGGGAAAAAAGATTGGCGTGATCGGCACCGGAGCCTCAGCCGCTCAGGTCATTACCGCCATTGTTGATGATGTCGAATCGTTGCATGTGTTTCAAAGAACACCCACCTGGTGCGTACCGCGCAATGACCAACCAACGCCGCCTGAAATAATCGAGCAATTTAAGGCTGGTGGCTACAGCGAGTCCCTGCGCCGAGTGGATTGGAAGGGAGAAGATCCGGTTGACGCTGACGCAACCGCGGTTTTTTCGTTCGACACTCTTCATGATGAAGTTCAAAACAAAGCGATCTGCGACACGATCGAAGCAAGACTGAGATCTGAGGTCAAAGATCAAGAGACTGCGGACAAGCTAACGCCTGACTATCCATTTTTCTGCAAACGGGCATTGTTTATTGACGACTACTACACCACATACAACAAGCCACATGTGACGCTGGTCGATGATAACGGCGGCGTTGTCGCCGTCAACGAAACTGGACTGGAAATCGCTCGCGGCGAAACCTTCGATCTAGATGTCATCATCTACGCCACAGGTTTCGACAGCAACTTCATTCCCTTCCTGATCGAAGGCAAAAATAGCGTTTCTTTGGCGGACAAATTCGGTGCCAATGCCGAAAACAATTATCAGATGGTGCGACCGCATTCCCTTTGGGGCATCCATGTGGATGAAATGCCAAACTTCTACATGATGATCGGGCCACAAAGCCTGAATCCCGTTACCACCGTCACTTTGTTATGTGAAGAGCAAGCCAAATACATCGCGAGACTCATCAAACAGATGAAAGCGGACAGACAACATCAAGTAGAGCCAACGAAGCAAGCGGTGGAAGCCTGGACAGACCTTTGTGAGGCGAGTTCTGATGGAAAAGTCTGGCTACGCTGCAATAACTGGTACATGAAAACCACTAAAACGGACGCCGCTAAAGGGCGGCAGCAATCATCGGGTATGTGGATGAATAACTACGCCGACTATCTCAAGCACATATTGGGCAACGCAAGCGGACCCCGGGAGAAACTTTTGCAATTTAGATAGTTCGATTTAGACCGTTCTGGTCAAATAGCTCAGTGACTTATCCGCATAAGGAATAAGTCATATTAGCTAACCCTATGTTGACGGCAGTCACATTCTCTTTATAATGTGATCAGTGTTAACATTGCCGGAAAGACGGTGAAAAACTAGATGAAATGCGAGCCAGTATTTCCTCCTTCTTGGGTGTCACTTGAAACCTCGACTCACCAAATAACAAAACAACTAATAAGGCTTTGCAGAACTGCCGTCTGTCAAAGGGAGAAAATCTATGAAATCGACCTTATCTTTAGTCTCAATCTTTTGCTTCACCACTCTTCTTTCCTTCAATGCCAGCGCCGCAAGCTCTAAAAGCGACGCCCTAAACGAATGTAAATCTCACGTCGATGGGTTGTATCAGTCTGGTGTGAGAAGCAAGTTGAGGCGGATCAGAGAGCGCGGTGGAAATTTCATAGTGACAATGAAGGTCCGCACAGAAGGCAAGAAATTTAATGCGGTATGTGCTTTTGCTGATGGCAACATGACCTATTCTACTGATCGTTCTAGTAGCACTCTCGCTGATTAAGTTTGCCCAAATCCTAATCAGCGATTTTAATGCGGCAGTCTTACTGCCGCTTTTTTTTGTCTGATTTTTGAAGCCTGGCTTTTATTGCAGCCAGAGGTTGCTAGTGTTCGCCTTCAATCGGTCTTGAACAGCTCAGCTTCGATGTTGGCAAACGCCTTAAATTCAAGCGCGTTACCGCTAGGATCTTTAAAGAACAGGGTCGCTTGCTCGCCAGGTAAGCCTCGAAAACGAATATGTGGCTCAATCACAAACTCAACGTTCAGTGATTTTAAACGTTCAGCAAAAGCCTGCCAGCGTTCCATCGTTAGCACGACACCGAAATGTGGTACTGGAACATCGTTACCATCGACAGGGTTTCTATAGGTTTCGCTTAACTTAGCTTCGTGACAAACTAGCTGATGGCCAAACAAATTTAGATCCACCCAGTTATTACTCTTACGCCCCACTTCACAGCCTAAGATGCTGGTGTAAAACACTTCCGCTTCCTTTACATCGCGAACGGCGATCGCTAGATGAAATGGCGATACCTTTATGACGTCAACCCTCGGTAAACTTTTGACAACTCATCGGGTAATTGGGTGATATCCTGCATCACCATATACTGTTGATCAGGACACATTTCCCGCAAGTAATCGTGGCCAGAAGGATCAACCGTCAAACAAAAGCTCTGAATACCCTGCTGACTGGCTTCACTTAAGGCACGGGTTGTGTCCTTTACGCCATAGTCTTTACTATTTCTGTCCTGGCCGTAGTCATAATCCTGAGGATAGCCATCACTGATAATGATCAGGGCTTTTATTCTGGATTCCGTGGCTGCCAACATTTTGCTGGCATGCCGAATCGCTGGTCCCATCCGGGTGCTACGACATGGCTTGATGCCACCAATATTTCCTTTAGCTTGGTAGTTGTAGGGTTCATCAAAATCCTTACAGACATAAAATTCAACTCGATCACGACCATAGCCAGAGAAGCCGCACACCGCGTAGGAGTCCCCCAGACCCTCCAAGGCCTCAGCCATCAGCACCACCGATTCCTTTTCAAGATCGAGAATCGTCTTGCCACGTTCCTTATCAGGTTCATCGGCAACACTGGCAAAGCCATGTAAGTAGTCATCATCATTCTCGACGTGAACGGTCGGCTCTACTTCAATAAGGTCATCGGTCGAGGCACTCATGTCGAGCAAAAATAACGCAGCAACATCCCGCTCTTTGCGTTGCCGTTGCACATAGATATTATCTGAGGGGCTGACGCCGGATTTTCGATCGACGACTGCTTCGATCGCACGTTCCAGGTCGAGCTCTTCGCCATCTTGAACGCCTTTTACTTTACGCAGTAATTCTGGCCTTAGCATATTGAGTTGGCGACGCACCTTGGTCGCCAACCCCCGGTGTTCGCTCAGGGTATTCGGCACAAAATCCACATCCTGTTCAAGGCTTCGAAACTCGAACAACGTGCACCAGCGGCGCCGATAATCCTCAATCACATAGTCCCATTCGTCGTAGCGGTAGGTAGTTTCTGCGGGCTCTTTGCGCTCTTGCTTGAGGCGCTCCATCTTTTTCAATCCCGCAGGATCATCCAACTGCTCAAGATCGTCTGGTACCAGAATGTCTTCATCTACCGAGATCACGGCCGTTGGATTTTCAACTTCACCCGCCTGCAATTCGTCGATATTGGGGTTTGCCTCATCCGTGGTCCCCGTCATCTGCACGCCATCTTCATCATTCTCTGTGAAGTCGGGATCCATATCTTCCAACGCCGTGAGCTGCAAATTAATACTCGCATCGTCAAACGGAATAACGCCTCGATACATAACCGGGGCTAATGGCTTCACTTCAATCGGTGTAAAGGAAACGATAAAGTAGCAACTGGCCATAACGTCCATTGAGGTTTGCACGCTAGCCATATCGGACTTCAGGCGATCCATGACCTCACAGAGATTAAGCGCTGCTTCTGCCAGGTGCTTCTCTAAAAAACAGTCCAAAAACCCACATTCTGTAAGTGCAGCTGATGGGATCGCGTCGAGGGAGTAGCGAACCATGACTTCTAGCAATTGATGTCGTTGTGACAATGCAACCGACGGTCTGTCCTGCGCCGCCGCAGCTTTCACTTGTTCAAGGTCCTGAGCCGCGCCCCGATAACGACGCGCGAGTTGCCAATCCACTCTGGCAGCTTCACAAATCGTGAACAATGCCTCAGCCAACATAGGTTGTTCATAACTGCGGAACTGGTCGTCGAAAGCCACATAACTGTTACCACGAGTATAATCGAAGGTACCAAATTCATAGCAGCCGAGTTGATGTGTCAGGGCAGTTTTGAGCCAGCGGTAGTTATCTTCACGTTCTTGATGCAAATCAATTCGGGCGGGCAAGCGCACCACCTGACCATCAGAAGTGGGTAAGCCTTCTCCTGCTTCGATTTTAAGTCGTGTGCCACTCATCGCTTCCGCAAACAACTGCAGTTGACGTTGCTCTTCATGGAGTTGCACCTGGCCCATAAGTTCCTGGAGACGCTGTTCACTTTGCGCAGATTCCAACTTCAAATAGGCCGCAATCACTTTTTCATGCTCGACTGGTGGTCGACTTTCAAGCCAGGCGTTCATCACCTCGACTTTATTTAGGGGTAACTTAATCGCCGTTTCAGCCAGCGCGGTTGCGAGCGTGACGCTGTTCAATGGTTCAGTTAACTCGACCAGAATTCGAGCGTCCGACTCTTTTAGCAGTGGTAATGTCCGACCAAGCGCATCCAGCCATTGATCAATTCCATGCTGTCGCTTTGAATAGGCCAATACCAGCGCCGCCAGTGGTTGTTCGACAGGTGCAACGGCATAGCGGATTTTTGCGGCAAAGGCGAGATAGGCCACGGCATTATCCCTGTGGCACTCAGCAATCTCTGCGAGCAGCAGCCAGTTTTGTTGGGGGGCGGCCTCGGAAAGGCTTAGAAACTCAAGCAGTGCCGCGCGTTCTAGGCTGGCATTTAGCGCTGCAAAACGGCACCAGGCAGACAATAGGTCCTGATCCTGATCAAGCCCCACCAAAAACGCCGTTTTCAAAAATGCCGTATGTAAATTCGATGCGTGTTGAAAGCGTTCGACAATGATTTTTCCCGTTTGCTCAATAACAGATAGTCCTCGAAAGTCCCTGGCTTGCACGAGATCGCTGACACCCCGCAAGTATGTGCGCCCCGGCTCGAAGGAAGTGCCGACCAATAGCGAGCAATATTCACCTATCGCTAGGAGACGCTCTGGGTCATCCGCCAGATCCAAAGACAGGGCCAGATAGTCGTGGGTAGTTTCCCAACCGTGCCAGCCAGCGTCGGCTAGCAGCCAACAGAGGTCGCTCCAACGGGATAGTTGAGCCTCATCAAGAACATCCTGCAGTAGCAGAAACAGTCGAGTATATTGATCAGCCACTTCCGGTTTTAAGCGCCGAAGTTTGGCTTCTATTTCAGTCATGATTCAGCTCAAGCCGGAAAGATTGAACGAACCAGTTCACCAATCGCTTGCTGGACATCGGCATCATCGGTCACTGCCTTACAAATCGCGACTTCACAGGCACGAATCGGGGCAACGCCTTTCACCATCATTTGTCCCGCATAGACCAGCAGACGGGTACTGACACCTTCATCAAAACCATGATGTTTCAGGTTACGAACTCTGGCACCAAGTTTCGCCAGGTCCACCGCTTCTTGCTCGCCGACACCGGACTCATGGGCAATAACACCCGCTTCCTGTTCTTCATCGGGATAGTCAAAGTCGATAGCAATAAATCGTTGCCGCGTACTGGGTTTCAAATCCTTCAGTACATTTTGATAGCCAGGGTTATAGGAAATGACCAACAAGAAATTGGGATGGGCACTCAGCGTGATGCCCTGCTTTTCTACCGGCAGAATTCGGCGATGGTCAGTCAGGCTGTGAATCAGCACAGTAGAGTCTTTACGCGCCTCAACAATCTCGTCAAGATAGCAGATAGACCCGTCCTTAACCGATCGACTCAGAGGACCATCTTGCCAAACCGTTTCGTCACCCTGCAGCAAGAATCGACCGACCAGATCGGTGGCACTTAGATCTTCGTGGCAGGCCACCGTTTGCAGCGGCTCTGAGACAGCCCGGCGAATTTCATCGCTGTTTTCGCCTTTGAATAGCCGATGCGCCATATACTCAACGAAGCGGGTCTTGCCACAGCCCGTCGGTCCTTTCAGCAAAACCGGCAGCTGTTGCGCATAGGCGGTGAGAAAAATCTCAACTTCGTCACCCAGCGGCAAGTAATAAGGTGTCGTCTCAGTTTTAAGCATGTTCAATCCGCTACTCTCCTAACCAGTTTGCCTGGCGTTTCTCTAAGTAGGCTTTAACCGCCTCGGCATAGTCTTTTTGTCTCATCATCTCGAGTAGAAGCTGCTCACTTTCCGCTACCGAAGCGCCGACGTCACGATGCTGATCGGTGTAGATCTGACGCTTGGTCGCCTGCATTGAGCCGGGTGACACATCTCGGATCATTTGCCGGGTATACGCCAGCGTTTCTTCTAAGAGTGATTGATTGTCTACGAGATAATTGACCAAACCAAGGTCATAGGCCTCATCCGTGGTGAAGATACGGCTCGTGAATAACAGATCATTCGCTTTGCCGAGACCAATAATCCGCGGCAACAACCAGGACAGTCCGTATTCTGCCGGCAGGTTAAGTTTGCCATGCGCCGTGGTCAGTTTTACGCCCGGCACTGCAAAGCGGATATCGGCAAAACACGCCAGCACCAGGCCCACGCCGGCCGCTGGCCCGTTAATAGCCGCGATAACAGGTTTGGTTAAGCCAAAGTGGTAGGCAAAAGAGGCATCGAACGCCTCATGCACGCCAAAACCGGGCCTGGCAATTTCGTCCGTTGTACCAGAATCATATCCGCCCTTTGCCACGTGTCCTTCGAGTGCTTTGCTATCGGCACCCACACAAAATCCTCGACCGTTACCTGTCACCACAATGGCCCGCACACTGGGGTCTACTTCCAGCGTCTGCAGCAACCAGCGATACTCAGTGTGCATACGACCGGTCCAGGCGTTCATGCGATCGGGTCGATTAAGCCTGATAATTCCAATCTGATCTTCAATATCAAGTTGGGTGGCTTTAAGCTCCATCTATACTGGGCTCCATTTATTTAGGCTCGGTCGATTTAACTAGCATTCATAAACCCTTGAATTAATTCGGTCAGTTCTGCCCGTGAATCGGCAAAGAAATGATCTGCCTGGGGCAGCAACTTGAGCTGATCGGGTTTAAAATACTGAGCAGCGGCAGAAGCAGAAACAATCGTGTCTCTACTGCCCACAATCACACAGGTATCAATAGACGAAGCCGCATCGCTCTCAATCATCTGGATGGGTGGTGCAATCAAAATCAACTTGCTAACCTTGTCTTCAATTCTCGACGCGGCAATCAGGGACATCGCAGCGCCAAAGGAATAGCCGCCTAAAATGAGCGGCAAGCCCGGCCAACGATTCTCGGCCCATGCAGCCATCGCCAGCACATCCTGTATTTCGCCTTCACCCTGATCAAATTCGCCCTCGCTCTGACCCACGCTTCTAAAATTAAAACGCACCGTGTTAACACCTAGGCCACCGAGTGCATCCACCATGATCTCCAGCACACCGTCATGCATTGAACCGCCATATTGCGAGTGTGGATGGCATAACACCGCCACAAACTTCGGCGCCGGGCTGTCGTTTATCTGGGCTTCCAGCTGCCCCACTGGGCCAGCCACGAAAATCTGCTCACTCACCTCTCATCCAACTCTCATTCAACTCTTCAGGCTGATAACTTATCACAGCTATTCATTGGGTGGGATTCCGATACAATGACCGTTCATGCTGTTGATTGTGCTTCCATGCGTCTCGGACTCCTACTGTTCATTACGATTCCCATTGTAGAAATGTATCTGCTAATCCTGGTCGGTAGCCATATTGGCGCCCTACCAACCATCGGTCTTGTGGTCCTCACCGCAACGGTCGGACTCTGGTTATTGAAGCTAGAAGGCCTGGCGACACTGGCCAGATTGCAAAATAGAATCAACAAGGGAGAAATCCCAGGCCAGGAGCTATTAGAAGGCATCATGCTGTTGATCGGTGGCGCGCTGTTATTAACGCCCGGCTTTTTCACAGATGGCATTGGCTTCATCTGTCTCATTCCAATGTTACGCAAACCAATCGCCCAATGGCTCATTAGTCGCGGCATGATCGGCGCACTAGGCAATATTCACGTTGGCGGCACTCGCGTCTGGCCCGATCAAGATGGCCCCACCATTATTGAGGGCGAATTTGAGGAACAAAACCCTAAACGCCCGCCTCTCGACCAGGACTAATATTCAACCATGATCAATCACGAACTGCTCACAGAGCGAGTCAATGCATTCTGGGAAGCCGACATTATCGACAGCCTCTCAAGTTACATCGAAATTCCCAATAAGTCACCGAGCTTTGACCCCGACTGGAAAGCCAACGGGCACATGGACCGTGCGATGCAACACGTCATGGATTGGGTCCGCGACCAGAAGGTCGATAATCTGATGATGGAACTACACGAACTGCCGGGTAAAACCCCAACACTCTTGCTGGAATACCCTGGAGCAATTGACGACACTGTTTTAATTTATGGTCATCTGGATAAGCAGCCAGAGTTCACCGGTTGGCACGAAGGCCTGGCACCCTGGACCGCGGTGCGCCGGGACGAAAAACTTTATGGTCGAGGCGGTGGAGACGATGGCTATGCTATTTATTCGGCGATTGCCATTATCAAAATGCTGCACGAACAATCATTACCGCACCCACGTATTGTTATCTTGATTGAAGCCTCTGAAGAAAGTGGCAGCCCAGATCTACCGCTTTACATGGACGAACTGAATGATCAAATAGGTACGCCCTCTTTGGTCATTGCACTCGACTCCACCTGCGGCAACTACGATCAGCTCTGGGTAACAACCTCACTCAGGGGTATGTTGATTGGTGAGTTGAAAGTGCAAGTATTGGAACAGGGTGCTCACTCTGGTGCTGCTGGCGGCATTGTTGGCTCCAGCTTTCGCTTGCTACGACAATTACTCTCACGCGTGGAAGACGAACATAGCGGCGCGATATTGCCCTCGTTTCTGAACGAACAGATTCCAGATATTCGTCGCAGTGAAGCCGTGGCAGCGGGCGAAGTACTGAGCGCCGACTTCAATACGATGTATACCTATGCCGGCAGCAGCGGACCCATTTCAGATGATCCGACCGAGCTCGTTCTGAATAACACCTGGCAAGCCTCACTCGAAGTCACCGGTATCGATGGCTTGCCGGATCTCGCCAACGCCGGCAATGTCCTGCGGCCCTATACCACCGCCAAGTTTGCATTACGATTGCCACCGACAACCGATGCCAGGCTCGCAGAACAGCAATTGACAGAACTACTGACTGATAACGCGCCCTACGGCGTTGAGGTGAGCTTTGATAGTGGTGAACCCGCCCCAGGCTGGCATGCCCCGCCGACAGAGCCAGCGCTAGAAGCAGCATTACAAACAGCCTCAGACATCTACTTTGGCGCACCCGCCATCAATATGGGTTGCGGCGGCAGTATCCCGTTCATGGAATTTTTGGCGAAGAAACTCCCTGAATCGCAATTTGTCGTGACGGGTGTACTCGGCCCACACTCGAATGCCCATGGTCCGAACGAATTTCTACATTTGCCCACCGCGAAGAAGATTACCTGTTCAATGACCAGTGTGATTTACGATTGGGGCCAGCGGTGAATCTAACCACCGTTGATTATGCGTTGCTTTCTGTACCTTCAGAACTCGCAAGGCTTAAGCAGGCTTGTGAGCGTGATGGGTTTTTCTCACTAAAGAATCACGGGCTTGATACGCAGCGCCGCAAAACTTTCATCGACCAGATGGCGACCTACTTCAACCAGTCACTAGAAAACAAATTGGAGCATGAGCGAACAGCCGAAAATCCCTTCGGTTTCTACGACAAAGAGCTCACCAAAAATCGACCCGATTGGAAACAAGTGTTCGACATCAGCCTCTCGTCGGCAACACCGACAAACTGGCCAAATGATCCAACCTTTCAAGACATCACCACAGATTGGTCGGCCTCCTGCCATCGTGTTGCGATTAGATTGCTCGAAGCTATTTTTGAAACCTTAGACCTGCCCTTCCACGCTCCAGATTTCGGACCGGAGCACACCAGCTTTCTTCGCCTCAACTATTACCCGCCCTGCCCAAACCTCTCTGTCGTTGAAGAAGTTGAAGAAGTTGAAGAAGGTTCTAAAGGTGGGAACCAGGATATCTTAGGTGTCAGTCACCACACAGATGCCGGCGCACTGACCTTACTGCAGCAGGATGATACCGAGGGCCTACAGTTTTTGGTCGACGGCGACTGGCAAACCGCACCGGCTGAGCCGTCTCAGTTTTGCGTTAATCTTGGCGATATGCTCCAGGTCTGGACCAACGATCGGTACCGAGCGCCACTGCACCGGGTACTCGCAAACGCAAATAAGGCAAGGTATAGCGCGCCTTATTTTCTAAACCCCACCTATAGTTGCGATTGCACGCCGCTAACCGGTAAAGAACCGCTCTACCAAACCGTAAACTGGGGCGAGTTTCGGCGCCGGCGCGCGGATGGTGACTACGCTAACTATGGCGACGAAGTCCAAATCAGTCAGTATCGGATCAGAAAAAACCAAAGAAGGCCGTAAAGGCACATTTAGAAATGACTCGCTGCGTAATATAAGTAAGCAACTAAATCCCGCTAAGCCTTATTCTACGGGGCCTTGACTCCTTTACAGAAAATTAATTGACTATTGACCTGAGCACGCCGACCCCATAAACTGCTGGCCGACGGTCATTCGCTGTCGCACAAGCGTTATTTGGGTGGCAAGTCGTTTAGGGGGCGCTTGAAACAAATCGCAACTGAATCACTGAAACTAAATGTGGATCTGATTTAGAAAGCGAGGCGAAACAAGCACAAAAAGAACACAGGGGAATATTCCATGAATCACAAGAAACTCGGCAAAATTGCTGGGCTGACGGCACTCGCCGTTAGTTTGTCAACACTGCCCATGATCAGCGTATATGCGGAGCAAGATGAAATAGAGGAAGTCGTCGTAACAGGCTCCTACATCAAGAAAAAGAACCAGGCGGATAGTGTATCGCCGCTCACGAACATCGATCAGGAAAGTATCGATGCACAAGGTATTGAAACAACTCAGGAACTTATTCGCTGGTTACCTAGTAACACGGGTTCAGAAAACCAGACGAATGCACTAACACAAGGCGGCACGCCCGGCACAGCTAACGTCAACCTCAGAGGATTGGGGTTGGGATCAACCCTCGTACTCATCAATGGACGGCGCCAGACAGTATCTAGTGCTGTGGCTAATGGCGGTGATACCTTCGTTGATATCAACTCAATGATACCGATGATCATGATTCAGAATGTAGAAGTTCTGAAAGATGGCGCCGCGGCATTATACGGTTCAGATGCGGTAGCCGGTGTGGCTAACTTTAAGACTCGCGATTCTTTCGAGGGTTTTGAAGTACGAGGAAGCTACCAGAGCACTACAGAAAGTGACGACCACAGTGACACTCAACTTGGTGCTTTGTTCGGGGTCTCTAGTGACAACGGTAGTATCGTTATCGGTATGAACCAGCTTAAACGTACAGAAATGCAGCTTGGAGAGCGCGATTTTCCAACCAAAACTGAATCGTCTTTCGGCCAACCAGGATCATTTCTACCGCTAGGCCTCTCGCCTACTTTACCGGCTACGGTTCCTGGTGTATTCAACGCCGACCCGGCTTGCGGAACGCTAACTGGATCTCGCATAGTACCTACAGGCGGCGGTAGTTCATTATGTTTCTTCGACTTTGGCCCCAGCTTTACGCTGGTACCAAAAGAAGATCGCTTTTCTGTCTATACAGTTGCTGAGTACGATCTTAGCCCTGACCTGACTCTAAGAGTGGAAGCTGGTACTGCCCGCAATGACGTTTCTGGCGGCTACTCCCCTTCTTACCCAGTGCTTTCTTTTCCAAGAATAGCGGCAAGTCACCCAGGTAATCCCTACGGTGTCGGCGTAGTGTCTAGATTCCGAGCCATTGGCGACGGAACGGGTGCTGCAGGCTCTAGTCGAGTCGTAAACTACGCGCAACATGATACAGATCGCTTAGTGATTAACCTTACTGGCGCCATTGCGGATACTGGTTGGGATTTCGATGCGTCTTTCACAGACTCAAGAAATACACTTGAGCTATCTGCAAATGACCAGGTGGGTAAGCAACTTACGCTTGCTTTGGCAGGTTTAGGTGGCACTAACTGTAATCCTTTCACTGGCACCCCAGGCGTAGGTACGTGCCTTTACTACAACCCTTTCGGCAACGCAGCAACCGCTAGCCCGGGTGATGCAACCTTCAACACACCTGAGGTCTTGGCTTTTATCTCAGATAGAAACGTGTCTAACACGGACACCGAGTTGAAGACCATTGATTTGATCGCAACGGGTGTGCTTCTAGAGTTGCCTGCAGGTGAAATGGGTGCAGCAGTTGGTTACCAGCGTCGAGAAGAGTCGCGCGCAACCGTCGGTTCGTTGGCTGCCAATAATTCCGACTTGCTGTTCTTGATTGGCGACGTGGATAACTCTGCTTCACGGGAAGTTGACGCATTTTTCTTTGAATTAGCAGCGCCTCTGATGGATAACAATACGGGTACTCTAGAACTTCAGTTGGCCGTACGCTATGAAGACTACTCTACTGGTTTTGATTCTACGGACCCGAAAATCGGCTTTTTGTTTACCAACGCAGACCAAAATCTGTCCGGACGTTTTACCTACGGCACATCGTTTAGAGCACCCACTCTATTCCAACAAACCGAGCAAGCAACATCGTTGAATGCCACCGATGACCCGCTTACCGACTCAATCGTGTTTCTCGGTGAGACAGCCGCACCCAATGCTAATCTAGCACCGGAAGAGGCTGACACTTACAACATTGGCGTGACATGGTCTCCCATGGATGATCTGACCCTGAGTGTGGATTATTACAATGTTGAGTACACCGACCGACTGTCTCAAGAAGCTGGCCAGCAGTTGATCGTCGCTGAAGCCGCCGCGCTAACCGCTGCTGGTTGTGGACCCACTCAACTTGCCCTACCCCAGTGTGCTGCGGCAACAAACCCGCAGGTTATTCGCGATCCAGGTACCGGTACACCGCTCAGAATCTTTTCGAATCGATTCAACGCAACATCTTCTGAGACAGACGGTTTTGACTTTGAAGCGTCGTACTTCTGGGAAAGCAAGTATGGCTCTTTTAGCGTCCTCAACAATACGACTTTTATTAGCTCCTACGATCTGAAAGCTTGTGATACTTGCCCAACGGTTGATGGTGCTGGCAAACGGAATGAAAACACCGCATTGGCGCGATCCCTGCCTGAGATTCGTTCTAATACAGCCCTTGGCTGGATTAGAGATAACCATTCAATCAATCTGATGGTTCGCTATATTGACGAATACAAAGACGATGCTGAAACCGTTGATAGCTGGTGGGTTACTGACTTTCAGTACAACTATGACGCTAACATTTTTGATAATGGCGCACAGTTCACTGTTGGTGCATTGAACATGTTGGATGAAGAGCCACCTACAGTTAGTGGCGCGACCAACGAGTTCGGTTACGATACAAAGGTTCACGACCCACGTGGCAGAATGATCTATGCGAGATTCAAGTACTCTCTATAGAACTAGAACCTGAAATAAAAAAAGGGGCCTATGGCCCCTTTTTTTGTCTAGCGATTTTTTTTGTCTAGCGATTAAGGCTCGACTCTAAAGCTCAAGCACGGCCTTGGCGATGATGTTCTTCTGCACTTCACTGGCACCCCCCGCGATCGTATAACCACGGTGATGAAACATCTGGCTCACGACCATGTCTTCAAAGTCCTCGCCTATCGGCTCACCCTGACGTAACACAGAATCCAGGGGCAGACCGTAATAACCAATGAGTTCAACCATCAGCAGATCCATTTCTTGCACCAACTGACTACCACCGAGTTTCAACATGGAAGGTTCAGCGCCTATGGCTTCGCCGCGGTCAAATTTTGACAACAGTCGCCGGGCGGTTGCGTCAATTGCGTCTAATTGAATTTCTGCGAGGTGGATTTTTTTATGCAAAGCCGCTTCAATCTCGACACCCTTGCTTACCTCTGCACGAGTGATCTCGAATATCTTGCTCAGCAAACGCCGATTCTCAGCAACACGAGACACCAGCAACCGTTCATTACCGAGTAGATTCTTCGCTACTGTCCAGCCCTTGTTCTCCTCACCCAGCCGATTGGCTTTAGGCACACGCACCGAATCAAAAAACACCTGGTTCCACAATCGCTTACCGTTAAACGCGATCAAGGGTTCCACTTTGAGTCCAGGATCATCCATATCAATCAGCAAGAAACTGATACCCGCCTGGGGCTTGGCAATGGGGTCGGTGCGAACGAGTGCAAAAATGTGGTCTGCCACTTCCGCAGCCGAAGTCCATATTTTGGATCCCGTCACCAAATAATCATCACCATCAGAGACGGCAGCCGTTCGCAGACTCGCCAGATCAGACCCTGCACCTGGCTCGGAATAACCCTGGCACCATGACATTTCGGCATTGAGTATTTTTGGCAGGTATAGCGCCTTCTGGGCCTCGGAGCCATATTTGACTATGGCGGGGCCCACCATGCTGAAACCAAAGCCCTGCAATTCTGGCGCGTGGGCAACACGTAACTCGATATCAAACAGATGACGGCGCACCATTGACCAGCCGGTCCCCCTCACGTCAACCGGCCAGTTAGGTGCTGCCCAGCCCTGCTGATTCAGTATCCGGGTCCAGTCGTCTTGTTCTGCCTTGTCTATTGGATAGCCAAGCTTAACTTTACGGGCGAGTTTAGGATCGAGGTGAGAGGCCAGAAAATCACGAACCTCAGCTAGAAATTTTTGATCTTCACTAGATGCTTGCCATTGCATGCTGTCTCCCCGAAAACTAACTGAGCTGCCATTGTCTACCATACCAGTGGGTGGACTCCAGATTGAAATCAAGGCCGCGCATAGGTATTATGCCCATCCTCACTTGATACTAACTGACTGTCCGCTGCCACCCTCGTTTACCACCCCCTTTTTTGTTTGGCAGAATTGTTTGGCAGAACTGTATCGGTATCAACCCTGGCTCCAAAACGTCGTTTCGTCGCTGTGAATCGAACATGAAAGTATTATTAAGACTGCTGCCCTACATCAAGGCAAACGCGTGGGCGTTTACGTTTGGCATGCTTGGCCTACTAGTCGCCCGACTTTTTGAAGCCCTGATTCCCCTGTTTGTAAAACAAGGCATCGACCTGATCACAGAGGGCCAAAATGGCCTGGCAGCCGGCAACCTCAACTTTGACACTGCTCTCAACGCACTTACCTACCCTGCTCTGGCGATTGTTGCCTGTGTGATTGCGCAAATTATTGTCACCATAATCAGCCGTATTTTGATCCGCCGAATTGGCATGTATGCCGCATTCGATTTGCGCAACAGGATTTATCAACACTTACAAAAGCAAGGTCCCAACTTTTTTGCGCGTTACAGTATTGGCGATTTAATGGCGCGCGCGATCAACGATATCTCCCTGGTCAGGCAGGTCATCGCAGGCACAGCAAGAATGACCAGCGTTATGATTTTTACCGCCCTGGTAGGACTTGTCTTTATGTTCTCTCTGAACGTTAAATTGGCCCTGGCCGTCATTGCGCCGCTGCCCTTTATTGCGTTCGCCGCTTACTATTTTTCAAAACGTATTTACGCGCAGTCTTACCGCGTGCAAGAAGGCTTCTCAGAATTATCTACATTTGTTCAGGAAAACTTGAACGGTATTCGTACCGTCCAAGCCATGGCTCAAGAAGATGAAGAAATCAATCGGTTCAAAAGCGTCAATCAGGAATTTGCCGACGACAACCAATCGCTGTTCGAAACCACCTCATTCCTCAGCGCACTGATGCCCGTGATGGCGGCCACCTCGACTATCATCATCATCGGCTACGGCAGTCATCTCGTCACCCAGGGGGCGATTACCCTGGGCACCTTTGCCGCGTTCTTCTCTTATCTGGCACTACTGCTCTGGCCTGCTCGAGAAGCCGGCTCACTAGTGACCCAGTGGCAAAGAGGTGCGTCGGGTACAGCTCGCTTGTTTGAAGTGCTTGACCATGAACCAGAAATTGCCGATGAAAAAGATGCCGAGTTTCCGAAACTGACAGGCCGAATTCGCGTTGAGAAGCTTCATTACCAATATGAAAACAAAGATTACTACGCCCTGGAAGACATTAACTTTGAGGTGGCCCCGGGTGAAACCATTGCTCTGATTGGGCGAGTAGGTTCAGGCAAGTCGACCCTACTCAGACTATTCGTTAGATTATTGGAACCGACCAGCGGCAACATCTATCTGGACGATCATCCGATCTCTGGTTTTCCTTTGGCCAGACTCCGTGACCAGGTCTGTTTAGTTCTGCAAGATCCGTTTTTGTTTGCCGATAGCCTGGGCGATAACATCGCCTATGATAATCCAGACCGAGACAATCACGATATTTGGCGCTCTGCTGAAGCCGCTGCGTTAAGAGAAACGATCGAAAACTTTCCCGAGGGACTTGAGACCATCCTGGGCGAACGCGGTGTCACCTTGTCTGGTGGCCAGAAGCAACGCACGGCCCTGGCGCGCGGTCTCATTCGGATGACACCACTGTTGATTCTTGACGACTGCTTTTCTGCTGTTGATACCGAAACAGAAGAGCACATTTTGACGGGTTTAAAACGAGTCCGAAAAAGCCTCACCACCATGCTGGTGTCGAATCGAGTCTCAACGGCCCGACACGCCGACCGTATTATCGTCCTAGAGGAAGGCCGCATCATCGAGATGGGTACTCATGTGGAACTGCTTGCCAACGACGGGTTTTATGCCGAACTCGAGAAAGCCCAGAGTCACAACAGTCGTTTGGCGCAAGAACTTGAAGGGGCTCCGAAATGACCTCCCTTCTGAACAACGACACGAACTTAGAAACAGAAGACGAAGATCTCGCCAAAAGACACGATCACTCGATTTTTGATGCTGACATCCACGGTCAAAGTATGAATATGGTCTATCTGGGCCGCATTTTCGGCTGGGTGGGCAAGCATAAGAAAGTTGGCCTGATCAGTATCACCTACGTGGTGCTCGCCTCCATTTTGGCCGTCCTGCTACCCGTGATCATTGGTCGCGTCGTTATCGACAGCATCATCATGGGCAATCCCGAAGCATTACTACCCGATTTTGGCATGAATGCGCTAAACCAATGGCTCAGCAACATGTCAGGTTTGTCGCCGATCGTTTCTGCCTGCATCTTGTTCGCTCTTCTCACCGTTGTTTGTCACAGCCTTTATCATCTGCATCGCATCACCTATGCCAAAACGGTATTGAGTGCACTACGGGATATGCGGCTTGATTTATTTGCCCATATGGAGCGACGCCCCTCCTCCTTTTATGACAAGGTCGCTGTGGGCCGGGTGATGACCAGGATCACCAATGATGTCCAGGCACTGTTCGAAATGCTTATGGGCTTAGGGCTGCTCGTGGGTGAATTTGTACCGTTCTTTATAGCCCTTGGTTTGATGCTGGCCATTGACGTCACGCTTACCCTCTATTTGCTCATCGCCATTCCGGTATTCGCCGTCATTACCTATTTTTTCCGCATGGCAACGCGCAAGGTCTACCGACTGATCCGCAATACGGTCTCCCAGTTAAACCAGAATCTGCAGGAAAACCTGAGTGGGATGCAGGTCGTGCAGCTCAGCAATCGGGAAGAAACCAACCTCGGCGTCTACCGGGAAATTAACCAGCGTAATAAAAAACATGAGATTGATGCGATTTATCTAGAGACGGGTTACGGCGCGTTTATGGATAACATGGTCAATATGGCCCTCGCGGTCATTCTCTGGGTCGGCGGCGGCTCTGTCCTACAAGAAGCCATCTCGCTCGGCAGCGTAATTCTATTTAGCCAGTTTATTGATATGTTTATCCGGCCGATTCGCGTGTTGGGCATGCAATACAACATCCTGTTTCGGGCCATGGCCAGCGCCGAACGAATCTTTCAAGCACTGGATTGGCATGAGCAGGTGCGAGAGCCAAAAAACCCTGCACAGCTACCTGATCGTATCGAAGGAAAATTGGAATTTCGCCATTTAAGTTTTGGCTACGACGAGCAGCTTGTCCTAAAGGATGTTTCTTTCACCATTGCACCGGGTGAGAAACTTGCCATCGTAGGACCGACCGGTTCTGGCAAGAGCACCCTGATTCGTTTGTTAGGAAGATTCTACGATTTTGCCGATAACAGCATATTTTTAGATGACATCGACCTCAATCAACTGCCCTCTAGCGAAGTGCGAAGACGTGTCGGTGTAGTCTTACAAGACTTCCATATTTTCTCCGGCTCGATTCTCGACAATATCATGCTCGGTAACCCCACCATCACTCGCGAGCAAGCGATTGACGCAGCTAAGTCAGTTAATGCCGATAAGTTTATCGAGCGCCTGCCCGGCGGTTATGACTCGCCACTGATAGAACGGGGTCAAAACCTTTCACAAGGCCAGCGGCAATTACTGGCATTTGCCAGAGTACTCGCAAGTGACCCAGAAATACTCATTCTGGACGAGGCGACCGCCAGCGTTGATACCGAAACAGAACAGCTGATTCAGCAAGCGTTGAAGCAGATCATGCAAGGTCGAACGTCAATTCTGATCGCTCACCGCCTACAGACTATTCAAGAAGCGGACCGCATACTGGTCCTCAAAGACGGCGCAGTAAAAGAACTGGGTAGCCATCAGGACCTGATGGCACAACGGGGTGTCTACTACACACTAAATCAATTACAGTTTCAGGACGTGTCGCAACCCAGTCAAAGCCGCTAAATGAACCGCTATTCCCGCGCAGTTGGCTATATATTATTCATCGCAGGTAGCAGCTTGTCGGTTTGGCTCGGCACAGCTGTATGGACAGGTTACGATACTCACTCATGGCAGGAAACCAAGGGGATTATTTACCAATCCCAAATGATTGAAAAAACCCGGCGTGGCGACGAGACTTTATTTGCGCACCAACTCCTTTACCGCTATCAGTATTTAGGCGGCAGCTACACGGGTGAGCAAGTCTATCGCACCGACTTACCTATCTCATCAGAAAGCCACCTTCAGCAAATTATTGAACAGTTTCCTGTCGGTTCCGTTCAAACTGTTTATGTCAACCCAGCGGACAATGCAGAGGCTGTTCTGCAAAAGGGTGTCTCTATTCAATTACTCCTGGCATTGATCTTTGCCCTGGCTTGCTTGGGCGTCGGCATGCTGAGTTTCCGGAAGCTTTCCTGATGAGGACTCTCATCTTGCTCGTCGTTTTCTCTGCTGTCGGGTTCTTTACTGGTTTCTTTACTGGCTATATGTTCACCCGCACAGACATTAATTTGCCTCTGAATCCAACGGTTAATGGTCAGAAGGAGAAAATCACAGCAAATTCTCGATCTAACGGCACAACCTCAACAACAGGCGTCGGCGCGCAGGTCGCCAATGATTTTACGTACCAGGACATCGAAGCCGAGTCCTCCATCTTCTCTAAATTGAAGGTTGCGCATCTACTGGCAGATCAGGCCGTTGTCGAGGATCTGAAAACCTACATCCTAAAGGCAGCAAAATCCCGGGACCCGCTCTACAACTACAATCTGGTGAGTATCTTTTTGGAAAAATTTACTGCACTGAATCCACGTGAAGCAATTGACTTTATCGAGGCAAGCAGTGCCGTCTCGAACCACCAGTTTATCAGCCACGTTGTCACCAGTTGGGCACGTCAAGATCCCGCGGCGGCCCTCGACTACCTCGACAGCCTCACCAATATGCAGCTCAAGAATGAGATCGCCGGTCGGCTATTTCAAGACCCCACGTTGGCCGATTCTGGCTTGCTCGCTGAGCTTGAAGAATCTTTAGGCCAGTCTGCATTCGCCATGCGCGGCGTGATGCAGGTCAATCAACTGCCACCCCCCCAGGCGCTTGAAGAAGCGCTGTTGATGAACCACCCCAGTCGCATGAGAGCGATTCAGATGGCACTCGTTCGTTGGTTACGAAACGACCCTGAAGCCGCGATTGGCCGGATACAGAGTCATTCCAATACAGACGAACGTCATCAAATGCTGCAATCGGTTTTGCATGAGTACGTCAATATTGATGTAGATGCGGCGTTCGCCTTCGCCCGGGCAAACCTCAGTGACAATGTTCAACTAGAGCAACAAATGCTATCGATGCTCGGGCAACGAGACCCGAAACGGACATTACCGATGATAGAAGACTTTATTTCCAGAACGGGAAACGCTAATCCTCTCAACAGCCTTATTGCCACCTGGATACAACAGTCGCCAGCAGAAGCACTCGCCTACATCGACACTATGGATGCGCAACGCCGGGGCACCCTTTATCAATCAGCCGCATTTAGCTACGTCAACAGCCATCCAGACGAGGCCTTCGACTGGTTACTAAACCAATCAGATCGATATCCACAAATGGTGGAGAACACCATTGCAAGTTCCATCAATCACAATACCATCGCGATCGCCGAGCGCATGGTAGCGCGAGTCGAGAACCCCGGTATTCGGACTCGACTCATCACGGGGATTGGCAACTATAAGGCGAGTCAAAATCCTGATGGCGCATTAACGTGGCTAGAAGGTTTTCAGCAGGACTCCGCCTACGCAACGGCGGTACAAAATGTCATTTCTAGCATGTCCCATCAAAACCCAAAAGGTGCTGCACAAGCGATTGAAGCGAGGATTACTGAAGACTATGCCGCACCTTTAGTTGGCCAAGTTGCCGCCAATTGGTATCGCGGCAGCCCACAAGAAGCCTTGTCTTGGTTGCAGGGACTACCGGCGGGAGAAGCCAGAAACATGGCGTTCAGCAGCATCGTGAGCAACGTTGCCTATCAGGATCCTGAGGCAGCGATGGAGATATTGGATGCCATACCAGAAGGACCAAGAAAAAATGAAGCGAAACGGAATATCGCATACTCGCGCCTTGCAAGCTCACCCGATGATATCGACGACATCATCGAAGATCTAAACATGACCGGCCAAGACGCAGCTCAACTGCGCGCCATGGCAACGCAGCGGCACAAGGTACAACGCATGATTGGCACTTCCCCGTAGCTTTTTATTAGCGGCAGCTCTTTCATTCGCTGTGGCACTTTATGCGCTGTGGCACTTTATGCGCTATGGCCTTATTTGCTGACGGGGTCGACACCTAATTTAGAGAGGTTGGCAGCCATATCTTCAGCCGAAGTCGCCGGCCTGACGAGCTTATCAATGGCCAGAACCTTGCCATCAAGCCCTATGTAGTAGGTATGACGAGAAGCGGTGCCGCCACTGCCGAGAACATTGTAGGCTTTAGCGGTCCGTTTGGAAGGATCACTCAACAACGGAAAATCCGCTTCTTGCTGCTCCGCAAAACCGACATTATCGGCAATGCTATCGACACTCGCCATAAAGTAGGCGACATTGAATGCTCGAATCAAGTGACCATTTTCAGCGAGAGATTTGCACTCGATCGTACACCCGCTGGTATAGGCCTTTGGAAACCATGCCAACACGACAGCCTTCTCACCCCGGTAGTCGGACAAACGATGAACTTGACCATCGGTGCCTTCAAGGGAGAAGTCTGGCGCCATATCACCGACTTCCAAAGCCATGGCGCTCGAACCAAACAAACTAAAAAGAAAGACACACAACCAGGTTTTTTTCACGACAACAAATCTCTTGATCAGGGTTACACTTCGTACGAGTCAATAAGGATACCAGATGCTCGATTCGCGTATACGCCCTTTAATCGACCCTATGCTAAACACTCTGGGAGCACGCGCAGCCCACTATGGCATCACCGCTAATCAAGTTACCTGGACAGGGTTTGGAATAGGTTTACTGGTCATACCCGCGGTAACGTTTGGCTGGTTTTTTCTGGCTATGGCGCTGATTCTAATCAATCGTCTTTGTGACGGTCTGGATGGTGCAGTGGCTCGCGTTCAGGGTAAAACCGATCTGGGGGGTTACCTGGATATTGTGCTCGACTTTATCTTCTATTCTGCGGTGGTGTTTGCATTTTGTCTGGCGCAGCCAGAGACGGCGATCTATGGCGCGTTCTTGATTTTTAGCTTTATTGGAACCGGGACTTCATTTCTGGCATTTGCTGTGATGGCCGAAAAACGAGGCATCGCAACAACCTCACAGGGTGAAAAGTCGATTTTCTACCTGGACGGCCTAGTAGAAGGGTTTGAAACCATTCTGGTATTGGCACTGATGTGCGTTCTACCCGCTTACTTCTGGATCCTGGCCCTCGGCTTTGGCGTACTCTGTTGGCTATCCACCATTGGCCGGATACAGCGGGCAATCCAAATACTGGATTAGCCCCTAAATCACTTTCTTCTTTTCGAGACGTGCAATCAATGTCGCTAGCGTCTTATCCGTCGAAGAGCGGCTAAAGGAGTCATTAAGAATATTCGTGATCTCCTTATTCATCGACGTGTTGTGGGCAGTCGCGCTCTTCTTGATTTTTTTGTGTAACGCAGGTGGTAAGCGCAGTACAAACTTTACCTGATCTACTTCGGGCATCATGCTTTCCTTACAAATAGAATGCTCGGTAAGTATACGCCTGTGAATGACCAACTGGTTGTAATTTCTGACTTACAATAGTCAGACAGTTGTATAAATCAGAGGCGAAAAGAAAAAACTCACATGCAGACAACCACTATCAGTCGTCGTCAAGTGCTTCACATTGCTTGGCCAATCATTTTGTCGAATCTCTCTATACCGTTGCTGGGCCTGGTCGATACCGCTGTGATTGGTAATCTGGGCGATGCGAGTCTGTTGGGCGCTATCGCCGTTGGCACCGTAATTTTTAGCTTCATTTATTGGGGCTTTGGCTTTTTGCGAATGGGCACCACAGCTCTGGTCGCACAAGCTGCAGGCGCAAACCATCAGAGCGAGGCCAACGCGGTGTTTTATCGGGCTGCCATGATCGGTGCTGCCATTGGCTTACTGCTCATTACTATACAAATTCCGATCGCTGCTGCTGCCTTTGGACTATTGAGCGGCAGTGCTGCCGTTGAAGAGGCGGCCCATGCCTACTTTACCATTCGCATTATGGGCGCCCCGTTCTCGCTCGGCCTGCTGGCGGTCATGGGCTACCTACTCGGGGTTCAAGCAACTCGTACTGTGCTGCTACTCAATATTATCTTGAACGGTCTGAATATCCTACTCGATCTGATTTTCGTCATGGCTTTTGGCTGGGGTGTCGAAGGTGTTGCCCTGGCGACTGTGCTGGCGGAAATCATAGCCCTCGGTGCAGGTTTTATCATCATATTGCCAAGGCTGCGCCAAGCCGGTGTCGTACCTGCCAGTGTCATATTTCGCGCATCGGAGATTAAGCGAATGCTCGTGGTCAACCGCGACATCATGATCCGAACCCTGTGTCTAATTTTTGCCTTTGCCTGGTTTACCAACCAGGGCGCGAGCCAGGGCGATATCATTCTGGCCGCCAATGCGATCTTGATGCAATTTGTCACCTTCGCTGCATTTTTTTTGGACGGTTTTGCGCTAGCAGGCGAGACTTTAATCGGCGCAGCGGTGGGCGCGCGCAGTCACACTCGCATCAATCAATCCATTCGCTATGTGTTCGAGTTAGGCATCGGCACGGCACTGGTACTTTCTGGCCTGTTTTTGCTGAGTGGTACCTGGCTGATCGATTTACTCACCAACATAGAGGCCGTGCGGCAATCCACTCGTGTCTTTCTCTGGTGGGCGGTACTCGCACCGGTGATTTCAGTATGGTGCTACCTACTAGACGGCATATTTATAGGCGCCACCCGAACGCCGGAAATGCGCAACGCGATGATTGTGTCTCTGATTGCATTCCTAGGGCTCTGGTGGATTGCTGTACCACCCCTCGGCAACCATGGGTTGTGGTTGGCCTTACATGGATACTTCGTCGCAAGAGCCCTCACATTGGCCTATTACCTCCCTCCGATCATGCGCCAACTGCGTTAAGGCATTTGCCCTACTTCGATGGTTACCCGTACACTTAAGCTTTCAGATAAGAAGGCTAAGAACATTGAAAATCGCAACCATGATGAGTTATGCGCAGGGCTACGTCGGCGCTACTAAAGAGATTGTTGAAATGGAAAAAGCCGGCCTTGATGTCGTGTGGATTCCCGAGGCCTATTCATTCGATGGTGTCAGCGCCATGGGCTACGTTGCCGCCAAGACGGAACGCGTGACCATCGCCTCCGGCATTTTGAATATCTATAGCCGAACTCCAACCTTGCTTGCTATGACGGCTGCTGGTGTCGATGCACTCTCAGAAGGTCGCTGCATGCTGGGTCTGGGTGCTTCAGGGCCGCAGGTTGTGGAGGGTTTTCATGGCGTACCGTATGACGCACCCATCACCCGTATGCGTGAAGTTGTTGAGATCTGCCGCGCCGTTTGGAAACGCGAGGAGAAACTTAACCATCAGGGCAAGAAGTACCAGATACCCCTCCCTGCAGATCAAGGCAAGGGGCTCGGTAAACCGCTAAAAATTATCAACCACCCTTATCGAGATGAAATCCCAATCGCACTGGCTACGCTCGGCGACAAAAGCGTGGAGATGACGGCAGAAATTGCCGACGCATGGCTCCCGGCTTTCTATATGGCGGAAGGGGCAGATGCGGTTTGGGGAGATGCACTTAGACGCGGGAATGCCAAGCGTGATCCCGGTCTACCGCCCCTTGATGTCTACGCAGGTGGTGCCGTTGCGGTGGGAGAAAATCTCGAATCCTACCGAGATATGTCACGGCCCGCTATCGCACTTTATGTTGGCGGGATGGGCGCGAAAGAGAAAAACTTCTATAACCAGATCTTCAGACAGTATGGTTACGAGGAAGAAGCCGAGACGATTCAGGAGCTATTTCTCTCGGGTCAAAAGTCCGCTGCAGAAGCCGCAATTCCCCAGAGCTATCTCGATGCGACCTCCCTCGTCGGATCCGAAGGATTTATTAAAGACCGTCTGCAAGCGTTTAAAGAATCTGGCGTCACTAGCTTAAGCGCCAGTTTTCTCGGCACCACGACTGAAGAGCGAGTGAAGAACTGTGATGCGCTTAAGAATATCATCGAGAAAATGTAAGACTGATGACACAGATTGTGACACTCTTTGAACGGCTTGGCGGTGAGGCGAGCGTGAAGGATCTGGTGACTCGATTCTATGACGAGATGGACCAGAATCCCGATGCTCGCCTCGTCCGCAATAAACACGCCTCAGATTTAGATCCGTCCAGACAAAAATTGTTTGAGTATTTTACGGGTTGGTTCGGGGGTCCGCCGCTATTCACCGACAAGTATGGTCACCCGAAACTCCGTGCACGACATAAGCACATTGAAATCGGATTAAGAGATCGAGATGAGTGGTTACACTGCCTGACTGTGGCGCTGGATCAAATGGCACTGACGCCGGACCTCAGAGCAGACCTGCTAGAAAAAATCGAACCGATGGCTGACCATATGCGCAATCTGCCTGAAGAAGCACCACTCGTTAACTGTTGATTGGCCGCTGGTCAGTGAAACCTGTCCTGAATTATGGCTTACAGATATGCTCCAATCTTTATCAAATACAATCTTCTCAATGATTTTCTCTATAGTGGCCTCCGCCATAGATAGAGAAGTAGCAGCTTAGGATATCAGCATGAAAAAATATGCATTGGCACTTATATGGTTTGCGATAGCGGGCTACGGTTCTCTTTCATTCGCTGCAGAGAGCGCAATCGTGGTACTGGATGAAGTGCCAGAATCTGTGAAAGAAATGAACAAACTGTCACCAGAGGAACAGACGAAACAAGACGAAGTAAACAAAGCAGCTGTTGACGCTTTTAACGCCGCTGCCGAAGCTACAACGCAGGAAAACCTCAGAAAATAGCGAACAAAGGAACTCTGATTTACCTCGTCTCAAGACCCTAGGATGCGATCACGCCATCGCTGAGAACCCAGGGCAAGATGCTGCCACCAAAATTTAAACGTTCCTTACTGACTGCTTTGATAGAATTGAGTAACGACACCATGTTACCGCTGACTGTGGTTTCTTTAATGGGAAACTGTATCTTGCCATCTTTGACGTAGTAACTGTTCTTGGCGATTCCAGAGAAGTCACCTCGATCATTGGGATTACCGCCACTAAATCGACCGATAAGAATACCCTGCTCGACACCACCGATTAACGCTTCAAGATCCGTCTCACCCTCGTCAATTTGATAACAACCACCCGCATTGACAGCTCGCGGTAGTCCAGTCTTGTTAGCGCCGTATAATCCAAGTAGATACGACTTCAGTACACCATTTTCGACAATCGTAGAATTTTCAGCTTTGTAGCCGTCACCCGTCACCCAATAGCCCGAAGAGACGCCGTCTGCCACGGGACAAGAGCGCAGGTTGAGTTTGTCGCTGGTCACAGACTCTCCCAGTTTGTCCTTGAAAACCGAAGTTCCGCTGATCAATGCTGCGTCGCTAATTTTTCCGGTAAGGAAACCAACAAAACTGCCCAGCGCGTTTGGCGTAATGATCATATCCCCAGTGAATTTGCCGGGGATATTGCGGGTGTCGATTTGTTCGGTAGATTGTCGCATCAGTGCATCAGCATTCACCATATCCTGAACGGGCGTATCGAGGTCGTAAGCACTGTAGTTGAAATAATTCATCGATGAGGTTTGTTTGCCTCGCTTCGACGTGAACATTGTCGATACTCGATAAACACCACGGCGTGATTCAAACTGAACCTCATTGCTGTTGACGTAAACGCTACGACGATTGCCAAAGGTAATCGCTACCGAGCCAAAGTGTAAATCAGGATATTGTTGCTTGGCATAGTCCTGCACCTCAACGATTCTGTCGTACATGCGATCATAGTCTGGTTCGCCTGGGCCAGCATCAAACGCCTCTGCAGGCTGCATCTCAGCGATACCATAGGCGTCATCAGGCGATGCACCGCGCGCCATATCGGACAGATTGTCTACCGTCTTTTCTAGAGTCTCATGATCTGTTTTATTGACCGACAGACTGGCCTTCTTGTGATCTTTTATACCGGTAATACCTACATCGATTTCAAAGTTGGTGCGCATCAAATTGATGGCACCATTTTCCGCTTGAAGTTCGTGAAACTCTTCGGCAACAACGCGTGTCGATGCATCAGAAAATCCAGCCTTGCTGATTTTCGCCAGTGTCTTGAGAGCTATATCTTTATTGGTCATTACTCGCCCCCGATAAAAACTTTGGTTTTCACGGCGGGACCGCCCATGCCGACAGGCATAGGTTGTTTCTTGCCACACATACCCGCACAACCCCAGACCATTTCGTCCGAGAGCATGGTCACTTCTTTTAGCATGTCGAAAGCCACACCAGAAATCGTCGTGTCGGTGATCGCTCTACCAAGCTTGCCATTTTTGATCTCATAGCCCATTTGTACGCCGAACATAAACTCACTGGTGGTGTCTGCTTGACCATTTGTGGGGCGCATCAACAGGTAACCATCGTCGATAGAAGCGATCATATCTTCGATTTTATCTTTACCCGGCAGAATCGCCGTATTGCGCATGCGGATCAATGGCTCATCGGTATAGCTAAATGCACGAGCATTACCCGTTAACGGCATATTGAAATGCTGCGCACTATCTTTGTTATGCATAAAACTCTTGAGCACACCGTCTTGAATCAAAATGGCGTCATGGCTTTCAACGCCTTCGTCATCCATATAAATCGGCATGGGTAAAATCTCACCGTTGTGGCTGTTCGCGAAATCGACCAACGTAATCAATTCACTGGCGATCTGTTCGCCGAGATAATCACCCGCAATAGAACCTTCGCGAACGATATCCGCCTCGGTCGTATGACCGATGGCCTCGTGCGCCAGGATACCCGCCAAATCAGAAGCCAATATCACATCGTGATAGCCAGAAACTGGTTTGACTGCGGTCTTTTTGTTCATCAGGTGTTCGTACATTTCATCAACGGCAGTGTGAATACGCTCTGGTGTTTCAAATACATCTTCAAACTGACCACGATCACCGATCGCTTGCGATAGCTCGATGGGCTCACCCGCCTCGTTACGCGTCGTCAGTTTGACCGCGATGATAGAACGTGAGTTGGTGTTGTGCCCCGAAGAACCCTCGGAGGTTTGTAGTTTCTTTTCCATATCAAGGCAATTCAGTACCACCTGGCGTGACACGATGTCCGGGCAATGGTCACCGACATAGGTATCAATGCCTTTTAAAAAGGCAATAATTTCGTCCTGAGTTTTACGCGGCTTCTGCGTGTTGGAATCGCTGCTGGCGGATGCCTGACTTCTGGGTAGTGTATGCTCAGGATCGCCGCTTCGTTTGGCCAGAAACTCAGCATTTCGAGTCGCTGCCTGAATCGTGGTCTCGATAGAATCATTGGTGGCATTTGGATTGGAGCTAAAGCCCCAGGCACCCTTATCAAATACACGCGCTGATACACCACCGTTGGTGTCTTGCATATTGGACACAATATCACCATTCAGCAGGGCAATATTCAGCAGACGGTTTTCGTGTAAACGGAGCTCGGTGTAGGAAGAATATTGGTTGGAGTATTTCGACAGGTCGATCTCAGCAATTTGCATCACAGTTGGCCCTTAATTTGATAAAGCGATTAGATAGAAAATTTGCCATACGGAATTCAGACAAAGCGTTCAGACAAAAGCATCAAACTAATGTCTCCGCTCAACCGAGTCAATTCGTCTTAACCCGGCAAGTCGACAACTCAGCTCATAACAATACTTGTACGTCACACCTGTGCATTTAGACGGGGCGTTTAATCCGGCAAAAGCGCTGTGAATTCTGCCCGGTGCGCTTCGTCTAGATACTGCGTGAGCTCACCCGCGTCCAAGAAGGTCGAATAGCAACTGGGACAATGCTCAAATCGAATAGCAACAGGCTCCTCAATTTTTCGTTGGTCCATAATCTTGTCGCACTTGGGGCATTCGACGTAAACCATATCGTCATATTCCGCACCCATTTCAGCATCACCCGAATCAATTGCCAGGTTACCTTCAACCAACGCAAGATCAGCACGCGTAAGCTGATCAAAATATAGGCCATGACATGCGAGACAGCGATCTATCTGAATAGAGCCCGCATCATCGGTACTCACCGTTTCCATTTCGCCATCGCACTTAGGGCACTGCATCATCTTTTCTCCAACAATTCCTAGGCGCGACATTACATGATTTGGACGATTTTGTAATCATCTGCCATAGGTGTAATCTGCGTCTCGTCTCATTTAACAATCACAGTATGCCGCCGCCTGATCCCAAACTGCCCGCCGCAGACTACAGTATCTGGGCAACCTATAAATCTTTGTTCTGGTCAGTGTATGTGCCAGGCTTTTTGATGTCGTTGTGCCAGGGCAGCGTCATTTTAGTGATTCCACTATTCGCGCTGGATCTCGGCGCCAGTGCCGCGGTCACCGCTCTGGTGTTCTCTCTACGCGGTCTTGGCAACATGACAGTGGATATACCGGCGGGTTGGGCCACCGGAAGATTCGGCGATAAAACCGTCATGCTCCTATCGGTCGGTTTAATGGCCCTTTCCGCTGTTGTTGCCAGTCAGGCGAATTCTACCTGGCAGCTAGGCCTGGCGGCGTTCGCATTCGGCGCGGCGGTAGCAAGTTGGATGCTGGCTCGATTGGCGCATGTCAGTGAAGCCGTACCGACTCACCAGCGCGGAAAAGCCATCAGCACAATGGCCGGCGTACAACGCTTTGGTAATCTCATTGGTCCTGCAACCTCTGGCATTGTGGCTCAGATCTACGGATTCGAGTATGTGTTTTGGGGAATCGCTATCGTCGCGACCATCGCCCTAATGCTTATCATGTTCACGGTGAAGGTAAACAATAAGTCCGATCCAGACGCCCATGGCGGAATTCTCAAAATGGTACCCGCGATCTTGATCGCACACCGCCAGGTGTTCGCGACCGCTGGCTTCGCTATCTGGTGCTTAACGATATTACGAGCAACTCGCAGTCTCATGTTGCCATTATGGGGCGATGCTATTGGCCTGGATACCTCTACCATCGGCTTTGTGGTCAGCCTATCTGCTGGTATCGATATGATGATGTTCCCTCTGGCAGGCATCATTATGGATACCTGGGGTAGACGCCCCGCCGCCATAGCCTGCCTTGGTATCATGAGCACGGGTATGCTTATGTTGCCGTTTACCGATACTTTTTTTACCATGCCGATTGCCGGGCTTGTGGCAGGGGCTGGCAACGGTCTTGGCAGCGGCATTAATATGACCCTCGGCTCTGATTTCGCACCAGATGGACAGCGCGGAGAGTTTTTGGGGGTATGGCGGCTTTTGTCAGATACGGGCTCCCTGATCGGCCCCCTTGCCGTAGGGGCGACCGCATCAACAATTACCTTGTCTGGCGCCTTCTATCTGTCTGCCGGCATTGGCGGCGTCGGCGTTTTCATCATGTGGTTATTTGTCGATGAAACTTTGACCAAAAGGACTGAGCTATAGGGCCATTTATGCGCTGCGCTTTTAAACCAAACGCCTAGCCTTGTGCCACCTCTTCTTGCAGCGTGAATCGCTTTTTCCAGGCAGCGCGAAGTCCAACGTATAGCAACAGTCCAAGCGGTCCCAGCACAAAAGTAAGAATGGCCGGGATCACCACGGCAAGGTGCGGGATGTCATAGCGCTTGGCATCACGGATCATCCAGGCACCCACAAAAAGGTCAAAAACCAGATAGTGCACCCAGGCACCGATTAACGCTCGAGGGTCAGAAAACGCAGCTTGAAGACCTGCAAGACTTTGCATACCAGCGCCTTCTGGTGAATCTGCGACCATCGTAATCATAATAAAGGCAACATAGACTAGACCAAGAATGACCGGCACCAATCCGGAATGGACCAGCACCCGTGTTACCTTTGAAAAGGGTGCAACTAGCAGCAGCAACCAGAACGGCAGCACAAAGGCATTGACCAGCATAAACAAAAGTTCCGAATTCATATTAGTATCCTTGTGTCATTTTTGGACACGATTTTTTCTGCACTAATCTTTTCTTAAGTGCCAAACCAGTTCGCATGGCCAGCGTTGAGCCCAGGCTGCTGGAGTTGAAAATTTTGTCTCTCCACTATCTTCCAGCGAACCCAGTTGTTGATAGCTGGCAACAGTAAACCCCGTCTCTCTAAACAGTTTCAGCCACGCAGAATGGATCAAATTAAATTCTATGACACCTGGGTCAATTTCCACATTCCGCCAATCCTGCCGATATAGGTCGAAATAAGACTGATGCAAAACCGCTTCACCAACATGTTCACTGGGTGGCGTCTTAATGATACCGAGCGGGTGCGTTCCCAGAAAGACCAGATAGCATTGCCATGAATGAGCGTCGTGCTTGTCTTGTGCTGTGTGCCCAACCTTGCCATCCAGCCACTCACATAACCAGTACCACACCCTAATTCGATAGCGCGCATCGTTGACCCGCGCTCACCCAATCGTCTGTTTTACCATCCCAGAAGATACGATTTTCGGTCACATGTTCCGGTAGAGATTCAATCATTGGTCAATATTCGCATTGAATAAGTGGCTCGCGCCCGGTTTCTGCGGATCACGCATCTCGCTTTGGCAACATCGGATTGGCGGCTAACGCCTTCATTGAGCTGCCCGTATTTTTGGGATTGGTTGAATTGCTGAAATTCTCAATCTTGTCAAAAGATGATTCAACATCGTCAATCGAAAAGCCTTTGGGGTCAAAATATGCGCCTTCACTACGCTCCCACTGCACTTTCGAAATCCAGCCTGCACCAACTTCGAAAAGCCCTCCGCTTGAGTCACAGCTTTCATGGCAGAGAAACGCAACTAAAGGACTGACTAATTGCGGGTTGAGCATTGCCATGGCATTCTCATCCATCACACTCCCCATCATTCGAGATGCAGCCAACGGAGCGATGGTATTCGACTTAATGCCTTTTGACGCTCCTTCAATTGCGATTGTCTGCGACAAACCATGTAGTGCAAGTTTGCATGCACTGTAGTTTGCCTGACCAAAATTGCCGTAAATGCCTGCCGCTGATGTCGTCATAACAAATCGACCATAGCCTTGTTCACGCATGTAGGGGAACGCCGCTCTGCTCACCTTCTAGGCACCGCGCAGATGCACGTCATAGACCAGGTCCCAATCGGCATCGCTCATTTTATGAAATGATTTGTCGCGTAGAATACCGGCGTTGTTGATCACCACATCAACTCGCCCAAAATTATCGAGCGCACATTGAATGATTTTTTCGCCGTCAATGACGCTATCAGGGTTCGCCACAGCATTTCCACCAGCGGCTTTGATTTCATTTACGACACCATCAGCAACTGTTTCGCTACTACCGGTACCGTCGAGGGCTGCGCCAAGGTCGTTAACGACAACACTCGCACCAAGGGAGCCAAGGAGTAACGCGTGAGATCGGCCGAGGCCATTTCCCGCGCCGGTGACGACGGCGACTTTGTTATCAAATGTTAGTGACATGATGGTATTCCTCATTTGATTGGCTTCGGCTTTAATATAAGCGCATTAATATAGCCGCATTGCCGCGATGGGCGGAGATGGCAAAGGTGAACTTCTGGTTTAGCTAGGCTCGGTAACAAACAATGGGATTTTGCGAGTCGTTTTCTTCTCATACGCTGCATATTGAGGGAACGCCTCAACACAGGCCTGCCACAGGCGAGCTCTTTCAGTTTCGTCGCTCACCTCACGCGCGGTCATCGGCGTGACTTCAGTTTCGTCTCGAATCTCAACCTTTGGATTTGCGCGCAGGTTATAAACCCAGACCGGGTTTTTCGGCTGACCGCCCATAGAACCAACCAACACATAGGTCTCATCAACCTTGACGCGCATCAACGGAATTTTTCGAATAGCGCCGCTGCTTCTACCTGTATGTGTGACGATAATGCAGGGTAAGCCTGTTTCGCGCAGCGTTGTACCCTCGGTACCGCCGCTTCCTTCGTACAGTTCAACCTGCTGACGAACCCAGTCTATGGTCGGTGGAATATATTCAGGCATAATTTGTTGCTCCGTTTTATGACGAATACAGAGTATCACGCATCTAATCATGACTCCTGACACTATGGTGTCAGGAGCACACTGTTAGAGTTTGTGCATCTTCAATGAGACTCGCACATGATCACTCTTTATACCCTACCACCCGCCTTCGGACTTCGGAGCGTCAGCCCCTTCTGCCTAAAGGCTGAGATGACACTGACACATTTGCAGCTGCCCTTTGAAATCAAATTTGAGGGGGATCCTCGCAAGGCACCGAAGGGTAAACTGCCTTATATTGACATCGATGGTGAGGTCACCGCCGACTCTGAACTGATCCTGCAAAAACTGGATCAAAAGTTTAACGGCGCCGTCTACGGTGAGCTATCTCCAAAAGAAATTGCTGTTGGGCGCGCGTTTACAAGGTTATGCGAGGAGCACCTTTACTGGATGATTGTCGCCAGCCGCTGGCTTGAGGTTGATTGGTTCCCAAATATCGTTAGCGGGTTCTTCAGTGAGGTGCCCGCTATTTTGCGATCATTGATCGCGAAGTCCGCCCAGTCGAAGTTCATAAAAACCTATAACTTACAAGGGCTCGGACGACACACAAAATCAGAACAGCAACAATTTGGCCGGCACGACCTGGCTGCAATATCAGATCAGATTGAGGCTGAACGCTATATCACAGGAGGCCGCCTGACCGTGTTCGACTTTAACGTCGCGAGCATACTGGCAGGATTGATGGACAACGAGCCAGCCACCTGGATCTCTATCCTGGCACAGGATTACCCTGTACTCCGCGAGTACGTCGATCGTGTACAGAGAAAAGTAGGCATCTATGCGAAAGGATCTGAGCTTTAGGACTATTTATCAGAGCACGTATTTATGCAGCGCAGCTTTGAAGAAGCTCGTTTGAAGTAGTACGTTTGGTTAACTAGTTCGCATCCATAAATAGGCTGTTTTTCGGAATTTCGATTTTACATGCGCGAGCACGTCCGGAGCAGCATCAAACAATGCCGGGGCAATGCTTATCGCGCCCGTTATTTCTTGTTTCAGC
>Ga0222651_1000064_pt1 | contig 78833 bp, 67 predicted proteins | sample AntAcemetagen369_FD_179855 | JGI IMG/M metagenome (GOLD analysis project Ga0222651, IMG submission 179855) | Saline water microbial communities from Ace Lake, Antarctica - #369 | ecosystem: Environmental > Aquatic > Non-marine Saline and Alkaline > Saline | place: Antarctica: Ace Lake...
CTTGGGTCGAATTACACCAATGGAGAAATGGAAATCCGACAAACACCTGATATTAATGAAAAAATTAGTAGCATAATTAACAAACGAAATTTAAAAGATTACTCTTGTTTTATAGGGGTCAAAACAATTCCTCAGCCCCTTGCTGTTAATCACATAATTTTTTTGGCCTTAATAAAAACCTTTCTTCTCTTATATGATCGGGTTACTGAATTTTAGGGCAAAAATCGTATATTATCAAATCTTTTTTAAAATAACCAAATCCAAATACGATGAAAAAAGTAGTATTATTTGCTGCTTTATTCCTGATCCTATTTCAGGTAAAAGCAGAATTAGAATTGCCTAAAGTTTTTGCGGACCATATGGTATTACAGCGAGGACAGGAAATACCTGTATGGGGTAAGGCAGACCCAAAACAGTGGGTCAATGTGACCTTTCAGGGTAAAAAATACCGTGTAAAAGCAGATAAAGAAGGACAGTGGATGCTGAAAATGGATGCTTTCTCTAAAGGAGGTCCTTATATCCTTTCAATCAACACCAAAAAAGAATCCAAAGTTTTGGAAAATGTTATGATGGGCGATGTTTGGTTGCTCGGTGGCCAATCTAATATGGAGTGGCCATTAATAAAGACAATAAGTGGTGAAGACAGTGTAAATGCAGCAAACCATCCCAATATCCGACTTTTTGAAGTAGGAAGAAACCTTAGCCTAGAGGTGATAGAAGAAGTTCCTGAGGCAAAATGGTCTATTTGTTCGCCTGAGACGGCAGCTAATTTTTCAGCCATTGGTTATTATTTTGCCAGAAGAATTGAGTCAGATATGGATGTGGCGATAGGCTTGTTGGACATCAACTGGGGAGGAACAGTATCCGAAGCCTGGACCAGTGGGGATGCATTGCTGACCCATGCTGATTTTAAAGAAACAGTAGCCAAAAATCAAAGTGAGGGGCCTAAGGATTTTTCTGACCCAAAACTAAAAAGTCCAAATAGCTGGCCTACCAGCTTGTTTTACGGGATGCTTGAACCTGTAATCCCATTTGCAATCAAAGGGGCGCTTTGGTATCAGGGTGAATCCAATGCATCCAGAGCCTACCAATACAGGGAAATTTTCCCTTTAATGATTGAAGACTGGAGAGCACAATGGGGTCAGGGAGACTTCCCTTTTCTTTGGGTGCAGCTGGCTAATTTTCGTCAGCCTAAAGCAGATCCAGAGGATAGTGACTGGGCAGAATTAAGAGAAGCCCAGTCTATGGCCTTATCCTTGCCAAACACTGGACAGGCAGTGATCATCGATAAAGGTGAAGCCAATGATATTCACCCTAGAGATAAATGGACTGTAGGAGAGCGCCTTGCCAAAGGAGCAAAGAAGGTAGCCTACGGTATGGATGTGGTTTACAGCGGACCTACCTATAAATCCATGGAGATCCAGGGAAACCAAATCCGTGTAAGCTTTGATCATATCGGTTCAGGTCTAATGGTTGATGACAAATATGGTTATGTCAAAGGATTTGCAGTTGCAGGTCAGGACAAGAAATTCCATTGGGTATCAGGACAGCAGGATGGCGATCAAATCGTTTTGGAGACTGGAGATATCAAAAACCCAGTTGCTGTAAGATACGGTTGGGCGGATAATCCTGATGATGTTAATTTATACAATAAAGAAGGGCTTCCTGCTGATCCATTCAGAACAGATGATTGGAATGGCATTACTTATGGTAAAAAATAAGCTAGCTTAATAAAAATTGACCTCCGGAGTGCTGCGTTGAATAATTCTTGCAGATTTATCCGGAGGTTTTTTTATGGTCTTTTACCAAAATTTAATTTTTTCAAAAGCAATGATTAGTCTTTGTATGTCCTCAGGAAATACATGACCAATATGGCCTATTCTAAAAGTAGCGGCTTTGGATACTTTGCCTGGGTAAATTACAAACCCTTCTTCTTTTAATTCTTCCAATGCCTGTAAAAATGCCCTTACGGTATGGGTAGGGGAAGTAAATCGCCATTTTCCGGGGTCATTTTCCATGGCCTCCCATTGGTCATAAAGATCTAGGGAATGGCTTTTTGAATTGCCTTTGCATGCTTGAAGAACATCCCTTCGGGCAATTATAAAACCAAAACCAGGAACCCCCTGGATGCATTTATTGGCGCTACTGATCAGGAAATCAATTTTAGGAGACCTGATGTCAAGCGGTATACCTCCAAAGCTGCTCATGGCGTCCAGAATAAAACACTTATTGTATTTCTCAGCCAGTAAGGCAATGGGGGCATAATTATTCAGCATACCTGTGGTAGTCTCACTATGAACCATTCCAATATGGCTTATGTCCGGATTTTGTTTTAGCAATTCCTCTACTTTTTCCGGTCTAGGTTGTAAGTGCTCTTCCATTTCCAAAACTTCCAATCCGATGCCCATCAGAGAAACGATCTTACCCATCCGTTTACCATAAGCACCATTCGAAATCACCAAAATTTTATCTTTTGGTTTTAAACAGGTCCACAAGACAGCTTCAACTGAAAAGGTGCCACTTCCCTGCATTAAAATGGTGGTGTAGGGATCTCCCCCATTACTTAAGGCGAGCAAAGAGGTGCGGATATTTTGTACTTTGTTTTGTAGTCTTCATCCCAAGTACACCAGTCACGGTTCATGGCTTCCCTAACCGTTTTACTTGTGCTCAAGGGGTCTGGTGTAAGCAATAGGTAAGGGTTTTCAGGTATCATATTAAAGTAAATTGTGGTGGATTTTTCTATCAAATATAATGTATATTAGCATTGATTCTTGTCAAAAAGGACTATTATTAACCCTAAAACGGCCTTAACTATTTTGGAGATTCTGATGCTATATGAATCATTCGTTCCCTTAACTATATTCCGGGGAAAATGACTTTTGGATCGTCTTAAAGGGTTTCTTAAAGAGAATCACCCTTAATATTTAAAAAGACTAATGCTAAAATATCCCTTGCTGTCAGTGAAATGATGGTCTGTTTCAAATCCCGCTTTTTCCCGTAATTGGACCAAATCTAAATGATTGTATTTTTGGGAGATCTCCATGTGAACTGGTTCGTTTATTTCAAAGGTTATTGCCTTCGCTGTCACTTGAACATTTTGCTTTACTTTGCTGATAAGGAAACTTTTGGTGGTGCCACTTAGAGGGTCGTAACTTGCATAGTGGTCAAAATTTTCAGGAATAAAATTTCCATCCAATTCTCTATTAATGCGGTGTAGAAGATTTAGGTTAAACCTTTTTGTTATTCCTTCAGGATCATCGTAGGCTTTTAAAATTGTTTGCGGGTGTTTTTTCAAATCTGCACCCAGCAAGAATAAATCTCCTTCACCTAAATATTGACGAACAAATTGCAGAAATTCTACGGCCTTTTCTCCTTCATAATTGCCAATATTGCTCCCTAGGAAAAGTACAATTTTTGGGTTTTTTCGAGGTTTTATTTTTTCCAGTGTTTCAAAATAATCACCTGCAATAGGTACTATGTTTAATTCCGGAAACTTTTTAATTAAGAGCTTTTGGTTAACCTGAAGGATTTCAGGTGATATGTCCAGAGGTAAATAATTTATCTTTTTCTCTGATTTTAATAACGCGTCCAGAAATATGGCTGTTTTAGTACCATCTCCAGCACCAAGTTCTACTACGTCATAAGTAGTATTTGGAAGAAGGGATATTATCTCTTGGCTCTTAGCAGTTAAAATTTCGGTTTCACAGCTCGGCAGATAATAGCTTTTCATCTGCATGATTTCCTGAAATATTTCAGATCCTTTTTCGTCGTAAAAATACTTAGAGGAAAGCTGTTTGGGTTGTGAGTTGAGGCCTTTGAGGATATCTCTTTCGAAAATTGTATTCGTCATAGTGATTGGACAAGTCTTATTCCTGAAAAAATCCATTGAGAGGGAGGGGCAAAGAAATTACGGTAAGTTTTTCTGCTATGGTTGGTAGCGGTAGCTGCAGATGCACCTCTGAGGACATGTTGGTTGACCATAAATTTTCCATTGTACTCTCCCAAAGCACCAGGAGCCTTTTGAAAACCTGGATAGGGCAGATAGGCACTTGAAGTCCATTCCCATAGTTGACCCCAAGAAAACTGATCGGCTGCTACTTCCCATTCATATTCGGTGGGCAATCTCATTCCTTTCCATTCAGCAAAAGCAAAAGCCTCATAAAAACTGACATGCTGAACAGGTAAATCTGGATTAACGGGTTGCAGACCGTTGAAGGTGTAGTGATGCCATTTACCTTTTATTTTGTGCCAATATAGCGGGGCCTTTATTCCTTTGTTACTAATATAATCCCAGCCATCAGAATGCCAGAGGTTAAAATTAGCATAACCTCCAGATTCAATAAATTCCATATATTCATTATTGGTTACCAGTATTTTTGAAATTCTATAAGGCTCAAGAAAGACCCTGTGCTTTCCTAATTCATTGTCATAGGAGAAGCCGTCACCGGAAAAACCAATTTGCTTTATCCCTTCTGAAACTTCAACCCAATCTTCATTCTTTTTTTCAGCTTTATTACCAAAATAATCTCCATAAATAGGGAAAGTAGGCTGGTTTCCAAGAATGTATTTAATATCATAGACCAGTAGTTCTTGATGCTGTTGTTCATGGTTGATCCCTAGTTCAACAATGTCCAGAATTTGGCTGTTGGGGTCATTATTTTTCAGTAATTTCAATACGGCATTGGTAACGTACTCTCGGTAAGCCATCACTTCAATCACAGGCGGTCTGCTCATCAGCCCTCTGTTCGGGCGCAAGACCCTGTCGCCTGCATTGTTATAATAGCTATTGAACAAATAGGCAAAATCCTGGTCGTATACCCGATAGTCATTGTTGAAAGGTATAAGTAAAAACTGTTCAAAAAACCAGGTACTATGGGCCAGGTGCCACTTAGGTGGAGAAACCTCAGGTATAGGTTGAGCGACGTAATCTTCCACTTCAAGTGGAGCACATATTTTTTCTGTTTGTAGCCGACATGTTTTGAACCTGTCTAAAAGTAATGTGTGAGTGGATGCTAATTGCCTTAATCTCCCTGCCATGAAAACTATTTTTAGTTGGGTTTTTGTTAGTTACAAATAAAAAGAGGGATGGTTTTCACCACCCCTAATCTTTTAAGCAATTATCGGGCTAAACCCCATTAAATTAAATGTAGATTAGTCATAAAGTTCTACAATCATTTCTATTTCAACAGAAATATTGGAGGGCAGTGAACCCATACCAATTGCTGCTCGGGCATGTTTACCTTTTTCGCCAAATACTTCTACCATCAAATCTGAAAATCCATTGATAACTTGTGAATGTTGGGTAAAAGAAGGATCTGCATTGACCATGCCTTTGGCACGAACAATATTTTTCACCCGGTTAAGGTCTCCTATTTCAGCTTTCAAAGAGGAAAGTAACGAAATACCTGCGAACCGGGCAGCAGCTATGCCTTCTTCTAGACTTATTTCACTGCCTAATTTACCTGTTACCTGAGATCCATCAGGCCTGTCTGGTCCAGTACCTGCCAGGTAGACTACATTACCTAAAGTTTTTGCTTTAAGGTAATTGGCTGTAGGCGGTTTAGGCGTAATGAGTTCGATACCCAAATCTTTGATCCTTTGTTCGGCGTCTATTCCGTCTGTTTTTTGTTCCGCTAAGGTCTCTTTTTTATTGGAATTATTGGATGACAGTGGTCCATCACATCCAACCAAGATCAAGAAAGGTATCAACAGTATTATTGCAATTTTTCTCATCGTATAATTTAATTTATTGAATTCAACCTATTGTTGTTATTTTACTTTTAACTCGAAATAGACAATAGCCTTTCTATTACGTGATATAGCCTCGGGTTTTAACCCGAGGGGTAGGAAAGTATAATTCCTCTATTTTGACGGTTTTGTTGCCTGTTTTTGCAACAATACTGACAAAATCCTTATCGTTAAGTTAGTTACATAACGTTACTTACCAAAGTCTTCGAATCCAGGTTTAAGGGAAAGGGATCAAGTTGCCAATGGAGGTCCACCTGGTACGGAGAATTTTTGTTTCCGCTGTTTGTTCTCCCATTTCTTAGCAGTGAACTTAGCAGTAAGGTATTCACCCATAAAAACCTCACCGGACATTTGTCCATTTTTTATTTTCCCTGTAAACATATAAACGATAGAATCTCCAGGTTTTCTGAAATGGCTTCGGATTTTTACCGTATCACCTTCAACCGTTCCATACAATTCCTGCTCTGCAAAATCGCTATTATGAATGCCATTTAGCCAGTTTCCATCCTGCTCAAGTAACATGGTATGTGTGCTTTCACTGCTAAAGAAAGACATTTGGATGTCCCACCTGCCAGAAATATCAGCAGCTGGTGAAGCCATTGAGGCGTCAGGTGTTGGTCTCTTTTCGGAAAGGGTATCGTGAAGTCGTTTGGCTACTACTTTTGCTTCTCCTTCCTGCATTTGGCTAGGAGTAACGTTGATTGAAGTCAATCCATCCTTGTTACCGCTCCCTACGGCAATTCTTGGTTCAGATCTACCAAATAGCTCTGCAACTTCCTCACCTGTAATATTGAATTGTTTAGGATCCCAACTAACTATTAATCCTGGAGCTCTATTATTAAGGCTATCAGGAAGAGTTATTTCGTAGGTAACCCCTTTTATTTTGGTGACTTTATTAGCGATGAGATTTAAATATTCCATCCATTGATCCCATTCCTTTTCATGGTCTCTGGTTGTCCAGGCTTCTACTGCTGCTAGCATTCCTAGCATTTCTTCTTTGCCTACTTTATTGTCTCTTCCTGGCCCATGATGGGGAGAACTCGCTTGCCATGCAGAGAGCATTAGGTCTTTTCTACCTAATAAGAGTCCAGCACACTGTGGACCGCAAATCGCCTTGCCTCCACTGTAGGCAACCATAGTGGCTCCACGCTCAAAGTGAACAACTGGAATACTAAGGTTTTCTGCTGCCGCATCCACCAAAATAGGAATGTCTTGTTTTTTCGCAACTTTGGCAATGTTTTCTACCGACATCGGTTGTCCTGTAGCAGAACTTCTACCCGCATTCACATAGATCATGGCTGTTTTAGGGTTGATTGCTTTTTCCAATTCCGCTATGCTGTCAACTTCCACTACTGTAATACCTATATTCCTTACCGCGTGATCGTATACATTTCTCGAATGTATTGGGATGATTACTTCGGTTTTATCCATTCCTGTTAGGTCTGGAATTCTCAGTAATTTTTCAGGGTTTCCTCCTGTGACACAAGCAGCAGTAGCATGTTTCATCGCCGCAGCACAACCTGCAGTGATAATACCGAATTCAGCCTTTGTAATTTCAGAAAGTCTTTCCCCAATGGCAAAGGCCAGTTCATCGTATTGAACGAAGTTTTTTGAAGCAGCAGCCATGGCCGCATGCACTTCTGGTCGTTCAATGGAACCTCCAATAATTGTAAAAGTACCTCGGCAATTGATAATTGGAACAACTCCGATGGATTTGTAAATAGATTCATCCAGAGCTAGTGGGCCTTTTAGAACATTACTATTTGTTGAAGCCATTAAAGGAGATATACTCATAAGGCTTCCTCCCACGGGAAGGATGGCCAGGTTTTTTAACATTTCTCTTCTATCCATAATTTTAGTGGTATTTGTTCGCTACCAATCCATTGAGGTCATAGACGACTTTTCCGTCTTTCATGGTCAGCTCTGTTTCTAATTTATATTTACCTTCAATTTTATTTTTACCGGCATCTATAAAACCAAAATCACCTTTGTGTAGTTTTAATAAAGTTAAATCGGCTACAGCGCCTACACTCAAATGACCCAAGTCTGTACGATGTATGGCCTGAGCGGTTTTCCAAGAAGCCTTTTCAATTACCTCTTCCACGCTCATTCCAATATTGATGAATTTGGACATGACATTCAGCATGTTCTTCATGCCGCTATTCATGCTAAAATGGTGGAGGTCTGTACCAAATGAATTTGGAACCAAACCTTGCTGGTAGGCAGGAATGGCCTGACTAAACCAAAAGCCAGCACCGCCATGGCCTACATCGAAATTAATTCCTCTTTCATACGCCGCCTTTACAAAAGGATGTAACCTGCCCTCTGAATCTATGATGGGCAACCTTTCATCAATCTCTTCAAAACTGTGGGTGATAATGTCTCCGGGCCGCATTTTGTTCAATTGATCGGCAAGAGAATACTCGGGCAAGTGACATTCTACAAGTAAAGGTTTTCCAGCTTTTCCAGAAGCTTGCAAGGCATTTTCAAAAGGAAGCCAGTCTGTACCAGTATAATGTCCAATTTTAATCCCTACGAGGATATCCGGGTATAGCTTTAAGGTCTCGTATGCCTTCTCCGCATCCATGTCTGATAGGTTCTCCTGAGTGGAATCACCACTCATTCCCGTTCCTGAGATATTTAAAAATGCCAAAACCCTGGTTTTTGAGGCGTCTATGACATTTGTTTTGAAAGTCCCGAAATTTCGCCATCCTGAGGTGCCTGCATCTACTACAGTAGTAATGCCGGAACGAAAGCTGAAGTCGTCAGGTGATACACTGTAAAATCCATCCGCAAAAGTTTTGCTTTTACTGCCTACAAATACATGCGTGTGCGGGTCTATCAATCCAGGACTGAGGATCAGTCCTGAAGCTTCAATTACCTTCTTCGCCAGATTTACAGGAAGGTTTTTAGAAATGGCCGCTATTTTTCCATCTGATATAGCGACATCCATGGTGTCTCGAATATCATTTTTTGCATCAATGAGGTAAGCCCCTTTTATGAGAAAATCATATTCCTGGCCTATTGCCTGCATATTGTAAGTGATACAAAAGCATATAATAAGAAAAAACCTCATGGTTATCTTTTACACTATTTTTTACTATTTAAACTCTGATTCCCAATAGGGGGCACTCAATCCGTTCAGGTCCCATACTACCCGACCGGCTCTGATGGTCATTTCAGTTTCCAATCGTTTGTCTCCGTCTATTTTGGTTTTTCTAATATCCAGAAATCCAAAATCTCCTTTTCTAAGCGTAAAAATAGCAATGTCTGCTTCAGTTCCAACATCAAGGTGGCCCAGATCCTTTCGGTTAATAGCTTGTGCGGGGTTCCATGTCGCTCTAAGTACAGCTTCTTCTAAAGTCAATCCCATGTTCATGAATTTTGACAATAGGTTTGACATATCTTTAAAACCACTGTTCATGCTTTGGCTATGAAGATCAGAGCTTATCACGTCGGGTAAAAACCCTTGCTGAATGGCCGGAACCGCCTGACGAAAGGAAAAAGCTCCCCCCCCATGTCCTACGTCGAATTTAATGCCTCTTTTCTGGGCTTCAAATACAAAGGGTTTGACTTTAAGGTCTTCATCCACTATCGTTTCTCTATTGTTAGGGCCATAGGAAAAGGTATGCGTGAAAATATCCCCAGGCCTAAGGTGCTTCATAAATAAAGCTTCAATGGAATTGGTCGGCTGATGCTCACCAAAATCTACCATTACTGGAACTTCGGCCAATCTCCCTGCTTCCACAGCCAGGTCTACTTGGGTGAAGTCTCCCCAATAATGAGCTGATTTTATCCCTACCAAAATATCAGGAAACATTTTTGTTATCATATTAGCGGTCATGGTTGGACTCATGTCCGTCACATCTTGTTCTTCATACCTGCCATACATTCCCGTACCCACTATGTTTAGCAGAGCCAAAACCCTTGTCTGAGATTCATCTATTGTTTGCTTTTTAAATTGACGAAAATTTCTCCATCCAGAGGAACCTGCGTCAACTACAGTAGTGACGCCAGACCTGAAGGTAAAACCATCAGGAGGTAAACTGGTCAATGCATTGGCAATATAAGACTCCGTGTCCGCACCATTGAAAACATGAACATGCATGTCTATTAGCCCAGGGGTTACATAATACCCTTTAAGGTTGATGGTCTTTTTTGCTGTATTTTCTGGAATATTTTTGGCGACTTTTATAATTTTCTTCCCTGAAATGGCCACATCCATGGTTTCACTGATTCCATTTTTGGGGTCTATTACATGACCTCCTTTAAGTAATAGGTCAATGTCTTGCGCGTTACCGCTAAAACAAATCAGTAGGCTGAATAAAAAGAAGATTGTAAATGATTTATTAAGTAGGTAAGAAAATAGCATGGGGAGTGAATGAGAGGTTTACAACTGTTTCACAAAGGAAAATGAGTCTATCCTTGAAGAGTACTGGAAATATTGTAAAAAAAATTGTTTAAACAAAGGCATATTTTATTAAAATTTCATCTATCTAAATAATCTCTTTTTATTCAAGATAAAAATTTCCAAATTAACGACTCATTTAAATTCACCCAAAATCAATAACCATGGAGCCAGGCAACAAAACCAGTAACAATACTATTTTTCAAAAAATTTGGTTGTGGATGCTGGGAATTGGCCCAGGGATTTTCTGTATAGGCTATACAATAGGTACAGGCAGTGTAACTTCCATGGCAAAAGCTGGCAGTGAGTTTGGCATGCAACTGTTATGGGTTTTGGTGTTGAGTTGTATTTTTGCCTGGGTGCTGATGGAGGCCTATGGTAGGTATGCTGTTGTTACTGGGCAGACATCCATTTATAGCTTCAAAACCAAATTAAAAGGGGGCAAACTGATTTCTTTTCTAGTTGTAGGGGGCATTATTCTTGCCCAATGGAATTCCTTATCTGGGATATTGGGTTTAAGTGCGAATGCCATATATGAGATGTTTATTCTGTTTTTCCCAAGCATGGAAGGAGGAAGCTCCTATTGGATTATACTGGGGATTGCCATCATTTTGATTTTGGTCATGTATGCCTTTCTATGGATAGGTCAATATTCCTTTTTTGAGAAGGTTTTGGTAGTTTTTGTGACCATAATGGCAGTGTCTTTTCTTATATCCATGTTTGTGGTATTACCTGATCCGAGTCAAATGATCAGGGGATTAATCCCAAGTGTTCCTCAGGTAGCTGGAGGGAAATTGCTCGTTGCTGCTTTTGTAGGGACTACTATGGCGGCACCCACTTTTGTAGTGAGGCCACTTTTGATGAAAGGAAAAGGATGGGGACCAGCGAATACAAAGGACCAATCCAGAGATGCATTGACAGCCGCTGTGCTGATGTTGATCATCAATCTTTCTATTATGGCAGCAGCTACGGGTGCACTACACGCGGAAGGAAAGACGATCGACAAAGTGATGGACATGGTTTATTTGTTAGAACCTGTTGCAGGTAAATTCGCGGTAGCGCTATTTATGACAGGAGCTTTAAGTGCCGGGTTATCCTCTATTTTCCCTATATTAATGGTAGCACCACTACTTGTGGCAGATTATAAGGAAGGGGAATTGGACACTGGTTCTGTTCGTTTCAAGGTGCTGACAGGAGTGGCATGTGTGGTAGGGTTGACTGTGCCTATCTTAGGTGCCAATCCTATATTTGCTCAAATATTGACCCAGGTTGCTGGGGTGTTTGTATTGCCGCTTGTGATTGCCTGTATCATGTATCTGGTCAATCAAAAATCCTTGATGGGTGATCAGAAAGCAGGTTTATGGCTTAATTTTGGATTGGCTGCAGCATTTATATTTTCCTGTATAATTTCTTACACAGGAGCCGTGGCATTGATTGAGTTGTTATGACCAAGCAGATATTTTGCCGTCGAGGATAAGTTAAGAGAAAGGCCAAGCATTATTATAAGGATAATCCAAGAAATGATTTAGGCTATCGCCTAGCGTAAAAACTTACGTAGCTGTGGTTGGGCTCACTTTTTTTATGATATCCAAAACCATCTTAGTTTGATGTTTTTTGTAAAATTTTGACTTGACACTATGTTAATAATGATGCCTTAGTATTAATGCGAAGCCAAAGTAAAAACATCTTTATTCTTTCATAGATTTCACATAATTATTGGTTCATGTCAACAGGACTTACAGCAAATATTGACTGGTTTTTTCAAGGGAAGGAAAAAGTAACATTTGAAATTTTTATGTCGGATATGACGTGTTTATTTCGTGTTTTTACATTTGTTAAACAGATCAACATAAATAGGGCGAATGAGCGTTTTGATTTTAGAAGTTAATTCGGGCGAATTAATCCGAGGATTAATTAAGGAGGAAGAGAAAACAAATATGCCTTCATTAATGGAAATCCATCCAGATCAAATCGTAAATTAATTGAGGAATATCTGGTGGAAAAGTAGAATAGCGGAACTCAACTTAAACAAATGAGAAAATGAAAATTGATAGAAAGAATAGGGAATTTGATGATGTTATTGGGCTCAACAAAGAAATGCTACTAACCAAAGATGAGCATATTCAAGTAAGGGAGTATAGACGTAAATTGTATGAAGATAGATCTAATGAAGATAAGACAAATGACATTTTAATTGGGTTTAGATTTTCCTTAAAAAATTTTGCTGAGAATGAGGGCCCCGACGATGTTATTTTATTGGGGCATTTCTTAAATCAGATGCTAAAAAAATTGAATATCAAAAAGGGAGTTTTTGCAGAATATATTTATATTTCTCTAAGGAATATAAATAAGTATTTTAATTGTGAAAGAAAGTTTAGAATTGATCATGCTTTAAAGCTTGAGAAGCTATTTGATGTACATGCAGAGATATTTCTTGAAATTCAGATAAAGAATGAATTAATTCAAACAAAACGTTCTAAAGAGGGAGCGTATGATAAATTTAATTTGAAGGATCTATTAGTTGTTTAATTGTGAACTATAATTTCAGAGAGGGTGTGTAGGAATTAATGATGCCTCCGCCACGAATTCAATTAGTAAAGGAATTAAGTTAAAAATTGTAGGCAAAACGCAACTCCATTCTATAAAGGGTCACATAGTTTTCCTCAACATCAAATAGATCGGGGTTTTTCAATGCGATTATTTCATTGTTTTTGTTAACGACATTGGGGTAATACACACCCTTTGGGAATTTGACGTTGCTGTCAAGCACATTGTAATCTTTGTCCAATAGGATTGCATAAAAAGCATCTTTCTTTTCCATTTCAATATTAATGGAGTCCGTAACAGTGATTGAAAATTTACCTTGCGCTGTATTTCCTTTTGGAGCATTACAGCTTAGACCAAGTCCAAGGATTATAAACAATACTATATTGTTCAAAAAGGTATTAATACTTCTCATTTTAGCTTGTCTATTACAATCACTGATTAACAATACATTGCGTTTTTAGCGCGTGTTTTCAACTAAGGACGTAATATATTTATAAATTAAATGTTTCCAAAAGAATGAGGAATAAAAAAATACTCATTAATTCAAATACTGCCTTGCCATCCTGAATTCGGCAGGTGCTGCGTGGCAAAGGGTGCGGCAGTCTGTCTTGTCCCCTGAGCTTGTCGAAGGTGTTCTTCGACTTCCTGCACTCAAAACCCTCACAAAGCCTCGGAATGACGATTGGTAATGGGTACCGTCACTGCGAACCCTTTTGGGGGAGGTGCTGCGAAGGGAAAGGGTGCGGCAGTCTCATCACGTTGGAGATTCCTTCGGCTTTCTCCGCTTAATACCCTCACAAAGCCTCGGAATGACGGAATTGTTTGGGCCGATTATTTTGAAATTTTAGCCCTGATGCTTGCTACATCTTCTTTTGAGACTGCTGAAGCGTTATTGTCGAAGTTCTGCCTGATAAAGGTCAATACTTCTGACACTTGCTCATCACTTAAAAACTGGTGGGCTGGCATTACATTGTCGTAAGGCTCTCCATTCACCTCGATCTCACCATCGAGTCCCTGAAGTACGATATTAATAAGTTTGTCTTTGTTTCCCGTTACCCAATCGGTTTGTCTGAGACCAGGGATCCTGCCGGTAGCTCCATTTCCATCTCTTTGGTGACAAGGGGAACAGTAAGTATTGTATACTTTTTTACCTTCTGGAAGCTGACCTTTGTCCAGGTTGTCCTCTTCAGGATGAGGGTTGCGAATATTGGCCACCAGTTTTTGTTTTTCCATTTTTGCTAGTTCAGCTTCTCCAAATGCGGCTTTTTCTCCTTTATAAAGAATCCTCCAGATTTTGCCGTCCCTTGAATCAGACACATACAAAGAACCATCTGGTCCCTGCGCAAGACCCATAGGCCTGAATTCAGCATCATTGGTATTTACGATAAGTTCTTTACCTGCAAAGCCATTGGCAAAAACTTCCCAATCTCCACTGGGTTGTCCATTTTGAAAGGGGACAAAGGCAACAAAGTACCCTGACTGCTGGTAGGGAGACCGGTTTGTGGAGCCATGGAAAGCGATAAAAGCACCATTTTTATACCGATCAGGAAATTGGTTTCCTGTGTAAAAAAGCAGGTCATTGGGCGCCCAATGTCCGGGAAATCCCATAACAGGATCGTCCATGTCTGCGCAACGACCAACAATTTCACCATCACCTCCATATTCAGGTGCGAGTACCTTTTTGCCCTTGATCTGGTCATAGTAACAATAAGGCCAGCCGTAATCGCCTCCTTCTTCTACACGTATAAATTCCTCCGAAGGAAGGACAGCACTTTCCCGAGGGCTAAAAGTCTCTGGATACAATAAGTGGAGGTTGTCTCTTCCGTGCATGACGAGGTAGAGATTTTTGTCTTGCTTGTTGTAATCCATCGCTACTACACTTCTAATGCCTGTAGCGTACAATTCCCCATCTTTTTGGGTCATGTTTAATTTATCCATTTTGAATCGCCAAACCCCTCCATGTTCGATCAATTCAGGACAAGGGTCTAAGCCAGTTGAGCCTGGGATTCCCCCTGGTTTGTTTGCCATATCCTGACAGGCATTGGAGGGACTTCCAAAGGGTACATACATGTATCCTTCTTCATCAAAAGATACTGGTTTGGTAATGTGCCAGTGGATTCCATGTTCATGGTCATCTGTAAGGATGATCTCCATGGGGCTGTCGGGTACCAGTTTGCCTGGCACCAGTTTATTTCTATACACTACTCTAGCGGCACTGTAATATAAATAACCGTCGTGGATGCGCATGCCATTGGCAAGGCTTCCTTCATCTTCATAATCTCCGAAGTGGGTAATAATGTCTGCTTTACCATCGCCCGTAGTATCCCTAAGTGCCACATTACTGCCTGTACCTTTAGCATATCTTAGTTTTACATAGATATCGCCATTGGTATTTACTGCCAAGTGACGGGCTTTTCCGATGCTATCCACTACTACTAATGCCCCAAATCCATCTGGCAGGATTAAACCATCGTTGTTAGGGTCTGTTTCGGGTAAACCTGAGGGGTTGCTACAGGAAAAGAGCTGAGAACAAAAAATATAAAAAAATAGTAATTTTTTTATGAGTGGTAGATGTGCGTTTTTCATGGCTTTTCGGCAAAATTTCATGATAATTAATAAAATTCTAAGAATTAAACAATAAAATTTTAAGAAAGATATGACTATATAGAAATTATTGCAATTTTCATAAAATAATACAAATAGCAGTTAAACATAGGAGGTCAAAATAAAAGAGTGAAAAAAGGATGCTAAAAAAGGTTTAATTTTGAAAATGATATATTTTAATAGTATAAATTTTTATAATTCTAAATAGGTATTGGTAAAAATTTTACTTTTTAATAGGTAATTTTTTTAAATAAATTATTTCAAAGGTAATTAGATTGTATGAGCAAAATATTTTTCAGTATATTAGCGTCAAATCCACCCACTGGTTATAATAACCTTAATTTAAATTCTTAATAAGTTGAATAATTCATAGTTGTCAAATCTATAAAACTATTCAAAAATTTATGTGTTGAGGTGAGGATTGTGTTAGTTGGGTTTTTAATTTGTCTCGGAGTGCGTTCGAGTGGTATCGCTGGTTTTTCAGCGATTTTCAAGTTTAAATTAAACATTGGAAAAATTCCAAAAATTAAATTAATTAAAGTTGTTCAACTTCTTATGAAAAAAAGTTTACTTGTTTTTTTTCTGGCCTTGTTTACTATTCAAGTCATGGCCCAGAATCGCTCCGTTACGGGTACCGTAATGGATGCTGAAGCTGATTCTCCATTACCGGGGGTTAGTATATTGATAAAAGGGACTAGTACAGGTACCGTCACTGACATAGATGGTAAGTACAGTTTAGATGTCCCAGGTTCATCTTCCGTTTTGGTTTTCTCTTATTTAGGATACGGAAACATTGAAAGAGCGGTAGGTAATAATAGTGATATAAATGTTGACCTCAAAGCAGAGGCGTCAGCACTTTCTGAGGTCGTTGTGACCGCTTTCGGTTTGGAAAGGGAAAAGAAATCCCTGACTTACACCACTCAGGAAGTAGCACCTAGAGAGTTAACAGAAGCTCGTGAAATGAACGTCATGAATTCACTTTCCGGTAAAGTGGCGGGTTTGTCAATTAATCGGGGAGGATCAGGTGTTGGCTCTGCAACTCGTGTTGTTTTGCGTGGTAACAGGTCTATAAGTGGAGATTCTCAGCCTTTGTATATCGTTGATGGAGTACCTGCTAATGGGATAGAAAACTTAAACCCAGACGATATAGAGAGTATCAACGTGTTGAAAGGCCCTAATGCTGCCGCTCTTTATGGTAGTCGTGCAAACAACGGTGCGATAGTAGTAAATACAAAGAAAGGTAAGCAGGGATTTAGTGTTAGTTTAAATACTTCCTATATGTTTGATCAACCACTGCTTTTGACTGACTACCAAAATGTATATGGTCAGGGAAGTGGTGGCGTTTATACTCCATCTTCAGAATTCTCCTGGGGTCCCAGAATGGAGGGACAGCAAGTGGACCAATGGTCAATGGTTGATGGAAAAGCAGGAACTGCTTATCCCCTTTCTCCACAGCCGGATAATGTCCGGGATTTCTTCCAGACAGGTCATAATATGGCCACAACATTAGCTGTGAGTGGTGGAACAGAAAAAAGCCAAACCTATTTCTCTTATACCTACTCTGATGCTGCAGGTGTTGTACCTGGTAATGATTTAAAGCGCCATAGCATTAACCTTCGATTGACCAATAAATTAGCGGAGAATTTGACCTTAGATTCTAAGATCAATTACATCCGCCAAGATATTGATCAATCTATACCGCAAGATGAAAATTATGCAAACCCGGGTAGGCATATCTACAGGTTACCTAGAAATATCAGGACCGAGGATATTGAGCAGTTTCAATATGTGAATTCTGGAGGATTGTTAAGGCAAAATTATTTCAATCCAGGTTCTAATGGAGGTGCCAACCCATATTGGGCAAATAATAGAAATCTTCGAACTAACACTTCTGATCGAATGATTGCTTTTACCTCCTTAAATTATAAACTAGCTAATGGATTAAGTATTCTTGCCAGAGCTGCAGTTGATCGTTCATTTGGTGGAAGTACCAATAAGCAGTACAATGACTCTTACATTATTGCACAAAATGGACGTTTTTCATTAGGTACCTCAGAAGCAATGGAGCTAAATACTGATTTCTTGATCTCCTATGAAAAGTCGCTTAGTGAAGATTGGTATTTTAATGTGAATGTTGGAGGGAATGCCAGAAAAAACAGGAATTCAGGGTTGAGTTCAAATACTGGTGTTGAGTTGACAGTTCCTAACTTCTTTGCCCTGGGAAATACCCAGCAAGTACTTTCATCCCACGACGTAGGTGGTCCAAAAGATGTTAATTCGCTTTATGCTTTTGGTCAGTTTGCATGGAAAAATGCTATATTTTTGGATATTACGGGAAGAAATGACTGGAGTTCTACCTTGCCTAAAGACAATTGGTCTTTCTTTTACCCATCTGTTGGTTTGAATGCTGTCATTTCTGATTTAATGGAAGTTCCTTCCTGGTTGACATTTGCCAAAGTCAGGGGTTCTTTTGCCGAAGTTGGTAATGATACAAATCCTTACCAACTGCAGCGTCAGGCGACTTTAGGAGCTGGTGGAAATGCAGGATATGTTTCGTTAAGTGGAACGTTGCCAAATGCAAACCTTCTTCCCGAAACCACTCAATCCATTGAAATAGGTGCTGACTTGAGATTTGTTGATAATAAAATTGGATTTGATTTCACCTATTATAAAACGAATTCCTTCGATCAGTTGTTTACTGTAGGCTTGCCGGTAGGTTCAGGAGCCTCATCCTTTTTCACCAATGGTGGTAATGTTCAAAACGAAGGGGTCGAAGTTGTATTAACGCTAACGCCCGTTCGGAAAGCTGATTTTGAGTGGAGCATAACTTCAAATTTTGCCAGAAATATTTCTTTGGTAAAAGAAATTAACGATGAAAGGCCAAGTGTTGAAATCGGTGGCTCTTTCTTAACCCGTTTCAGAATTGAAGAAGGTGAACAATTCGGGGAGGTTTATTCCAGAGGTTATCTTAGAGACGATCAAGGTCGGGTAATTATTGGATCCAACGGCATTCCAAGAACTACTCCTGGGTTTACTGTCAAGGTGGCCAACTACAATCCGATTTGGATGGGTGGTATTCAGAATTCATTCAACTATAAAAACTTCCGTGCAAACTTCACGATTGACTTTCGTCAGGGAGGAAGCATCACCTCATTTACTAATGCCATTATTTATGCAGATGGATTGACTGAAGCAACACTTCCAGGACGTGAAGGAGGATTGATTTTTGGTGAAAACTTCATGACTAATGAGACTGCCGTGTTGGAATCAGGGGAACCAAATAATATTCCGATGACAGCAGAGCAGTTTTGGATTAACATGGGGGGTAGAAATACACCTATTGGAGAAGTGTTTACTGTATCTGCGACAAACATACGTATGAGGGAAGCCGTCGTAGGTTATACGATTCCTGCAGCAAAACTTGAAGGACTACCAATTAATAGCGTAAGTATAAATTTTGTAGCTAGAAACTTGTTTTTCTTCTTGAATGAAGCAGGAAATCTTGATCCAGACGTTACAGTAGGTACTGGTTCCAACTCTGGAGGTAGAGAATCTTTTGCTCCACCAACAGCAAGGTCCTTCGGTTTTAATGTTAATCTTGGATTTTAAAATTTGTAATGACTATGAAAATATTTAAAAATATAATTGGATTTTCTATCGCCGCCCTGGTCTTTGGAGGTTGTACAGAAAATTTCGAAGAGCTCAATACGAGACCTGATGTTATTCTTGCGGATAATTTGGATCTTGGACTTCTTGGCCAGGCGTTCGCCAATGGGCAGATGCGGGCGATGACAGGTGCACCGGGAGGTTCAGCTGGTAACTATCAAACTGGACAAAACCTGTTTGCTGATATTTATGCGCAATATTTTGCCAATACAGCAACAAACTTTCCCTCTGATCGGCACGTTCAAGTGGGTGGTTGGACAAATGGAAGCTGGAATTATTTCTATGGTCAGGCTGCACCTATTATCAAGTTTGTGGAGGATTTTACCATGGAGAATAATTTGCCTGTAGAAAATGCCTTCGCTAAAGTGTTGAAAGTTCAAGCCTACCATAGGTACACCGACTATTATGGTCCTGTAATTTATTCTAATTTTGGAAACGGAGAGACAAGTGTAGCTTATGATACCCAAGAATCCATATATAAGGACTTCTTTACCGAGTTAGACGCAGCAGTAACTGTGCTGAAAGCCAATACAGGTGGTTCAGCATTCGCAGTGCATGATCAGGTATTTGGTGGTAGTGTAGATAAATGGTTAACCTATGCCAATTCGCTCAGATTGAGACTTGCTCTTAGGATAAAGTATGTAGAGCCTGCCTTAGCCAAGTCTGAAGCGGAAAAGGCTGTTGCTGACGGAGTGATGATGTCAAACGATGATGGTGCTGCTATTAATACAACTGTCAATTCGGTGCACCCTTTAAGGGTGATTACTAACTGGGGCGAATTTAGAATGAGTGCACTTATGGAAAGTATATTGACAGGTTATGAAGATCCAAGGTTGTCTGTCTATTTCAGTCCTGCGTCCGATTTTCAATCTGGTGATGCGGATGAGGCTTATAGCGGACTAAGAAACGGAGTTCTGCAAGCCGATCTTGACCAGGGAGCTTTGAACAGAGCTTTCTCAGATGTAGGCCCAAGTTTCTTACCTACCGGTTCTCCATCGGGACCAAATCTGAGAATGCTTCCTGCTGCTGAAGTTTATTTTAATAGAGCAGAAGGTGCATTGGAAGGTTGGGCCATGGGCGGTACTGCCGAAGATCTCTATGAAAAGGGTATTGAAATGTCAATGACCGAAGCCAGGATTGGTGCAACTCCTGAGCAGGTTCAGGCTTACCTTTCAAGCACAAAAACACCCGCTCCTGTAACTTATTCCAGGACAGAATGGAATTTGCCTGCATCTTCTGATATACCTGTAGCCTATTTGACTAATGGTACTAAAGAAAAGCAATTGGAGCAGATAGCTACTCAAAAATGGTTAGCACTATATCCTGATGGCTGGGAAGCCTGGGCTGAATTAAGAAGAAGTGGGTACCCTAAATTCTATCCAAGAGTGGCTTCTGACAACGTAGATGTTCCACGAGACATGGTTATGCCAAGACTTATCTTCGTAGAAGGGGAATACAACAATAACAGAGCTGGCGTTGAGGCTGCGGAACAATTTCCTGAATTAGTGTCAAGAGGAGGTAATAAAAATTCTACCAAACTTTGGTGGGATGCTAAGCCATAATTTACTGAATTGAAAAGAAGAATATGAAAAGTGCCGTTTATAACGGCACTTTTTTTAGTTTTATATTAAAGTAGTAATGCCATGAAAATTCATTCTAAGTCCCTGATTTGTCTTTTTTTAATGACGTCGATGTTTTCATGCAAACAGGAAGACCCGAATGCTTTATTTACTGAGGTTTCATCAGGAGCCTCTGGTATTGAATTTAAGAATCTGGTCAAAGAGTCGGATGCTTTTAATGTGCTTACCTATGGCTATTTTTATCAGGGGGGAGGCGTAGCTGTGGGTGATATTGACAATGACGGCTTGCCGGATATTTACTTTACAGGTAATATGATGGCCAGCAAACTTTACTTAAATAAGGGCGATTTCAAATTTGAAGACATTACCATTTCGGCAGGTGTTGAGGCTGCAGGATTATGGAATACCGGCACTACTATGGCAGATGTAAATGGCGATGGATTTTTAGATATTTATATATGCAGGTCTGCTGCCACTGACCCGGAAAACAGAAGAAACCAACTATACATCAATCAAGGGGACCTGACTTTTAAAGAAGCTGCCAATGATTATGGCCTGGATGACCCGGGGTACTCCACCCAGGCATCCTTTTTCGACTATGACAATGATGGAGATCTAGACATGTTTCTTCTCAATCATTCTACGCAGGAATATGCCGGGTTCAGTAGGATTGATGGATCTTTTAAATCTAGAACAGGAGATTTTTTAGGCGATCGCTTGTATAGAAACGATGGAGGCCAATTTGTAGACGTCACTAAAGAAAGTGGCATTATTGACAATGTATTGGGATTCGGCCTTGCCGTGACGGTAAGCGATTACAACAATGATGGCTGGTTGGATATCTATGTGAGCAACGATTACAATGAAGAGGACTATCTTTATTATAACCAACAGGATGGGACCTATAAAAATGAGCTGAGCGAACATATGGGGCATGTCTCCTTATTTTCTATGGGAGCGGATGCTGCTGATATGAACAATGACCTGTTACCCGATTTGTTGACCATGGACATGATGCCTGAATTTAATTTTAACCAAAAGGCAATCCTAGGGCCCGAGAATTATGGAAAATACAGTGAATTATTGAACAAAGGTTTTTATCCACAAAGCATGCGCAACATGTTCCATCTCAATCAAGGAGATGGCAACTTTGTTGAAATTGCTCAATATAGCGGTATGGCTCATACCGATTGGAGTTGGGCGGTTCTGGCAGCAGATTTTGACAATGATGGATGGAAAGATATTTTTATTAGCAATGGTTACGCCCGCAATTATCTTGACATGGACTTTATGAATTATGTGGTAAGTGCGCGGATAAAAGCCAACCAAACCGGTAAAGAGGAAGCATTAATGGAGCTGATCGATAAGATGCCTCCCATTTATGCAAGAAATTATTTGTATCACAATCAGGGTAACTTAAAATTTGTAAATAAAGCTAAAGAATGGGGGCTGGAAAAAGAAACGGTATCCAATGCAGCGGCTTATGCAGACCTGGATGGTGATGGAGACCTGGACCTTATCGTCTGCCATACCAATGATCCAGTAACCGTCTACAGGAACAATAGCGAAAGGTTATCCAACAATTCCTACCTTAAAGTCAGGCTTAAAGGAGAAGGATTAAATAGTAAAGGTATAGGCGCCAAAGTATTGATCTTTTCAAATGGTAACCAATTTCATCAGGAACTAATTCCTACCCGTGGATACCAATCTTCTGTAGACCAGGAATTGGTATTTGGCTTGGGGCAAAACTCTACAATAGATAGCCTACAGGTTTTTTGGCCCACAGGTGAATACCAGACCATTCCTCAGGTTTCCATTAACCAGACAATCGTGCTGGACCAGTCAGAGAGCCAAATACAAAATGTTGCAAAAGTAAAGACGCTTAAATTATTGGAAGAAGTACCAGGAGCATTAGGCATTGATTATGTCCATCAAGAAACTAATTTTTTGGATTTTTCTCAGGATAGATTAATGCCCAATAGTATGGGGGCTATGGGGCCAAAATTAGCCATTGCTGATGTGAATGGTGATCTGTTGGAGGATCTATATATCGGAGGAGGAAGAGATCAGGCAGCAGTATTGTATGTCCAAAATTCTAAAGGTAAATTCACGGTTAGCAAACAAGCTGATTTTGATGCAGACAGTAGTTTTACTGACACAGATGCCACTTGGCTGGATGCAGATGGAGACGGTAACCTTGATCTTTATGTAGTCAGTGGAGGCATTGATTACCCCAAGGGAAGTGACATGTACCAAGACAGGCTTTACATCAATGATGGTAGGGGTAATTTCAAAAGAAGCAATGATGCCCTTCCTCGGATGCCTGTAAGCGGTGGAGCAGTTGCTACCACTGATTTTAATGGCGATGGTTTTCCTGATTTATTTGTAGGAGGTCGTTACCTGCCAGGTAATTATCCCGAAGCGCCTCGGAGTTATTTGTTGGAGAATGATGGAAAAGGGAGCTTTACGGATGTTACACAAGATTACAATCCAGATTTGATGGTACCTGGCTTGGTGAGTGATGCTTGCTTTGTAGATACGGATGGTGATGGTAATTCTGAATTGGTTATTGCAGGAGAGTGGATGGGTATTCAAGTATACAGCTTAGAAGGGAAGCAATTTGTGGCCACACAAATAGAATTAACCAAGGCCACCTGGGGATGGTGGTTAAGCTTGTACGCAACAGATCTTGATGCCGATGGTGATATAGATCTTCTAGCTGGGAATTATGGTGAAAATTTTGTCTACAAGGCCAATCCAGAACAGCCCTTGCAGGTAGTATTCAAAGACTTTGACAATAATGGAAGGACAGACCCCATCCTTACCTATTATAAGGCAGATACCAATTCATTTGCCTTTAGTAGGGATGAAATAATCGGACAATTGCCAAAATTGAAAGGGAAATTTATTGATTACAAATCATTTGCTCAAGCAAGCGTTGAAGGTATTTTCGGGACATTGGATCTTAGTGGAGCAGATACGCTTCGGGCAGAAAATTTATCTTCACTGGCTTTGATTAATGATGGGAATGGTAATTTTTCTATAGATAAATTACCGCAGGAGCTTCAGCTTTCCCCTCTCTTTGCAATGAATAAAGCCTTAATTCCTGCGCATAATCAGTCCATTTTACTAACTGGGGGCAACATTAGCAAGACGCGCGTAAGCACGGGAAAGTTGGATGCAAACCCTGGGTTTGTATTCGCAATAGATGAGAAAACAGCAGCGTTGAAGGCAATCCCTATAGCAAAAGCTGGGTTATTCTTTCAAGAGGAGGTAAGGGATATAAAAACCATTAGGGTAGGGTCCGAATTGTACTATATTTATGCTTTCAATAATGATGCAGTAAAAGTCTTCAAAATCAGGTAGTTGGTTTTAAAGCAGACCGATCGGAATATTTACTTTATGACCTGCGAAGGGAAGTGTTCATTAGAGTGGATAATGAGGGAAAAGTACTTCAAACCAAGAACCTCGCTATTGACGGAAAAGACCATTTTATAACTTCTTATTTTTCTATCAATTATCTGCCTAATAATCAACTGCTCTTTGTTGGAGACAATCAATTTTTCTGGTATGACAGCGAATTAAAATAGGAGTTATATTTCATTAAACCCAGTTTCGAAGACATTGCTAAGTAACGTTAGGTAGCTAACTTAGGTTGAGATTTTTTCAGCATTGTTGCGGAAAAAAAGGCAACAATACCGCCAAAATCATCTGTTTATATTTCCCTATTCCATGGGTTGAAACCCATGGCTATTGATTTTAAAGTGCCTTAAACTAATTATTTCTTTAAAAAGTTAGATGGAATAGGGTTTCCCGACTCGACTCGGGAAGTGATTCCATCACGAAATAGGATTTCTATTGCATATTTCGGGTTAAACCTCTTATAAATTTTAAACCACTACTTAATTCCAATTTTTTTTGGTTTGGGTTCGTTTTTGTGCCAGTAGGAAGCGAGTACGGAACCGGTAATATTCATAATGATGCTAAAGACGGCAGGAGCCAAACCCACGGTTGCTAATTTGCCCATTTCCTTGGCAAGTGCACCAGCCATTCCTCCATTTTGAAGCCCTACTTCTAAAGCGATGGTTCTGGAATCTCTTTCATCAAGCCCCAGGGCCTTGCTTGCGGAATATCCTAGAAGGTAGCCTACGATATTGTGGAGGAGTACGAGTCCTAGCAAAATAAATCCAATATCCAGTAAATTATCCCGTCCTGATGCTGTGATGAGAACGATTACAATGGCTACGACAACCATTGAAAGGGTAGGCATTACCTTTTGGAGGAAGATTATTTTATTTCGAAACAGGTGGTTTACCAATAAGCCCGCCCCAATGGGAATAATCACCATTTTAACGATGCTCCACATCATGACTCCTACATTAATTTCTATCATAGAACCTGCGAGCCATTTCATCAGAAATGGGGTAGCAAATGGTGCCAATAAAGTAGACAATGCGGTAATGGTTATCGACAATGCAAGATTCGCTTTGGCAAGGTAACTAATTACGTTGGAGGCCACGCCACTGGGCGAGCAGCCTACCAAAATAATTCCGGCAGCAATTTCTATAGGTAAACCACTCCAATGCGCAATGGCCCATCCTGACAGGGGCATCAAGGTCAATTGACATACTAAACCTATAAATACGCCTTTGGGATTTTTTCCAATTTGGATAAAATCCTTTAATGCCATGGCTGTACCCATTCCAAACATGATGAATTGGATAAGCGGGGTGATCAATTGGCTAAGGGCGTAACCTTTGAAAGAAATGAAAGGTTGTGGGAAGTAAAGTGCCAAGGTAGCGGCACCGAAAATCATCACCGTATAGGTGTAGCCCTTTAGTTTTTTGTTTAAGTTAAAAGCAATGCCTACCAATACCATGAATCCTATCAGGAAGGGACCTGATGGCCCGTAATTTCCTGTTAGGATCAGGTAGAAGTACATTAAAAGAAGCAGGATTGCTGATAACAATAATAGCCGAAATAGTACGTATTTTTTCAAAAGCCTTTAATCTTTTGGTGGCTTTCTATGCCAATAGGAGGCAAGTACTGATCCGGTAATGTTCATTAATGGACCAAAAACGGCAGGGGCCAAACCAATTGTGGCAAGTTTACCCATTTCCTTGGCCAGGCCTGAGGCCAGTCCACCATTTTGCATGCCTACCTCTAAAGCCACAGTACGTGCATCTCTTTCTGAAAGTCCCAGCCACTTGCTGATCCAAAATCCAAGATTGTATCCCATAACATTATGGATAAATACCAGAACAATTAGCAATCCGCCTATGTCCAGCAAGCTGTCCCTTCCTGCTGCAGTAATAACAACGATAATTATACCTATTCCCGCCATTGATACTACTGGCATCGCTTCATCTAGCCATTTGGCTTTACCACTGAGAAGCCTGTTGAAAATGAGTCCAGCTCCAATTGGGATGATGACCATTTTGACAATGCTCCACATCATGTCCAGAACATTTATCTCCACAAATTGGCCTGCAAATAACTTCATTAATAAAGGAGTCAAAAAGGGTGCTAAAAGCGTAGAAATGGCAGTAATAGTGATCGACAATGCCAAATTGGCCTTGGCCAGGTAACTCATCACATTAGATGCAAGCCCACTTGGTGAGCAGCCAATTAAAATCAACCCTGCTGCAATTTCTGCGGGAAAATTACTTAAACTGGCCAAAATAAATCCCATGATAGGCATGATGGTAAATTGACTTAATAAACCAATAAATACCCCCTTGGGCATTTTTATCACACCTGCAAAGTCTTTAAAGGCCATTGATGTTCCCATTCCAAACATGATTATTTGTATTAAGGGAGTTATCAAGTTACTGTAAGAATAGCCTTTGTACTCCACAAAATATTCAGGGTAGTACATGGCGGCAGTAACGCCAGCAAAAATCATGGTTGTGTAGGTAAAGCCTTTGAGTTTTTCGAATCCTCGAAAACCAATGCCCATTAACACAAAAAATAGAATGAGGGGTATTGCTGCATGCTCAATATTGCCGGGGATAATAAATATTAAAGCTAAGAGCAGGCATAAAAGGCCTGCTCCTATAAGTGTTTTGAAAATTTTTTCTTTTTTCAAGGTAAATCGGTTTAATGGGTTATAAGCTTGATTTGGCCTTTAAATGTAAGCAATACAATCAATTTCCACTAAAGAGTCTCCTGGAACACCTCCATATGTCGCCACAGTGGTTCTGACTGGGGGCTTACTACCAAACCTTCCTCTGAACACTTCATTCATTCCTTTATAATCACTCAAGTCATGCAGGTACACATTTACTTTAAGCACTTTTTCCATAGAGCTGCCGGCTTTTTTGAGCTCTTTTTCTAATTCCTTTAAAACATGATCAGTATGGGCTTTTATATCGCCATCAAAGTGGGCCCCTTTACCTGCGATATAAACAGTATTTCCTTGTTTGGTTGCCCCAGAAAACAATGGCACATCCTGCTCTTCTACGATACTGAAGGCTTCTTTTTCAGTGCTTTGTGATTCGGAAGTGTTGGCTTTTGCAATTGCGCTTATTCCTGCCACTCCGGCAAGTGAAGCAAATATTTTTTTGATCGTATTTCTTCTTTTCATCTTTTCCATGATTGTAGATATAGGTTTAGTATTCTCATTTTGTACATTGAATATATAGGAATATTATTTTTTCTCCAAATGTAATGTGATGAACACAGGCGTTAACTTTTTTAATGGAACTATCCGATGGTTGAGAAAGTGGCCTTTGTGTAGCTGAAACGATTAAACATTTGGTTTTTTGGTGCAACTCATCCTTTGTCATGGCTATTACCTATTTCGGGTTTAACTTTAGAGGCAGGTAAGGCGACCGTTGTTATTCAGGAAACGCAAGAGGAAAAAACCCGTGTTTAGCCGATGTTTTAAAAGTCCTTTTTTACGGAGAAGTTACCTTATAATTTGGGTGGGTTAAACATGGGTGTACTAGACCTTGTCTAATACTTAAAGCTTATTAGAAGTAAGATGAGTCGTTTCGAATATTAATACAAGTTTGGGATAATGACTGTGTAATTATCAATTGGAGACAAAATAAGATTAAGCTTAATTATGACCATTAAAAATTGTCATGGATAAAGAACTTTTTTGTATCAAAAAATAAATATATTCGCATGAAATCTAATTAATTTTACTTGAATTCTTGTAATCATAGAATAATACGTATATTTTAAGTATTAACCTATATTTAGAAATGGTAAAAAATTATAATAATCATTTGTTCTTTGTGCTTTTATTAATCTGTGCGGGAGCCTGTTCATCTAAATCATCTGAAACTGAAACTGAAATTAAGGAAATGAGTAGTGTAGATACATTGTATATAAGCCAGCCCTTTACTTCCAAAAGTGAGTTTACTGGAGGGATTGAAGGCCCGGCTGTTGATAAAAATGGCGTGCTTTATGTTGTTAACTTTGAAAAAGAGGGCACTATTGGTAAAGTGACCCCCGATGGAAAAGCGTCCCTATTCGTCACGTTACCTGAAGGCAGTACTGGAAATGGGATTCGTTTCAATAGTAAGGGAGAAATGTTAATTGCTGATTATACGGGTCATAATGTGCTGAAGGTAGACATGGAATCTTTAGAGATTACTATTTATGCTCATCATGATGAATTGAATCAACCAAATGACATTGCCATAATGGATAACGATATTGTATTTGCCAGCGACCCGAATTGGAAAAATGACACTGGCCAAATCTGGAGAGTAGGGCTTGATGGAAAGTTTGTGCTTTTGGAAAGTGATATGGGAACTACAAACGGAATCGAAGTGAGTCCTGATAACAAAACACTCTATGTAAATGAATCAGTTCAACGTACTGTTTGGGCCTATGATTTGAATGGCAAGGGTGAGATTTCAAACAAAAGATTGATTCATACCTTTGAAGATTTTGGGATGGATGGCATGAGAGTGGATACCGATGGAGATCTCTACGTGACAAGACATGGTAAGGGTACGGTGGCAAAGTTATCACCAAAAGGAGCGTTACTCAAGGAAATAAAAATGACGGGGGATAAACCATCTAATATTGCTTTTGGTGGGCCGGATGGTAAAACGGCTTATGTGACGTTGCAAGACAATGGAAATATTGATTCTTTTTTTGTTGAAAAACCTGGAAGAGCCTTTGCCAAATAATACAATTTTTTTTTTAATAGCAAAGATGCGAAATGCCAGCTTATGAAGTAGAAAATAAACGCTGGTCTGAAGTTATGACACATTGTGATGTTGGTGCCTGGGAAATTGACCCAGGCAGCCTCACGATGAAGTTTTCTTCCTTCGGCCAAAAAATTTTTAAACTTAGGAATACTGATTCAATTTCTCTCTCAGCTTTTATAGAGATGGTTCAGTCGCCTTACATGAAGGTGCTTGCTAGTCATTTTGATAAGCTTTTGAACGAGAGGGCAGCATTTTTTGATACCATATACCTTAAGGATCAGACCTGCATAAGGATTAAAGCGCGTGCGATTAATCAAGAAAAGAAGGCAAGATTTATTGGTACAGTCGAAGGCATCTATTCAGCCAATGATCAAAACAAACTTGCAACCTCAAAATTAGGGGTCACTGAGGATCACTATAAGTTGTTTTTTGAGTTCAATCCTATGCCTATTTTTATTTGGGAGTATGATACCCTAAAAATGGTTGATTGCAACAACCAAGCTTTATTAAAGTATGGTTATACCAAAGAGGCGTTTTTAAAGTTGAATATAAAGGATATCCGACCGTCTGAAGAGGTATTATTTATTAACAATATTGTATCCGAAGGATTAAAAGACAAAAGAGAGCACCATCGGGTTTGCCGGCATGTTACAAAAACTGGTGAAGTCTTTTTAGCTAAGGTTCAGGGTTATTACGTGAATATCGATGGTAAAAACTGTTCCATGGAGCTAATAACTGATTTCACAGATCAATTTGAGGCGGAAGAACAACTTCTGGAAACTGTTAACGAACTTTCTGATTACCGGTTCGCATTGGATGAATCCTGTCTAGTGATGATCCTTAACCATGAACGGAAAGTGGAATACCTAAACCTGAAATTTCAACAAATTTCAGGATATCAATATCATGAAATAGTCGGGAATTTACTTAAGGTTGTTTATGAGGAAAATGAAGCCCTAAAAGAATGTTTGAATGCAGTTACCGAAGGGAAGATCTGGAGAGGCGAGCTAAAAGGCATAAAAAGCCAGGGTGGTATTTTTTGGGTTGATACTGTAATTACACCTTTTAAAGATAACAAAGGTAAAACTTACCAATACATTTGGATAGGTTATGACATTACTGAGAAAAAACAAGCAGAGGAATCGCTTTTTAAAGAACGTTTTCTTTTAAGGACTTTAATTGACAATTTGCCCTTTCAGATTTATGTTAAAGATACTGAGGGTAGACATATCATTAACAATAAATTTCAATATGAGAACTTCCTTGGAGCTAAATCAGAGGAGGAAACCCTAGGGAAAACAGTTTTTGATTATTTCCCTCAAGATGTAGCTGCAAAGATGACTGAAATAGACCGCAAAATAATAGAAGAAGGTCAATCGGTTATTAATTTGGAAGAGTGGTTTAACGATCCAAATGGCAAAATGATTTGGCTACTTACCAATAAAGTTGCGCTTAAAGATGCCTCAAATAATGTTGTTGGATTAGTTGGCATGACAAAAGATGTGACAGATAAAAAAAGGGAGGAAGCTATTCTGAAGAATTTGAACCAGGAGTTGATTAAGAAGGCAAAAGAACTTGAGCAGTCCAATGGAGAACTTGAGCAGTTTGCTTACATTGCCTCACATGATTTGCAGGAGCCATTGCGTATGATAACAGGTTTTTTGAGCCTTTTGGAAAAAAGGTATTCACCTGTTTTGGATGAGAAGGGAAAGCAATACATGTACTTTGTGATGGATGGAGCTAGCCGGATGAAAGCCATTATCATGGATTTATTGACTTATTCCAGGGCTGGAAGAATTGATGAAAAAATTAAAGAAACGGATCTTGGCGAAGTTGTTTCAAATGTATTAAATCTTCAAAAAACCTTGATTTCTCAAAAGGGTGCAGAAATAACAGTTGGCCCACTTCCAAGATTAAGAATACCAATATCTCCCATCCATCAGGTCTTTCATAACCTGATCAACAACTCCCTTAAATACCAAGCTGATGGGACAAGCCCTAAAATTAGTATTTCGGCCAAAGAAAAAGATGCGTATTGGGAGTTTTCTGTAAAAGACAATGGAATTGGGATTCCTGCGGCTTCACAGGATAAGGTCTTCATCTTATTTTCTAGACTTCACTCCAAAAGCAAATATTCTGGTACTGGTATAGGCTTGGCGATGTGTAAAAAAATCATTGAGAACCTGGGGGGAAGTATTGGTTTTCAATCGATAGATGGAGGGGGGGCTACCTTTTATTTTACGGTGCTTAAGGTGCTTTCATAAAAGCCAAGGTTGTGGATAGATAAAAATGAAATTCAATTTCAGTTTTATCTACAGATATAAAGTTCATTGATTGTATTTATTGTAAGAATTGGCGTAATTAATGAGGTTGTTAATTTGAATAGGTAAAATTTAATTAAGGACTTTTTGAAAATATTTTTATTTGGAATTTGACGATGGATCAGGAAGGGTATCATTTATTATTGGTAGAGGATAATTTGGGGGATGTGTTATTAATTGAAGAATACCTTCATGAAAAAATTCTTAACCTCAAGCTTACTGTTACGAATACTTTTGAGGAAGCACAGGAGAAACTTACAGCTAATGAGCTTCGTTTTGATGGTATAATTTTGGATTTGACTTTACCTGATTTGCAAGGCGAAGATTTAATTTTAAAAGTCAAGGAATTTGCAGGGGATATAAGCATCGTAGTACTTACGGGCTATTCCAATATAGAATTTGGAATGAAATCGCTTTCTTTGGGGGTGTCAGATTATTTATTGAAAGATGAATTATCGCCCACTTCTCTTTACAAAAGTATAATATATAGCATTGGGAGAAGTAGAATTTCCAGGCAACTGAAACATTCTGAATTGAAATACAAGGAGTTATTTCATCTAAGTCCTCAGCCGATGTATCTTTATAACCTTATGACCTTAGAATTTATGGATGTCAATAAGGCAGCCATCGATCATTATGGCTATACCAAAGAGGAATTTTTACAAATGGACCTTAAGCATATACGGCCAGAACCTGAAATACCAAGACTTGAAAGAATGATCAACAATATCAGGTCCGGAAAAGTTAGAGCTGGTCCCAAAATTTTTACCCATCAAAAGAAGAATGGTGAAATTATCACCGTAGAGATTAAGAGTAGTTTAATTGATCACGAAGGTGTAAAAGCAGAGGTAGTACTGGCAAATGATATTACTGAGCGAATGCAATACATCAAGGCAATAGAAGACCAAAATAAACGGTTACAAGAAATTGCTTGGATGCAATCACATGTAGTGAGGGCACCCTTGGCGCGGTTGATGAGTTTAGTAATGGCTGTAGAGACCCTGGAGGAAGATTTTGGGAAGGAAAATTACCGTAAAATGATAATGGATTCTGCAGAAGAACTTGATGAAATTATAAGAGATATTGTGAAAAAGACAGATAAAGTAAGTTTAGAAGCTAAAATGAAAGAAAAATACGACCAAACTTCCTAGATATAGAAGTACTATCCCGCATCTTCGAATCCCGATTAAATTTCTATGTAGAGATCAGGTTTTTTAAATTTTCAGTGTCCAGACTTGCGTATAGAGGAAACCTAATTAATCTTTCACTGTATTTATCTGCCTGTATTAAATGCTGACTTTGACTTAATAGTGATAAATTGTAAGGGCTAGTATGAAGGCTTTGGTAATGAAACACAGCTAAAATCCCCTTTTGTCTTAGGTGACTTAATAGATCATCCCGCTTCTTTAAACTTTTTGATAATGCATAAAATAAATGAAAATTATGAACTGCATGGTTAGGAATTTTCATCCATTCTAAGTCAAAATGATCCAATAGGTTTGGTAAATTACTTTGGTACCAATTCCAGATTCTCTTTCGCGTTTCCTGAATATCATCCATTTTCTCTAGCTGTGCCCATAGCCAGGCGGCATTTATCTCCGACGGTGCATAAGCACTACCAAGTCTTACCCATTCGTATTTATTTCTTTTCCCATAATTAAATGCTTTTTTGTTGGTACCCCTGTTCCATACTTCGTCGGCTTTTTCTATAAAGTTGGCATCATTGACTACGAGCATTCCACCTTCACCACAGCTGATGTTTTTGGTTTCGTGAAAGGAAAAAGTAGCGAACTGACCAAAAGAACCCAATGGTTTATGCTTTTTATCAGTGCCGATATAGTAACTGTCAATAGCGGCCGCTGCATCCTCAACCAAATATAAATTGTGTCTTGTGGCAATTTCTGTTAGCAGATCCATGTCGCAGGCGATCCCTCCATAATGAACGGCTACTATGGCCCGTGTTTTATCATTTATTAAATGCTCTAGCTGCTGTTCATTGATTCCAGGGTAGTCCGGTCTGCTATCGACAAATACAATTTTACAACCTCTTAGCGCAAAAGCATTGGCTGTGCTTACGTATGTGTAGCTGGGAACTATAACCTCGTCTCCCGGCTTAAGATCCATCAACAATGCTGCCATTTCCAACGCATGGGTACAAGAGTGAGTCAGGTAGGCTTTCCCAAACCCATATTTCTTTTCAAAAAACAACTGACATTTATTGGTGTATTTCCCATCAGCAGCCAATTTACCCTCTTTACATGCATCCTGAATGTATTTCCATTCATTTCCTGTCGAAAAAGGGCTATTAAAAGGAATGGTAAGCATACTATATACTGTTTTTAGGCGGAATAGGCATTTCCTCCACTTTATGAGTTTTGGGATTTTTGTAATAATGCAAGTCAGATACTCCACCAGAAACAATGAATTTCATGACTTCTGTGCTGTTGACATTGTATAATTTCTCTACATTTTTTCTGGGTACTAGGTACAAGTTGCCACTAAAATTGTAAGAGTGAGGAAAGTAGACGGCGACCAATTCCTCTTGTCCGATCATTTTTAAATCGTCTTGTGTCATAAAACCCAATCTGGACATATTGTCCGAAAGCTTCACGATAATAGGCGTGTTAAATTTTTTCTTATCGCCTACAAATGCGGACATGAGGTCCTTAATACTTGTGTATAGAATATTAACCAGAGGTATTTTAAATACTAGTTTTTCTAACTCTTCAAAAATAGATTTCGTGATAAAAACGCTCGTTAGGTAACCGACAAGAGTAATGAAAACAAGCATTACCACTATTCCAAGACCCGGAATATTGACTGGAATGATATTGTCTAAAAATCGAACCGTCAGGATAATAATATACGCCGTCAAAAAGAAGGGAACTACAAATAAAAGGCCCCTAAGGAAATACCCTAAAATTCGTTTTGAAGTGAAATCTGACATTTCAAACTGGGTTAGTATTAATTTGTTTTAAAAGTCAAAAAACCCTGCTCACTAAAAAGAGAACAGGGTTTCATAAATTATCTAATTGAATATTAACCGATTATTATAAATCAATACCCATAAATGACATAAATGCGATTCCCATGAGACCTGTTAATAGCATGGTAATGCCAAGCCCCTTGAGGCCATTTGGGACATTAGAGTATTTTAATTTTTCTCTGATGGCTGCTAAAGCTACCATTGCAAGGAAAAACCCAATCCCTGAACCAAAGCCATAAACGGTTGCCTCAGCAAGCGTATAATCTCTTTGTGCCATGAAAAGTGATCCACCCAAGATGGCGCAATTTACTGCGATAAGTGGAAGGAAAATGCCCAAGGCGCTATATAAGGCAGGAGCAAATTTCTCAACTACCATTTCTACCAACTGTACCATGGCTGCAATGATGGCTATAAACATGATGAATCGAAGAAAGGTAAGGTCTATAGTGGCAAAGGTTTCGCCAAAAAATGACAAAGCACCCTCTTTCAACACAAATTCATTCAATAACCAATTGAGGGGGACAGTTATCGTCAATACGAATATAACGGCAGCACCCAAGCCCAAGGCTGTACTAACTTTTTTGGATACGGCCAAAAAAGAACACATCCCCAGGAAGTAGGCAAACACCATATTGTCAATAAAAATTGACCTAATTGCTAAACTAAATAATTCCATTGTTCCTGATTTATTAATTTTCTACATAACCTGTTTTGGATCTTTGGATCCAAATTAACAATCCCAAAATAATAAAAGCACCTACTGGCGAAACCATAAGGCCATTGGTAGCTAGATTGAAGTCTTCTCCAAACAAACCAGAGACATAATCAAAAACTGGAATACCAAAGATAGAACCGGAGCCCCATAATTCTCTAAAGAAGGCGACTGTAAGAATTATCCAAGAATAACCCAAGGCACTTCCAAATCCATCTAAAATAGAATCGTAAGGTTTGTTGCCCAGTGCAAAAGCTTCTAGACGTCCCATAACGATACAATTGGTGATAATTAGCCCAACAAACACAGACAATTCCTTGTACATATCGTAAGCAAATGCTTTTAAAACTTCATTCACAAGGGTTACCAAGGTGGCCACTACAGCAAGCTGTACAATGATCCTTACCCTTCCAGGTATTTTATTTCTCAGAAGGGAAATGGTTAGGTTAGACATTACTATCACAAAAATAACCGACAAGGCCATTACCAAGGTGGGTTGCATCTGCGTTGTTACCGCCAAGGCAGAACATATACCCAATACCTGAATGGTGATAGGGTTATCGTCCACCAAGGGGTCAGTAACCAACTTTTTCCTTCTTTTAGAAAGAAGAGCTTCTGAATCCTTTACTATTATTGCTTTTTCAGCGGTTTCTGTACTCATAATTTCTTTGTATTGAAATTTTTCACAATTAATTCATAGCCACTTTTGAACTACCCTCTTTCTTTTTGTCCATGTAGGACTGGTAATAATTCAGGTAGTTTTTCAGCATTTTATTGACGCCATCACCGGTAATGGTTGCACCAGACAAGCCATCAATTTTGTGGGGGTCATTAGAATAATCCTTGCCTTCGCCTTTTTGCATGTATACGGATACAAGTTCGCCATCTTCATTGTAAATGGTTTTGTTTTTGTACCTCTGCTGAACATCCAAAGTGGTAATTCTTGCACCCAATCCAGGGGTTTCTCCTGCATGTGAAAAAGTCACACCTTCTATGGTGTCCATATCCGTTTTCAAGGCCACAAATCCCCAAATTTTGTCCCAAAGTCCATTTCCGTAAACAGGGAGTACATAGGCGATTGCAGCACCTTCACTTTCTTCTTCAAGGAAAATAAATACAGGAAATAGCCTTTCTTCAGGATCTTTTTTATAATTTTTACCAACGTCTACTGTTTCAGCGGTGACTTTTGCGCCGTCCTGCTCTTCGACTTCTTCGCCTTTGATATTTACAACAGTAGAAGTTATTCTGCCTGCGTAGAATTCATTGACTTCTTCAGGTTTCATCTCTGCTATTTTTTCCGCAGGCAATACCGCACCGAGAATTTGTTTTTTAGTATCAAGTTCTTCAGCTTTCTTTTGAATAGGCTTTAATACTTCAGATGTGCCTGAAAGCAATAAGCCCAATACTACGGTTAAAATAATCGAAAATGTAATGATATAAGCGTTAGACTGTTGCACGTTGTAACCTCCTTTTCTTGTTTGCTTTAACTACATAAAAATCAATAAGTGGTGCAAATACATTCATGAAGAGCACTGCTAGCATGATGCCTTCAGGATATGCCGGGTTGGTTACCCGAATAATGATTGTAAGTACACCTATAAGTAAACCATAAATCCATTTCCCTGACTCAGTTTGTGAGCCAGATACCGGATCGGTAGCCATAAAGACTATACCAAAAGCAACACCTCCCATTACCAAATGATAATGTGCCGGCATGGCCATAAATTCATTAACTGCCAATAGTTGCATTACTACGGCCATAATATAAGCTCCGGCAAATCCACTGACAATGATTTTCCAACTGGCTACTCCAGTGAATAAAAGGATAGCAGCTCCTATAAGCACCATCAATGTGGATGTTTCACCAATTGATCCGGGAATAAACCCCATAAACATATTTTGGAAGCCAAACATATTGTCCATCAGTGCTGCATTTTGGCTGGATAGATTAGTGACTGCATTCACTCCCTCCTGTCCAGACTGGTAAGCCACAGCAAGTGCTGTTGCTCCAGAAAAACCATCGACTGGCATTTTGTCTCCCAAATACGTCCATACCTGATCACCAGAAATTTGAGCGGGGTAGGCAAAATATAAAAATGCCCTGGCTGTCATGGCTACATTTAGAATATTCATTCCTGTACCTCCGAAAACCTCCTTTGCTATAACCACTGCAAAGACTGTAGCCAAAGCAACTTGCCAAAGTGGTGTAGTTGCAGGTACTACAAGTGGTATCAGCATTCCTGTTACAAGGAAGCCCTCGTTGATCGGATGCTTCCGTACTACTGCAAATACTGCTTCCACTATACCTCCAGCTGTGTAAGCCACCAAGACAATGGGAAGAACCAAGGTAAGACCTAATACAAACTTATCGCCAAAACTTGCAGTTTCTCCAACTGCCATAAAGTGCAGGTGTCCAGTATTGTAAATACCAAACAACAGGCATGGGATCATGGCAATAACCACTGTAATCATCATTCTTTTCAGATCGATGGCATCCTTCACTTGTGCCCCCTTAATAGCTGTAGTGTGGTTCGGAGAGAACATAAATGTTTCCCCTGCTTCGTACAGGTAATAAAGGGCTTCCAATTTTCCTCCCTTTTGGAATAAGGGTTTCTGTTTATCCAACAGATCTCGTAAAAGCTTCATATTTTTTAACCGTATTGAATGAGTTCTATACCTTTTCTAACTAATTGTTGAACAGGATGTTTGGAAACATCTACAAATTCACACAAGGCAAGATCTTCTTCTATTACCTCGTAAATCCCCAACTCTTCCATGTCATCAAAATCTTCTGCCATAATAGCTTTTAACAGGTATACAGGATATATATCCATTGGTGTGACCTGTTCAAATACGCCTGTTTGCACAAATGCTCTAGGTTCTCCCCTGCCATTGGAATCCAATGCATATTCCTTTTTAGGAAATAGGAATGACAATAACCCTAACGCCTTATGAAAGCTTAACTTATCAGCCGTAGGTTTCATCCAACCAAGAAATTCATAATAATCACCTTCAGGGATTATTGTAATTTGGTGTTGATAAAAACCCAAGTAGCCATCATTGTTTATTTTATCCCCAGTAAGAACATTTCCAGAGATAACCCTTATGTTACTGGATTTGATATTACCTGTTACGTAGCTATCCACGCAACTGCCTATATAGGTCTGCGCGTAGGATGGGTTTTTAGCTTCAGAGCCACTGACGGCAATTAATTTTGAAGCGTCATAGATTCCATTAATAAAAAGTTTACCTATTTGGACTACTCCATAAGGGTTTATTGTCCAAAGGATTTCTCCTTTATTGATAGGTGCAACGTGATGGATTTGTACGCCTACATTTCCTGAAGGGTGTGGACCAGAAAAATTAGTGGTCTCAATACCTTGAATGGATGCTAATTCTGCAGATTTATCATCGGAAGATAAACCTAAATATACCTTGCCTTTGGTAAGCTTTTTTAAGGCATCTATTCCTGCCTGAAAATAGTTGCTTTGTCCTTTGAGTGTGAAATTATAGTCTGGGGCCAAAGGATGCGTGTCAAATCCTGAAATAAATATGTCACGCGGAGAATCTTCGGGATTAGCTACCACTCCATAGGGCCTTTGTATTATTTGAGGCCAAACTCCTGAAGTAGTAAGTCTGTCTATAATAGTCTCTCTGCTTGCCGACTTAATTTCTGAGGAAGTAAATTTCTCAAAGTTCTCAAAATTAATTTCGCCGTCAGCTAGGATTTTTATTTCCAGTAATTTTCTTTTTTCTCCTCGTTTAATTTCAACGATTTCTCCAGAAACGGGTGCAGTATATATCACCTTTTCCAGTTTTTTATCAATTAAAATAGGAGTGCCTGCCTTTACCGTATCACCTTCTTTTACGAGGACCTTAGGTCTCTGCATCCCGATGAAATCCGTGGGCTTGATGGCAAAGGTTTTGGCAGGCTGATAATCACCGACTTTTTTTTCGGCTTTACCAATCAGGCGTATATCAAACCCTTTTTTAAGCTTGACTTGTTTTGACATATTTATTTTTTGAAACTATTTGATCCTATGAAAAGAGCCTCAAATCTAATAAATTACATTAGTTATTAGAAGATAATTCGGCGATTATTTACCTATTTTTATATATAAAACCCAATTAGCAGGGCTGCTTCTCAAATGATTGCCTTAATACTGTTTTTATCAAGGGATAAAATATGGTCTTTAACCTGATCCATCAGCCACATCGGCGTGGATGTTGCACCACAAATACCAATTTTATCTTCTGGGTTTAGCCATTCTAGGTTTATTTCAGTTTCATTTTCCACGAAGAAACTTCTAATGTTTGTGCTTTTACAAACTTGATAAAGCGCTTTACCATTTGAACTCTTTTTTCCAGCCACAAAAACAATCACATCATTTTCTTCAGAAAACTTTTGTAGCTGGGGCTCCCTGTTAGATACCTGACGGCAGATAGAATCATTGGCATTAAAATCCATATCATTCAAAATGCCTTTTTCAGCCTTAATTTTTGCTTCAATTTTGGCTTTTAACGCATAAAAACCTGTAGTGCTTTTGGTGGTTTGGCTAAAAAGTGTGACTGGTCTGGAAAAGTCAATTTGGTCTAAATCGCCATCATCCATTACAACTATTGCTTTTTCAAGCGTCTGGCCAGTCAATCCTATCACCTCAGCATGGCCTTTTTTACCATAAATTACAATTTGACCCCTTTGATTTTCCATCTTATCAAAAGCACTTTTTACCCGGTGTTGTAGCTTTAAAACTACAGGGCAGGAGGCATCAATTAGTTCAATATTGTTATTTATAGCTGTCCGGTAGGTCTCAGGTGGTTCACCGTGAGCCCTTATTAGAACTTTGCAATCATGTAAATCATCCAATTTATCCCTGTCTATCACCACGAGCCCTTTACTGCTTAGGCGATTGACCTCCATTGTATTGTGCACGATGTCTCCAAGGCAATATAGCTTAGAACTACTTTCCATCTCATCCTCAGCCATTTTAATGGCATATTCTACGCCAAAACAATAACCGGAATTCTTATCTATAGTAACTTCCATAAAATTAGTTCATTCTCTCCTTAGCCAATTCAATTATCTTTGTAACCTGGTCCTTAAATTCAAGGTAACTAGTATCAATTTCAATGGCACCTAACGCTTTTTTTAATGGGCTTACAGCTCTTCCTGTATCGATCGCATCCCTAGATTCCAAGTTCTCCCTAACAATGTCCAGGCTTATTCTTTCCCCTCTCTCTAAGAGCTCTTTCTGTCTCCTTTCTGCACGAATAGTGGTGTCAGCTGTCATAAAAATCTTCAGTTCTGCCTTCGGAAAAACGACCGTGCCAATGTCACGGCCATCCATAACTATTCCTTTATCGATGCCCATCCTTTGTTGAATGTCTACCATCGTTGTGCGAACATTTGCCACTGTACTCACTTCACTCACATGTGAAGATACGCTCATGCCCCTGATTTCTGCTTCTATATTTTCTCCATTCATAAAAGTCTCCTGTATTCCTTTTGCTTCATTGAAATGAAAGTTGATATTTATGTCATTAAGATTATTTATAATGTCTTCTGAATTAGCGAGATCTGTGTTGTTTCTTAAAAAATAAAGTGTTACTGCTCGGTACATGGCACCAGAATCCAAATAGGTATATTGCAAGCCCTTCGCGACTGCTTTAGCTGTAGTACTTTTTCCGCATCCAGAATACCCATCGATGGCAATGATAATTTTTTTCATCAAAGAAAAATGAAATTGCTTACTGCTTTCCTTTTCAGTTGCAAATATAGTATATTTAAGACGATTCTTGGCAGGAAGCTTTATTTGAATTTGTTTTTTATTCCCTTTGAGGATCCTGCTGCCCAGAAAGAGTAAAAACTATTTTAACTTTTAAGAAGAATGTCAATAACTTTTAAGGTTCAGGGGAAATTTGTAGATATAGAGAACCGGAGAATTGTTCCTGTAGAAATTCAGGTTTCGGAAGGTAAAATCAGTAGTGTTTTAGAAGTGAATGCCGCTCCTGATAAATTTATTCTTCCGGGCTTTATTGATGCTCATGTTCATATTGAATCCTCATTACTTATTCCTTCAGAATTTGCTCGGCTTGCTAGTCTCCACGGGACCGTTGCCACCGTTTCTGATCCACATGAAATAGCTAACGTCTGTGGACTTGAAGGAGTAGAATTTATGATTGAGAATGGAAATCAAACACCATTTAAATTTTTCTTTGGCGCTCCCTCATGTGTTCCCGCTACGCAATTTGAGACAGCAGGGGCTATTATTGACAGTTCAGAAACGGAAAAACTCTTAAGGAGAAAAGACATTCATTATTTGGCTGAAATGATGAACTGGCCAGGAGTGCTTGCTGGAGACGAGGAGGTAAAGAAAAAAATTGAATGGGCAAAAAAATACAATAAACCAGTAGATGGTCACGCACCTGGACTGACAGGGGAAAAAGCAGCGGAATACATTAAGGCAGGGATCTCTACAGATCATGAATGTGTTTCATTAGAAGAAGCCCGGAATAAGGTCAATCATGGGATGAAGATTGTCATTAGAGAAGGTAGTGCTGCTAAGAATTTTGATGCGCTGATAGACCTTATAGATGAGTTTCCCGATCAAATTATGTTTTGCTCTGATGATAAACATCCAGACAGCCTATTAGAAGGCCATATTAATACATTGGCAGCTAGAGCAGTAAGTAAAGGGAAAGACCTCTTTAATGTACTTCAGGCTTGCTGCATTACGCCGGTGCGTCATTATGGCCTGGAGGTAGGGTTACTTAAAGTCAATGATGCTGCCGATTTTATATTGGTTGATGATTTGATAAATTTCAAGGCGTTTGAAACTTATATCTCTGGAGAGCTGGTAGCCAAGGAAGGCAAGACAAAAATGCTATCTGTAAACTGTGCGCCCATTAATAACTTTAATACATCTTTTGTTACAGTCGAGGATTTTGAACTTATTCATGAGGGTGGCAAGGCAAAAGTTATTCTGGCGCACGATTCACAGTTGATCACAACAAGTATACAGGCAGATGTACCCTCAATCAATGGTAAGGTAGCCACTGATATCGAAAATGATATTCTCAAAATTGCTGTTATAAACAGGTACCAGCCCAATATAAGGCCTGCCGTTGCTTTGGTTAAAAATTTTGGTCTTAAAAATGGAGCCATTGGGTCGTCTGTGGCACATGATTCACATAATATTATTTTAGTTGGCACTAGCGATGAGCTAATGGTACGGGTAGCAAACCTAATCATCGAAAGCAGTGGTGGTTTGTCTGCCGTTAGCCATGAGCATGATTTCCTCTTAAAATTACCTGTCGGAGGATTAATGAGTAATGATGACGGTTTTTCGGTTGCAAGAGATTATATTGAAATTGATAAAGCGGCTAAGGGACTGGGTTGTTCACTACTATCACCCTATATGACGTTAAGTTTTATGGCATTATTGGTTATTCCTCAAGTCAAATTAAGTGATAAAGGATTATTTGATGGGGAGTCGTTTTCGTTCACAAAGGTTTTTGGTTAGAATAATGGAATTTATTTAATAACTTATTTTGATAGTGAATTTTTGGAAAAAAATTAAAAGGCTGAGTAAGGATTTGTTCTACTGGGATGGTAATCTATCTATGGAAGTTCAGATTTATAATGCGCTTCTTGTTATTGTTTTTTTCAACTGCCTTATTTTCGCTATTTCAAACCTATTTTTAGCCAAACAAGCGCTGGTATGGGCAAGTTTGGTAGCGGTTTTTTTACTGTTAATTTGTTTTTATTTATTAAGAGTGAAAAATGCGTATAAATTGGCATTCTACCTGTCAAGTGTAAGTAGCTATCCTATTTTAGCGTATGCTTTTGTTTATAATGAGGGAATTAATGGACCTAATTTCTATATGTTTTTACTGGTTCATTTAATTCTCCTTAGCATCTTAAAGTTGAAGTTTCATTACGTTTGGACTTTAGTAAACATGTTGTTTTTTTTAGGCCTTTTCTATATAGGCCTTTACCATGAAGAATGGATACCAAAAAATTATGGTAGCAAAGAGGCGATTTTTTTAGACCATGGCCTTACTTATATGGTCTCACTTCTTGGCATTTCCATATTGATAAATAGTATGAAACGATTTTATGCAGTTCAAAAAAATAAGGTAAAAGAAAAAACAATTGAATTGACTCAAATCAATAGCAGCCTTAAAAAAATAAGTTCTCAGAAAGACAAGATCATTACAATTATTTCCCATGACCTTAAAAATCCTCTTCAATCGATCATTCAAACTTTAGAGTTAATGAATTCTGGAGAACTTACAGACGAAGAAAATAAATTCCTTGGCCAGGAACTGTTAAAAACGACCAACAGGACCTACCAAATGATGGAGAATATTTTGGAGTGGTCGTCTTTTGAAATCAAAAATATGGACAGGCGAGAAAAAAAGATTCTGGTAAAAGATCTTGTTGAAGATACTGTAGAAATATTCAAGGTGATTGCCAAACAAAAAAGCATTCAACTTCAGGTCAATTACCATAAGAATCCTATGGTCTATATTGAAACAGATCGGTTGCTACTTATTTTTAGGAATCTTGTTCAGAACGCGATCAAATTCACCCCATCAGGTGGACTCGTCACAATTGATCTTAACTTTACAAATGAACAGTTAATACTTGAAATAAAGGACAATGGAATTGGTATATCTACGGATCGACTGAAAAATATTTTTGATCAAGACATAAAATCCACCTTTGGAACCGAACAGGAGAAAGGCACTGGTATGGGACTTCACCTGTGTTTTCAAAGTGCACACAAATTAAATGGTGAGTTAAAAGTAAACAGCACAGAAGGAGTTGGGTCAAGTTTTAAGCTCATCATTCCTACAGGATTTAATAAATAATTTTTCTTCTGGGATTCAATAGTCGGAACATGCTTAAAAATGGTCTATTCATCTTGCATTATTAATAGCCTAGCTCATTAGACTATGCTAGTTTTTTTAGCTTTCTAGGCATGAACCAGCATCGGTAGTAGGGCATAAATTTTTACGTTTTCCTGGGCACTCAGAAATTTTAGGTAAAGGAACATTGCATTTACGATTAATTGTCACCGAATAGGGCCAAATGGCACTATTGCTTGCCTGGATTTTTCTTTTGATCAGAAATAGACAATAGAATAGCTGTAGCCTATTTCATGGTTACTTTTTTTGACGACCTCGCTGTCGTTTTCCTCGAATAGAAGGTCATTTTCAAATTGAGTAGTTATGGGTTTCTTTCTTGGTTAGCGTCTCAAAATTGGAGGCTTGAAAACCTGCTTCACAGTAGTAAAATTAATTAACGAAGGCAGTAGATGCTTGTCTTTTGTTAGCCTAGAGTATAATTTCATCTTAAAATTACCATTAGATAGAAAAATGAGCAACACTGATGGTTTTTCGGTGACTAAAGATTATATTGTAAATTATAAAGTGGTAGCTAAAGGCTTTGGTAATTCACGACAATCAACCTATATGATTTTAAGCTTTAATTGCAGCTCAAATCAAGTGATAAAGGAATAATTGATGGGGAGCTGGTTGCATTCACAAAGGTTTTGGATAGGATAATGGAATTTATTTAATAACTTATTTTGGTAGCGGATTATTGGACAAAAATTAAAAGGCAGAGTAAGAATATATTCTACTGGGAAGGAAACCCTTCCATGGAAATTCAAATTTTTAATGCCACGCTGGTAATTATTTTTTTCTTCAACTTATTTTTAGCGGCCTTGAACCTTTTTCTAGCCAATTATGTGTTGTTCGGGCTTTGTTTATTTGTTTCCATTGCGATGTCAGGCTATTTGTATTTATTAAGAGTAAAAAATTCCTATAGAACAGCATTTTAATTTAGCAAGTTTAAGTTCATATCCTATCTTAGCCTATAATTTTTTGAATAATGACGGGATTAATGGGCCGACTTTTTATGTTTTCTTACTCATTCATTTAATTATACTTTGCATTGTAATAAGCAAGCATTATTTATTTTGGAGTGTACTGAATGTTATTTTTTTTATAGTTCTATACTATATAGGCTTGTATCAAGAAGATTGGATACCTATAAATTATGGCAATAAAGAAGAAATATTTGCTGATCAATCTTTAACTTATACGGCATGCATCATCGGGATTTCAATATTGGTAGCTAGTTTGAAACGTTTTTATACGATTCAAAAAAACAAGGTGAAGCAACAAACGATAGAGTTAATTGAATTGAACAAAAGCTTAAAAATAACTAGTGATAAAAAGGACAAAATAATTGCCATCATATCACATGACTTGAAAAACCCGCTTCAGTCGATCATACAAACAATTGAGCTTATAAATTCTGGAGAACTTACAGATGAGGACATCAAATACCTTCGCAAGGAGTTGCTAAAAACAACCAACAGTACCTACAAAATGATGGAGAATATTTTGGAATGGTCTTCCTTTGAATTGAAAAATGAAGTAAAGCGAGAAAAGAAAATATTTGTAAAAGACCTTGTTGAAGATACAGTGGGAATATTGAAGGTGATTGCCAAGCAAAAGGACATTATACTTCAGGTCAATTATCATAAAAACCCTGAGATCAACCTCGAAACTGATAGGTTACTGCTTATTTTCAGAAATCTTGTTCAGAACGCAATCAAATTCACCTCATCAGGTGGACTTGTCACAGTTGATCTTAACTGTATAAATGAACAGTTTATACTTGAAATAACCGACAATGGAATAGGTATCTCTACGGATCGACTGAAAAATATTTTTGAGCAAGATATAAAATCCACCTATGGAACCGAACAAGAGAAAGGTACTGGTATGGGACTTCACCTGTGTTTTCAAAGTGCGCAGAAACTAAGTGGTGAGTTAAAAGTAAAAAGCACAGAAGGAGTTGGGTCAAGTTTTAAGCTTATCATTCCTACAGGTATTAATAAATGATCTTTCTCCTAGGATCGTTTAGGTGGAACCTACTTATAAAATAGCCTATGCATCTTCCATTACTAATGGCTTCGCTCAATAGATTATGCTAGTCTTTTTTAGCTTTCCAAGCATGAACCAGCATTGGTAGTTGGGCATAACTTTTTACGCCTTCTTTCACACCCTGAGATTTCAAGTACAGGTCGTTGGATTTTCTACTAAGTTCAATCGAATAGGGTTTAATAGCATTATTGCTTGCCTGGATTTCTCTTATATCTCTTTTAATTAACTCTGGAATATTGGCCACAAAATGGGAGTAATCCCCTTGATCCATTCTGTATAGGTCATTGAGCTGATACCGAAATAATTTCATTGTAGCGGAATACCGAATAAATGGCTGTTTACTTTTCGAACAAATCAACCAGGCCATAAAATTAGCTTCCCCTTCATTCGTAATACCGAAGCCATGGGCCAATTCGTGGGCCATGGTAAAACTTTTTTCTAAGGGATGGAGGCTCGGGTCAAGGTATGCCTCACCTGTAAAAGGGAAATAAATGCCAAAAATCCCTAGCTTTCTGAGTGAACCATTGGGGTGAAATTGCTTTACCACAGGAGCTCCTTTCCAGCTATGGTTCCATTTTTTTAAAAACCCCTTCATTTCATCTCGAACCAAGGAATTTTGAAATGAAAATTCCGGTGCATCGGGTAGAGCAGTTGTATCAGCCTGAAGCCCTTTTCTTAGGGAAACCAATGATTTTTGGGTAGCCTCCATTTCTTCAACCAAAAGTGCTAAAGGTAAAGGTTCAGGATTTAGATTGAGATGTTGGTAAAGAGGAACCCGATAATAATTCAATCCCCAAAGCATTAGGAATAAAAAAATTACCCAGCCAGAAAAATTAATCAGCACTCTGGGGAAAAATAGTAGTTTTTGCTTCCTACTTGTAAATTGTTTCAAGCTTCGAAATAAACGATACCCAAGGAATAGTAAGAACAACAACAAAAGGTAAAATGCAGGGAAAGGCAAAAGAACAAGCGTGTGGTCAAGCAGCCCTCTGATGATCGGGTATAGGGTAGCCGAATACCATTTTTCTGTCAGTTGTGGAGACTGAGCTGCCAAGACTCTTAATAATATTGCAAACAATCCCAGGCAACCACCTGCCCACCTGCTAAAGCCCATAACTTACCTAAGTGTAATAAAATATAAAGCTACAAAAGGTTAAACGCCTTCGGCCTCCACACTTTTAACTTCAGGTAACATTCTGGTCAATAAATTTTCAATACCAGCTTTCAGTGTAATGGTACTTGATGGGCATCCAGAGCATGATCCTTGCAATAACACTTTGACTACTCCCTCTTCAAAACTATGGAAGACAATCGCTCCCCCGTCTTGTTCTACGGCAGGACGAATGTACTCATCCAAAATGCCTTTAATTTTTTTGACAACCTCACTGTCGTTTTCGTCAAAAAGCGGATCACTTTCAAATTGAGTATTTATAGGTTGCTTGCCTGTTTCTAGGAAGTTTTTGATTTGGGATTTGATATGTTGCTGAATGTCTTCCCAGGGGATATCTGCTTTCTTGGTAACCGCCACAAAATTGGAGGCGATGAAAACCCTATCCACAGCAGCAAAATTAAACAATTCTAATGCAAGAGGAGAATTAGATGCACTTTGCTCGTCTGGAAAATCAAAACTGACGCCATCATCTGCCAACATAAAATTGGCTACAAATTTTAAGGAATTTGGATTTGGATTGGACTCCATGTACAGGTGTACAGATTTCTTTTGTGCTTCTAGCATTATTTTATGATTATAATTCTTAAAATTTTTCCTTTTATTCTTTTAGAACGAAAGCAGGTACGTCTTGGTTCGTTCACCTGCCAATTCACGTAGGATTATAGGTCAGGTATTGGTCAAGGGATTTGATTTTCTGATCAGTCCTTCTGGCAATTCACCTTCTGTGGAGGCGACTACCGTGCATACCATCGCATCCCCTGTTACATTTACTATAGTCCTGAACATATCTAAAATTCTATCAGGCGCCAAAATCAACGCAATTCCTGCAGAAGGCACGCCGATAGACTCCAAAACAATGATCAACATAATAATGCCAGCACCAGGCACTCCAGCGGTGCCAATAGATGCCAGGGTAGCCGTCATTACAATCATCAGCTGTTGACCTAAAGTAAGGTCAAAACCCATGGCCTGTGCAATAAAAACTGCTGCCACCCCCTGATATAAACTTGTACCATCCATATTGATAGTGGCTCCCAATGGTAGGACAAAACTACTGATTTCCTCTGAGACCCCTATTTCTTCCTCTACTTGTTTCATCGTCACCGGCAAGGTAGCAGAGCTTGAACTTGTTGTAAAAGCCAGCAATTGTGCCGGGCGAAGTGCCTTAAAGAAATCCAGGTATTTGACCTTGGTGAAAACCTTCAGGATCATGGGATAAAAGAAAACGACCATTAAAAGTAATCCTCCGATCACTACGAGACTGTATTTCAATAAGGCCAATAACAATTCTATCGCAGAATCTGGGTTGTCCCCTGTAATATCTACGATTAGAGAAGCCATCAATGCAAATACTCCATAGGGAGCTAGAATCATGATAAACCCTACGATTTCGATGATCACATCATTTATACCCTCAAAAAAAGAGATTACTGGAGCTGATTTTGCTTTTGGGATTCGAATCAATGCAATACCCATAATGATTGCAAAAAACACCACCTGTAACATCATTTCATTGGCTGCCGCTGCTTGAAAAATATTTTCAGGCACCATGTCCACCAATGGTTTCAAAGGACTTTGGTCCTGAATTTTTTCTGCTTCCAGAGATTTGCTACCTGCTGTCTCGTCATACAATTCCATCAACTTCTCTCTGGTTTCAGAAGGCAAGCTTTTCCCAGGATTGAAAATATTTACCAATATCAAACCAACCGATACCGAAAGGGCAGTCGTAAAAATATAAATCAATATGGTCTTACCGCCAATTCGGCTTAATTTAGTGATGTCTCCCAAATTAGAAACACCAACAATCAAGGATGCCAAAACCAGGGGTACTGCGATCATTTTAAGCGCAGTGATAAAAACAGTTCCTATTGGTTTGACATAATCATTAATGAAGTCTGGTGAAAGCCCAAATTTCACAACCCCAAGCCCAACAGCCAATCCCAAAACCAGTCCTATAATTATTTGAGTGTGAAGAGGTATTTTTCTTTTCATAAATAATGACGCTAGCGAAAATTAAATTTTACTGGACCGGTTAAGTAGGAGATAATCTGCCAAAACCAAGGCACACATGGCTTCTACAATAGGTACAGCTCGAGGAACCACACAAGGGTCATGACGCCCCTTGCCTGAAACAGTTGCAGATTCTCCTTTTGTATTTACACTCTCTTGATCCTGCATGATTGTAGCCACAGGCTTAAAGGCCACTTTAAAGTAAATGTCTTCACCGTTAGAAATACCCCCCTGGATTCCTCCGGAATGATTGGTCCTGGTTCGGACCCTATCGCCTTCTTTATAAAAGGCATCATTGTGCTGAGAACCTTTCATGGTCACCCCTTCAAAACCGCTTCCAAACTCAAATCCTTTGACCGCATTAATGCTTAGCATCGCATGTGCTAGAACAGCATGAAGCTTATCAAACACCGGCTCGCCTAAACCAACCGGAACACCCTTCGCTACACAACTTACGACTCCACCTACGGTATCCTTTTCCTTTCTTGTCTGGTCGATCACTTGAATCATTTTATCCGCTGTCTCTTGATCCGGACACCGCACGATATTTGATTCCGTCAGGCTAAAATCTAATTCCTGGTAAGGCTTTTCAAGGCGTACAGCTCCTGCCTGACTAACATAGGCATTGATTTCAACCCCATAGTTGGCAAGTAATAACTTAGCGACCGCTCCTGCAGCCACTCTGGCAGCAGTTTCTCTAGCACTACTTCTTCCGCCACCTCGGTAATCCCTTACCCCAAACTTTTCATGGTAAGTATAGTCTGCGTGGGATGGTCTGAATTTTTCTGCAATATGAGTATAGTCTTTGCTTTTCTGGTCTGTGTTATAAATGACCATGGCGATCGGCGTACCCGTACTTTGCCCTTCAAAAACCCCCGAAAGAATCTCAAAATCGTCTTCTTCCTTTCTTTGGGTAGTAATTTTGGATTGGCCGGGTTTTCTCCTTTGGAGTTCCAATCGGATAAAATCCTCATCGATCTTAATACCTGCTGGGCAGCCATCTATTATCACTCCGAGCCCTTTCCCATGGGATTCTCCGAATGTTGTAATTGTGAATATGTTTCCGAATGTATTACGCATGAATTATTTTTTCTTAACAATCAAATAAGCCAATAATATCAATGCTAGCAACAGCAGAATATTAATCAGGCCGGAAAAATAATACTTATATCCTTGGTTTAAAAGTTTATTGTCTTCTACTTCTATTAAGTCATATAATCCACCAAGCCTGGAAGAAGAAATGGCCTGATTAATCCTGCTCTCCCCAGTAACCTTTACCACAGCCTGAGGGAGGAGGGTATCATATTTGGCTAATTCAGGATTAAAAAAGATCCATTCAAAATGGTCTTTTAAAGGCACCACTTCTGCTTCATTCAAAGTTATGAAATAGCTAAATTCCTTCATGCCTGTGACCTTACCTCTGCCTCTATTGATTTGAGCTTGCTCATTGGGATCAAATGTATTTAGCTTTTGTCCTTTGTTAACCTTGGGAGGACGTATGGAACTAATATTGCCTTCACCAGTGATGATAAAATCATAGGTGAAGCCTTCTCCGGTTTTGACTTCCATGTCACTAAAGTTCTCTCTAAGCCTGTAATTGCCCACACTTACTTCATTTTTTAACGGGTGTGGGGGCAGTTCTTTTACTTTTATGGCCTTTGGTTGAGAGTAGAAGGTTTTAAAATCCTGCAACCTGTTGCTTCCAAAGAAGCTAGGGTTTTTTGCCACTTTGTATTTTATCATTTCCCATCCTACTGAAGGGAAATCTACAGTGCCGGCATTGAAAGGATAAAAATTGGCTTCATAAACCTTGTATTTTGTCCATTTCTTGCCTCCAAACTCTACCCGCTCGGGCTGGATGCTGGTGATATTAAAATTTTCCTCCCATGCATTTCCTGGCTTAATTTCATTGATAATCCGTTCAAGTTGTTTGCCTGGTTCATGAAAATTAAAAGGAGCCTGATTACTTTCAGACATATAGAATGCAAAACTTACGCTGAAACCTTCACCGACATAAACCTCATCTTTGCTAACAGAAAGTGAGAAAAAGGCATCGTCTTCGACCTCTACATACTCAGGTTGATCTGGGTTGGTTCTTCCAAAAAGATCGTCAAAAGGATCCAGGGCACGATTGCTTTGGGCATTGGATCGGGCATCTACTACTGTAATGGATGTTCCTGAGGAAGAAGCCGTAATACCATTTACAGCTATTTTAAATCCCTGAAGGGAAAACTGCCCCTTTCTTAAAGGTTTGTAATACTGAATGACACTGTTTGTACTACTCATCTGTCCATTGATGATATTCATCGATGAGCTTTGGGAAATACCTTGCTTTTGAAACCCGGGAATATCAGGCAATTGGTCGTAGGATCTGATTTTATCCCCAGACACGATCACCTTTATTGTGAAAGTTTCATTGAGTGCGACTTCATTTTCGCCCAATTCGATTTTGACATCCTGAGCATGAGCAGATAATGAAAAAAGACCCAGCAGGCATACAAAAAGAAAATGGTTTTTCGTTAAAGACATATAAAACGATTGTGTTTTCGTAATTTAATAACTGCAAATAAACAAGTATATTTTATACGTAACAAATCTAATCTAAAACCGTTGGTAGTAATTAAAACAATCTTTTTAATCAAAACCTAAATTTAAATATCGCGAACCATGATGGAATATGTTAAGACTATTTTATTAAAGGTAAGTTTTGACGGCAAACTTTTCGAAAAAGAGTTGAGAAAAGGTCTGAAGATGCTAGTTCCAGGGGAGCTGCAAGAATTCAGAAAGTGGTGTTACGGCACTTTTTCAAAAGTATACGAGCCAATATTGAATAAATACTTTATCTTTTTGGCAGGTTAGTCCAACAACTACAGCCCCACTAAACAATGGGGCTTTTTTTATGACTAAGATTACTGTTCAAATACACGCTACTTTTTTTTAGGTGTTTTATACATTTTTTTACTTACTTTTAAAAAGTTAAACTTTGTTAAGCAATGGAAAAAAAGAACACCGGATTTGATGAAATTGAAAAAATGCTTCAGGAAGTTGGCAACAAAATTGAAACCTTGATCGAAAAAGGGACCAAAGCTACAGGAGAGGCAAGTGAGGAAATTGAAAAGAAAATTAAAGACCTTCGCCAGAACAAAGAAAAGTTAGAAAAAGAATTTAAGGAAAAAAAAGCAAAATTTGAGGAAAAATACCAAAGCAAATCCAGCAATGCCAAACCATTTCTGGAGGATTCCATTGCTCATTTTAAACAAGGAATCAAATCTTTGGTGCATGCCATTAATGAAATGCTCAAATGATCCTTTAGGAAGGGTCTGTCCAATTCTTAACTAACCAGTCAAAGCCCATTTAATCTGAAAGCGTATAAGGAAGGCTTTTTTGGAGCATTTAAGTAAAGTACTTGCGGCTGAATTCCCATCATTGAGTAAAACCTTTCATTATTTCCATCAATTTAAGCATCAAATTTTGCCTAGGGTGTTGCTGAAAAAGTACATTATGTGCCGTGTCTCCCAAAAGCACAAAATCAGGTGTTTTACCCGAAATATGCAATAGACATTCTATGACTTGATGGCGTCACTTCCCCTGAGAATGGTCAGGACAGGCTGAGAAGGATTAGAACATCCTATTGAATAATCCGGGTTTAAAGCCTGAAGGCCCCCTTATTATTCGTCGGTAAAGGTCAGTGAACTCATTATCTCCTAGTCTCCAATTCATCCGATTTCAAGTAATGGCACCGCTTCCTGAGCAGGGTATGGTCAGGCTATTTCGAATCCTATTGCACAATCCGTGTTGAATTATCGAAATAGCGTTGTAATTTTGCGCCATGAATTACCTTTCAGTTGATACACTTAGTAAGTCCTTTGGAGAAAGAGTCTTGTTTTCAGAAATTTCTTTTGGAATAGCACAAGGCCAGAAAACAGCTTTAGTAGGAATAAATGGGGCAGGAAAGTCCACCTTGATGAAAATCATTATGGGGGAAGAAATAGCAGATGCAGGTCAAGTTGTAATCAGCCAGGAAATAAAAATGGCTTATGTTAATCAAAACCCAGTTTTCACAGGCGGGAAGACGATTTATGAAACTATTTTCGATGACCCTGACAATGAAATCATTCAGGTGATCCATGCTTATCAGGAAGCCATGTTGGTAGCTCAGGATGGTACTGACAATAGCGAAGATTTGCAGCCTATTTTTGAAAAAATGGACAGGCTTCAGGCCTGGGATTTTGAATACCAGATCAAAGAAGTGCTGGGAAGATTAGGGCTACATGATACCAACCTTCAAGTAGCGGCACTTAGTGGAGGCCAACGAAAGAGGGTTGCAATTGCCAGTGCAATTCTGCATTTTCCTGATTTACTCCTTCTGGATGAACCTACCAATCACTTGGATTTGGAAACCATTGAGTGGTTGGAAGACTATCTATCCAAAGCCAATCTTTCCCTTTTGATGGTGACTCACGATAGGTATTTTTTGGATAAAGTAACCAATAATATTCTTGAGTTGGAAAATGGTGAATTGTACCGATACGCTGGCAATTACAGTTATTTTCTAGAAAAGAAGGAAGAAAGAAAAGCCAATCAGGCTACGGAACTTGGAAAAGCCAAAAGTCTCTATAAAAAAGAACTCGACTGGATAAGAAGGCAACCTAAGGCTCGTGGAACCAAATCAAAGTCCAGGATAGAAGCCTTTAACGAAACCAAGGAAAAGGCATTTAAGAAACCGGAAGAAAGAGATATTAGCCTTGAAGTAACCGCGCAAAGGCTAGGGAAGAAAATTGTAGAAATAGAAAAAATTCATAAATCATATGATGACATAAATCTGATCAAAGATTTCAGTTATACTTTCAAAAAAGGAGATAAAGTAGGTATCGTTGGTCCTAATGGCGCAGGTAAAACGACTTTTTTGAATATGCTTATCGGTAAAAATGCGCCTGACAAAGGTACCGTTACTATCGGACAAACCACCGCATTTGGATACTATAAGCAAGAGGAAGACAGTTTCGATGAGACCATGCGCCTTATCGATATTGTAAAGGAAGTAGCAGAGGTGGTTACGGTAGCCGGTGGAGCTACGATTACAATTAGTCAGTTTTTGACTCAGTTTGGTTTTCTACCAAAGCAACAACATACCCCAATTGCCAAATTGAGTGGAGGAGAAAGAAGGCGGCTTCAGTTGCTCCTCATCTTGGTAAAAAGCCCCAATTTTCTAATTCTCGATGAGCCAACCAATGATTTGGACATTGTGACACTTAATACCCTTGAGGAGTTTTTGGATGCTTTTCCAGGTTGTTTGGTTATCGTTTCGCACGATAGGTATTTCATGGACAGGTTGGTAGACCACCTGTTTGTTTTTGAAGGAGAAGGGCAGATCAGTGACTTCCCAGGTAATTATACTGACCTAAGGGAAAAAGAAAAAATGGCCAAAGTCGAGGCACCAAAACATGTTGCAGAAAAGAAGGCAGTCGTCGCTACCAAAGCACCAGATAAAAATACAGCCAAAGCTACTTTCAAGGACAAGAAGGAATTTGAGGAGATTTCAGCTAGCCTAGAGAAATTGACGGAAAAAAAAGAAACGCACATCCTAAAAATCAATGAAGGCACTGAGGATCATGAAGAATTGTTGAAATGGTCCCTTGAAATAGAAGGATTGGACAAAAAAATAGAAGAAATGGAGATGAGATGGCTTGAATTAAGTGAGCTTGAAGGTGTCTCCTGATCCAACAAGCTTCCCAAAATAGACCGTTAATTGTCTATTTTGGGAAGCGGTAATCAAACCCACCAATACACTTAAACCCCCAGAAAAAAAATCAGGATTAGGAAATAATTCCTATTTTTTCCAGGACGATGGTAATTAATTTGTCAATGATCAGGCCATGTGAACTGGCGAAATTTCCTGAGATTCGGTTGGCAACGATGGCATTCATACTAAGGACATCGTGCCCTAACATTTTTCCCATGGCATAATAGCCGGCTGTTTCCATTTCAAAATTGCTAAAAGCATGTTCATGAAATGGATGCGTTCCCAATAAGCTAAAAATAGAAGGAATTCGAGGCTTTAACCTCACTTCTCTTCCTTGAGGTCCAAAGAACCCTGGGCAAGTAACGGTAATGCCCGAAGGAATACCTTCTCCAATTCTTACCAATAATTTTTCTGAACCAGCCACACAGTAAGGTAAAAATGGTAAGTCAAGACATTTCTGAACATGATTGGCGATTTGACTTTCCAGAGCAGTCTGGGGGATGGTATAAAAGGCCATTAATGTATCCAAACCCACAGCCATGGAAGAGGCCAGCACACTGCCTTCAGGTAGATTGCTTTGAATGCTTCCAGAGGTGCCTATTCGGACGATACTAAGTCGTTTATGGCTGGATTTTGGTTTTCGGGTTTTGAAATCCACATTAAACAAAGCATCTAACTCTGTCATAAAAATTTCAACATTGTCTGTGCCCATACCAGTACTGATTACACTGATTCTTTTGCCTTGGAGCCAGCCCGTATGGGTAACAAACTCCCTATGTTCAGCCTGTAACTCTATTCTATCGAAGCGAGAGGAAATCTTGCCGACCCGATTTGGGTCTCCAACTGAAATGACAGTATCTGCCACCTGCCCAGGCTTGAGCTTTAGGTGGTAAATACTGCCATCAGGATTGATGATAAGTTCCGATTCAGGTATCGGATTGGACATGTAGGGTAGTTTTTATTTTGTTTGCATTGGACTTTTGGTACAGGCCCTTATAAGGATTGTAACCATTGGTGTTTTTCTGGTAGTAGCCAGTACCATTGTATGGTCTCTTCTGGGGGGCAATTTTGCAGCTTTCAGAACAGGCACCTTCCATTTCCCAACCACAGGACTCACATATAGGCAGGTGAGCATTACATTCAGAATTTGAACAGTTGACCATCCGGTCAGATAGCGTATCGCAAACAAAGCATTTGGAAACCGTATTAGGGTTTACCTTGTTTACATCTACTGCCAACCTGTTGTCAAAAACGTAGCATTTACCTTCAAAATCTTCTCCTCCTGCTTCTAAGCCATATTTTATGATTCCACCGTGAAGCTGGTACACGTCTTGGAAACCCTGCTCCAGTAAGAAGGCAGATGCTTTTTCACATTTTATTCCTCCCGTACAATAGGTAAGAATTTTTTTATTTTTGAGATGGTCTAGCTCTTTTACTTTTTCTGGGAAATCTCTAAAATTATCGATATCCAATCGTAGGGCATTCTTAAAATAACCCAACTCATGTTCATAATTAGAGCGGACATCTAAAATCACTACATCCTCTTGATCCTTTAAGGCCTTAAATGCCTCAGGCTCCAGGTGTTTCCCTGTGTTTTCGCGTGGATTAAGATGCCTCAGACCGGAGTGAACAATCTCTTCCTTTGCCCTGACATTGATTTTAGCAAAGGCATGTTCGGGGTGTTGGTCTATTTTGAATTCTGTGTCAGCAAATCTTGGATCTGCCTTGACATAAGCCATGTATTTTTCACTGTTTTCTTTCAATCCTGAAACAGTGCCATTTAGGCCTTCCGAAGAAATGATAATGCGTCCTCTGATATTGTTTTCAACGCAAAAGAGATGGTGTTCTTCGCGGTATGCTTCCAAATCCTCGATCTGTGCATAACAGTAATACAATAATACGTTGTAATCCATAACCAAAGCCCTGTTTCATGCAGGGTGTTATTTGTAAAATAAATATATAAAACTATTTCTTTATAACTTGAGCAGGGTTGCCAAAAACTGTCTGGTTGTCTTCCACATCAGCAATGACCACTGAGCCTGCTCCGATTCTTGCATTTTTTCCAATTTTAACTCCTGAAACTACAGTCACCCCTGAACCTATGAAAACACCTTTTTCAATTGTTACATTGGCATTAATTACGGATCCAGCACCCACTTGCACAAAATCTCCCAGTTTAGCCTGATGTTCTATCGTAGCATTGGTATGCAATATACAATGGTTTCCGATTTCAGCACCTGCTCCAATTGTTACTTTAGCATTGATAAAGTTTCCATGACCAATACCTGCATCAGTAGAGATATAAGACAATCTGTGTATGGCATTTACTGGCTGTATCTTTCTTCTTTTATTTAGCAATTTCACCAAGGTCTCTCTGTACTTTGGATCGTCTACGGCTACAAATGCGTCACACTTATTCCCAATAAGTTTTAAATATCCGTCGTCTTCAAATTTTCCCAGAATGGAAATGTTGTTAATTTCTTTTTGGTGCATGGTCGCATCATCATCCAAAAAACCATAAACCACAGCATCGTGACTGTTGAATATTTCTAATGCAGGATGGGCAATTCCCTTGGCGCCAAAGATAATAATTGGTTTTTCCATAATTATGTTTTTCTAAAGACAAAATTACGGAAATTACCAACCTATGCAAAATATCATTTTAAATTAGGCCTAAGTAGATTTTGACCAATTTTACATTGCAAACACATCCGCTTGTTACAATACTGATGGTAAAGTCCCAACATTCCCTGACTGTCATACGCATTGGCCGCCGACCAGCCTACTTCTTGGTAAATACTGATCAGGCTATTTTTTTCTGCAGGAATTTCCTGAAGGAGATTAAAGCATTTCTCCTGCCAAACCGAAAGGTCAGTATATCTTCCATAAGCATACCATAATGGCACTATAAAGTTAATTGCCAAGAGATTCATTATACCATTGGACAATATCCCTTTTGTTGCCCGCAAGTTTGGCTTTCCAAAGTGATAATGCTTCTTCCAGTAATCACTGACCGATAGGTCAAACATGCGCTCAAAAGATCGGCTGCTGTCCAATTCATGAAGTACTGAATCAAAAAGGTGTGGACTACGGTTGAGCAGATCTGCAATCTGAGCGAGTCTAAATGAGGGGAAATTGCTGGGTCTAACCTTCATAAACTTCCATTCTGAAGGGAATAGACTTCTCTTTAGGGAGTATTTTTTTCGTAGGTAATCAAACTCTAATTGAAGCTTCTTTTCATATCCAGGGTTTAAATTCAAAGTGTTGGTAAACATTCCTGCCTGCCCAAAGATCATCGCTTCTATCTGCATTAAATTCCCGGCATTCTTTTTTATTAACTTGTAGGGAAGGCTCTGAGCTAATTTAAGCATTGGGATGCTGTTGGTTTTAAAACCGAAAGAAAAAAACAACCATTGATAAGCTGTTTCTTCCCAATCATTTCCATTTTCTTTCAGCAAATTCAATACCTGGTCACTCTTCCCCTGGAGTCGCTCCACAAGGGCTTTTTCTAGCATGGAGAATTTTAAAATTTCAGGAATGGAGGGGAGACTGTCTGTACAAAGTAATTTTTTAGGTGAACTTTGAAGTTTTTGGTAATTTCTGATCACATCCAATGGTACTTTCCCATCAAGGACCAATGTTGGAATAAGGGTGCCATCTTTTCTTTTTACTTCCTCGTCATGTTGCCAGACCACATGAAGTACCACAGCATTGTAGGCATGGTCTGCCTGGTGTTGATGGCTTTTCCAATCCGAAGTACGTAGGTGAATTTCAATATGTCCAAAATGTCTTATGCCAGACAGTGAAATTTCAGCTTCTTTAAAATCAGGCCCCTCATGATAGTTGTGGAAACCAATTTTATGAATGAGTAATGGTGCTCCGCTTTCTGTTTCCAGTGCATTTTTATCAAAATACTGGTACTTCCAAATAAGCTGAAGAAAATCCTCTTGAAAACGAAACATAGGCCAATTTCATGATTGCCTCATGAAATTACCTAAAATTAAAAAGAATACGAAATATATGGGTTGGATATTTTATTTACAGTAACTATCCAATAGCTGAGACATTGATTCTTGAAGGGCCAATGCTTCTTTTTTGGAAGCTTCGCCAAAATTCTTATCAGTCGAAGCATAAATAATGCTGCGAGAAGAATTGACCAAAAGTCCGCATTGGTTATTCATTCCATATTTGGCTACTTCTTCCAGACTTCCTCCTTGAGCTCCAACTCCAGGAACCAACAAAAAATGATCGGGAACAAGCTTTCTTACTTCGGCGATGGACTCACCTCTGGTAGCGCCTACCACATACATCATGTTTTCAGTATTCCCCCAGGTTTTGCTCTTTTCCAGCACGGAAGCATATAGTGGTTGATGGGCTTCGTTTTCGATTAACTGAAAATCTTGGCTACCTTGATTGGAGGTTAAGGCTAGTAAAATTACCCATTTTCCATCAAACTCTAAAAACGGCCCAACACTGTCTTCTCCCATGTATGGGGCCACGGTGATGGCGTCAAAATTCATTTGCTCAAAAAACGCTTTGGCGTATAATCTGGAGGTGTTTCCTATATCACCTCTTTTGGCGTCTGCGATAGTAAAGACTTCTTCAGGAAGGTATTCCAGTGTTTTGGCAAGTGTTTCTAAACCTGCCGGTCCCATCGCTTCATAAAAGGCGAGGTTTGGCTTATAAGCCACGGCATGGTCAATGGTGTTGTCAATAATGATCTTATTGAAAGTGAAAACAGGATCCTTTTCTTTCAGAAGATGCTTCGGGATTCGCAGTGGATCGGGATCAAGACCTACACATAAAAAGGAGGCTTTCTTTTTTATTTGGGCAAATATTTCTTGGGAAGTCATGTGGTAAAATTATAAAAAAAATTGAAATGATTAACCTAGATCTGGGACATTACCTCAAATCAATAACATCTACATCTTGATTTTCACTTACTATAAATACAAAATAATCATCCACAATCTGAACATTTGGATTCAATTCCTTAAAGGTATATTTGAACGTGCCACCCACATCATCCTGTATTTCCCATGCCAATATTTCATTTTTTACTTTATCGACATATAGCTTAATTTTTTTAAACCGTGCATTGGGCTTGTCAGAAGTTAATAAAATCTCGTGAGCAGTCACGCCATTAATTTCGCGGCTACCTATAAGTTTGGAGAGGTATCCCTTTTTATAAATGTTGTAAACATTTGATGGGGTCAGCTCATCTGCATCGTCCTCTACATTATTTATAGTGACTTCTTTGTATTTGCTGGATTTGATAAGCGTCCATACGGTTTTTCCATCATTAAATATTTCCTGATCATTTAGTGTGAGCCTGTACTTATCGCCCTTTACCGTAACATTACCAGTGTTGGTTTGAATGAGCCCTTCATCTTCGGTAGAATAACTGTATTCGAAAAGGCCAGTAAAACCGTTTAGGTTTTTATAGTTTTCGCTCACTTTAGAAAGTATTTTTACTGCTATGGCATCACTTTGAGCAATTAAAGCATGGGAAAAACACGTAAAAAGGAGAATTAAGGTGATAATTTTTTTACTTAACATATTACAAATCAATGTATTTTATAGGTTCTTCAATAACTGTTCCAAAGTGTTTTCATCCTGGATTAATACTTCTCTGGCTTTGCTTCCTTCAAATGAACCCACGACTCCTGCTGCCTCGAGTTGATCAATAATTCTTCCCGCTCGGTTGTAACCGAGTTTCAATTTTCTTTGGATAAGGGATGTGCTTCCCTGCTGGTGCATCACAATCAGCCTTGCTGCATCATCGAACAAAGCGTCCCGGTCAGACAAGTCAACTTCTCCCAAACCACTCTCTCCTTCTTCGCCTACAAATTCAGGCAATAGGTAAGCATCCGAATAGCCTCGTTGGTCACCAATCCAGTCACATACCGCTTCTACCTCAGGGGTGTCTAAAAAGGCACATTGCAAGCGGATAACATCAGAACCCATGGATAGTAACATGTCACCCATGCCAATCAATTGTTCTGCGCCTCCAGCGTCCAGAATGGTACGGCTATCAATTTTACTTGTAACCCTAAAGGACAACCTTGCAGGAAAGTTGGCTTTAATTATACCCGTGATCACATTTACAGATGGTCTTTGGGTAGCAAGGACAAGATGAATACCGATGGCCCTGGCCAATTGAGCAAGTCTAGCTATGGGGCCTTCAATTTCTTTTCCTGCAGTCATCATCAAGTCTGCCAACTCATCGATGACCAATACGATATAAGGCATAAATTTGTGCCCTTTCTCTGGACTAAGCTTTCTTGCAACAAATTTAGTATTGTATTCCTTCAAATTCCTGCAACCGGCATCTTTTAATAGATCGTAGCGGTTGTCCATTTCTATGCAAAGTGAATTTAAAGTATAAATTACTTTTTTAGTGTCTGTAATTATTGCCTCTTCAGCATTAGGGAGTTTGGCTAGAAAATGCCGTTCAATTTTATTAAATAAGGTTAACTCTACTTTTTTGGGATCCACTAAAATAAGCTTTAGTTGGGAGGGATGCTTCTTGTAGATAAGTGAAGCCAGGATCATGTTCAATCCTACCGACTTGCCCTGACCTGTAGCTCCAGCCATAAGGAGGTGGGGCATTTTGGCCAGATCAACAACAAAAACCTCATTGGAAATGGTTTTACCCAAAGCCACTGGGAGCTCTTTGTCACTCTTCATGAATTTCTCAGTTCCCAATACCGATCGGGCGGCCACCAATTCTCTATTTTTATTCGGCACTTCAATTCCTATGGTGCCTTTACCGGGAATTGGAGCAATAATACGAATTCCTAATGCTGCCAGACTAAGTGCGATATCATCTTCTAGGTTTTTAATTTTGCTTATTTTCACCCCTGGATCAGGAATTATTTCATAGAGTGTAACCGTGGGTCCAATGGTTGCTTTTATTTCCTGGATACCTATTTTAAAGTTTACCAGCGTTTCAACAATCTTGTTTTTATTCTCCTCGAGCTCCTGCCTTGTTACGGTGACTTTTTGCCGGTCGTATTCATTGAGTAGGTCCAAGGTCGGAAACTGATAACTTGGAAGGTCTAACGTAGGATCATAAGGATCTAGATTTTCGACCATTTCAGCGGTTTTTTCTTCCTTTGCGTTATTTTTAACAATAAAATCGTTTGCAGACACTGGTTCATCTGAAGTTACAAAGGTATCTTTTGTCGTGTCCTCTACCTTAAAAGCTGGAGTAGTAGGCTTGTCCTTTTTAGCAGCGTGGGCTGACTTATCAGCATCGGATACTTTCCAACTGTTAGGGTCCACTTCTGCTTCCTCCATCTCCTCGGAATCATCTCCCAGTGGCGACTCTTCAAAGGAATCCTCCCTTATGTATTCATTTTCATTGTGCGAATCATCGTTTGGTTGTGAAGGCTCTTTATCAGCAGTATTAAACCAGGTGATTTGGTCTACATTAAAAAATACGATCACAAATATCAATAGCGTACCGAAGATCAGAATAAAAGTACCCCATCCCAGAAAGGCATCAGATAGGATGGCAAGTTCATAACCAAATCCACCACTGAGAAAAGCCAGGTAATTGAAGCCATCGATAAGGTGTACCAAATAACCCATCAACAGGCCCAGCCAAACCAAAAAGAAAAGCGAAAATCCCGCATAGCGTGTAAGGGACACCAGCGAATCTTTGAAGGACAATTTATATCCCCAAAAGAACAAAAATGGGGGAAAGAATAATGCAGCGATCCCAAACCAACGGTAAATCATGAAATAACTCATGACCGCTCCAGTGTAGCCAAGTAGGTTTTGGGTCTCACCAGCCTTAGTGCGGAGAGGCATTCCAGAGGCATTCACCAAGCTTTGATCTGCTTGACCAACAAATAAATAGCTTAAAAAAGCCAAAAGCATAAAAACTGAAAGCATCATAAAGATGATTCCAAAAGACAAACTCCAGCGCTTATCATTAAATAAAGCGAAGTTAAATCTCCTTTTTCTTTTAGGGGCTGGTTTTCCAGGTGTTTCCTTCTTCTTAAATGTATTTTTTTTGTACGTATTTGCAGCCATGGTGCTTACTTTCTCCGCTGTAGGGATGTAATTTAATGCTTGCTTTGGAAATAAAAAAGTTCTGTTAATTCCCTGAATTATTTATCAGGCCTTTTTTCAAGCGCTTAACCAAGCTGGGCCCCTCATAAATCATACCAGTATAGACCTGTACCAGACTAGCTCCCGCTGCTAATTTTGCTTTTGCATCTGCTACAGAAAAAATACCGCCTACTCCAATTACTGGAAAAGCATTTCCTGAGTTTTGGGTCAGGTATCGGATGACTTCTGTACTTCTTTTGTTCAATACTTTGCCGCTAATTCCTCCGGCACCCATGGTTTTTACTTGTTCTGAAGGCGTACGCAATACTTCCCTGTTTATGGTAGTGTTGGTTGCAATTACTCCTGCGATCTTCGTTTCCTGTACTATTGAGATGATGTCATCAAGCTGACCATCTGTTAGATCGGGTGCTATTTTTAGCAGTATAGGTTTGGGTTTATCGTAAGTAAAGTTGGCTTCATTTACAACAGCCAATAATTTTTTTAAAGGCTCCTTTTCCTGTAATTCCCTCAAATTTGGGGTGTTGGGAGAACTTACATTTACTACGAAATAATCTACATGGGCATGCAAAGCATGCAAACAGAAAAGGTAGTCCTGTATGGCATTTTCATTGGGAGTAATTTTATTTTTACCAATATTGCCTCCAACTAATACATCAGACTTTCTGTTTTTTAACCTTTCTACAGCCGCGGCCACTCCTCCATTATTGAAGCCCATCCTGTTGATCAGTGCTTCGTCTTCTGGAAGGCGAAACATTCTGGGTTTGGGATTTCCTTCTTGAGGTTTTGGGGTTAAGGTTCCAATTTCAATGAAACCAAAACCCAGAAGTGACATTTCATCAATAAGCATCGCGTCTTTGTCAAACCCAGCGGCCAAACCAATTGGATTTTTAAACTTTAACCCAAATACTTCTCTCTCCAACTCCTTGTGTTCAAATGCAAAATTTCCCTTTATAGCTTGTTTGAGCAAGGGTAAATTAAACAGTCTTTTGATCCAGGAAAACGTGAAATGATGCGCAGATTCCGGGTTTTTTAGAAAAAGAAGAGGCTTTATGATTTGTTTGTACACGACTATAAATTTTTTCTCAAGCACAAAAATAACGCAATTCTTTGACAATCGACCTGTATTGTTCCAGCAATGTGGAAGATAATAAATTTCGTAGTGGCAAAAAAATCGCAGAAATTTGGAAGCTTTTTAGAAGTGAGTTTCACCTACTACTATCTAGTTTTAGTACCGATCGTAATGCTTGTCCTTCCAATCATCCATTTTGGATAAAGCTGTACCCATGTCCATCACCCCAGTTGTGACTTGAATTTGCAAACTGTGGTATGCAACTAAGCGCAATTCTGTATTTTTATAAATGGAATTAAGATTTTGTATAAATTTTTCTTCAATTTCATCGTCATAAATGTTAAAATAATTTTCCAAGCCTTCTAAAGCATTAATCTGTTCATTTTCATTTTTACTATTTATTGAATTTATCAGTAAGTCTTTTACTCCGGGAATATGATAATAATCTTGTAATTCAGCAATTAATTTTAATGAACCGGAACGCCTTAGGTCACTGCCTTTGCTGTTATCATCATTTAGTGCTAGAATTTCATGTGCTAAACCCAATAATTGTGATAATATCTTTTTGTTTGTGAGCGTGTAGTAAGTATTGGGTAATATTTCTTCATCTTGATCATTAGCAAGGTCCTGTGATATTTTAAGTTTAAATGGAATTTGATCAATGAAAGACCAAAAGTCTTTTTCTAGGTGTCTTAAAATCCTGTTTTTTGTTTTAGCAATTTTCACTACCGTTTCACAGATCAATTCGATATCTACAAACTTAATTTTCTGATTTACTGCATTATTCAAATGCAGTAAATTGTATTTGTAGTTAACCTTTTCTGACAAACCCTCAATTATTAGGTCAATTTCCCGACAGATTTCTTTTATGGGTTTTTTTTCCATTTTTCTCATATATTTCTAGGGTTTGGTATCATTAGTAAATAGCAGAAGCAAATCCCATCACAAAATTGATTGTCTATTGCATACTTCGGGTTAAATCAAGGGACGCTTCGATTTACGCTTATTATTTTCGCAGGATTTCCGAAATACTTTTTTCTTAGCCAAAAGGAAACCCGAACCAATAAAATCAATGCAGGCACTTCTACCAAGGGGCCGATTACTCCTGTAAATGCTTGTCCCGAATTTAGCCCAAAAACAGCAATAGATACTGCGATTGCCAATTCAAAATTATTCCCCGCTGCCGTGAATGCAACAGCTGCCGTTTGGTCATAATTAGCGCCCATTGCTTTGGTAACGAAAAACCCAATGATAAACATAAACGTAAAATACAGCAGTAGAGGAATTGAAATAAGCAAAACGTCCATTGGAATTTGTACGATCAATTCTCCCTTTAAGGAAAACATAACCACAATTGTAAACAATAAGGCGATCAAAGTAATTGGAGAGATCCTTGGAATAAATACGTTAGTGTACCATTCCTCACATTTTAATTTTACTAAAATAACCCTGCTCAAAAGGCCCAATAAGAATGGGATGCCCAAATAAATGGCGACACTTTCGGCAATTGTTGCAATCGAAATTTCTACTATGGCACCTTCAAATCCGAAATAGGGTGGAAGGACGGTTATAAATAGCCAGGCATAAAAACTGTAAGCAAAAACCTGAAAAATACTGTTTAATGCCACTAAGCCTGCACCATATTCAGCACTTCCTTCTGCAAGGTCATTCCAAACCAGTACCATTGCAATGCATCGGGCCAAACCAATTAAGATTAAGCCGACCATATATTCCGGGTAATACCTTAAAAAGGTGATGGCCAAAATAAACATCAAGACCGGACCAATTATCCAATTCAGTACAAGAGAAATGGAGAGGATTTTTGTATTCTGGAAAACTTTGGGCAGGAGGGAATAGTTGACCTTTGCCAAAGGTGGATACATCATTAAAATTAGACCTATGGCAATGGGAATATTTGTTGTCCCACTATTGAAGGAGTTGATTATATTTGGGAAGGTTGGGAAAAAATACCCCAAACTAACACCAATTGCCATCGCCACAAAAATCCAAAACGTTAAGTTCTTGTCTAAAAACCCTAATTTTTTAGCTGTCATTTAATTATTTGATTTGAGAGAAAACGTAGTACAATTCAGTTGCAATCTGACTGCTTCTTTCCTCGTATTTTTTTGCTTGCTCAGGAGTGTTGTCAAAAGCTTTTGGATCGTCAAAAGTTATCGGAATGCGTTTTTCTGCTCCGGCGATATTGGGGCAAGCACCATCTGCCTGAGAGCAGGTCATGATCGCTACGAATTCTGATTTTGGATTGAATTCATCGTCTAAACTTTTGGAAAACCCTATAATAGGATGTTGGTTGTTAGCATACTTTATGCTGTAAACAGGGTTTTTTTCCTTGGAGAGTGATTTTATATGAAAGCCTGAATTTTTAAGGGTCTCTGCAACCATTGGAAAAAGTGCTGTGGCTTGAGTTCCTCCAGAGTAGCAAAAAACATTTTTAATTCCAAAATTGTAAGCCATCGTTTGTGCCCAAATTTGAGACAAATGACTCCTTCTGGAATTGTGGGTACAGATGAAGTTGATACGAATTTCCTGATGATTATCCACCTTGAGCTGGATATAATCAATTAGTGGTTTCAAAACAGTTTTACGATCTTCGGTAATGTGGTCTGGTTTTAAACCCCTTATTGTATTGCGTATTTCCGGAAAAAGATTTGACTGGCTTGCTATCATAGGTATATAGTTTGAGAACTAGTATCCGTTTATTGCTATAATACTATTATTAAAATAAAAAAATTTAGCAACAATTTGGTTTATTTGAAATATCTTGGTTTAGAAATTCAGACATAATTGTCTTCATGGCAGCCCATTTTTCTATGTTAATGCAGTAGCAAACACTTGTCCCTTCTACATTCCCTTTAATCAAACCGAGGTGTTTTAGTTCTTTTAAATGTTGTGAAATGGTAGGTTGAGCCAGACCGATTTCATTTACTATGTCGCCGCAAACACAGGATTCGATCTTGAACAAGTATTGTAATATGGAAACTCTTGCGGGATGGCCGAAAGCTTTTCCAAAAAGTGCAATCTCGTTTTGTTTGTCGGTAAATATCTCTGTTTTTGCTAGTCCCATTTTCCCCTATTATTTAATTGTAATATTACGATAAATAATTAAATCATCAAAATTGCCTACGGGACTCTTGCTGCTCTTTCTGATCAACTTTTGATTTAGCAATTCCTTTTCTATATAACTGAGTTCGAATAAAGATCGCCTTAAAACATACCAAACCGTCACTGCGAACCCTTTTTTGGGGGGCTACTGAGGAGGGAAAGGGTGCGGCAGTCCCAATTCATCCGGTTTGCAACATTTAAAACAGCCGTTAAGCTTCAGAAGGACAATTAATTTTTAAGTTTAGGTCGAACCTAGGTTATTACTTCCTGTCCTCCGGAAGTGACTTTTTAATTTCATCTGATTCCTCAAGGTTCAAATTGTACCAGTCAATTTTACGCGAGAAGTACATCACGATTCCAAGAATTATAAATACACCAATACTGCCTATTAGAAGGGCATAATCCTGAAGTTGAATGATGACAAAAATAAACGAATACAGCACTGCTAAAACCCCTGAAAGCAGCATCGTCAATTTTGTTGATTTCAAGATCGCCTTGACATAACCAGCAATGAGTGATAGTGTAGCTACGGCAGAAATAATAAAGGCCAGGTTAAATTTTAAGTACTCGGAGATGGCCAGTAAAAGGGTATAAAAAACGATAAGGGAAAACCCAACAAGAATGTATTGAATTGGGTGAATGAAAAGCTTATTAAGTACTTCTATAAAGAAAAACACCAAAAAAGTAAAGCCGATAAATAATATGGCATACCGAATGGACCTATATGATTTTTGGTAATTGTCAACAGGTAGAAGAAGGTCTATTCCAAAAGCCGAGTTGTCAATTGAGTGACGGTTACTTGCCCAAATTTGCGGATAGTTCCTATTCAAATGCAGGACATTCCAATTGGCATTAAACCCTTCCTCGCTTACGTCCCTGTTGTCAGGTAAAAAAGTGCCATTGAAACTTGGATTGGGCCATTTTGAGGAGAGGTCAATGTCAGTTACTTTGCCTACTGGTGTGAAGTAAAGTTTTTGGCTCCCTTTTAGGTCCAGACTGAAATCGAAATTGTAGATTTTATCAGCAGTTGGGTCGATCTCTAATGAGGCATTAATGCCACTGCTTACAATGTCATTGGATGGCACGCCTGGATTGAAAGGAATCTTTTCACTGTCCCAGTTTAAATTTACTTGCTTTTCAATTCCCCTCAAGTCATTTATACCGACCACAAATTCAGCCTTGTCAAATAAAATATTATCTGACTGGATTTCGAGTGCTGCGAGGTCAAGTTGGTTAAAGGTTCCTGAAATATCCAGTTTAGAATTGTAAACAACAATCTCATAGATGCCTCTTTGACGTTTTTCTGGATTTATTTGGCCTGAGATACTTAGTTGAGTTGGTAAAATATGCAGGAATTCCCTCAATTGTATCGTTTTCTCTATTGAGTCCTTCTGAGAAAACTCTTTGACATAGCGTTAATACGGAATTGAAATAAATGGACCTGAAATTGTCTGTTCTTCACCCCATTTGGCACTTACTTCCCTGATAGCGTCATTTTGAGTCCACTCCCTTTCAGTAATTAAAGTTCTAATCATAAAAGTAGGAATAAGCAATAACAAGGTGATGATTACAATTGTCGTTACTTTAAAGTAAACGTTGCTTTTCAGGTTCTTCATGAGTAGGAAGGCTTACTTATAATAAATTATATCAGAAAAAGGGGCTTAACTTTTTTCAGATTTACAAAGAGTGTGCCTTAGTTGGTCATAGCATCGTGAACCCTAGTTTTTTCCCTAATCCTTCTTCAAATATCTTAAATAATGTTGAAATTTGAATATCAATTTTGCCATTCTCAAGTCTTGATATATAACTCTTTTTTGTTCCAGTCTTTGCTGCTAAAACCTCTTGCGTCATATGTGCTTCCTTTCTCGCTGCCTTAATCATCTCTCCAACAATAAAGGATTTGGCTTTAACCTCAAAGACGTCACGCTTTTCTGTTCCAAGTATTCCATATTTTATATCTAGAAGCTCATCGAAGCTCTTGGCTTTACTCATTTGTTTCATAATTTTTCTCCTTTCTTCTTTTCAAAGTAAGCTTGTTTTATTTTTAATGCTTTCTTAATCTCCTTTTTTGGTGTTTTTTGACTTTTTTTCTGAAATCCGTTAAACAATATCACTATTCTTCCAGCGTCAAAGCAACAAAAAACCCTATATATATCACTACCAACTTTAATTCGAATTTCATATAGTCCTTCAGTTTCCGATATGTGTTTTAGAAATTTTTGAGGAATTATATCGACCGTTCGAATTACTTTGAATACATATTCAATTCTTTCTTGGACTGGTAAATCAAGAGACATATAGAACTCAATGAAATATTTTTCATAAAATCGTATTTCCCTTGCCATTCAATAAAGTTAACAAGTAAGTTAACAAAATCAAATCTTTTCATAGGAGAATTAATGATTGATTGGTGCGTATTTCTATACCTGAAGTCCCTAAGTTGATGAAATCATTATTTAGGATAAATAGAATTGATATAACTATTTCATATTTCGTATAAATCGGTCCTAACTTAAAATGTAGGCTATGTAGAAGTCATTTCCACATTCTTTCATGGTGTAAGACCGCCTTTAGATTAGACGGATTTAGCCGTGAGGTTACCAAGTAAGTCAACTAAATCTACCATTTATTTATTTCAAGTATTGTGCTTTCGTTATTCTTGGTTAATTTCATTCAGTTTTAACTAAGTATGTCATCCTTCACCATATGAAAGCCTTTTCTACTCTTCTTATTGCAGCATTCCTTTTTGTTGGATTCAGCCAAAAATTAAATTCCATTTGGATTCAGCGCTTTATTTAAAGCCTGAAAACAATGTGAACATCATAGGGGAAATTACAGGTTCAGATCCAATATTAAAGGATGAAGTGGTGATGATTGGGGCACATTTTGACACTTGGCACCCTGCATCGGGTGCAACAGACAATAGGGCAGGAACAGGAGTGATGATGGAGGTGATGCGTATCATCAAAGCAACAGGTTTGAGACCAAAGCGAACCATTAGAATTGCCCTATGGGTCGGTGAGGAGCAAGGCTTTTTAGGTTCTTTGGCCTATGCGGAGGACCACTATGGAAAAGTGGGGGAAACCAGCAGAAAAAAGGAGGTTGAAAAAATTTCAGCCTATTTAAATATGGACAATGGTGCGGGTCAAATGCGAGGTATTTACATGCAAGGAAATGAAGCCGTGAGGCCTATTTTTGAAGAAATGTTGGCGCCATACAAGCATTTGGATGTTGATAATCTAAGCATTCAAAACACCATTTATACAGACCATGATGTTTTCGATTATTACAAGATCCCAGGATTTCAGATTATTCAAGACAAATTAAACTATTTCACAGTAACGCACCACACCAATTTGGATGCTATGGAATATGTTCCAGAGCGGGATGTGATGATCAATGCCACAGTGATTGCTGCCCTTGTTTATCAGATAGCAGAGAAGGATTCTCGAATGCCTAGAGAGGAGTAGGGGTTGATTTTATGGGTTTGGAAATGCATTAAAAACGACTAGAATTTCGCTAGTGGGGGATTTCGTGCGTGCCTGGTTTTGATTGGTTACTTTAGGAAATAAAATGGCTATTGTCGGTGTTTTCATAAATGCTCCAAGTTTTATCCATGCAGAACTACCTTATTACCATAGGTAAATACAGTTATATACTTGTTTTTCAAGATTAAACATGGGGTTTAATCTTGATTTCTTGTCCAAAATTCTTAATTTAACAGATGAAAATAAAACCCTGATGGATAATGAACTGAGCGGGAAAGAATGTCCAACTCCGTTTTTATTTAGAGTTACCCGCAGGAGCGGGAAGAGGAGGGTGTATTCTTACAAGGCAAAGAAAAACTCAATACAACATTAGGTCTCTAGTTATTTGAATAAGTTTTAGTAGTCCTTATATAGTCTTCATCAAACAATAGATACCCTAGTGTTGGGTACAATACTGCAACTAATGAACAATACAAAAATAAAAATATCTTTTCTGATTGTCTTGGCTTTGGCTTTTGGTCTTGGAATTTACCTAAAGCATTTAGACTATACTGAAAATCAACGGAGTTATGATATATTCTCCAAGAACTACATAGATAAGTACGAAAGATTTCAAATTGATTCCGTTCAGCTGATTCAGAATATAGCAGCTCCTATAAATCAAATTGCCTTTAAAAATCAATCATCATCTTCAGCGTATCTTAGCGCATCACAGGGGGTTGAAGTGCATATTGTTGGTCTAAATTGGCGTGGTTTTTTTATAGATAATAAACAAAATATAGTAGGGACTTTGCGAGAACAATTTGATGCCCAGTTTAAACAAACGATAAATAAAATAGAATTTGACCCAGATTTTGAAAATTGTGGTCATCCAGATATTACCTTCCATATAAAAAACTCACCTTCCTTTTATCAGCCTGGTCATATTTCTAAGTTCTTAGCAAAGAAAGACCCTAAACCATTTAAATCATTTGAACTAAATAGTTGCAACAAACAAAAGGCCATTATGGATTTATGGCTTGTTCAGTTTGACCTTACCTTCAGAATTGACCCAAATGATAACTACACAAAAAATAAGGAGCGTGAATATTCAGGTAAGCACCCAATTACTGGAATATCAAGTGCTTCAATTCGTGATAATAAAGAGTTTAAGGACATGCGATATGATCGGATGTCTTTGCTTCTAGAATTTAATCCAAAAGACTTTCATTATCTGGCTTCTAATTCAAGCTCGAAAATAGAGCCTTTAAATCAGTCTCCCAAGATTGGAATAGGGGCAGTAGAGTGTATTAATGTTACAAAAGTAGGTGAAAAGGGTCAAAATAATCTTGCCAATCATCTTGGTGTGTCCATTGAGCCCGGAGAATCACTACCATTATACCCTAGTTTAAGTGAGTTGATTAATAACATCTCATACAAGAACAAGGATGATGCAATGTACAGATATGGTCGTAATGTGCCAGTTGAAGGTTTAGTAACAAAATTTGAAAATATCGTAGATGTATGTAAAGATGAAGCTGTAATTGCCGATCCTAATTTTTTCAATCAAAAAAAGTATTCCATAGTCGATATCAAGAATCTTGGTTCTTGGAAGCAAAAGAAAAGTTGGATGTTAGGAAAATCTGAGTTCGAGGCAGACTATTACCATGCAGAGTTTTTGATACATCTTTACGTACTTGGTGAATGGGTTGTGAAAGACGAAAATATCACTAAATTTGAGGCTCGGCCTCCCACGAGCATTACTCGTCCAAGCCCACTCGATTATATTTTGCCAGATTTTAAACTTAGCATCGGAGGTAAATTAATATCAGCACTGCTTCTCCCCATAATTATTTTGATTTTGCTTTCGTTTGTGTTTCCACCTTTCGGAACAATCATCAATAAAATAATTAAAGGTCTATTTGGTGCGTAATGGAAAGTGCTTTTAATAACAATAATTAACAATGTACTAATAACTAAGCATTTTGACGGTTGGAACAGCCTAGTCCGGAAGTCCTGTTCCCTTCGACAAACTCAGGGTAGAGTTCAATGAATCCTTCGGTAGGCTCAGGGTACAATTTAATGAATTATTTAATGAGTGCTGGGTATTAGGTTTACTAAGGGGAATGGTTTCCCCCATTTTGATTTTTAGCGTAAGGAGATTGAAAATGTAACTGTTTTTATTTGGTCGTTGGTTTGGATTTCTTTTTTTAGTATTAGTAGCTGTTATCAATTTCCTTAAGGGGAGGGGAATGAATTTTTGGCTGTTTATGTCATTTGGACCTACCTGTCCAGTTATGCTAATTGGAGCCTATTGTTTTTCTTCCGGATTTATTACTGGAACCTCCTATTTCCGCTACTACATTGATTTATAATCAAGTAGCAGTGTGTTCAAATATTATTGTATCCTTAAGATCGGATTACTTGTCTTAAATTCTTAATTTAACAAGGTGAATTGGGGGAGGGTTTAGATAAATAGTCCGAATGTGCGCAATTCAATAGTTAAAATTGGGCGTATACGATTATTAGGCACAATCAAAAAAAACAAATAAGATGGAAAACAAAAAATTATTAATCATTGAATCTATAGATATTAAGAATTTGTTTGAAATATTCAATTACAATATTCAATACCCTAAAGATGAGAATGTTCTTATAATTACTGGCCCTAATGGATTTGGAAAAACACAAGTATTAAATATATTATTTAATTTATTTAATCAAAAATTTGTCTTTTTTCAAAGTTTAGTTTTTGATGAGATAACCGTTAAATTAAGTGATGATATTTCAATAGAGATCATAAAAAAACAAAAAACAATAAATTCTAAAATTGTACAAAATGGTGCGCAATTAATTTTTTTTTTAAAAAGAAAAAAAAGATTATTGAAAAATACGAATTCAGTCCTGAAATTGATGGTAATTTATCGAGACTTCTTGATAAATTTCTTCCCGTTTCTCTGATAGGTAGTGACCGATGGATAAATCATAGAACTGACCAAATATATTCTTTAGAACAGGTTGTAGAAGAGTTTTCAGATCAACTTCCACCTGAAATTATCAACAAATTCCAAAAGGTAAAAACAAAATTAGCAAATGAAATTTTAGATTCTATTGATGTGCATCTAATTAGAGAACAAAGACTTTTTCAAAAAGTGAATCGAAGCGATACCAGACATTATTCTAGAAGTGAACGTGATCAAAATATTATGACAGAAACTATTCAGGCGTATTCTAACGAATTGAAAGGTTTAATTAACAAAAAAATACAACAATCATATATCATATCACAAACACTTGACAGCAGTTATCCAAATCGTTTAATCACTGAAAAGGAAAAAGTTTCTAAAAAAGAATATGATAATCGATTTGCTGACTTAACCGCAAAACAAGAAAAATTGACTAAAAACGGACTTTATGAGAGCAAACAAAAGGTATTAGGCTATAGTAAAGATGATTCTAAAGCTCTTTTGGTTTATTTAAACGATTTAGAAAAAAAACTAGAAATATTTGATGATTTGCTTGAGAAGCTAGAACTTTTTACTAATATTTTAAATGAGAGAAGGTTTACATTCAAATCTATTCACATAAATCGTGAAAAAGGATTTCATTTTAAAACAATAAAAGGAAAAGATCTGAAACTCAATCAATTATCATCTGGAGAACAACACGAAGTGGTTTTGTTATATGAATTAATATTTAAGACAAGACCGAGTATTTTAGTGTTAATTGATGAGCCAGAAATTTCATTACATATTACGTGGCAAAAAGAATTTTTAGATGATTTATTGAGAATCATTAAAATTCAAAATTTTCAAGTTTTAATTGCGACACATTCGCCTTCAATAATTAACGATAGATGGGATTTAGTATATAACCTTCAAAAGACGGAAGTAAATGACTAGACAAGATGTTACTTATCAAGATAAGTTAAACGAACTACGGCTGGACGTATCTCACCCAAATAGTTCAGGTATAAATTTTATCTTAGTAGAAGGAGATAGTGATATTAGACTATTCAGAAAACTTTTTAATATAGAAAAATGTAAAATTGAAAATATTCCGGGAGGTAAGACTAAACTTGAGGAATGTGTTGGTACTTTGATTAATATTTACCCATTAGTTGTTGGTATAAGAGACACTGATTTCTTAAACCTAAACAATGTCAATTATAAAAATCAAAATATGTTTCTGACTGATAAACATGACATTGAAACTACTATTCTCTCGGATGAAGAAGTGTTAAATACATTGTTTTTTGAATTTACTGATAAGACTAAAAATGAACATAAAGATTTCCGAAACGATATTATAGGATGCATTGAAATGATAGGGTATTTAAAATGGCTAAATAGTAAAGAAAATCTAGTGTTTAAATTTGAATGTGGATTCGATGACTTGGTTTCTTTTGCTAATCTAAATATTGATTTTACCACTTATTTTTCGAGAGTTTTATCGAAATCACCAAATGCCTGTATAACCGATTTAAATATTGTCATAGGAAAAATTGATCTATTGAAAGCGGCAAATCCAAATATGTTTCGGTTGACAAATGGTCACGATTTAGTAAAGACGTTTACAAACTATTTCAAAAATATATCTGGGAATAAAGGAGTTTCAATCGAATCTATTGCAAGTATTTTACGTGTTTCATATAACTCATGCCAATTTAAAAAAACATCATTGTACTCTGAATTGGAACAATGGTCAGAAATTAATAATACAACAATATTTTTTGAATAAGCGATTTCCTAATAACTAAATAATCTGACCGCTAGGAAGTCTAGTATTAAGCTCTATTGAACTCTTTTTCAGGTAAAGGTTAACTTTTATGAATTATCGTAAGGTATTACTAATTAGCGTTCATTGATTGCTTCTGGTTCATTATTCGAACATATCTGATTCACTGTTACAGTGATTAATTAACTTTTACAAGTGGTTTCATATATAATAGTGTGCTTAAAGCTGGATTTCTTGTCCGAAATCCTTATTTTGATGAAGAAAAACGAGCCGCAGAAGTTTGGTACATCGTCCGTAATTTCCCAGCTCCATCTCTTAAATATTGTGATATACGGATGATAGCAGCAATAGCTCATTAAAGAATTTGAACGATTATAGAAAATAAAATACCTGAGCAATGATGGCCGCAACAATTATTAAACCCTAAACAATTGATTGATATGAAAAGAATTATAACTATTTCTGTTATATTAATTTTGACAGCGAGCCAATTCCGTTGTACCTCGAAGCAACCCTCCGATGAGCAAAAACCCCTCTTGGTATTCTTAGTAAGGCATGCTGAGAAATCCGATCTTAGTAAAGACCCGGAACTATCCGATTCTGGAAAAGAAAGAGCGCTGGAGTTGGTGAAAATTTTGAGAAGTGCAAATTTAGAGTATGTACATAGCACTGATTTCATCCGGACCCGGGAAACTGCTAAGCCGACTGCTGAAAAGTTTGGATTGACAACTGAAATCTATTATCCGTCCGACCTGGAGGCATTGGCACAAAAGCTAAGGAATAAAGGTGGAATTCATTTAGTGGTAGGTCATAGCAACACAACTCCGGAAATAGTTGGTATCCTGGGAGGTAAACCAGTTTCGAAGATCAATGAAGCAGGTGAATACGACCGGCTTTATATCGTCCAGGTTTCCGACAAAAATAATGCGAGCTCCATTTTGATGAGGTATGGACAGCCGTATTTAGAGCAAATCGAATAATAATTAATAATGCGGCTAACAATAAATAAACTACTCTAAAACTTGCTTTACTATATTACGTTAGCTTTCATCAATTAAAATTATAAGATACATGGAAATAAAAGTGAAAATAATCGAGCTTAAAACTATAAACGAATTAGACTTTTATTGGGAAATTAAGGATTATAAAAACCTTCTTCAAGAATTCGATTATCCTGATGCCGAACAAATTAAAGAAAATGAAATTTTGAAAATTTGTTTATGGCTATTTCGGATTTTGAACCAGCAAATGCTGCAGAAATCTTGTTGAAACACAAAATGAGTGACATATTAAATGATGGCCAAATACAAAACTTATCAAATGAAATGTTAACAGAGAAAGTGGCTGAACAATATGTGGAACCTGCTTTTCATTATGACCTCTTTAATATAAATCAACTTTTACGTAAAGCATATAATGGGAAATTTCCAGATACAGAAGCAATAATAATATCGGTAAGTTTTCAAGGGATAGATTTAGATGCTGAAATTAATAAAGAGATACTGATTAAATCCTTATGTCATTGATTAAAGAAAAGTAATTTGATAGTAAGGCTTTTTGCTGACCAAATAGAAGGCACAGTGCCTTTTGATGATGCTGAAAAAGTCATTTGGGATTACAGAAAATCAAGTGAAAATATTATGGAAATCATTACCTCTAGAAATTGGATTGACAAGGATGATTTCGAACAGAAAGAGTTTGAGACAGATGTAATATTTTTTATTGAAGAATAAGACGAAAAGCTAACAAAAGGCCAATATGTCAAAGAGAATTCAGCTGATGTTAAGGCAGCTAAGAGTATGGCCAAGCTTTTTGATGAAATCAAGCAATCCAGCCCGGATTCCAATACGTTTAAAAAGTAACGTTAGGCAGCTCTATTGATAGAAAAAAAAATCCGATAATGTTATTATTTTAGTGGAGGAAAAATAGGGCTTTGAGTATCTGGAGACTATAAAAAACTTTAATATTATGAATCAGAAATTACCTACATTGTCATTTAAATTTTTGTTGGTACTGATTGTATTACTTCCTATTTCAATTTCAGTTTTTGCACAAAAGAATAAGGTTTTAATTGTCTCTGACACATGGCCTGAAATGGACGTCTTGGCAGACGGGTTGATGGAACAGGGTTACCTCATCAGTAAAGTGAATGAAGAAGAAATTGAGTCCGATTTATCCCGTTTTGACTTTGTTTTCATGTATGTTCATGTAACCCACTCTCCCAGAACTGAACGCGTTTTAATTGATTATACGATAAATGGTGGGTCATTAATTGTCTTGCATCATGGTATTTCGTCTTCAAAAATGAAAAACCCCCAATGGCTTGATTTTTTAGGTATCGAATTATATCCAAGGGACCATCAGGAATATCCATGGAAGGTATTGGCAAATTTAACCTATTCCATGGTGAATTTGAATCCAGGACATTTTATTACTAGTAATGGGATTGAATATGAAAACGTCACCACCTTTAAATCCGAATACGATACAATGTACGAGGGTGAATTTAGTTCTTTTCAACTCGTCAATACTGAGTTGTTTTTGAACCAACGTTTTACAGATGAACAAAGAACAATTTTATATGGTTTTAGAACGGAAGATGGTTCAAGAATTCAACCAACATCTGGTTGGTACAGTCAAAAAGGCAAAGGGATGGTATTTTATTATCAGGCAGGGCATGCGGCATCAGATTATAAAAACCCGAATTTCCTCAAGGTTTTAGTGAATACCCTTGAATGGAACCCGAATTAACGCTTGTCCCAATATACCTATACCTTGTTTTAAGGGATTCAAATGGAAGAAAAAAGCTGGCAATTAAAATAAAAATGGTTTTTGGGGAGGGGGTTCATTTTTTGTTCAACTTTCCGGAGCCTTTAAAGTCAGCAGCCTATATAGCACTTATGAAAGACAAATGCCAACAGCATTCTTAAAAATAAATTAAAGTACATAAGGGAAGAGGAATGTCGCAATTTAACTTGGGCCAAGTACCGATTCTTTTTTAGGGACATTGCGATTGACTCAAAAAATTTGAATTTAAATCATACTTTGTCTGCTGTTTAGCTCTTTGTTACCAAATTAACAAAAGCGGTAAGGAATTTGGCCAATTGTCTTTTTGATGTATATAATAATCCATTCGTCTTAAATTATGCAACAAATATACACTTTAATCGATGCAAATTAAAATTATCGTCGCGTAAATTGCATTGAACAGACGCTTTATTCGTTGCACGATGCTCTTTTCATGCTTGCAGGTAAAGGCCACTTGTAAGCGTAGCGCGAGACTAATCGCACTTCACTTTCAATTTACAATGCTTATTAAATGTTTTCTCGCTCATAATTAGCACTTCCCACGCATTACGTTTATAATTTGTGTGTGCCCAGTAGGAGCATCCGGTATCGAAGATGCCAAATTATTCCTGAGGATGAAAAGCCCGTTCCGAAGCATTTTACCGACTTTCCCCGGCATCCCTTATGTGCGGGAGTTTATGTCCTGAAGCATTAGCCTTTGAATTCCTAATAAGGTTTGCTCTACTAAACTTGTCCCGAGAATCGGGATCTTACCCAAAGGTTTTACCCCTATCAGGCATTATGGAATTCTGGCCCGTGCCTTGTGGATATTTCGGTTCGACCATGCCAGCGTTTTCGGTCAAATGGTGCCACTCTAAAAGATGCTACAAAGTAGTGAAAATTATTTACTCATTTTTTAAAATACCCTTTCTCATA